>Ga0315909_10000620_pt1 | contig 47846 bp, 47 predicted proteins | sample LakEriMetagenome_11_FD_203527 | JGI IMG/M metagenome (GOLD analysis project Ga0315909, IMG submission 203527) | Freshwater fungal communities from buoy surface, Lake Erie, Ohio, United States - Buoy 2 MA125 | ecosystem: Environmental > Aquatic > Freshwater > Lake | place: USA: Lake Erie, Ohio... | reverse complement strand
TGCGGTGCTTTTCCCCGAGACCGTCTCCGTCGCGGGCCGGTCGACGAATCACTTCGGCGGGATTTTCTGCGACCGTGAGGCGCGGCGCTTGCAGTCCACTGCGCTGCGCGCCTCCGAAGCCGTCGGGCTGCGGCTTTTCCCCGAGCTCGAGTGCATGCTCGCGAGCCGCACCGTCGTCGAGCAGACGTGCGCGCTGTGGGATCTCATCCACGACCAGTCGCACGCGCTCGGCGACCTGCCGTTCGACCCGTTCATGATCCGCCAGCGTGCGCCGTTCTGGATGTATGCGATCGAGGAGCTGCGCGTGGATGTGCGCGCGTTTGGCGAGGCGCACCGGCTCGCGCGCGAGGGCTTCCCATTTGCGCGCAATGTGTGCTGGGCGATCGTGCTCGACCGCATCCTGCGTTTCCCGATCACCGGTTCGCGCGCGCGGAATTACGACGCGCTCGGCGGGCAGATTCTCTTCGGCGCGCTGCATCAAAGTGACGCCGTGCTGTGGCGCGACAACCATCTCGAAATCCGATGGGACGCTCTGCCGGCCGCGATGGCCGCGCTCGATGCGGAGATCCACACGCTCTACAAGATCGGCGCGGAATATTCGCGCGTCGCGCTCTGGCTGGCCGCGCATGAATTTGTGAGCAGGCACGTGCATCCCAATGTCGGCTCGCGCTGGAAACCCGGCGTGCTGCCGGATGAGAGCGATCCGAAGGCATGGCTCGCGCTCGCGCTCGACGACGAGTTCCCGCTCGGGAATTTCCACCTGATGCTGGGAAGAAAGTTGAGAGTTGAGGGTTGAGAGTTGTGAGGAAAAAGATCGGACGCCTCTCAACTCTCAACATTCAATTCTCAACTCGCCCCGCTTTCCCCTTTCCATGCGGAAACGCTTTCGCTTTCCTGTGCGCCCCGATGCCGAAGTCCGCCTCCAAGCCCGCCACGCCGAAATTCCGCAGGATCCTTTTGAAGCTCAGCGGCGAGGCATTGCGCGCTCCCGGCAGTCACGAGACGATCACGCCGGAGATCGCGCAGCAGATGGCGGAGGACATCCAATCCATCCATTCGCTCGGCGTGGAAATCGGGATCGTCATCGGCGGCGGCAACATCTGGCGCGGCCTGAGCGCGAGCCATCGCGGCATGGAGCGCACGACGGCGGACTACATGGGAATGCTTGCGACGGTCATCAACGGCCTCGCGCTCCAGAGCACGCTCGAAGGCCTCGGCTTGCAGACACGCGTGCAGACGGCCATCCGCATGGATGCGGTCGCGGAGTCGTTCATCCGGAGAAAAGCGGTGCGGCATCTCGAGCTGGGACGCATCGTAATTTTCGTCGCGGGCACTGGAAATCCGTTCTTTAGCACGGACACCGCCGCTGCGCTGCGCGCGAATGAAATCGGCGCGGATGTGATTTTGAAGGCGACGAAAGTGGACGGCATCTACACCGCGGATCCGATGAAGGATCCGACGGCAAAAAAATACGATCGCATCACGCACGGCGAGGCGCTCCAGCGCCGGCTGAACGTCATGGATTCCACCGCGTTCAGCCTCTGTCAGGACAACCGGATGCCCATCGTGGTCTTTAATTTTTTCGCCCCCGGCGCGCTGCGCCAAGTCGTGCTCGGCGAGCATGTCGGCACGCTCGTTTATCCCGAATAACCAAAACACACACCGCTTATGGATCCCGATGAAATCCTGATGAACACCGAGGAAGGGATGGAGAAGGCCGCCGAATACATGGCGCATGAATTCGCCTCCGTGCGCACCGGCAAGGCTTCGCCCGCGCTCGTGGATAACATTGATGTGGAGGCCTACGGCTCGATGATGAAGCTCAAGCAGCTCGCGATCATTTCCACGCCGGAGCCGCGCATGTTGGTCATCAGTCCCTTTGATGCGAGCACGACGCAGCTCATCGAAAAGGCGATCAAGGAATCCAAGCTCGGCATCCAGCCGATCGTGGACGGGAAAATCATCCGCCTGCCGATTCCCGCGCTCAGCGAGGAGCGGCGCCGCGACCTTGTGAAGACGGTGAAGACCATCGCCGAGGAGACGCGCGTGCGCATCCGTTCCGCGCGCCGCGAGGGCATGGACCAGCTCAAGAAAGGGCAGAAGGAAGGCGGCATCACGGAGGACGTTCTCAAGTCGAGCGAGAAGGAAGTGCAGAAGCTCACCGACGACTACGTGAAGAAAGTGGACGATGCCTTCGCGCTGAAGGAAGCGGACATCATGAAGGTGTAGCGATGCGCGTGCGCCGCATTTTCTCCATCGCACTCGCCGCGCTCACGCTCTGCGCCGGGCCGGTTTTTGCCGCGCCTTCCGGCGTCGTGCGTCCTGCGCCTGTGTTCACATTTGGCGGGGCCGGAGGGAAAAATTCACTCGCCAGCCTGCGCGGGCAGCCGGTCGTGCTCGTCATCGCGACGAGCGCAAAATCGAAGGCGCTGCGCTCGCAGTTGGGCAGTTTCAAAAACGTGTATCACGACTGCGCGAGCCGCGGCGCGGTCTTCATCGCCGCGCTGTCCGATGGCGGCACGGTGCCGAGCAACATCCCGTTTGCCCTTGCGGCAAATCCCGCTGCGGTCGCTGCGGCTTACGGAATGCGTGGCGACTTCCTGATCGCCGTGATCGGGCGCGACGGAAATCTCGATCTCGTCACCGACAAGCCAATCGCCGGCGCGCGCGTGTTCGAGGTGATCAAAAACAATTTCGACGTTCAGGAAAAGGCGCGGCGCGAACTGCCGAAGGGCCCGCCGCCGCGGTAGCCGATGCGAATTGCAGTCGTAGCCGACACGCACGACCGTCTGCCGGAGAGCGTGTGCGCAGACATCCGCGGCGCGGATGAAATCTGGCACCTCGGCGATGTGTGCTCGCCGGTGATCCTCGTCATGCTCGAACGCATCGCGCCCGTCCGCGTCGTCCGCGGCAATTGCGATTCGGAATCCGAATGGCCGCTCACCTTGGACTTCACGCTCGGAGGCATCCGCTTCCACCTCGAACACATCCCGACCAAGAGGCCGCCCGCGTGCGATATTTTCCTGCACGGCCACACGCACGTCCCGCGCGACGAGACCGTCGCCGGTGTGCGCTTCCTGAACCCCGGCTGCATCACGCGCCCGAACCGCGGCGCGCCCGCAAGCTACGCGTGGCTCACGCTCGATGATGGCGAGATCATGTGGAAAATCATGCCGGTGCAGGGTCCGTAGCCGGGGAATTCCTGCCCCGGCATGCGGTCATGCGAAGATCGCCGGAACAGGATTGTCCCTGCTACGAAACTCCGCGTAGCGCAGGCGCGGATGCTTGTGCTACGTGCTTGCCGCCGGTGCGCATTGCGCCGCGACCCATGCGAGATAATCGGGCCAGCCCGTGGTGACGGGCACCAGGAGGATCTCCGGCACTTCGTAGGGATGCAGTGCGCGCAGCCGCGACATCGCCTCATCCGCACGCGCTGCGGTGGTCTTCGCGATCACCGTCACTTCGTGCGTGTTCTCGATCACGCCCTTCCATTCGTAGATGGATTCGACTCCCGTGGTCAGATTCCCGCACGCGATCAGCCGTTCCTCCACGAGCAGGCGCACGGCCTTCCGCGCGGTGTCCGCTCCGGGGAAATTGCTGATGAGCAGAAAGATCTCCTCGTCCATGCGCTAGCGTTTCGCGCCGCAGCCGGCGCCGAGTCCCGTGAGTGTCTCGAGATCGCCCTCCGGCTCCGCGAGCACCGGCTTGCGCTCGGCCACTTTCTGCCGCGTGATCCAGCCGCCGCCGAGGACTTCATCGCCGCGATAGCACACGGCGGCCTGGCCGGGCGTGACCGCGCGTGCCGGGACGTGCAGCCGCACGCGGGCCTCGCCATTTTCGCCGGGAAAAACCGTCGCCGCCGCGCCGGGATGCGCGTAGCGGATTTTCACCGTGACCTCGAATGGCTCGCTGGCGTCGCCGTGCCCCTCTTCGTGGCGGTGCCACGTGCAGTGGTCCATCGTGAATTCCTCCGTGATGAGATCCTCCGCGTCGCCCACGATCACGCTGCTCGTCGCGGGATCTATATCAATCACATACACCGGCTTCGGCGAACCGCCCGGCAGTCCCTTGCGCTGGCCGATCGTGAACATCTCGATGCCCTCGTGCTCCGCGAGGCGGCGTCCGCCCTTGTCGAAAATTCCGCCGGGGTGAAATTCGCCCGCGCCCATGTGCGATTTCAGGAACGCCTTGTAGTCGTTGCCCGGCACGAAACAAATCTCCTGGCTGTCCTCCTTCTCCGCGACCTTCAGCCCGAGCTTGCGCGCAATGGCGCGAATCTCCGTCTTCTCCATCGCGCCGAGCGGCAGCAGCGCACGCAGGAGCTGCGGCTGGCGCAGGCTGAAGAGAAAATACGACTGGTCCTTGCGCGGATCGCGCCCCTTGCGCAGCACGGCGCGCGTGGAGCCGTCGGAATTCCTCACGCGCTCCATGATCGCGTAGTGCCCCGTGGCGATGAAGTCCGCGCCGATGCTCTTCGCCTTTCCCCACAGGTTGCCAAATTTCACCTTCTCATTGCACATCACGCACGGGTTCGGCGTGCGTCCCGCCTGGTACTCCGCCGTGAAATAATCAATCACCGCGCGCTCGAAATTCTCCCCTTCGTCCACGACGTAGTGCGGGATGCCGAGCGCGTGCGCCACGCTGCGCGCATCCGCGATCGCCTGCGGCCCGCAGCACTTGTCCTCCGCGCGCGAGATGCAGTCCTGCGGCCACACCTTCATCGTCACGCCGACCACCTCGTAGCCCTGCTCCTTCAGCAAAAACGCCGCGACACTCGAATCCACGCCCCCACTCATGCCCACGACCACGCGCGCGCCTTTCTGCAAAGGTGGCGTAAAAATTTCGGCATCTGTGTCCATGGCGTTCAGGCGCGGACGTTCCGGTGCGGCGACTGGGACGGCAAATGGTTTTTCCAAAACGCGCCTCGCGGTCCCGGCTATTTGAACGGATTCACGACGATGACGCCACAGTAGTCCTGCCCTTCGTTTAGATCCTCCGACAGGACTTCTGTGCAGCCAGCGGCGCGCGCTGCTGCGAGGAACGCGGCATCCCAGTAGGAAATTTGAAACCGGGATTTCAGCGCGAGTGCATCATCCAAGACGGACAATGAGAGTTCCTGCGTGAGAAAGCGACGCCATGTGCGGATGAATCCCACCGCCTCATCGTGCGTCAGCCGATTGGTTCGCGATGCACGCGTGGCCTGCACGTAAAACTCCTGCAGCACCTGCACCGAGAGTGCGATGTCCCGATTCGCCAGCAACGCCTTCGCCATACGCGCTTTCGCCGTTTCCTCCGGAACCGTGCTCACGGAATAAAGCAGGACGTTCGTATCAGCGAAGCGCATCGCGGTCGTGGACTTTGTCACGGCTCAGGCGATCTTGCGCCGAAAATCGGCGTCCGGCCTGCACCATCTGCGCCCGCACCGCATCCTCTTCGCCAAGCAGTCGCTCAAATTCTTCACCGCCGTGCGCCACCTGCGCCAAGTCCATCGCATCCCGCACCACTCGCTCCAGCCTCAGCGCCGTGTCCTTGTCCACGGACTGCAGCTTCCGGTCGAGTTCCTGAGCGATGAGAGTCATGGCGGCACCGTAAACGATCCGCTGGCGCGGTCAATTCCGGCAAGTGTGGATGCGGCAATGCAGATGCGGCAATGCAGTCTCTGAGCTTCAGCCCGGAACGCCTGCTGCCCCGGACTGTGCGTGCGGATGCCGGATTCGCCCGCAAAGCTGCCGCCGCGCGGCATCGGACGCTAAAGCGTCGGACTGCTTTTTATGCGCGCCTCGGCGCGACGGTTCTTGCCGTAGCCGACGACGGAAGGAGGCGGGCACGAATTTCCGACGAATCGGAAACCGCACGCAAGCGAGGACGATTAGCCCGCCTCGTACCCTCGGCGGATACGGGCTCAGCGGTGCTCGTGCTTCGCTGCCTCGAGGTCGGCGTCCACCATGATCTGCACGAGCTCGCGGAATTTCACCTTCGGCTCCCAGCCGAGGACGCGCTTGGCCTTGGCGTAGTCGCCGATGAGGAGGTCCACCTCGGCGGGGCGCTCGTAGCGGGCGTCGAATTTCACGAATTGCTGCCAGTCGAGGCCGACGTGCGCGAAGGCGACTTCGCAGAATTCGCGGACGGTGTGCGTTTCGTTCGTCGCGAGGACGTAGTCGTCGGGCGTGTCCTGCTGCAACATGCGCCACATGCCTTCGACGAATTCCTTGGCGAAGCCCCAGTCGCGCTTGGCGTCGAGATTGCCGAGGTAGAGCTCTTTCTGGATGCCGAGCTTGATGCGGGCGACGGCGCGCGTGATTTTGCGAGTGACGAACGTCTCGCCGCGCCGCGGGCTCTCGTGGTTGAAAAGGATGCCGTTGCTCGCGTGCATGCCGTAGCTCTCGCGGTAGTTCACGGTGGCCCAGTAGGCGTACACTTTCGCGACGGCGTAGGGCGAGCGGGGCCAAAATGGGGTCGTCTCCGTCTGCGGGACGGCCTGCACTTTTCCAAACATTTCCGACGAGGACGCCTGATAGAAGCGGGCCTGCACGCGGGACTCGCGGAGCGCTTCGAGGATGCGGATGGTGCCGAGCGCGGTGATGTCGCCGGTGTTCTCGGGGATGTCGTAGCTGACGCGGACGTGGCTCTGCGCGCCGAGGTGGTAGATTTCCTCGGGGCCGATGCGGTCAATGAGGCGCGTGAGGTTCAGCGAATCGCAGAGGTCGCCGTGGTGGAGGAAGAGGCGCACGCCGCTGATGTGCGGGTCCTGGTAAAGGTGATCGATACGCGAGGTGTTAAACGACGAGGCGCGGCGGATGATGCCGTGGACTTCGTAGCCTTTTTCGATGAGCAAGTCGGCGAGGTAGCTGCCGTCCTGTCCGGTGATTCCTGTGATGAGGGCTTTTTTCATGAATGGGCGCGGCGATTTTCGATTGGTCAGCCTCTCCGCGGAGCGCGCTGCCGTTTAGATGACAAAGGAGCGGATGGGAACCGAAAAATGCGGCGATGGCAATCTGCGAGCGGATTGGGAATCGGGAATCTCGGAATCGAGAACCGAGAATCCCATCACGCAGCGTCCTTGTCCTGCTTCCGCCGGAGGATCGGGGTCTTCTTCCCTTCAATGACTGCGCGGTTGACGGTCACTTCCTCGATGTTGCTGCCGGGGACTTCATACATCACGTCGCGCATGACTTTCTCGAATATCGAGCGCAGGGCGCGTGCGCCGGTGCCACGCTTGACGGCCTGCTCGGCGAAGGCGCGCAAGGCGTCTTTGGTGATAGAGAGGTGGACGCCTTCCATGGACATGAGCTTCGTGTACTGCTTCACGAGGGCGTTCTTCGGCTCGGTGAGAATCGAGACGAGTTCGTTTTCGGAGAGCGGATCGAGCGCTGTGACGACGGGGAGGCGGCCGACAAACTCGGGGATCATCCCGAAGCGCAGCATGTCCTCGGGTTCGCAGTGGCGGAGCAATTCGCTCGGGGGAATTTCCGCCTCGCGCCCGTCCTGCTCGCTCTTCTGCGCCATGCTGAACCCGAGGGTCTTTTTCCCCCGGCGCTTTTCGATGATCCTGTCCATGCCGACGAATGCGCCGCCGCAGATGAAGAGGATTTTTTCCGTCGAGACCTGGATGTATTCCTGCTGCGGATGCTTGCGTCCGCCCTGCGGGGGGACGTTGCACGTCGTGCCTTCGAGGATTTTCAAGAGCGCCTGCTGCACGCCTTCGCCGCTCACGTCGCGCGTGATGCTCACGTTCTCGGTCTTGCGTCCGATTTTATCAATCTCGTCAATATAAACGATGCCGATCTCGGCGCGCTTCACGTCGTAGTCCGACGCCTGGAGCAGGCGCAGGATGATATTTTCCACGTCCTCGCCGACGTAGCCGGCCTCGGTGAGCGTGGTCGCGTCGGCGATACAGAAGGGGACGTCGAGGACGCGCGCGAGCGTGCGCGCCATGAGCGTCTTGCCGCTGCCGGTCGGGCCGATGAGGAGGATGTTGCTCTTGTCAATCTCGACCTCCGAGAGCGGATCATCGCCGCCGCCGATGGTGCCGCCGACGGTGCTGTTGTGCAGGATGCGCTTGTAGTGGTTGTGCACCGCGACGCTGAGCGTCTTCTTCGCGGATTCCTGGCCGATGACGTAGTTGTCGAGCTGCCGACGGATTTCCGCGGGCTTCGGCACGCGGAGCTGCGTGCTGGTGCGCTTGGCTTCCTCGTTGAGTTCCTTGTCGAGGATGCCCTTGCAGACATTGATGCACGAGTCGCAGATGTAAACGCCCGGCCCTGCGATCAGCTTGCGCACTTCTGCGTGCGATTTGCCGCAGAACGAGCACATGGTGAGATTGGAAGCGCGGGCCATTGTTGCCAACGATAAGCGAAATCCGTTCCCGTTATCAGTCGTTTTTTGGCTTCGTCATCTCGGCGAAATTCGGAACCTGCTTCCGAGAGTTCACCACTTCGTCCACGAGCCCGTAGGCCTTCGCTTCCTCGGCGCTCATGTAGTAGTCGCGATCCGAGTCGTCGTGGACCTTCTTTTCGTCCTGGCCGGTGTGATGCGAGAGGATCTTGATGAGCCGCTTCTTGAGCTTGAACATGTACTCGACGGTGCGCTCCACGTCGCTCGCCTGCCCCTGCGCGCCGCCGCTCACCTGGTGGATCATGATGTCGCTGTTCGGCAGTGCGTAGCGTTTGCCCTTCGTGCCAGCGGAGAGCAGCACCGCGCCCATCGAGGCCGCCATGCCGATGCAGTAAGTATTCACGTCGGGTGTGACGAACTGAATCGTGTCGTAGATCGCAAGGCCCGCCGTGACGCTGCCGCCGGGGCTGTTGATGTAAATGTGGATGTCCTTTTTTGAGTCATCCATCTGCAGGAAGAGAAGCTGCGCGATGACGATGTTTGCGATCCAGTCATCAATCGCCGTGCCGATGAACACGATGCGGTCGCGCAGCAGCCGGTCGAAGACGTTGTGCCCGCGTTCGCCGCGTGCGTCCGTCTCATACACGCCGGGGACGAGCGGCCAGTTTGCTTGCGGGGATTGGATGCGACTGTTGGGTTGGATGATCATGTTGTCTTTTTCAATCGTGCCTTGGGCGCAAACGGTCAAGGGTTCTGCGGCTCAGCGGGCGCGGCCTCTTCCTTCTTCTCCTCAGCTGCACCGGCGCTGACAGCCGCCTGACTCGCGACAAAATCGAGCGCCTTCGCGGTGACCAGCTCCTCGCGGATCTGATCGATCACGCCGCGCTTCTGGAGTTCCTTCACCATCTTGTCGAAGGTCATGTTTGAACGCGCTGCCATCTGTGCGATGCGGCGGCGCAGGTCCATTTCCGTGGCGGTGATCTTCTCCTTCTCCGCGATGCGGAGCAAAATGAACGTGCCCTTGATCCGCTCGCGTGCGCTCTGTGCGGCGCTGCCCACGAGATCCTTCTCGTGCTCGCGCAGGATTTCGTCGGCCACGCCGCGCTCCTGATTTTCCTTCACGATGTCGTCGAGGATGCTCTGCGTCTGCTGGCGCACGAGGGTCGTCGGCAGTTCGCACTCCACCTTCGAGGTGAGATGCGTCATCACGCTGGTCCGCTTCGCCGCGTCAGCCTCGCGCTGCTTCTGCCGCACGAGTTCCTCGCGGGCGAGCGTGCGCAGTTCGGCGAGCGACTTGTCCTTGAGGACCTTGGCGGCGAATTCATCGTTCACCTCGGGCAGCACGCGCTCCTTCAGTTCCTTGAGCGTGACTTTGTAGTGGATCTTGCTGCCGGGCATCCCCTCGACCGGGAAATCCGCAGGCACCTCGACGTCAAACTCACGTGTCTCGCCGGTGTTCGCGCCGACGAGATTTTTGCAGTACCCGGGAAAGAACGCCTCGTCCGTCATCATGATCCAGAAATCCTTGTTGTGTGAAAGCGGCTTGCCTGCCTTCGGGAATTTCACATGCACGGGCTCGCCCTCGATCGTGCCATCGTAGTCCACCACCACGTAGTCTTCCATCGCTGCGGGGCGCGCAGGCGTCACATCCGGGAAATCCGCCTGCTGCTCGCGCAGGTTCTCGATGGATCCGTCCACGTCCGCGTCCGTCACCTCGGCGCTCGGCACGCTCACGGGGATGCCCTTGTAGTCCGGCACGTCGAATTCCGGCTGCAACACGAGCGTCGCGCGGAACTTCAGCGACTTGTCGTCGCCCCACTCCACGTCCTCGATCTCCGAGAGCGAGAGCACGCGGAGATTGCGATCCTTGATCGCGTCGCGGCACGCATCGCTGAGCACCTGGCGCGTCACTTCCTCGTGGATTTCCTTCAGGAATTTCTTCTCCACCACCGAGCGCGGCGCCTTGCCCTGGCGGAAGCCGGGCAGCTTCGCCTGCTTCGTGTACTGGCTCGTGATCTCCCCCATTTTTTTCTGCACGTCTGGCGGATCCACCTCGATTTTGAGGTTCGCGAGACAGTTCGGTAGTGGTTCAAATGCGACGTTCATGTATGTTTTCGGATGGGTTCGGACGAATTAAAGGGCGGCGAAAATAGCGGTCTCTGCGCGCTTGCCAAGCGGCGATTCAGGGAAAACGCCCGGCGCGGAAATTTAGCGCCAAGCGACAATCTTCCACTGCGTCATTCTTCATCCTCAGCCTCGAACATCCGACGCCGTTGCTCGTGGCGGATTTGCAGCACAGTCACGAGGTTCTTCCGCTCATCAATCGTGTAGAGCACGCGCCACCCGACGCCAGATTTCCAAGGGCGGAAAAGTATCTGGCGAATCTCAAGCTCGGGAAGCCACTGGTCATTTTCAGGCGCAAGGCGATGGGAAGTCGGACGACTGCTCAATCCCGCCAAGGCCACATGCAATGCGTCGAACCACCGTTCAGCCAGCGTCTCCCCACCGTGCTTCTCGTCGGACCGATACCAAGCCAGTTGCGCGTCAACGCACTTGTGGCCCGAGACAGCCAACCGCACGCGATAGATCATACGCCCGCCTTCTTTGGGAAATGTTTCTTGCGCAGATCAGCGAACGCTTCGTCAAGCGGCCGACCCCGATCTCCATTCGCGTATGCCTCCAGCGCCGCCTTCAGTTCCAGATCCAGCCGATGCTCCTCGGCCTGATGCGCCATCTCGTCGAAGGCTTCGACGGTCAGCACCACCGCGGCGGCCTTGCCATTCTGCGTCAGCACCCGCGGACGCTGTTTTTTCGCCATGTCCGCGAGGTGTTCCTTGGTGCCGCGGGCAAAGTCCGTCACGCTCACAATGTCTTCGGCGAGGATCATTTTCATGCCGGGAGCGTAGCACGGAATAATGTGCTGGCGCAACTGCCGTCTTGTTTCGTACGGGAGAAAGAGTCGTTTTCGATCTGCGGGACACCATCGCCGGTTTGGAAAATAGCGGTTGCATTTCTCCGCGCATCCGCTTGTCTCCGCCCTCCGAATCCGCGCACACTACATCGCGCTGTTGGTCCTCGGGCCCCGGTCGTCAGACCGCGGGCCGCCATGCGCCGAGGGAAACCCAGCGACTCAAAGAAAGAAAAAACATCATGTCCGTACGTCTTGGCCGTTTCGAACTGCCCAAGCTGCCCGTCAGAGACGAGGCAACTGCAACATCCAACTACGCCAAATTTGTGGCCGAGCCCTTCGAGGCCGGTTACGGCGTCACCATCGGCAACGCGCTCCGCCGCGTGCTGCTCAGCTCCGTCGAAGGCGGCGCGATCACTAACGTGAAAATCACCGGTGCGAACCACGAATTCCAGACGCTGCCCGGCGTCGTCGAGGACGTGACGGACATCATCCTCAATTTGAAGCAGGTGAAGTTCAAGTGCGCCGACCACGAGCCGCGCACGCTTTCCATCTCCGTGAACAAGGAAGGCAACGTGACCGCGGGCGACATTCAGGAAGTCACCGGCGTCGAAGTTGTGAACCGCAAGCAGATCATCTGCACGCTCGACAAGAAAACGAAGTTCGAGGCCGAGCTCACCGTCCGCGTCGGCCGCGGTTTCGCCACCGGCGACGAGAACAAGTATCCCGACATGCCCATCGGCGTGATCCCGATTGACTCGATCTTCTCGCCCGTCACCCGCGTGAAGTACGCCGTGGAAAACACGCGCGTCGGCCAGCGCACCGACTACGACAAGCTCATCGTCGAAGTCTGGACCGACGGCCGCATCGATCCCAAGCAGGCGCTCATCGAGGCCAGCTCGATCCTGCGCAAGCACATCGAGCCCTTCTACAATTACGACGAGGCCCTCGTGGCGTTCGACGAGACGGCACCCGCGCAGAACCAGGAAAACCAGAAGATGAAGAAGCTTCTGAACATGTCCGTGAACGAGATCGAACTCTCCGTCCGCGCGGCAAACTGCCTCAACAACGCGAACATCACCACCGTCGGCCAGCTCGCACAGAAGTCCGAGCAGGAGATGCTGAAGTATCGCAACTTCGGCAAAAAGTCGCTCAACGAAATCAAGGAGAAGCTCACCGGACTCAGCCTGTCACTCGGCATGAAGTTCGAGGCCGGCTTGGTGGATATCACCACCGCCGAAGTGCGTCCCGCCACCGAAGGCTAATCCAGCCAGCGAAGGCTAATTCAGAAAAAGGAAGACAACTCAAATGCGTCACCAAAAGAAAACCGTCAAACTCGGCCGCACGCAGGGGCACCGCAACGCGCTGCTCTCGAATCTGGCCGTGAGTCTGATCGATCACGGGCAGATCAAAACGACCGTCGCGAAAGCGAAGGCCGTGCGCCCGTTCGTCGAGAAGCTCGTCACCAAGGCAAAGACCGGCACGCTGCACTCGCGTCGCATGGCCCTCGCCGATCTCCGTCATAACGAAGGCGCAGTCCGCAAGCTCTTCACCGAGATCGGACCGCTGAACGCCACACGCAAGGGCGGCTACACCCGCATCGTGAAGCTCGGCATGCGCCGCAGCGATGCCGCCGAAATGGCGATCATCGAGTGGGTGGACAAGCCCGCCGTCATCGTGCCCGAAGCCAAGCCGACCGCCGCGAAAGCGAAGGCCGCGAAGCCCGCAAAGGCTGAAGCCGCCGCCGAAGCCGCACCCGAAGCGAAAGCCGAAGGCGAAGCGAAGCCCAAGCGCGCCGCGAAGAAAAAGAAGACCGAAGGCGAAGCGTAAGCGTAAGCCGAAGTCTCACACAACTCACAGAGGGCGGGCCTGCGAAAGCGGGCCCGCCCTTTTGCTTTTGCAACCGCGAAGGTGCGGCTATGCACGGCGCGCATGAACTCCGGTTTCCTCGACAAGCTCCTCGAACGCCTTGGCCGCGTCCGGCCCGAGGAGGTGCGCGATTACGTCGTGCGGCTCGCGGATGAGAAGGGATTCTTCGAGACGATTTTCGATGCACTGCACGAGGGCGTCATCGTCACCGATCCCGCCGGCAGCATCACATATCTGAACCGCACCGCGTGCGGATTTTTCGGCATCGAGCGCGACGCCGCGATGGGCCATCCGCTCGCCGAGCAGCTCCGCGGGCTCGATTGGAATGCCATCGCGACGTCGGAAAAATCCGTCTCGCGCGACATGGAAGTTTTTTACCCGCAGAACCGCTTCCTGAATTTTTACGTCGCACCGCTGCGCGTGGAAAAATCACCTGCGAAAAAGAAAGGCACCTCCGAGCAGGAGCTTATCGGCTATGCGGTGATCCTGCGCGACATCACGGAGAGCCGGAAGAGCACCGAGGAGACGATCCAGAGCGAACGCCTGAACGCGCTCACGATGCTCGCCGCCGGAGTCGCGCACGAAATCGGAAACCCGCTGAATTCGCTGAACATCCAGCTCCAGCTCCTCGCGCGCCGCCTGCGGAAACTGCCCGAGACACAGCGCAAGGACCTCGTGAAAAGCGTGGACGTCGCGAAGGAGGAAATCGCGCGGCTCGACACAATCATCCGGCAGTTCCTCGGCGCGATCCGCCCCGCGCGGCTGGAGCGGCGGCTCGAAAATGTGAACCACCTCGTCGAGGAGAGCGTGCGTTTTCTGAATGCTGAGACGACGGACCGGAACATCATCGTAGAGACCGAACTGCGCTCCGACCTTCCGCTGCTGGAACTCGATCGCACGCAGATCAAGCAGGCGTTTTTCAACGTCATCCGTAACGCATTCCAAGCGATGAAGAGCGGCGGCATCCTGCGCATCCGCACGGACATGGACGACCGCTTTGTGAGCATCAAATTCGCCGACACCGGCGGCGGAATCCCCGAGGCCGAGATGAGCAAAATTTTCGAGCCTTACTTCACGACCAAGGCCGCAGGCAGCGGCCTCGGCCTGCTCATTGTGCGCCGCATCGTGCGCGAGCACGGAGGCGAAATCGAGCTGCTGAACGACTCCGGAAAAGGCCTCGCGCTCACGATGAAACTCCCGCTCAGCGACCAGCGCGTGCGGATGCTCGCGGCACCAAAGTAGTCCCGGGCTTCAGCCCGCCAGCGTGTGCGATTCAGAATGTGACGCCAGAGCACATTAGGTCACCAAGTTTGAACTGTCCGGTCTTGCGCGCTGAAGCGCGGAACTACTTTGGCATCCGGTATTCCGACAGCCCGCGGTCAGTTCGGGTTGCGGAGGTACACTGTTAATGTTTTCGCACCTTCCGTTTACGACGAATCGTGCCGACAGATTGTCGGTACCACATTTTCAGTAGCCCAGTTTCGCGAGTTCGCGGTCGAGCAGCACTTGGAATTTCTCCACGTCGCCCTCGGGCGGGCGGTATCCCTGCTCGGATGGCGTCACGCCGAGACGGCCCGTCTGATCGAGATACCACACCGCCGATTTGCCGTCGCTGAAAGTCACGCCGCCGCTGACGATCGTTCCGGGATGCGCAATCTGATCCACGGTGAGCGATATATTCGATGCGGCCTGCGCTGGTGCATCGGCGGCATCCGCAACGGGCGTGGACGCTGCGGCGGGTGCGGCGGCCTCTGCGGGCGTGGGCTCTGGCTTTTCCACCACTGGCTCGGGCGGATCGACCGGCACGAGCTTGAGATCGCCCACGAGCATCCGCACATCCATGTAGGTCAGGCGCAGGTCGAATTCGTCGCCGAGCCGGCCTTGGATGTCGGAAAGCTTCAGGCCATCCGCCAGCCATGCGGAGACTTTCTGTTTTTGCTCGTCGGTAAGTTGCATCCAGCGATCCGGCGGTTTTCAGCGCCCGCTGGCAAGCGTCGAATTGCGGCGGGGTGAAAGTTGAGTGTTGAGAGCCGCCAGGCCGTGGGCGCGGCGAACACCGCCTCTCAACGCTCAACGCCCACCTCTCAACCTTCTTCCGTAGTCACCGCACCGCCCGGCTCGTGGAGCGCCTGCTCGAATGCGCGCCATGCGAGCATCGCGCACTTCACGCGCTGTGGAAATTTTCTCACGCCGCCGAGGAGGATCAGATCGCCGAAGCCCTTCACCGTCGGCGCGGTGTCGGTGGTCACGAGCTGGTGGAATGCGCGGAGAAATTCCTCGGCCTCGGCGCGCGGCTTGCCCTTGAGCTTCATCGTCATGAGCGACGCGGAGGATTGGCTGATCGCGCATCCGCTGCCGGTGAATTTGATGTCTTCGACTCCGCCGTCCGCGCGGAATTTCACGTGCAGATCGATCTCGTCGCCGCAGGACGGATTGTCGCCATGCACGCTCACCGCGCCGGGCAGCTCGCCGAAATTTCGCGGGCGCTTCGAGTGGTCGAGGATGACCTGCTGGTAGAGTTCTTCGAGTTCGGTGTTCATCGGGACTTGGACGGCGCAGATGGTCTAACCGCGGAGGACGCAGATGGCACGGAGAAGATTTTTCAATGTGCGCGCAGTCCATGAATCGCGCCCGCGAATCCCGGCATGACTTTCATGTTCAAAGTGAAATGCCCGCTGCGCATGTCGCCACTTGAATTCGTCGCGCGGCCTGCCACCGTCCGCGGCTCGCATGACGAAAGAACTGCTCATTTACCTCGACGGAAAGATTGTCCCTGAATCGCAGGCGAAGATTTCGGTCTTCGATCACGGCCTGCTTTATGGCGACGGCTGCTTCGAGGGCATCCGCTTTTACAATGGGCGCGTCTTCCGTCTCGAAGAGCACACGCGGCGTATCTACGACAGCGCGAAATCGCTGCTGCTCACGATCCCGATGACGCCCGAGGAACTGATCCGCGCGACCGTGGAGACGGTGAAGGCGAACGGCCTTCGCGACGGCTACATTCGTACGGTGATCACGCGCGGCGTGGGGCCGATGGGGCTCTCGCCTTACAAATGCCCGAAGGCGTCGGTGTTCATCATCGCGGCGAGCATCCAGCTCTATCCGCCGAGTGCGTATGAAAATGGGCTCGTGATGGCGACCGTCGCGACGCGACGCCCGCGGCACGACATCCTGCCGCCGCAGGTGAAGTCGCTGAATTATCTCAACAACGTGATGGCCAAAGTGGAGGCAATCCAGGCCGGCGCCGAGGAAGGGCTGATGCTGAATGATCAGGGCCTCGTGGCGGAGTGCACGGGCGACAATATCTTCATCATCCGCGACGGTGAGATCTCCACGCCGCCGCTGAGCGCCGGTGCGCTCGATGGCATCACGCGGCGCGTGGTGTTTGAAATCGCGGCGACGCTCGGCATCCCGCTGCGTGAGCGCGACCTCACGCGGCACGATATTTTCACGGCGGACGAGTGCTTCCTCACGGGCACCGCGGCGGAAGTGATCGCGGCGGTGAAGCTCGATCAGCGTATCATCGGCGACGGCAAGCCGGGTGTGATCACGAAGCGTGTCATCGCGAAATTCCGCGAGATCGCGAATGCAACGGGGACGCCGGTTTACGAGTAGGAATGGCGATTCCGATGCCGGTCCGGGACTCCGATCCTATTCTTAATCTTACTCCCGCCCCGGCGTGCGCTGTGAAGCGTGGGGAGGGATTAAGATTAGGATTAAGAGGTCCGCAGATCGCGCTCGTGCTTGACCTTCGCGCTGGCGGTTCCATCTTTTCCACGGAATGAACTGCGACGTCTGCAAACAGAAAACAGCCACGGTCTTTCTCACCCAGATCGTGGATGGGAAGATGCAGAAGGTGAACCTCTGCGAGTCGTGCTCGAAGGAAAAGGGCGTGACGGATCCGAAGGGATTTGCGCTGGCGGATCTGCTGCTCGGGCTCGGCGCGTCCGAGGAGATGGAGCGCAGCGGCACGGGGCAGAAATGCCCGATGTGCGGATTCAGCCAGGCGGATTTCAAGAAGACCGGGCGTTTCGGCTGTTCGAACTGCTACGAGGTTTTTGCCGACGGTCTCGAAGCGATGCTCAAGGGCATGCACAAGGGCACGACGCACACGGGCAAGGTTCCGCAACGCCTGCTGAAAGCGCGCCAGCACGCCGAGGAACTCAAGCGCCTCCAGCGCGAATTGCGCAAGGCCGTGGACGACGAAAAATACGAGGCGGCCGCGGAGTTGCGCGACAAGATCAAACACCTCGAACCCGGTGCCGCCGGAAAGGCATGAGCCCGATGCGCACGAATTTTTCAACGCAGAGGCGCGGAAGTGGAGTGAGAGTTTCGCAGAGGAATGGATTTATTTTCCTCTGCGGGCTTCTCCTTTTCCTCTGCGCCTCTGCGTTAAATTCCGGCTCCCGACACACGCACTGACCCATGGCCCTGCACAACATCCTCGCGGAATCCGGTGAGTGGCTGAGCGGCGACGGGCCGCAGAGTCACATCGTCATCAGCAGCCGCGTGCGGCTCGCGCGCAACCTGCGCAATTTTTCATTTCCCGGCTGGGCGAAAAAGACGGATCGCATCTCGGTGCTCGAATGCGTGAAGCCCGCGGTCGAGTCGCTGCCGGAAATGGCGGACGCGTATTCGGCATACTCGCAGGATCTCAGCGCGCTGGAAAAGCAGGTGCTCGTCGAGCGGCACCTCGTCTCGCGCGAGCACGCGGCGAAGGGCGTCGGCTCGGCGGTGGTGATGAACCGCAAGCAGACGCTTTCCATCATGATCAACGAGGAGGATCACCTGCGCATCCAGGGCATCCGATCGGGCTTGCAGTTGAAGAACGTCTTCAAGCTTGTGGACAAGGTGGACACTGCGCTCGGCGAGAAGCTCGATTTTGCATTTCACCAGCAGTACGGCTTCCTCACCGCATGTCCCACGAATGTCGGCACCGGCATGAGGGCGAGCGCGATGATGCACCTGCCGGGCCTCGTCCTCAGCGAGCAGATCAACCAGGTCATCCAGGCCGTGAGCAAGGTCGGCCTCGCGGTGCGCGGGCTCTACGGCGAGGGCACCGAGGCGCTCGGAAATCTCTTCCAAATCTCGAACCAGATCACGCTCGGCGAAAAGGAGGAGGAAATCCTCACGCGGCTGAACAAGGTCATCGAGCAGATCCTCAGTCACGAGGTGAACGCGCGCGCGAGCCTCCTCGAAAAACGCGCCGTGCTCCTGCTCGATAACATCGGCCGCGCGTACGGCATCCTCCGTCACGCGCACAGCATGGCGAGCAAGGAGGCGTTGAACCTCCTGAGCTGCATCAAGCTCGGCACCGACCTCGGATTTTTCCCGGAGGACGGGCGGCTGCTCGTGGACCAGCTCTTCATGGAGACGCAGCCCGCGCACTTGCAGAAAAGCTCGCAGCAAAAATTGCAGGCGGACGAACGCGACACGCTGCGCGCGGAAATCATCCGCACGAAGCTCGCGAAATTTCCGAAGCCCGATGGGAAGAAGGCGATCGAGCGCGGGCGTGAGGAGCGGAAGGAAAAGGACGAGAAGGACGGCGGGGCGGCGGAGTAGCTGCCGTGGAGCACTGGCGTCCTCGTCGGTCACGACAGCGAAACGCGAAGCGCAAATTTTCCGGAGTTTGCCAGCGAGGGAGAGTGCGGCTTTGCCGTTCGGCGGGGACGTCGGCGATCCATGGACGGCGCTCCGCTTGCTTCACTTCCGCGCGGCCACCCATGCGCGCAGTGGATCGCGCAGCAGGCGCATCTCGCGGTAGAGTTCGCCGAGGTCGGTGTGGAAATGCTCGATGCACCACGGGCCGCGAATGCCGGCGTCCCAGCCGATGCCGAAGCAGCGCGCGAGATCGTAGGCGTCGTGACGGCCGTCCGGCGTGAGATCGCGGGCCTTGAAGTTGCATGACACCGCAATCAGTAGAAAACAGGATGACCAATGGTAATTGGAAGGTATGGCAAAACGATTTCGGCTTGGAAAACCTGAGCTGGCCGGGGAACTGGAAAAGCTGAGCCGGCAAGCGAAGCTGCCACGGGAAGTGGAGCGGCTGAGGGCGGTGAGCATGGCCATGAGCGGGGACTTCACCCTCGAACAAACTGCTCTGGCGCGGCAGTTCTGGGCGTTGCACGCGCACGGGGAACGCCCGGTGCGGGTGTGGTTCATCCTAAATCCGGCGATGGGATGTCGCGCAAAGGCGCAAAGAAGAAGCAGATGCAGACAAGCAGGCATTCACCCACCGGGTGAGTGTGAAACAAAGCGCATCTTTTTGCGTCTCTGCGCCTTTGCGCGACTTCCGCTCCTCCCATCGCCGGATTTAGCGCACAAATTTCCCCGGATTCAAAATCCCCTTCGGATCCAGCGCGGCCTTGAGCGCGGTGTGCGTGTCGCGCCCGACTTTGTCCACGGCCTGCGACCACCACGGTTTTTTCGCGAGGCCGATGCCGTGCTCGCCGGTGATGACGCCGCCGGCCTTCAGCACCCAGGTGAAAAGCTCGTCGAGCGCGCGGTCCACCCCGGCCTTCACGCGGCGGTCCGTGTGGTAGTTCTTCGCCATGATGTTCACGTGGATGTTCCCGTCGCCAGCGTGACCGAAGCACGCGACCGGATGGCCGTACTTCTTCGCGAGGCGCTCGCCGAATTCCGCCAGCTCCACGAGCTTGCCGCGCGGGACGACGACGTCCTCGTTGAGCTTCGTGAGTCCGGTGGCTTTCAACGACTGGCTGTACGCACGGCGCAGGCCCCATAGCTTCTCGCATTCCTCGTCGCCGAAGGCCGTGAGCACGCGGATCGCGTCCATCTTCCGCAGCAGCTTTGCGAGCGCGGCGCACTCGCCCTTCACGGATTCCGCCTGGCCGTCGAGTTCCACCAGCACGAGCGACTGCGCGCCGGGCGCGATCTCGCGGCCTAGAAATTCGCGCGCACTTTGCAGCGTAAACGGATCGGCGATCTCCAGCGCGCACGGCAGAAAACCCGCGGCGAAAATCTTCTGCACGGAATCCGCCGCCTCGCGAAACGAACGGAAGCTCGCGGCGAGCGTCGCGCGAGCGGGCGGATGCGGCAGCAGGCGCAGCGTCGCCTCGGTGACCACGCCGAGCAGCCCTTCGCTGCCGATGAAAAGGCCCGCGAGATCGAAGCCCTGCTTGTTCTTGTGCGTGCGCCCGCCGCAGCGCAGCACGCGGCCGTCGGCGAGGACGACTTCGAGGCCGAGCACGTAGTTGCGCGTCACGCCATATTTCAGGCAGCGCGGGCCGCCGGCATTCGTCGCGATGTTGCCGCCGAGGCTGCATTCCTTCAGCGATGCGGGATCGGGCGGATAGAAGAGCCCGAGTTTCCGCACTGCGGCCTGCAACTCGCCGGTGATCACGCCCGGTTCCACGACGGCGACTCCGTCGGCAAAATGGATCTCCTTGATCCGATTCATGCGCGCCACGCTCAGCGCGATGCCGCCGCGCGACGGCACACAGCCGCCGACGTAGCCGACGCCCGCGCCGCGCGGCGTGACGGGGATACCGTGCCGGTTTGCAAAGCGCAGCGTCTTCTCCACGTCGCCGCGGTTGCGCGCGAGCACCACGGCATCGGGCGTTCGCGAGGCAAACCACTTGTCCGTGGCATGGATGGCGAGCGTGGCGGCGTCGGTGTGGACGGCGTCACCGCCGAGGAGCTGCGTGAGTTTTCGCGCGAGGTTCATCGGGAAATCGTGTCGTGGCCGGTGAAGAATTTTTCCAGCGTTCCTCCGACATGCCGGAACGTTTTTTCCGTCTTCCGCCCCACATTCTCAGCGCCTGAGCGGACGCTTGTGGACCTCTTCGCGGACTTTTTCGGAGGCGTCTTGCGCGGCGTGTCGCAGGCTGTGAACGAGACGACGGCGGCGAGGAGAACAATGCGGAGTGCAGTCATGCCTGTTGCGTAGCCGCCCGCTGCGCGGCGGGCAAGCCGCGCGCAAGGAGCCCGTCACTGCTCCGGCTTCGGCGTCTTGCTCCCGCCTCCAAAAATGCGTTTCAGCACGTTCGGTTTCGGCGTCAGTGTCGCTGTCGGCCTACCCTTGGGCTTCTTCCCTGCGACAGCAGCCGCGCTCCCGACGGAAGCCGGCGGCGCGAGCAGTTCGGCGGCGGGCGATTTTTCAAAGCCATCGGCGCTGAGCACCGCGCCGCGTGTCGCGTTCACCGCGAGGACGCCGAGCTGATCGCCCGAAGGATCGAGCACCGTCACTCTCCACGCGGGCAGGTTCGATGCGGCGTCGCGCATGAGCTCGTAGTTCAGCGAGCCGACCTTCGCGCCGTTTGCCTCCGCGAATGCCGCGGCGAGCTTCGCCACATGCGAGGAGTCCACCTTCAGCGTGTCCGCGCCGATCACATCCGCGGGCTTCAGCGCGTCGGCAAATTGCGAGAGCGTGCGGGACGTCACAAATTTCCCGCCGTCCACGACGAACTCACGCATGCCGCGCTGCTCCGCCGGATCATGCACGAGGAGATACCACCGCTCCGGAGAAGGCGTGCCCTCGCGCGCCTCGATCCGCGCGAGCCGCTTCGCCGCGTCCTTCGGGAGCAGTTTGAGCGCATCGAGCGCAGTGCCTTCGCCCCGCACGGCGGCGGTGGAGGCGAGGATGAAAAACAGGAATGCGCGGGTGCTCACGTCACGGACGCTAGCGCGCAGCGCGCGGCATTTCCACACATCCGTTTCATCGCAGAAAAATGCAGCGGCTTCGGGCACAAGGCAAAGTGCGGCGGCCCAAAGTTGTTCTTGGGCTTCAGCCCGCAAGACCTCGGCGATTCAGACTGCGCGCCCGAGTGAGGAATCGCCCGCAAGCGGTGGTCGTGCGCTCTTGCACGCTGAAGCGTGGGACTGCTTTGCAGCCGGACGCGGGGCGTTTCTCCAATCCGCAATCCAGGGTGCCCGCCAGCTTCCCTCGGCAGCTACGGAAAATTCCTCGACGCCCCGCGCGCGGCTCGCGCACCGTCGCGGTATGATCATCAAGCCGAAGATTCGTGGGTTCATCTGCATCACAGCGCATCCCGAGGGCTGTGCGGCGCATGTGCGGCAGCAGTCGGACTACGTGCGAGGAAAAGGTCCGATCGCCGGTGCGCCGAAGCGCGTGCTCGTAATCGGTGCGAGCACGGGCTACGGGCTCGCTTCGCGGATCGTGCCGGCGTTCGCGGGCGGTGCGGCGACGATTGGCGTGTTTTTTGAAAAGCCGAGCGAGGCGGATCGCATGGGCTCGGCGGGGTGGTACAATTCGGTGGCGTTCGAGCGCGAAGCGCATGCGGCTGGGCTCTATGCGAAGAGCATCAATGGCGACGCTTTTTCCGACGCGATCAAGGAACAGGTCATCGCGCTCATCAAGGCCGACCTAGGCACGGTGGACGCAGTCATCTACTCGCTCGCGTCGCCGCGACGCACTCATCCGAAGACGGGCGTAGTGCATAAGAGCACGCTGAAGCCGCTCGGCGCGGCTTACACAAACAAGACCGTGGACACCGACAAGGGCACCGTGAGCGACATCACCATCGAGCCCGCGAACGACGCGGAGATCGCGGACACGGTCGCGGTGATGGGCGGCGAAGATTGGGAAATGTGGATGGATGCGCTCGATGCCGCTGGCGTGCTCGCGCCGGGTGTGGTCACGGCGGCCTACAGCTACATCGGGCCGGACCTCACGTGGGCGATTTATCGCAATGGCACGATCGGCCGCGCGAAGGAGCACCTCGAGGAGACTGCGGATCGCATCAGCGCGAAGCTCGCAAAGCACGAGGGCCACGCATGGGTGAGCGTGAACAAGGCGCTCGTCACGCAGGCCAGCAGCGCGATCCCCGTCGTGCCGCTCTACATTTCGCTGCTCTACAAAGTGATGAAGGCAAAGGGCCTCCACGAAGGCTGCATCGAGCAGATCTACCGCCTCTTCGCCGAACGCCTCGCGCCGTCCGCGCACCCGCAACCGGACGAGGAAGGGCGCATCCGCATTGATGATTGGGAAATGCGCGAGGACGTGCAGGCCGAAGTCGCCGCGCTGTGGCCACAGCTCACAACCGAAACGCTACCCACGCTCAGCGACATCGCAGGCTACCGCTCGGAATTTCTGCGGCTGTTCGGCTTCGGGATCGAAGGCATCAACTACGACGCAGAGGCGGAGCCGCTGCAGGCGATGCCGAGTGCGGTGTGATCAAAGTGTTGGGCGCATTATGACCCGCGCGGTTTTGATTGTTGCGCTTGTCGTAGTCGGTGTTCCGGCTCTGATTTATTTGCTTTGGGTCGTGCACTGCACATTGGATCGTGTTTGCATGAGGCACGCTCGGAAATTTTGCAGTCGGAACGGTTTGGATATACGCAGAGTCAGATGCCAGCCAGAGTTCGAGCAGTCGGGTGTGAAGACGGAGTTCACGCTGGTTCAGTTGGATTGTTTTGATGCACGCGAGCAGCGCAGATTGGTTTCGCTATTGGTTTGGCCGTTTGGAGTTCGCAAGCTGGTCAGCGACGAAGAGTATCCAGAATCTTATGACAGTCAGTGGCCACAAACATGACACCTAAAGAGGCTCTACCATCAACGCTCCACGACGACGAATGTGTCGCCGAGGAATTGCGTCGCGACGCGGAACTCGATGCAGATCCGAGCATTGGCATCAGCATCGAACAACTCGATGCCGCAACGAGGCGCAGAGCGCCGAAACAACAGTAGCCGTGGGTGACGAGCGCAGCGAGGAACCCGTGGATCGCACGTAAACGTGGACAAGCCGCGTAGCGGCACAAGGCATGTGGCATTCGATGTTGTGGCGCTGCTTCGCAGCTTTTCTGTTTTCCAATTTCCAAACCACCACGACTCGCAAATTTTCCCACGAACTCGCACGCTCCGGGGTTCTCGTTTCACTCATTTCATTCGCATGACCCACCGCATCGCCCCGCTCATCCTCGCCGGCATCATTTCCGCATCCGCATTCGCTGCGGAGTGGCCCGAGTGGCGCGGGCCGGGCGGGCAGGGGCATGCTTCGGCGAAAGGGCTGCCGACCGTGTGGAGCGAGACGAGCGGCATTGCCTGGAAGGCAAACATCCCCGGACGCGGCTGGTCGTCGCCGGTGATTGATGGGAAACAAATCTGGCTCACCACGGCCATCGAGACGCCTGCAAAACCCGAGGACGCCGCGCGTCGGCTGAAGGCAAACACCGGCGACCAGCCGCTCACGATACTCGAACAAGTCGGGCTGCGCGCCGTGTGCGTGGATCGCGACAGCGGGCGCATCATCCACGACGTGCCGTTGCTCACCGAGCGCGAGCCGCAGGGCGTCCACAAGCTCAACAGCTATGCTTCGTGCAGCCCCGTAATCGAGGGCGGGCGGCTGTATTGCCACTTCGGCACGTTTGGCACCGTGTGTGTGGACACCGCGAAGGGCGCGCTTGTTTGGAAGAATACGGACCTCCACATCCAGCACGAGAACGGCCCCGGCAGCACACCGGTGCTTTGGAAAAACCTGCTCATCTTCCACCTCGATGGCAGCGACAAGCAGTTCCTCGTGGCGCTCGATAAAACCACCGGCACGCTCGCTTGGAAGACCGATCGCTCCGGCGCAATGAACGCGAACCCGCAGCTCAAGAAATCGTACGGCACACCCATCGTCGTCGAGAGCGGCGGCAGGGCCGAACTCATCTCGCCCGCCGCCGACTGGCTCTACGCCTACGATCCTGCGAGCGGCCGCGAACTGTGGAAACTGCCCTTCGGACGCCTCGGCTTTTCAATCACTCCGCGTCCTGTCACGGGGCATGGGATGATTTTCATGAGCACCGGATTCATGAAGCCCGAGATGCTCGCGGTGAAACTCGACGGCACGCACGACATCGCGTGGCGCTACGCGAAGGGCGCGCCGACGATGCCCTCACCGCTGCTAGTCGGTGAGGAGCTTTATTTCGTGAGCGACGCTGGAGTGATCACCTGCCTCGACGCGAAGACCGGCACGGAGCACTACAAGGAGCGCCTCGGCGGCGACTACAGCTCGTCGCCGATTTTTGCCGACAGCAAAATCTACATCGGCAGCCGCACCGGCCTTGTGACCGTCATCACGCCTGGGAAAAAATTCGAGGCCCTCGGCAAGAACCAGCTTCCCGGAAAAATCATGGCCACTCCCGCTGCGGTGGACGGCGCGCTATTCATCCGCACGGATGAGGCGCTCTTCCGCATCGGCAGCGGCGCGAAGCCGTAGGGCTCGCGGCGCTCAACGTCTGTCATGCAGATCGGATCGCGGCGGGGAGCGGCACTCATCGCATGTCCCGGAGGGACACCGGAAATTTGCCGTGGATGACCGTAACCGACAGCGAGAGCAGGTGCTCGATCACGCGATCGTAATCCGCGCCGATGGCGGCGATGGCATTCGCCGATTCGCGGTCCGGCGAGGTGTCGCAAACGGCGGACAAATCACGATCAACGGGCTGGCAGAAAAAATCCTCGCGCTCACCGGCTCGGCCTCACCCGTCATTCACCGCAGCGATCGAAAAGCTGCGGGAAACGGGCTTCACGCCGGCAGGGAATTTCGACGCAGCGCTCGCGGCGACGGTGAACTGGTTCCGGTGCCGATGAACGGCCGCGAACGGGGGTCGCACCAATGGCTCACGACGGACTCAGTAGAGAGGCCTGTAGTCGAGCGCCACCGATTCCACGTGGAAGTCGAAGAACAACGCATTCCTTTTGTCGCCATGCACCGGCTTCGCCGCGATTCCGGGCGGCTTCATTTTCGCAATGCTCTGCATGTCGAAATCCTGTATCGCCCAAATCCGCGAGAGCGGCACATCCGAGAGGCTCACCAGCACCTTTGGCACAGCGGGGGAGGACGGGTTTTCGCCGACGTCGGCGTCGCCCCACGGGTTGATGACGGAGCCATTCACCGTGACCTCCGTGTTCAGGAGGAATGATTCGTCGTCCTTGTAGGGCGCTCCCCGCTGCCACGCGGGACACACCATCACGTCCATCCGTCGTTTTTCGTAATCGAGAGTGACGCCGAGGTACGAGGCCAACTGATGGCCGAGAGTCGCGGAATCTGTCTTATTATACCAGCAGCTCTGGTTTGCCCGGAGCGGCCCGGGCAACTGCCCTTCGTGATCCGCGATGAAGGTGCCGATGGCGGCGCCGATTTGCCGGAAATTGGCGAGGCATTTCGCACGGTCGCCAGCCTTCCGCGCAGGGCCTGTCGCCGCGAACAGCAGAGCTGCAAGGATGGCGATGATCGAGATGACCGCGAGCAGCTCGATCAGCGTGAAGGCGGCCTTTCTGGGAACTGGCTGGCGAGCGTGGTGAGTCATGGCGGGAGCGCAGACGATAGTGCGCACCGACCGTGTTGCAACGTCGGTTGCCGGCGCGAAATCCTACGCAAACATGCCGGGCAAGCCGTGAAGCTCGACGACGGTCGGCACGAAATTCCACACTTTGAGATCGATCTGATACGCCACGCCCTCGAAGCCCTACTCGGGAAAATCGAGGACGTCGAATTTCACGGTCTCCATCAATTTACAGAGCGCGCCGAGGACGTGCCATGTGTAGCTGAGGAGATACGTGGCATTGTCATACACGCGGAAATCCGCGCACGGAGGCCGCATCCGGTGGACGGTGACGCCCGCCGGATTTCTTCGTCGCGAGCGGCGGGGTGTCATAACCCCGTTGGAGGGCCCTGCGAAATGGCACGTCGGTGAAATGGAGTGTCCACCAAACACACCAAAGGCACGAAACACAGGGCGTTCCTTCCCTGTCGTTCGTGTGTTTCGTGGACATCACCATCCCCGTTTTTTCCAACACTGCATTTTGCAGAAGTCTCCGTTGGCGTTGGCTCGCGTCCAACGCTCGTCGGCGATGTTTCTGCACCACATTTGATCACACCCGCATCCGTAGAACGCGTCGCGGTGTACAGCGAGACGATGCCGCCGGTGAGCGGCTCGCAATTCGCATCTGCGAAGCCGGCGGCCTCGATCATCGTGTTCATCTCGGCACCGGCGGGAAATTTCTCGATCGAGGCGCCGAGATATTCGTAGGCACCCCGGTCGCCGGTAAGCAGGCGTGCGAAGAGGGGCAGCACACGGTGCAGGTAGAATCGGTAGAGCCCGCGGAACGGCGCGCGCGGGATCGAAAAATCGAGCACGAGCACATGCCCGCCGGGACGGAGCACGCGCGCGATTTCTGAGAGGCCGCGCTGCCATGATTCCATGTTGCGCAGGCCGAATGCGATTGTGACGGTGTCGAATACAGCATCGGAAAACGGGAGCGCCATGCCGTCGGCCTGCACGAGATTTGCAATGCCCTTGCGTCGCGCAGCGAGGAGCATCGGCAGGCAGAAATCCGCGCCGAGCACTTCGGCATCCGGGCACGCCTTCGCGAGTGCGAGCGCGAGATCGCCGGAGCCGGTCGCGAGATCCAGGATGCGCGCGGGTTTCCACGAGCGGACGATCTTTGCGGCGCGCCGTCGCCAGAAAAAGTCGAGCCCTCCGCTGAGCAGATGGTTTGCGAGATCATACCGCCGGGCGATGCTGCCGAAGAGCCGGCGGACGGCCGCTCCTTTTCCCTCCGCGGGACCGGGGCTCGGTATGGCGCTTGAATCAGGCATTCGGTGAGGCATATCAAGTGCTACCAGTCCCAGAGTCCACTGAACACTTCAGCGGCGCCATCTCAGCCCATGTCCCGCATCACATTGCCGCCCGCCAAGATTCTCGTCGTGGATGACGAGCCGTCCAACGTCCGCCTGCTCGAACGGATGCTGGAGATTTTCGGAGGGCTGGAATGGCGTTGCACGACGGATCCCCGCGAGGCGATTCCGATCTTTGCGGAGTTCCAGCCCGACCTAGTGCTCACGGATCTGCACATGCCGCATATGGACGGCTACCAGGTGATGGAGCAGCTCAAGCAGGTCATCCCGGAGGACGTGTTCCTGCCGATCGTCGTGCTCACCGCGGACGTGACGCCTGAGACGCGGCGCAAGGCGCTCGCTGCCGGTGCGAGCGATTTTATCACCAAGCCGCTCGACAGGACCGAGGTACAATTGCGCATCCGCAACCTGCTCGAGATCCGGTTCCTGAATTTGAAACTCGATGAGCGGGTGCGGCAGCGGACGATCGAGCTGGAAAATGCGAATGACCAGATCCGCAACACGCAGGAGCAGGTCGTGAAACAGGAGCGCCTGCGCGCGCTCGGCACGATGGCGGGCGGCATTGCGCACGATTTCAACAACGCGCTCACGATGATGCTCGGCTACGGCGAATTGATGCTGCCGTGGTTCAAGAAAAACGCCCCCGACGCGAAGGAGCACACTTACCTCAAGCACATCATCACCGCGGCGCAGGACGCCACGCACGTCGTGAGCCGGCTGCGCGATTTCTACCGCCCCGCGGACGCGGATGAATTGCGCGCGCCGCTCGAGGTGAACGCATTGTGCGAGCAGGCCATCGCCTTTACCGCCCCGAAGTGGAAGGCGAACGCGCGCGCCACCGGCGTGACGATCGCGGTGAACACGGATTTCACCGAGGTGCCGCACATCCGTGCGAGCGCGCCCGAGCTGCGCGAGTCGCTGACGAATCTCATCTTCAACGCCGTGGATGCAATGCCCTCCGGCGGCACGATCACCGTGTCCACGCGCGCTGACGGGCCGAATGTGCGCATCAACGTGACGGACACCGGCACGGGCATGACCGAGGCGGAGGCCTCGCGCTGCCTGGAGCCGTTCTTCTCGACAAAGGGAGACAAAGGCACGGGGCTCGGTCTTGCAGTCGTGTACGGCATCGTCCAGCGGCACGGCGGCACGATCGAGATCGCGAGTGAAGAAGGAACAGGGACCACATTTTCGCTGCTGCTCCCGGCGACGGATCAGACGGCCTCCGCTTCCGGAGCCGACGACGAGTCGGCGGTGAACCGCATGCTCAGCGTCCTCGTCGTGGACGATCAGGAAATCATCTGCGAGCTGATCGCTGCGCACCTCAACGCCGACGGGCACCAGCCGGTGACGGTGTCGGACGCCGCGCAGGCCCTCGCGCGCTTCGAGGCGGGCAGCTTCGATCTCGTCATCACCGATCAGTCCATGCCGGGGATCTCCGGTGAACAGCTTGCGAAAAAAATCAAGGAGCGCAGCCCTGGCACGCACATCATCATGCTCACCGGTTTCGGCGACGATCTGTTTCCGGATGGCAAGGTGCCCGAGGGGATCGGACGCGTTCTCTCGAAGCCAGTGTCCTCGGACGATCTGCGCCGCGCAATCTTCGAGGTCACGAGCTAGCGGGAACAACCGCAAAGCTACGGCCGGCAGATTTCCCGCCGGTTGCCGATTTGCACCACGAGCACCGTGAGCACGGCATCCTGAATCTGGTTGATGATGCGGCAGTCGCCCACCCGCACGCGACAAAGTCCGTCCCCGGCCTGCATCTTGAGGCACACAGGCGGGCGCGGGTTGGCGGCAAGCACGCCGAGGGCATCTTGCAGCCTGTCGCGAAACTTCTTGTCTGAGAGCGGGACGAGGAACTTCCGGGCCTTCCGGCCAACCTCAACCGTGTGGGGCATCCAATTCCGCTTTCACGTGTTCCCACGGCACCGGCTTTTCCCCGGCGGCGAATATCCGGGCAACACTTCACCGCTGCACTTCTTCGAGATTCCGGCGTGAATCAATTTCCGTCGTCTGCGGACTCCGAGTAGCCGGCGACGGTCTGCTCACCGGCCCTGCACAGCACGCTCGACGAGGATCGCGGCGAGGCGTTGCGTGGCTTCATCGAGCGCAGCAACGGCTTTCTTCAGCGGCTGCGCGGCTCCGGCGGCGATGGCGGATTCCACTTCGCTCACGCGTGCCGCGATGGCCTGTTTTTCCTCGGCGGAAAGTTCCCCGCCGGCTTGATCGAGCGCGATGCGGACGGCGGGGAGCATCTCGCCGGCTTTCAATTTCGCCTCGGTGAAGGCGCGGTCGTTCATGTCCTCGAAGGCGTGCTCCAGCGAATCCACCAGCATTTTTTCCACAGCCTCGTCGCTCACGTCCACAGCGCTCGTCATTTCCACGGTGCGCTCGCGGCCGGTCTTCGTGTCGCGCGCGAGGACGCGCAGGATGCCATTGGCATCAATCTCGAACTGCACGCCGACGCGCGCGTGGCTCTTCGGCGCGGGCTCGAATTCGAGGTCGAATTTTCCCAGCTCCCAGTTATCGCGCGCCATTTCGCGCTCACCCTGGAGCACGCGCACGAGCATCGAGCGCTGGCCGCTCACGGCGTTCGTGAACATCTCGCCGCGCTTGATCGGAATGGTGGAGTTGCGCGGGATGATGACGCTCATCAGCCCGCCGAAAGTCTCGATGCCGAGCGAGAGCGGCGTGATGTCGAGCAGCACGACATTCTGCACTGCGCCGCTGAGGATGCCCGCCTGGATGACTGCGCCGATGGCCACGGCCTCGTCGGGATTCTGCGAGGTGTTCGCGGGCTTGCCGAAAATTTCCGCGACAAGCCGGCGCACAAGCGGCATCCGGGTCTGCCCGCCGACGAGGATGATCTCATCGAGGTCCGCAGGCGTGACTTTCGCATCCGCCATCGCACGCCGGCAGTGGGCGCGCGTGCGCTCGACGATGGGCGCGGCGATGCGCTCCAGCTCTGCGCGTGTGATCGGAAGTGAAATGCTCTCGCGTCCCGCGGCGAATGGAAGCTCGACCGTCGCGGACGCGCTGTCCGAGAGCCGGTGTTTCGCCTCGACCGCGGCTTCGCGCAGCCGGGCGAGCAGCGCCGCGTCGTGGCGTGCGGAAGACACGCGTCCCCGCGTGTCATGGCAGACAGACGTCTCGTCTGTCGCTCCGGTGCTGCAGGCGGGATGCCCGCTCGCCGTGACAGCCGGGGACGCGTGGTCTTCCGGGCCTGCGGTGCGTTCTGCGAGATGCGCGACGAGCGCGGCATCAATGTCGTCGCCGCCGAGCCGCGTGTTGCCATTCGTCGAGAGGACGTGGAAGACGCCCTTGCTGAGTTCGAGGATCGAGATGTCGAACGTCCCGCCGCCGAGATCGAACACTGCGATTTTTGAGCGTTCCTTCAGCCGGTCCAGCCCGTAGGCGAGCGCCGCGGCGGTGGGCTCGTTCACGATTCGCTCGACGGTGAACCCGGCAAGTTCGCCCGCGCGTTTGGTCGCGTTGCGCTGCGCGTCGTTGAAATACGCGGGCACGGTGATCACCGCGCGTGTGACCGGCTCGCCGAGCGCACGCTCCGCGTCGGCCCGCAGTTTTTTCAGCACCTCGGCGGCGATTTCCTCCGGCGCGCGGTTCACGCCGCGCGTGTGGATCAGCACCGGCTCGCCCCGTTCGACCGCGAGGCGGTACGCCACATCGTCCGCTTCTTCGCCCACGCGACGACCGATGAAACGCTTCGCCGAATAGATCGTGTTCTCGGGATCGATTGCGCGCATCCGCGCTGCCGTGCGCCCGATGAGCGGCGCACCTTCCGCTGGGAAATGCACGACGGATGGCGTGAGGCGCCCGCCATTCCCATCGGCGAGCAGAATCGGGAAGCCCGCCTCCATCACACCGATGAGCGAGTTTGTGGTTCCGAGATCAATTCCGACAATCGCTGACATCGCGCGCAAGATGGAGTCGCATCACCCGTGTGAAAAGCGCGATGTTTTCGCTTTGCCGCGCAGCGTCGATGCGACTGAATCACCGGCCCTGATGCGAATCCTGGACCGATACATCCTCCGAAGCTTCCTAGAGCCCTTCCTGCTCTGCTTCCTCGGCTTCATCGGCATCCTCACCATCTTCGATTTTTACGACAACCGGAACGACTTCATCGAGGGCTCGTCGCGAGTCGCCCTCATCGGCGTCTATTACCTGCACCAGCTTCCGCGGTTCATCCTGCTGAGCATGCCCATGGGCGTGCTGCTCGCGCTGCTCTACAGCCTCAGCAAAATGTCGCGCTCAAATGAAATCATCTCGATCCTCGCGACGGGGCGCAGCGTGCCGCGGCTGCTCGCGCCGCTCTTCATCGTGTGCGCGGGCCTCACGGGCATCTGCGTATGGCTGAACTACGAGCACGCCCCGCGCGCCGACAGGCTTCACGCGGAGGACATCGGCCGCATCCGCCTCGGGGAATCCGAGGTGGAAAAGTACAAGCTGATCACGGGGCACCTCACCAAGGATCGGCAGACGAACCGGCTCTGGTTTGCATCCGTCACCCGGCGCAATGTGGATGCGCTAGTGGGCGTCCACATCACGCAGCTCGACAAGGATGGCCGGCCCGAGAAGCGGTGGTACGCGCAGGAAGCCGACTACGACGCACGGACCGGCCAGTGGATTTTACTGAAAGGCAAGCTGATCCACTTTGACGGTGCGGGGAATGTGGACGGAGACACCGACGACTGGACGAAGGGCATCGGCGCGGATTCCTTCCGCAGCATCGAAGGGTGGAGCGAGACGCCCTTTCGCATCATCAGCGCGCGGATGGATGCGGAGCAGCTCGGCGTCCCGGAGCTTCGCGAATACCTCGCGTCGAACGCGGACTTTCCAGACGGGCAGCTCGCGCCGTTCCGCACGCACCTCCAGCACCGATGGGCGCTGCCGTTCTCGTGCCTCGCCGTCGTGTTCATCGCCGCACCGCTCGGCATCGTCTTCTCGCGCCGCGCGGTGCTCGCATCCGTGGCCGCAAGCATCTTCATCTTTTTCATCTTCCTGTTCCTCATGTTCTTTTTCCTCGCGATGGGAAAAGGCAACCATGTGCATCCTCTCGTCGCGGGCTGGGTGCCGGACGCCACGCTGCTCGTGATCGGCTGCTACCTGCTCTGGCTGCGCTCGACCAACCGCGAGATGTTCAAATTTTCCTTCCGCAAAAAATGACCAACGACTGGACCATCCAAAGCCGCTCGACCCAATGCGCCGCGACAGGCGCGGCATTCGCAGAGGGCGAATATTTCTACACGCTGCTCTTCCATGAGAAGGACGGCTTCCGCCGCGAGGACCTGTGCGAGGAGGGGTTCAAGGCCCGGCCGGAAAGCCCTGCGCCGTTTTCATTCTGGCGCTCGAAATTCGAGCCGCCGCAGGCCGCGCCGCCGGAGCCCGTGAGCAAGCAGAACGCCGAGGATCTACTCCGCGCCTACATGGTCGAATCCGGCCCCGACCATGCGAATGCGCGCTACATCCTCGCCCTCATGCTCGAGCGGAAGCGCATCCTCCGCGAGGTCGAGGTGAAGCACGGCGACGACGGCTCGCTCACGCGCATCTACGAGCGTGCGAGGACCGGCGAGGTGTTTGTCATTCCCGATCCGCAGCTCCGCCTCGATCAGGTCGAGCAGTTGCAGTCGCAGGTCGCCGCGCTGCTCGGTTCGCCGGTGCCCGCAGCGCCCGTGCCCGTGCAGGGCGAGGCAGAGGTGTCCTCGCCGTCGTAACGCAGACAATCCTGTCCGCTGACTCGGCGATCGTGCGGACAGGATTGTCCGCGTTACAGCAGCCCGAATCGCTTCCGCAGGATCCACTCAATCGTGAGCAGCAGCACGACCGGAAGGAACCACCACCAGCTCTGCCAGAGAACGGTGTCGCTCTCGATCACCTGCCCGTTGCTCAAAGGCGCGAGCCGCTCGATGAGCGCGTCGCACTGCTCCTCGCGCAGGTATTCCCCGCTGCCCGCGAGGCTCACCTGGCGCAGCAAATCCTCGTTCAGGCTCAGCAGCGTGCGCTCGGCGTTTTCGCGCTGGACGACGGTGAACTGCGTGCGGGCCTTGAGCTGTTCGGTCGGGACGGCGGCGGTGTCCACGGCGAGTTCGTAGGTGCCGGGATCGAGCGCGGTCGTGCGACCACGGTAGAGTCCGCTTTCGTCGGGTGAAAGGGTGATCGTCGCGACCTTCTGTCCGTCGCGGTAGAGCACGGCGTTCACCGAGGCGTCCGAGACGGGGCGTCCTTCCGCGTCGCGCAGACGGGCGCGGATGTCGGCCTGTTCGCCGGGCTGATATGTGAGCTGTCCCGCATCGAGCTGCACGAATTTGTCGCGAGCGGCGAAGGGCGCTTCGCCGATGTAGTCGCCGAGCTGGTTCCAGAAACGGACGTGGTGCATGTCCGCTACCTCGAAGCGCCAGCGCCACGAGTCGTCGAATGCGTGATAGTACACGCGGCCCGCGCCGAAGGGCCGCAGCACCGCGGCGGGAATGCGCGCGCCGGTGTCGGCCTCGAGCAGCACTTCCGCGCCGGGCAGCGGCTTCACCTGCGCGATGAAATGCGGCGCGGGCAGCTTCGCCCACGTCGCTGCGTTTACCGACGAATCCGTGCCGAGCATGAAGGCACCGATGCTCTGCGCTCGGCCGGCGAGCACGAGCGGCTTGATGCCAGCGGAAACTCCGGGGCCGGTCCACTCGACGGGGAACAGCGGCGCGAGCGGCGTGGCCGCGTAGCCGCGCAGCAGACCACGCTGGCCGTCAATGAACGCAATCGCACCACCTCGCTTGCCGACAAATTCCGCGAGCCATGTCAGCTCCTCGTCCTTCAGGACACCGCGCGGTATTTCACCGAAGAGGATCAGGTCGTAGGCATCGAGCGCTTTGTGCGACGACGGAAAGGTGCCCGCTTTTTCACCGCGGATGAAGCCCGCGTCCGAAGTCGCGCCGGCTATCACGGCATTTACCTCCCACTTTTCGTCGCGGTCGAAAAGATTGCGCAGGTAGCGCGTCTCCCAGCGCGGGCGTCCGTCGAGGATCAGGATTTTCCGCTTCTGCGTGACGGCGCGGAAACGCATCGGCGCGGTGTTGTTGGAAAGCTCGCGATCTCCCTCGACGCCGCTCACCTCGGCGGTGAGATGGAGCGGCGCGCCCGCGACCTCGTAGCCTTGGGGCTGCAGCTTCAGGCGCGCGTCGGCGAGTTCCTTGATCGGAAATTCAAACGGCACGCGGCGCATGCCTTTGCCGAGGGACACGAGCGACTTTTCCCATACGACTTTGCCGCCGTCCTTCACCGACACGGTGAACGGCTCGCCCGGCGGAATCTCCTCCTTGATGTGAATCTCGCCGCGCACGCGGTCCTCGAAGAACACGGAGTCCGGCGCGATGACGCGCAGCACCGCAATGTCGCGCGGCGGGACCTGGCTGCCGAAGCCCATGGTGAACACGCCCGTCTTCCGTCCCGCGAGAATGCGCGCGGCTTCGAGCGGCGACTCGCCGGAGTTGTGTTGGCCGTCGGTGAAAAGGACGATCGCGCTCTTCTCCGCGCCGCCGGCGGCCTCGGCGGCGAATTTCAATCCGCCGGTGAGGTTCGTGATTTGTGCGACGGGCTTTTGCAATCCGGCGGGCGGCGCGGAATCTCCCGCGCTCGAATGCCAGAGTGGTTTTGCTTCGTTGCCATCGAGCAGCACGAGCTGCACGTCGTGCTTTTCCGCGAGGCGCGTGAGGAGGCGCTTTTCCGCCGGGCCTTCGAGCATCAGCGTCTGGAGGCGCTGCCAGCGCGGGAGCGAATCGAATTTTGTGAGCGCGGCGCGCAGCGGTGCCGCCGCGGGATCGGATTCGATCTGCTTTTCAAAAAGCGCGGAGATGCGCAGCGAGAAGCGTCCGGCGGTCTCGCCGAGGCGCGTGAGATCGCCCGACGCGCGGACCTGATCCTCGGTGCCGGTGAACTGCCGCGATGCGAGTTCGCGCGCGGGCTCGGCGACTTCGGCGCGCAGGCGCGCGAGATCGTCGCTGCCGGGCGCGGCCTTCGTGAGCAGCGTGACGGCCTCGGCGGATTTCGCTGCGAATTCCAACGAGAGGTTGCGCCACATTTCGGCGGTGAGATTCTCCGGCGGCGGGATGCGGTCGGCGATTCCGCGCGCGTCCGCGAGCGCGGCGGCGGCGCCCGGGAGATCGAGCGGGATCGCGGTGCCTTCGAGCAGGCCGAGCCTGCGCGCGAGCGTGATTTTTCTGCCTGCGTCCATCGTGGGATCGGTGAGCTGCATGGACTCGGAGGCATCAATGCACAGGAAGAGCCGCGCGAGCTGGCCGATGACTTTGCGATGATGCAGCACCGGGCCGCTGAGCATGAGCACGATCATCACGACCGCGAGTGCGCGCAGCGACGGGAGGGTGAAGCGCAGCCAGCGGTTATGCGCGTGCGTGTCGCGGCGGTAGAGCAGCCACGCGATGATTCCGAGGAGCAGCGCTGCGCCGAGACCGGCGAACCACGGCCAGTCGCCGGTCCAGCGGAGCGTGGTGGTGATGTGTTCGTGCTTCATCGCACGGCCTCCGTTGCGGGCTTCGGCTGCGCCGCCATCGTCATCGCGGCGGTGGAGCCGCGGGCGCGGGCGAACATTCGCTGCAGGAACAGCTCCAGGAAAATCAGCACGAGCAGAGCGAGCAGCGCCCATTTCCACAGCTCCTGACCGAAGCGCTGGCGGTGCTCGTTCTCGCGGAACTCTGCGGATGAATGCACGACGGCGACAGAATGCGCCTTTGCAAATTCCGCGATCTCCGTGTCGGCGAGCCGCGCGAGATCGGATTCGCGCCGGTCCGAATTCACGACGTAGTGGATTGGCTGCCCGCCCGGCGGCTGCAGCGTGTAGAGGCCGGGCTGGTAAAGCGGCGCGGTCTCGACGACTCCGCGCTCATCCTTTTTCACGACCGGCATCTCGGCGGTCGTGCCGTCCGGCGCGGTGAGCAGCGCCTTTTTTCCGGCGGCGGTGACGGGGAGAAATGAAACGATCGAGCGGCCGACTTCGAGATTGCGCGGCGGGTTCACCGTCGAGGCGAGATGCACGCAGAGGCGCTGCACGAGCGGAAGGTAAAATGGGCGCGCGGGGAGATTGCCCCAGTCGGCATCTGAGGCGGTCGAGCACGCGATCACGCGCCCGTGGCCGATGGCACGCTCGACGAGGAACGGATCGCCGGAGTCGAGCCGCGCGAGCACGACGGGAGCGAGGGGATCGCTGCTGGTGCCGGGCGAACGCATCTTGAACCACACCTTGATCGCGGCCTCGCCCATCGAGCCGTTGCGCGGGTCGTTGAAAATTTCGAGCGCGGGATTTTCAAAGCGCTGTGCGGCGACACCGATGCCTTGCACGCTGTCCTTCAGTTCGCCGGAGATGCTCGCGAGCGGCACGGGCGCGAGCGGGGCAAATGCGCCGTTCCACCACGCGACATCCGTGCGGTCGCCGGGGAAAATGAGCAGGCCGCCGCCATTTTTCACGTAGTCCTCCAGCACGCGCAACTGCTCGGGTGTGAGCTTGCGCACATTGGCAAGCACGACAGCCGCGGAGTCAGTGAGGTTCTTTGCGCTGAACGCATCTGCGCTCACGACGTGCGGCTCGATGAGGTCGCTCATCGGCACCTTGCCCGCGGCGAACGGCGAGAGTGCGATTTGCAGGTAGGCGGTCTCGGACGTGATGTCGTCGAGCGTCGGCCCCGGTGCGCCGTCCACGAGCAGCACGGGGATGCGGTCGCGCACGGGGATGCTCGCGAGGTACGTGTTGTCCGCGGCGAGCACGTCGGGCTCGGTGGAAATCTCGACGACATGCGAACCCGCCGAATCGAAGACCTGCGTGAAGAGCACCTGCGCCTTTGCGTGCGGCCCGAGGTTCGTCTGCGACGCGGCCTTGTCCTTGCCGTCCACTTTCAAAGTCACGCGCAGGTCGGCGTGGTTGGCGTCGCCGAAATTGCGGAGGTTCGCGCGGAACTGCACCTTCTGGCCGACGCCGACCATGAGCTTTGAAAAATCGAGCGATTCGATCGCGACATTCTCCTTCACCTCCTGGCCGACATCCCAAAACGTGATGCCCGGCGAAGTCGGCAGACTGCGGATGCGCTGCAACGCGCGCCCGATGAGCGCGTCTTCCGTTGCCGGGAAACTCACGCGCTGAAAATCCGTGAGCACCACGACCTGCCGTGCGCTTTCGTGCATTTTCTCCAGCGCGCCGGCGCCGAGATCGAGCGCGGAGGGAATGCGTGCGCTGCCGAATCCGGCGGTGGATTTTGTGAGCGCCTGCGTGATGCGCGAGAGGTCGTAGCTCGGCGCGTCGAGCAGCCCGCGCCCGCCTTCGCCCATCAGGATCACATGCGCCTCGGAGCCTGGGCGGAGCTCGTTGATCAGCCGTTGCGTCTCATCCCGGGCGATGCCGAAGCTCGTGCTGCCCGCACGCGAGGCGTCCATCGAGTAGCTGTTGTCGAGCAGCACGACGGTCGAGGTCTTTGCATTTCCGAGCAGCGAGCTTGCGCCTTTCCAGAGCGGCCGCGCCATTGCGAGCGCGAGCATCGCGGGAATCAGGCAGCGGATCGCGAGGAGGATCCACTGCTCGATCTGGACGCGGCGGCGGTTCGTCTTCAGCACGGCTTCGAGCAGGTGCATCGCGCCCCACTTCACGATCTTGAAGCGGCTCTTGTGGAAGAGGTGGATGATCAGCGGGATCGAGAACGCGGCGGTGCCGAGGAGGAGGGAGAGGTTGAGGAAGCTCATGCGCCGGCTCCTTCGACTGACCGCATTGCTTCCGAGAAAACGTCCAACGTCCAATGATCGGAGTCTTCAGTCGCGCTGTCTTCGCGGACTCGGGAGCTTTCCGTGAGAGCGTTGGCTTTCGCGGTCTTGATGCTTGTTGCGAAGATTCGGATGAGTTGCTCCGTTTCGTCCACGAGCGAACGGGTTTCACTGAGTTCGCTTGTCAACGGTACCCGCTCCAGCAAGAGCAGCGCGCGGCGCGTCTCCCTCAACTCCTTCAAACAGACGCTGATTTTATGAATGAAATCAGCGCGTGATTCCGCAGCCTGTACTTCGCCATGATTTAATGTCGGCGATGTCCCCGAGCGCACGACCTGAGCGGCAATCGTCTTTCCACCAAGCGACATCTTCACCGAATCCACGAGCCGAATTATCCGCACCGCAAAATCGAGCAGCCGCTCCTCCAAATCATAACCCCGATGGCGCGAAGCGCCCGTCCCATTGGACGTTGGACGTTGGACGTTGGACGTTGGACGTTCTTCCTTCATCCCCGCGCGAGCCTCCTGCTCAAATATGCCGCAAGCGCATTCGCATACGGCTCATCGGTCGTAAACGGCACGAGGTCCACCTTGTGTTTGCGGCAGCCGCGCGTGAGGTCGGTGCGGAATTTTTCGAGGTTTGCGAGATACGCCTGCCGCAGGACGGCGGGGTCGAGCAGGTGTTTCACGCCGTCGCGCTCCATGCACTCGAACTGCGTCCAGCCCTTGAACTGGAAGTTCAACTCGTCCGGGTGCCAGATCTGGAAGACGAGGATCTCGTGGCGCGCGTGGCGGAAGTGCGCGAGGGCCTTGAGGAAATTTGAGACCTCGCCGAAGCAGTCGCTGATGATGATGAGCAGGCCGCGGCGGTGGAGCTTCGGCACGAGATCATGGAAGACCTTGCCCAACTCGGTCTCGCCGCCGGGCTTTCCATTTTCCAGCTCGTTCAGGATCGTGCGCACGTGGCTCACGCGCGAGCGCGGCGGGATGTAGCGGCGGATCTGCGTGTCGAACGTGACAAGGCCGACGCCGTCCGACTGCTGGAGCATGAGATACGAAAGACACGCGGCGAGCTTCGTGGCGTATTCGAATTTGCTCACCTGTCCGAGCTTGCCGCCGCCGTAGTCCATCGAGCCGCTGCGGTCGAGGATGATGGTCGCGCGGAGGTTTGTCTCCTCCTCGTATTCGCGGATGTAGTAGCGGTCGCTGCGCGCGAAGACGCGCCAGTCAATATGCCGGATTTCGTCGCCGGGGACGTACTGCCGGTGCTGTTTGAATTCGACGCTGAACCCCTTGTGCGGGGAACGGTGCAGGCCCGTGGTGAAGCCCTCGACGACCTGCCGGGCGAAGACCTGCAGGTTCGAGATTCGCTGGAGGTCGGACGGTGTGAGGAAGTCCGAGACGTGGGCCATGCCGTGTGGAAAATCGGGGTCCCGAAATTAGAGCGCGCGCTTCGCCTCGCCGCGCGGGACGCTTTTCAGGATGCGCCGCACAATGTCGTCCACGGTGATGCCTTCGGCCTCGGCGTTGAACGTCGGCACGATGCGATGGCGCAGCACGGGGAGCGCGAGGGCGTCAATGTCGTCAATCGTGACGTGGAAGCGGCCTTGCAGCACGGCGCGCACTTTTCCGGCGAGCACGAGGTTCTGGCACGCGCGCGGGCCGGCGCCCCAGTTGATCAGCTCCTTCACGAAGGCCGGCGCGTCGGGCTCGTTTGGGCGCGAGATGCGGACGACGTCGAGCACGAAGTCCATGACGTGATCGGGGACGGGGACTTTGCGGACGATTTTCTGAAGCCCGAGGATCTGCTCGCCGCTGAGCACTGCCTGCACTTCGGAGACGAATGTGCCCGTGGTGCGCTGCACGATCTGCCGCTCCTCGTCGCGGCTCGGGTAGCCGACGTTCACGAGGAAAAGGAAGCGGTCGCGTTGCGCTTCGGGGAGCGGGTAGGTGCCTTCCTGCTCGATGGGGTTCTGTGTCGCGAGGACGAAGAAGGGCTGTTCGAGTTCGAGTGTTTTCCCGCCGACGGTGACGTGCTTTTCCTGCATCGCCTCGAGCAGTGCGGCCTGCGTCTTGGGCGGCGTACGGTTGATTTCATCCGCGAGGAGCATCTGGGTGAAGATGGGGCCCTTCTGGAAAACGAACTGCCGCTGTCCGGTCGAGGATTCCTGAATGATGTCCGTGCCGGTGATGTCCGAGGGCATGAGGTCGGGCGTGAACTGGATGCGGCGGAAGCCCATGTTCAGCGCCTGCGAGAGCGTGCGGATCATCGCGGTCTTTGCGAGGCCGGGCACGCCTTCGAGCAGGCAGTGGCCGCCGGCGAGGACGGCGATGAGGAGCTGCTCGATCACGTCCTTTTGCCCGACGATGAACTTCGCCATTTCGCCCGTGATTTTCTGGTAGGCATCCACGAGCTGCGCGGCTGCGGCCTTGTCGTCGAGTTGGGGTTTTGGAGGGTTTTCGGTCGTGGTCATGTCGGTGTTAAAAAATGGAAATGGGTTTTTGGTAAAGAAAACGCCGTTCGGCGGGGAACGTCGAACGGCGTCAAATCCAGTGCGCCTGAAGCAGTCGCACGTCTTACATCTCAGCGACTTCAGGCAGCGGATCGATCCACACGGGCGGGGTGCAGATGGCGGGCTGCGCGGCGAACTGCCAATCGGAAGCGGTGGAAACTGCATCGGCGACCTGCCCTCCGCGCTGCTGGAGCCTGCTGGCAAATTCTTCGACGCTGTGGGCAAATCCCTTCTCCTGAACATCGGCGACGAGTCCCTGCACGGCCTGCCCGGCGGATGCAAGCTGGCCGACTGCGGCACTGCCTTTCTGCCAGAATCCGGGGCGCGTCGCGGTGTATGCGGTGCCTGCTGCGAGCAGGAGGATCGCGGCGGCGCGCTGGAAAAACCCGCGCCAGTGCCATGCGGGCACATCGAGCACTTTCGCGCGTTGCTCGGCGTTCAGCGTGAGCACGTCGGAATCCTCGCGTTGCATGCCGGTCTTCAGCATTTCGCCGAGTTCGAGCATTTGGACAACGTCGTGGCGGCATTCCTCGGAAACTCCGAGCATGCTTTCCACGTATAGGCGCTCATCCGGGGGGAGTTCGTTGAGCGCGTAGTCGGTTAGGTCTTGGTCTGTCAGTCTCCCTCTCATTGCAGTGTCTCCTATGATGCGGCCCGTTTGGCCAAATAAATGATCTTCTCGTCCTTGTCGTCGCGTTCCATTTTCCCGCGCAGGTTGCGCATGGCGGCGTTCAAAATAAAGCCCACATTCCCCACGCTCAGCCCGGTGATCTGGCTGATCTCCAGGTAGGAATGGCTCCCGTGGAAGCGGAGGCGCACGACCTCCTGCTGGTTCTTCGGCAGCCCCTTCACGTGCTTCATGAGGCGCTCGACAGTCTCGCGGCGCGACATCTCCTGCAGCGGGCTCACATTGTCCACCCGGCGGTGCTCGAACTCCTCGTGCTCGACGTAAATGTAGCGGTCTTCCTTCTTCAGCGACTTCAGCGCGCAGTTCCGGCACACGGTGAAGAGCCACGGCGAGAGATGCCCCTCGATGGCCGCCTGATCCTGTGTGTGCAGACGCATGAACGTCTCCTGCACCGTGTCCTTCGCACGGTCGAGATCCTGGAGGATGCTCAGGGCGTATTGCAGGAGGGGACGTTCAAATCGCTCAAGAGCGGTCTGAACCCATGCTGATTTCTTTTTGGCTTTGGAGAGGAACATAGTCCTGCCCTCATAACCCGACTGGGGGAAAATATTGAGGAAAATTTTGGATCTATTTTCGCCGGGAGAATTCGCCGGGAGAATATGTGGGGCATCTGCTGTTTCCTGATTGCCCGCGTGCACCCGCAGCGGGGCCGGTCCTGCTCCATGCATGCGCATATTTTTCCTCCGCGCGCAACCAACCCCGCGCAACGTGAATCCCGTCTCCCGCATCCTCATCGCCACCGTCCTCGCCAAGCCCGGCTACAAGCCCCCGCAGCTTTCTCTGCTTCCCGGCACGCGGAGTCTGCGGCATTCACCGTGGCGTGCAGACCACCGAAGCCATCCTGCTGCGGAAAACGCGGTTCAGCGAGACGAGCCTCATCGTCTCGTGGTTCACGCGCGACTCCGGGCGGCTGAAGACCGTCGTGAAAGGAGCGCTGCGTCCGAAGAGCCGCTTCGCCGGCGTGCTCGATCTTTTTTTCGACTGCGACATCTCCATCGCACGCAGCGCAAAAAGCGACCTGCACACGCTCCGTGAGGCCGACTTGCGCGACGCACGCGCCGGGCTCCGCACCGACCACCGCCGCGTCGCACTCGCGTCGTACTTCGTCGAGTTGGTCGAACTCACGACCGAGCCCGAGCACCCCGCGCCCGAACTGCACGACCTGCTCCGGCGCGCGTTCAATTTTCTCGATCAAAATCCCGCCGAGCCTCGCGCGCTGCTCCACTTCGAGGGCGAACTCGCCCGCATGCTCGGCATCGCGCATCCCGAACTCACGCCCATCGTCGCCATCGGCCGCGTGTATCACCGCATCCCGTCCTCGCGTGCGGCGTGTTTGAAGCAGTAAAGCGTCTTCGGCGCTTGCGTTGCCGCGCGCACCCCGCAGCATCGCCGCATGAGCGAACAACCCGTCATCGCCGCCAAGGCACCCGCAAAAGTCACCCTCGAAGCCGGCAAGGACTACTGGTTCTGCACCTGCGGCAAATCCGCCACGCAGCCGTTTTGCAACGGCGCGCACAAGGGATCGTCCTTCGCCCCGAAAAAATTCACCGCGGAAAAATCCGGCGACGCGTGGCTCTGCCAGTGCAAGCACACCGCGAACGCGCCCTTCTGCGACGGCACGCACAAGGGGCTCTGAAAGCAGTTGAGAGTTGAGAGGGAAGACAGGCCGGTTTTGAAAGCCGCTGGAAAGTCACCCGACGGGTGAATGTGGTGTTTTCATGCAAGTCGCGCCGCCCGTTCCTCTCAACTCTCAACCCCAGAAGCGGCTACCGCGAAATCCCGCACTGCGAGACAAACCACGCCGGATTCAGCGGCGCGCAGCGTTCGCGCAGCTTGTCGAGTTCGGCGGCGGGGCCGTGGAATTCGAGGCGCACGAGATCGGACAGCTTGAGCATTTCATCGAGCAGCGGGCCGACATTGTCGAGGTGCTCGGCCACCCCCTGCGCGCCGACGTATGCCTCGCGGCAATGCACCGTGTCGCCGTCGAGAGTGAAGTTGTAAAAGATGCAGTTTTTTTCCGGTTGAGTCTTCGCGACAAACCTCGCGAGCAGCGCGTGGACGGCATCGAGCTTGCCGGCGTGTACTTTGAAATACGGATGGATGCTGACGGCGTTGGAGAGCTGGGACATGGCGGATGTGGGAGGTGAAATGGAGCCGCGGAGATTTGCAGGAACGCCCGCGCGTTGTCACTCGCGCAATTCATGCGGGCGCGCTGCTGCCGAAGTGCAGCCGTGCGTCAGCCTTCGCCGCGAATCCTCCGAAGCCGTGGAAAACTGCAAACCCGTGCTCCGAATGTCGCGCATTGAAACGCGCCGGGAGCCGTCTAGGGTGCCCGTCACAAAAATGGCGCAAACCCGCCGGGAAACACCCAACAGCACCCTGCAAGAAGTCATCGGCCTCACGCTCCTCGTCGTCGGAGTGCTGCTGCTTCTTGCGCTCATTTCATATTCGCCCGGCGATGTTCCGGGGTGGATGCGCAGCGCGCGCGTCGAGAAATCGGCGGCGAACTCGCACAACTACGTCGGCTCGTTCGGCGCGATCATGGCGTACCTCAGCTATGCCATGCTCGGAGCTGCGAGCTACCTGCTTGCTGCGGCGCTCATCAGCTACGGCGCGGTCACCTGCGTCGGGCGGCAGGTTGGATTTTCCATGCGTCCGCTCTGGACCGTGGGCTTCGTCGCGAGCGGCGCTTGCCTCGCGCACGTCCTCGGCTGGACGTTCATTGACCGGGTGAAATTGAACCTCTCGAGCGAGGGCGGCTTCATCGGCTCGTTCATCGGCGGGAAAATTTTCCACACCGTCTTCGGGCCGGCATCCGTTCTCGTGCTGCTGCTGATCTACATCGTCTGCATCATCCTCATGACGGGCCTGCGCCCGATCGCTGTCGTTCGCCAGCTCATCGCGATGCCCCGCGCGTGGCTCGATGCGCGGCGCAAGCGCTACCTCGAACGAGCGGGCGAGGAACAGCGCATCGCCCTCGAGAAGAGAAAAATGGAGCGCGAGCTGCGGCGCGCGGATAAGGACATGAGCCGTCGCTCTGATGAAACGCCCGCGCCAGCGAAGCTCGAACAGGTCGAGCTTCTGCCGTTCGACGAAAAGAAGGAGATCGCGCCCGACCCGGAGCCCGAGCGTCCTGCACCGAAGATTTTCGACGCCGCCGCACCGATGCCGCCCGCGGTGAAGAAGGAGAAGAAGAAGGAAAAGATCGAACTGCTCCAGACGATCTCCAGCGAGAACTACCGGCTCCCCGATTTCGATCTGCTCGACGTCATGGATCACTCGACACGCGTCGTGACCAGCCCGGACGAACTCCGCGCGGTGCAGAACCAGATCATAGACACGCTCGCGGAATTTGGCATCACCGTGACGCCAGGCGACATCACGAAAGGCCCGACCATCACGCGCTACGAGGTGTATCCCGCGCGCGGCGTGCGGGTGGACAAAATCGCGACCTACGAGCGCGACATCGCACGCGCGACGATGGCCGAGCGCATCAACATCCTCGCGCCGATTCCCGGCAAGGACACCGTGGGCATCGAGATCGCGAATTCACGCAAGCAGATGGTGACGCTGCGCGAGCTGCTCGAAGGCGAGGATTTTCAAAATGCGAAGGCGAAGATCCCGCTCGCGCTCGGCAAGGATGTGTACGGCAAGTCCATCATCGCCGACCTCGCCGCGATGCCGCACGGCCTCGTCGCCGGCACGACGGGATCGGGCAAGAGCGTGTGCATCAATTCGATCATCGCGAGCATCCTCTACCGCTTCTCACCGGAGGATCTGCGGCTCATCATGATCGATCCGAAGGTCGTCGAGATGCAGATGTACAACACGCTGCCGCACCTCGTCGTGCCCGTCGTCACCGATCCGAAAAAGGTGCTGCTCGCGCTCAAGTGGGCGGTGAACGAAATGGAAAAGCGCTACGCCATTTTTGCAAAGTGCGGCGTGCGCAACATGGCGAGCTTCAACACGCGTCCGAAGCCAAAATCGCAGCGCGAACTCGACGAGATTGCGGACGCGAAGGACGACGCAAAGGCTGCGGTGGATCCGCGCACCCAGCCGCGCGCGGTGATTGATCCGAACATCGAGCCGACGACCGCGAGCAGCTCGGACATCCTCGGAAAAACTTTCGGCGAGGAGCCACCGCGCGAGGAGCGCGTGATGAACGGCGACTCCGAGCAATACGGCACGCCGGACAGCGACCGCGAAATCGTCGGCGAGGAACTCAACCGCGCGGAGCAGGCGGAACTCGGCATCACTGTTCCGCGCGACGACGGCATCGTGGTGCCGGAGAAGATGCCCTACATCGTTATCATCGTGGACGAGCTGGCCGACCTCATGCAGACCGCGCCTGCGGATGTGGAATTACTCATCGCACGCATCACGCAAAAGGCGCGCGCCGCGGGCATCCACATGCTCATCGCCACGCAGACGCCGCGCGCGGACGTCATCACCGGCGTCATCAAGGCAAACGTGCCGTGCCGCATCGCGTTCCAGGTCGCGAGCCCGCTCGATTCACGCGTCATCCTCGACGAGAACGGCGCGGAGCGTCTGCTCGGCATGGGCGATCTGCTTTACCGCCCGCCGGGCACGTCGAAGCTCGTGCGCGCGCAGGGCGTGCTCGTCACGGACGAGGAGGTGCACCGCATCGTGGAATTCGTGAGCAAGCAGGGCGCGCAGTGCTTTGAGTCCGAGATCCACCAGAAGCTCGAATCCATCGGCCTCGACGAAGACGAGGAGGACGTGAGCGACGAAGACGAGGAGCTCGTGATGAAATGCCTCGAAGTGATGCAGCAGGAGGGCAAGGCCAGCACCTCGCTTTTCCAGCGCCGGCTGAAGCTCGGCTACACGCGCGCGGCGCGCATCCTCGACATCCTCGAAGACCGCGGCTACGTTGGCCCCGGCGACGGCGCGAAACCCCGCGAAATTTTGCGGCAGCCGGACCTTTAGAAAATGGATCACGAATTTGGAAAGCTACTGCAAAAGACGCGCACGGACCGCGGGCTGAGCATCGAGCAGGCGGCGGCGGCGGTGCGCATCCGCTCGACATTCCTGCGCTCACTCGAAGCCGGCGACCTCACGAAATTCCCGAATGCCGCGTATGCAAAAAGTTTCCTGCTCATGTATGGGCGCTACCTCGGCGTGGATGTGAAATCCATCGCGGTGCAGATTGACACGACGACGCAGATGAAGGTCGAGGGCTACCAATACCTCACGAACCGCGCCGCCGGGCAGCCGAAGCCGAAAGCCGATCCGGAGCTGACCTTCAGCGCCGCGCCCGCGCCGAAATCCTCGGGCTCGTGGCTGCCCCTGATCGTGCTCGCGGGAACGCTGGTCCTCGCGCTCATCGTATTCGTGGTCTGGCAGAATATGAACCGCCTCAGCGACGGGCCGCAGCCCGGTCCTGCGAAAAGTGTGCCGACGCCGAGCCCGGTCACCGCGGTCGAGCCGATCAGCAAGACACCCGCACCCGCACCCGCAGCACCGACCGAGGATGTGCCGCCGCGTCCGAAAGTCATCTCGGTGCCTGAGGCCGCCACGGGCTCGCCCAGTGAAATCCCGCGTGCGCGCCCGATTTCGCCCGTGGCAAGAATCGCCTCGTCGGATTCCGACGCGCTCGCGGATCTCGGCCCTGCGAGGCCGCGCGTCATCTCGCCGGGCAGCGCCACACCGCCGCCCGCTGCTCCGCCGGCAGTGGCGCCCACGATCATCGAGGACGACAGCGGGCTCGCCGCGGATCCGAACACGATCGTCCTGGAGCCGAAGCGCAAGAGCTGGGTAATCATCCGCGCCGGCCCCGGCGGGCAGACGCTGTTCGAGGATTACCTTTACCCCGCCGCGAAACCAATGCGGCTGCCGAAGGGCCGCTACTTCATCGAGCTGCGCGACGCCGAAGCCGTGGAAATCTCCCGCGACGGCAAGCCCGTCGGCTACTCATCGCCCGGCGTGCTGCTGGAGTGATTTGGAAGGCGGCGCAATCTATGCACAGGTGCCGCAGGGCGTATCCTGCATTTTGAAATATGATATCAGACTGAGAGGCGCGCCTTGAGGCTCAGCTCATTCAGGCATGGGTGTGAGCAGTTTGATGAATGACATTGAGTTAGCCTGCCTCTTACTGCCGCGCGGCAAGGGGTAGGTGCGGTTCTGATATTCGGCGGCATCAGT
>Ga0315909_10000619_pt1 | contig 47857 bp, 49 predicted proteins | sample LakEriMetagenome_11_FD_203527 | JGI IMG/M metagenome (GOLD analysis project Ga0315909, IMG submission 203527) | Freshwater fungal communities from buoy surface, Lake Erie, Ohio, United States - Buoy 2 MA125 | ecosystem: Environmental > Aquatic > Freshwater > Lake | place: USA: Lake Erie, Ohio... | reverse complement strand
GAGCAAGTGAGTTAGCGAAGTGGAAAGTATCAAAAATTTATTGGAATGCGATGCCTAAATCTGTATTGGCCGAAGGTATCGAGAAGATGAAAGAAATTGGCTCAAGCTTTTTTGGTGCAGAGAGTGTTGATGATCTCCCATTCGCCAAAGATGATGAACTTGTCACGGCCATGATTGATGGCACTAAGTATGTTGATTTAAAGATGAAAGCCATGGCGGCACACGCAACTCAAATTGAATTAGATGGACCATTTTTTGCACTTTCAAATAATCTTGGTCAACAAGTATGGGGACATGAGTATTACTCACTTGTTCACGGTAATAAAACTGAACCTTTTGATTCTCATGGACGAGAAACTGATTTATTTGCAGGAGTTAATCCAGCATGAGAGTGATTTATTCAGCTGCACTAGGACTCTTAGCAGGAATTGCTGCCGTGCTTTTACATATTTTTTATCCACCCGTTGGTTTAGTAATTGCCATCCTTGGTTCTGCATCCACTATTTGGGCAATCGGTCGCCACTATGGTGCACGATCATTTAAATTAATCGCATCAATTGCATGGGCACTAATTCTCTGGCGAGCATCAAGTTTTGGTGTTGGCAATGAACTCTTAGTACAAGGTAATCCGGAGGGTAGTGCTCTAGTTTTTCTTGGACTAGTAGCGCTCTTCATTGTTATTGCGCTTCCCGCTTAACTAACGCCAACTCCAACTCTGACCCGATGCTGAATCGGATATTTCCAATCCTGCACTTTCAAGAGTTGCACGCAATTCATCACTGAGTGCCCAATTCTTTGCAGACCTAGCAGCTTCACGTTCTTCAAGTAGATTTTTTAAATCAGAAGGTAATTCACGAACTTCTGGCGCGCGAGTGAGGTCTAATCCCAAAACTTGATCGGCGTAAGCAAATGCGTTCGCTTTTTGATCTTCACTGGCACCTGCATCTTTTTCAAGGGCACGTAAGTAAGTAATAACTCGAGGTGTATCTAAATCATTTTCAAGATACGCCAGTACAGCTGGATCCATAGTGATGTTCTTAACAACTCCCCAGCCCGCAACTTTGCTCCGCCAGCGTTTAATAGTTTCGTGGGCGGCAGAAATGGATTGCCATGAAAGATCCATTTGGGATCTGTATCGATTTTCCAAAAAGCATAAGCGCAGTGAAAGTGGATCAAAACCCTTAGTGATTACGTCATCGAGTAAAACGACATTGCCTGCACTCTTTGACATTTTTCGACCTTCAAATAAGAGATGTTCGCCGTGAACCCAGAGGTCGACACTCTCAACACCTGTGATGGAGTTTGATTGTGCTCGCTCATTTTCATGGTGAGGAAAACGTAAATCAATTCCGCCGACATGAACATTGACGTGACCATGTAAGAATTTGAGGGACATTGCAGAACATTCGATGTGCCAACCTGGAAATCCAGGCCCCCATGGAGAATCCCAAATCATCTCTTTTCGATTTCCGGCAGCTTTCCATAAAGCCCAATCAGCATGAAACTTCTTTGCGCCATCTTCAACATACTCGTATCGATGGCCGGGTTTAAGTGCGTCTAACCGGTTGCCACTTATTTGTCCGTACCCAGCAAAAGATTGCGCATCAAAGTAGACGCACTTATCTTCGCCGACGTATGCAGCGCCTTTCTGAATTAATTCTGAAATCATTTCGTGCATAAGTTCAATTGACTCACTTGCTCGTGGATATTTCTGAGCGGCAATGATATTTAGATTCGCAAGGTCGTGATGGAAGCGATCTTCATACTTTCGAGCAATCTCAAAGGGATCTATCTTCTCTTTCTTAGACTGTTCTAACATCTTGTCTTCTTGGAAATCATCGGACATATGACCGACATCTGTTATGTTTTGAATCATCTCAACCGATAGTCCGCTCAAGCGAATTGTGCGAGCAATCAGATCGCTCAATAAAAAGGTTCTCAAATTACCTACGTGAGCATCTCGATACACGGTTGGACCGCAGCAATACATCGTGACGATTCCCTCGCGCGATGAAATTTCACTTGGTTTGCGAGAAAAAGTGTCATAAATTGATAAGACCATTAGCAGCAACCCTCTGAGAGTATTTGCAAAGTTTTTTGGTAGCTCCTGTAGACGTACTCATGGTGAAAATCAAAGCCAAGCGATGTGTACAGATTGATTGCTGTTGAATTCTTAGAATCTACTTGCAGGACGGATTTTTTGATTCCTGCCTCTAAAGAACTCTGCAAGAGCGCATTAACAATGAGTTTACTTACACCTTGTTCACGATATTGCGGATCAACAAAAACTCTCGAGAGCGCGCTCCAACCTTCTGCGTGTGCAGTGCGTCCAACTCCGATTAGTTTCTGGCCATCAAATACGGATGCATATAGAGCCGGATATCCCCGCATTAGTTCGGCAACTCCATGATCTTCTTGCAACGCCAGCCACGACTCATCAAAGTTATCTGATATCAAAGTTTTGAATTTTGATTGGCCAAAAACACGCTCTGCAATGTCTGCCACCATTACATGAGCCCGCACTTTTTCAATCCACCCTTGTTCAAAGAGTTTGGAATCTAAATCCGCATACGTTGGTAAAGGGATTGCAAATGTTGGCGCAAGGCCTTCTTTTTCATAATGCGTAATTACATGGGCAATGGATGAATCAATGTCTTGTGATGGTTCTCCATAGGGCGCTTTCCCACTTGGCAAAACAGAATTAGCACGCATCGTGAATTTTCCAGAAGTTCGAATCAACCATTTACCGAAGAATTCCTGCCGTATTGGCGGCCAAGTCGTGGTCAAGATTCTTTCTAGTTCCTGAATGCGAATAGAAAGCGGAGCACCATGGCCGGCCGAGTGAATTTTTTCTTCGATAACTTTATAAATAGCAATTTTTTCAACATCAAATTCGATGAGCTCACCATGTCGATTGCGAAGTGAATTCTCAGACTCTAAATATCCAACAAGGTCGCGAAATCCACCTTCGGGATCGTGGAAGCGAATACTTACTCGCGCACCAATCGGAGCCTTCATATGTGAACCTTCACGGGTGTAACGATAATCGCCCACGCCAAACTCGCGAGTTACAGGGGCTTCGCATTACAATCGCGCTATAGAAATGGCTGCGTAAGCCAGGCAAAGAGTTTCAGGGAGGCTGTTCTCGTGACGTATGTGATTGCCCAACCGTGTATCGATGTGAAGGACAAGTCCTGCATCGAAGAGTGCCCAGTGGACTGCATCTATGAAGGCAATCGCATGTTGTACATCCAGCCAGATGAATGCGTTGATTGCGGTGCGTGTGAACCAGTATGTCCCGTTGAAGCAATCTATTACGAAGATGATGTTCCTGGTCCATGGAAAGATTTCCAGAAAGTTAATAGCGAATTCTTCGTCGAACTAGGTTCACCTGGTGGCGCAGCCAAAGTTGGTCCTACAAATAAAGATCACGCTGACGTTGTAACTGCTCCCGCAAAGAGCGAGTAAAGGCGCGTGCACTGAAACTTCCAGATTTTCCGTGGGATGCGTTAGCGCCCTTTGGAGATCTAGCGCGCAAACATGGCGCAGGGATAATTGATCTATCGCAAGGAACTCCTGTAGATCCGACGCCAGAAATCATTCAGAAATCTTTAGCAGAGCATTCCAACTCTCCGAGTTATCCATTAACTGCAGGCACTCAAGAGTTGCGAGATGCAATTAAGAAGTGGGCTGTTAATAGATTAGGCGCAACAGGTGAGTTCGATGTTTTGCCATTAATTGGTTCCAAAGAATTTGTTGCTTGGCTTCCCACTTTTTTACAATCTAGAAAAGTTCTTTTCCCGAAAGTGGCTTATCCAACTTATAACGTAGGAGCAATAATCGCGGGGGCTGAGCCATTGGCAGTAGATCTCGATGCACAGTCATGGCCCGATTCAGATTTAGCATGGATAAATTCACCATCTAACCCAACAGGTCGAGTGCACACAGAGTCCGAACTCAAAGCGGCAATCAGCTATTCTCGCACACACAACACTCCCGTAGTCAGCGATGAGTGTTATCTAGAGTTTGGCGATACTGCTAGACCAGTTTCGATTCTGAGTTATACAGATGGCCAGAATTCAAATATTTTGGCTGTGCATTCACTCTCAAAGCGCTCGTCGATGGCGGGATACCGCGGCGCCTTTGTCATTGGCGATCCAACCTTAATTAAGAAAATACTTGAAATCAGAAAACATGCAGGCATGATGGTGCCGCTTCCAATTCAGCACGCAATGATTGCCGCTCTCAGTGATGACACTCATGTGCTTGCACAGCGAGATCGCTATAACCAACGACGTAAAACTCTTGCGCCAGCACTTGAGTCCATTGGATTTCGCATCGAGCATTCTGAAGCAGGACTTTATATCTGGTGCACGCGCGGCCAAGATTCATGGAAATCTGTCGAAGCCCTTGCTCAACTAGGAATTTTAGTAACACCTGGAATTTTCTATGGCACAGATGGCGCACAACATGTTCGAATCGCAATGACTGCAACAGATAAAGCAATTGCAGATGCAGCTGCTCGTATTACAGCTTCGAAAGCCCAGTAAATGACTCTCGGAATTTTACTTGTCGGCGGAATGGGCACGCGCCTCATGCCTTTAACTCATGACACACCAAAACCTATGCTTCCAATTGCAGGTTTGCCAGTAACAGAGCATCAATTAATTGCAGCAAAGCGAGCAGGCATTAAAACAATTGTTTTGGCAACCTCTTATCTCTCCGAAGTTTTTACTCCATATTTTGGAGATGGCTCAAAGTGGGGATTAGACCTTCGATACGCCGTTGAAGAGACCCCACTCGGAACTGGTGGAGCTATCAAAAATGCAGCTACAGCCTTGAATTTAACTGCTGGATCAGATGAACCGATTGTGATTTTTAATGGCGATGTATTAAGTTCACACGATCTTGGTAAGCAAATTCAAGAGCACGTTAATCATCAAGCAGATGTCACTTTGCATCTGACGCATGTTGATGATGCGAGAGCATATGGATGCGTGCCAGTTGATGAAAACGGTCGAGTGACTGCGTTCTTAGAAAAAATGGAGAACCCAATCACCAATACGATCAATGCTGGTTCTTACGTTTTTCATCCTTCAATCATTGAAACAATTCCTGCCAACACAGTTGTAAGTGTTGAGCGCGATGTTTTCCCAGCCCTTGTTGCCGCAGGAAAAAAGATTTATGGCTATGTTGAAGATGCATATTGGCTAGATATTGGAACACCTCGCGCCTTACTTGCAGGCTCTAAGCACTTAGTCGGCGGTGAATTTAAGGTAGATACAACATCTAGGATCGCGGCATCAGCAATCCTTCAAGACGGGACTAGCGTGGGTCAGAACTGCAATATTCATGAAAATACACTTATCAGCGGAAGCATTATTTGCGCCGGAGTAGACGTTGGCGCGGGATCTGAAATAAAAAATAGCTTTGTTGCTCCAGGGTCACATGTTCCAAAAGATTCAAAAATCATCGGCAATTACTATTCAAATGAGTTGATTTCACCCCTCAACCTCTAATTTAGGTTAATTTCACGCTCAATAATTACTGCTCCCGACTTGACTTACAGGGATTACAAGCGTGTAATTCACTCCTAGTAGGCCACATCCACAAGGGATGAAGCCGATGAATTACAAGGAGTATCGGACTATGCCGATCCGCCCACAAGATTCACAGAAACAGGCACCTACTTCCTCGACTTCCTCAAATACTTTTTCCTCAGGCCCAATCATTCAACTCATCTCCGGAGAGAGCGTTGAGCTCTCATGGCAAGAACGCGCACTATGCGCACAGACAGATCCAGAAGCATTCTTTCCTGAAAAAGGCGGATCAACTCGTGAAGCAAAGCGAGTCTGTCTTTCATGTGATGTTCGTTCACAATGTTTGGAATATGCACTTGCACATGATGAACGCTTTGGAATCTGGGGCGGACTTTCAGAACGCGAACGCCGTCGTCTAAAGCGCCGTCCTGCTTAATCGCAGCAAAGGATCTCGAGCGAAAAGCAGGTTCATGTTATGGCCTTAAAAGCCGCAGAAGATTTACGTCACGTCACGGCAATTCTCGTTGTACATGATGGTGCTCTCTGGTTACCTGAAGTTGTTGCCTCCCTTACATCGCAGAAAAGATCTGCAGATCAAATTCTCGCCGTAGATACAGGTTCAACTGATTCATCTGTCGCACTTCTTAAAGGTGCAAAAATTCCGACACTTACACTCGATCGTGAATCTGGTTTCGGAGATGCGATTTGGGCTGCAATACAAACATTGCCAGCACCAACTTCGCCGGAGAATGAATGGCTCTGGATTTTGCATGATGACTGCTCAATGCATCCTGATGCGTTGAAGAAATTACTCGAAGCCATCGAAGAAAAACCGCAAGCGATTATGGCGGGGCCGAAGTTATTAGGTTGGCATGACAAATCACATCTACTCGAAATCGGCGTAAGCATTGCATCCGATGGCGCTCGCTGGACAGGACTAGAACCGCACGAGTATGACCAAGGTCAACACGATGGTGTGCGCGATGTATTAGCAGTGAGCACTGCAGGTGCACTTGTTCGACGTGATGTATTTGTAGAGCTCGGTGGCTTTGATCCAAACCTTTCCCTATTTAGAGATGATGTTGATTTTGGTTGGCGCGCACGTGTTGCAGGGCACTCAGTTATTGCCGTCAGTGATGCCAAAGGTTTTCACGCACAAGCAGCAGCCTCTGAACGCCGTTCTGCAGATGTAAAAGAAGCTTTCCTGCACAGACCATTACTTCTTGATCGCCGAAACGCTGCATACGTATTGCTCGTCAATTCAACGTGGTGGATGTTGCCGTGGGTTGTATTGCAATTACTTGGTTCCGCTACGGCACGTGCCATCGGATACTTGCTTGCAAAGCTTCCGGGATACGCAAGCGATGAACTTTTGGCTCTGGCAACACTTGTGATTCATCCACGTGAACTTGCAAGTGCTCGCAAATTTAGAAAATCTCATAGATTGCTTTCAGCTCGCGTAGTTAAAGAATTCATTCCACATCGCCGTAATCAAATCAGAGCAGCGACCGAAAGATTATTTGATTCAATTCGCAGCACTTTATTGCCAACTGTTTCTGAGACGAGCACAGTTCTTGATCCTCTTAATGAGGACGAAGATTTATTGACGCCTTCTAAAACTGGCAGATGGTGGACTATTTTTAAGCAACCCAAGGCTTTGGCAGGTTTTGCGATATTAATTCTTATCGCCATTTGGTCACGTCAACGATATGGCTCACTAGTTGGTGGCGCGCTTGTGCAGACTCCAGAAGGTGCCAGTGATTTGTGGAGAATGTATTTTGCATCCTGGCATCAGATAGGGATGGGAACCGATCAAGGTGCACCTGCGTGGATTGCAGTAGTCGCACTTGGATCGACCATTTTCCTTGGGAAAGCAAACTTATTTATTACGTTCTTGTTTTTCTTTGCACCACTCATTTTTATGCTTGCAAGCTTTAGGCTTTTCTCAAAACTTACCTCTCACAATTGGTTACGTGTCGCCGCTAGCTTCCTGTATGCGATTTCACCTGTAGCCATTGCAAGTATCAATTCTGGACGTATCGGAACTGTCGTCACACTCATTTTGTTGCCATACGTAGGATTACTGATTAGAGATTGGCTAACCATTGAAGCTACGTCTTGGCGCAAGATATTCCTTCTAGCTTTAGTGCTCTCACTTGCTTTCATGTTCTCGATGCAGGTATTCGTTTATGTATTTGTAGCAACTTTGGTAGTAACAATCTTTGACTTCCTAAAATATGGAAATATTCGATTCTTCCACGACAGGTTAATGCGACGCCTCGCACTTGTCATAGCTCCTTTACTTGTCAGCGTTCCATGGTCATTTTCGACCTTGTTTAGCCCAAAGAATCTTCTCCTCGAACCAGGATTAGCAATTGCTGGAGGAGGGCCAAACTTTGCACTCTTTTCAAATCCAGGAGGAACTGGCGCTTTACCATGGTGGTCAATTAGTCCAATCTCACTCGTCTTAATAGTTGGACTCTTTTCATCGACTAAAGCAAAAGTTATTTCATATTTCGGATGCGGCGCAATTGCAGCAGCTGTGATCATTGGTTCGTTATCAATTTCAGGTCACGGAAACTCATCACCTGTTCGCATGTGGACAGGTTCATTTATTGCAATAGCAACAATTTGTTCTGTAGCTGCTGGAGTTTTGATCTTAGATCGTTTACGCGAAGTTTTAGTTGTTACCAATTTCCATTATCGCCACATACTTGCTGGGTTACTCGTGATAGTTACAGCTTTGTATTCCGTCTCAACGGTCTCATGGCTCGTAACAGCCGGTGCTGATTCCCCACTGCGCTCTACGGATTCAAAAGTTTTGCCAGCATTTCTAGGGGTTGAAGATGGAGCCAAAACAATTGTTTTGCGTCAAGTAAAGAGCAATGACTTAAACACATTGCAATACTTCTTAGCTCGCGGCCACGATGTTTTACTTGGAGAGCCTGACATCGCTCCAGCCGAATCCTCTGAAATAACTAATGCCATTCGAGAAATTGCTGACGGAAGTGGAATTTCAGCTTCACGTGTATTGGGTCGCTATGGAATTAAATATGTCTTTGCTAAGAGTCCAACCAATAAAGAAGTTGTGCGCACTATTGATGGACTTGGTGGATTTGTTAGATCTTCAGCTACTGACGCGGGAATTGTTTGGAAAGTAAATGATGCGCTTAGTCGAATTAACTTTATTGATTCAACTGGTAAAGTCACTGAAATCCCAAGCACAACTGTAGGAACACGAACACAGATTTATTCTCCAGGAACTATCTTGCTGACAGATTCGTACAGTAAATCCTGGAAAGTATTTCAAAATGGATTTAACCTAGAACGAAGTAAAGACGCTAATGGTTTCCCACAGTTTATTGTTAGCGAACCGGGTGAAATCTCACTTCTTCACGATGGAACCGTACGACGCGGGCTTCTATCTCTACAGTTTATTTTCTTAGTGACCTTAATTGTTCTTGCGGCTCCGGCTGGGCGAAAACGCCGTGAAATGTCAGAAAGCGAGCTGACATGAAGTTAAGAAGATTCGCAATTGTTGCTCTCTCACTGGGCTTGCTTATTGCTACGTCAAATACGCTCAGTGGAACAATTTCTCGCCAAAAGTTTTCGGAGAGTTATCCATCAGTTGTGTGCCCAGCAACTTTAAGTGGTTTGTCATCTCAAGTCTCTCTTGGTTCGCGTGAGACAAGAATTAAACGTGTAGGTTCAACATCATCAAAGTTTTTTAGTTCCAGAGCACTTCGTATACCTGTACCTGGAGATCCAATTCTTGTAGATGCACAAGGAATCACTCCAATTATTTGGCAGAGCAGAGCAGGCTCTTGGGCGGGCGGAACTATTTGTTCAAACCCTGCCGCAAGCCAATGGTTTGTTGGGGGAGCAGCCGACATAACTGCTCGTGGAAAATTGATACTCGTAAATAGCGGGCTCAGTGAATCTGTGGCCGATGTTTTTGTTTGGAGTGGTGGATCACCTGTTACTTCAAAGGTTGTAAGTGTGAAAGCTAATTCAAGTGAATCAATTGGGTTAGATTCACTTGCACCGGGTGAATCATCAATTGTTATCAAAGTTCTTTCACGTGCGGGTCGTTTAAATTCTTTTGTTGTTGATGAGCGAGGTAAAGGTCTTCGCACATTAGGAGGCGATCTTGTAAGTCCAGGAGTTGCCCCATCTAAGGAAGTTTTCATTCCTGCAGTTCCACTTCAGCCGAAAGTTAGAAATGCTCCAGCGCAGCAACTGCGAATGTTGGCACCGGGAGACGCGGATGCAAATGTCAGCGTTGAAATTGTTTCAGGTGACGGACGATTTACTCCGGTTGGATTCGATGACATCATCGTTAAAAAAGGGCAAGTGATGAATTTCCCAATTTCGCCTTCAGTGAGTTCCTCGGTTTATGGAGTTCGAATTACTTCAGATGAGCCCGTTGTCGCTGGAGTATTTGCCAATGTCGGAAGAGATTTTGTTTGGAGTTCTTCGGTACCAGCTTTGACCCCATTCGCGATAGCAATGACTGGCATGTCACCGTTACTCGCATTTATGGGAGATAGCATCAACGTTGAAATCGAATTCAGTGTTGTAGGTGGCAAGAAAGTTCGCAAAACTGTTCAAGGAGATGACATTGCATTTTGGCGCGTTCCAGGCAATGCTCGAAATCTGACTTTCATTAAAGTCAGCAAAAATACCTACGCCTCTGCACTTCAGGGTTCAGTCAATGGATTTGGATCGATACCCCTCATCGCCGGAAGCGTTCTAACAAAATCTGTGATTCCGACAGCAAACATTCGCGTTTTAAATCCTTGATAATCCCAAGTTTTTAGTGGAGTCCCCACTAACCTTCTGTTTATGACTTTGAGTTCACGTTATGGGCGCGCATGTTCGCGCACTAGTTGTCGACTCACTGCAACGATGACTCTGACCTATAACTATGCCGATTCAACAGCAGTGCTTGGTCCACTCGCTACTTTTTCTGAACCGCATGCTTATGATTTATGTGAAAAACATGGAGAGCGTTTAACTGTACCCAATGGATGGAATGTAATTAAAGCGTCCACCGACGATCACCACAGTGGTCCAACACAAGATGATTTGATGGCAATCGCTGATGCTGTTCGCGAAGTGGGATCAAAAGAAATTATCACCGATAGCCCACAGAGCAGTGCAAGTGCTGCAACGTCACTCGGTCGCCGAGGACATTTGCGCGCAGTTCCGTCCTAGACTTTGCACTATGGGTTCGACTGATATTCCAGATATTTTCAAGGCGTATGACATACGCGGACTCGTCGGTAGCGAATTAACTCCTGACTTTGCTTTTGCAACTGGTGCGGCTTTTGCACGTTTCATTATTCAAGAGCGCGAACCGGGCACAATTGTTGTTGGTGAAGATATGCGTCCTTCATCGTCACAACTTGCAGATGCATTTTCTGCTGGAGTTACCTCACTCGGCCTAGATGTCATTCGAATCGGTCTAGCGTCTACAGATATGTTGTATTTCGCGGCAGGTAAATTAAATATGCCGGGAGCCATGTTCACGGCAAGTCACAATCCGGCTGAGTACAACGGCATTAAATTATGTTTAAGCGGTGCTAGGCCGATCGGAAAAGAATCTGGATTAGTAACAATAGAAAACTTTGTGCGCTCAGGGTCACCCATTTCATTCGGAAGTGTTGGCAAAGAGAGCGAACGCAATCTATTGGCTGAGTATGTGAAGCATTTACATTCACTTGTTGATGTATCTGAGATTAGAAAACTTAAGGTAGTAATTGATGCAGGAAACGGAATGGCTGGATACACAGCTCCTGCAATTTTTGAAGGACTCAATCTTGAGATTATTCCTATGTATTTTGAACTTGATGGAACATTTCCAAATCATGAAGCCAACCCAATTGATGCAAAAAACCTCAGAGATTTGCAGAAGGCCGTCATAAAACATGGGGCCGACATTGGATTAGCTTTTGATGGAGATGCTGATCGTTGCTTCCTAGTAGACGAAAACGGCGAGACAGTAAATCCTTCAGACCTCACTGCACTTATTGCAGAGCGCGAACTAAAGAAGCACCCTGGTTCTTCAATAATCTACAACCTTATTTCTTCTCGTTCAGTTGCTGAAGTAATTGAAGAAAATTCAGGTACAGCGCTGCGTTCACGAGTCGGACACTCATACATCAAAGCAATGATGGCTCAAAGCGGTGCAATCTTTGGTGGAGAGCATTCGGGACATTTTTATTTTAAGGATTTCTGGAAAGCGGATTCAGGTGCATTAGCTGCGCTTCATGCAATCGCAGCACTCGGATCTTCCAAAGGTTCATTATCGAAATTGCTGAAGCCGTATCAAAGGTATTTTTCAAGTGGTGAGATAAATTCAAAGGTTAAAGACGCGCAACATTCAATGAGTGTTATTGAAAAACAATATGCGGATCTTGATTCAGTCATAATCGATCACCTAGATGGATTGACCGTCAATGGAGATACGTGGTGGTTTAACCTACGCCCCTCAAATACAGAGCCACTGCTTCGCCTGAATGTAGAAGCCAAGACCCTTGCCCGCATGGAGAAAATCAAAGAAGAGGTACTCGCCACAGTTAGAAAATGAGAGTTTGAGTTCTCACTTTATAAGCAATACCAGTAACCTAAGCACCTAGCCGCCTAACACTGTAGAGCCCTACCCCTTAGGTCACGTCTAACAACATATGTACTTAACCTAAAAGGAGAACGTTCGTGAATTCACCAGTGACAGCAACAATTCCAAAGCACGATATTGCAGATGCATCACTAGCTGCAGAAGGTCGCAAGCGCATTGAATGGGCAGAGCGCAACATGCCTGTACTCGCACAAATACGTGCACGCTTTGAAAAATCTCAACCATTTACTGGAGTACGCATTGCAGCATGCATGCACGTAACTACAGAGACAGCAAACTTAATGCGCGTCCTCAAAGCTGGTGGAGCGGAAATCGCACTTTGTGCATCAAACCCACTCTCAACACAAGATGACACTGCGGCCGCACTCGTTCATGAATTTGGAATCAGTGTTTTTGCACGCAACGCTGTTGATCGTGATGGGTATTACTCTCACATCAATGCTGCTCTTGACATCGAACCACATCAAGTATTTGACGATGGCTGTGACCTTGTAAACACATTGCACACAACTCGCAAAGAACTAATCGGAAACATTGCTGGTGGTTGCGAAGAAACTACAACCGGTGTTATTCGCCTTACTCAAATGGCAAAAGATGGCGCACTTCAATTCCCAATGATTGCCGTTAACGACACTGACACAAAGCACATGTTCGATAACCGTTACGGAACAGGTCAATCAACTCTTGATGCTGTTTTCCGTGCGACAAACTTCTTGCTTGCTGGTCGCGTACTTGTTGTTGCAGGCTTTGGATATTGCGGTAAAGGTGTTGCAGAACGCGCAAAGGGTATGGGCGCTGATGTTATCGTTACTGAAATTGATCCAACTAAAGCACTCGATGCGATGATGCAAGGTTTCCGCGTTATGCCAATGGCAGATGCAGCAAAGATTGGCGACGTATTTATCACTGTTACAGGTAACCGCGATGTATTGCGTGATGAGCACTTTGCAGTAATGAAAGATGGCGCAATCATGGCTAACTCTGGTCACTTTGATATTGAGATTGACGTTGCATGGCTTGAGCAAAATGCAAAGAAGAAGAACGCAAAGATGCGTCACCAGACAGATGAATATGTATTATCTGATGGTCGCCGTCTTCTTCTTATCGCTGAAGGTCGCCTTGTTAATCTCGGCGCGGCAGAAGGTCACCCAGCATCAGTTATGGATATGTCATTTTCTGATCAAGCTCTAACAGCTGAGTACTTAGTTAAAGAAGCTAAGAACCTCAAGCCAGGAGTTCATACAGTTCCAACTTATATTGACAAAGAAGTTGCAGCGTTGAAACTCCAAAGCATGGGCGGAAAGATTGACGTTCTAACACCTGCACAAGATATGTACTTGAACTCTTGGGAGCACGGTAGCTAATGACCTTGGTATTGGTCGTCGATGACGACCAGGACCTTGCAGAAATGCTTGGCATCGTTTTAACCGGTGCCGGAATAGATGTTGATTTAGTTAGCAGAGGCGACGAAGCTCTGGAGGCCTTTAGAAATAATCCTCCAGACTTAGTCCTTCTAGATGTAATGCTTCCAGGTTTAGATGGCATAGAAGTATGTAAACAAATTCGCGCAGAATCTATGGTTCCAATTGTGATGCTCTCTGCAAAGGGAGATACACACGATGTTGTGCGCGGTCTAGAAGCTGGCGCCGATGATTACATGGTCAAACCTTTTCGCCATCAAACCGAATTGGTTGCACGTATTCGCACTCGTCTTAGGCGCACAAATACTGATGTTGCTGGGTTACTTACAATTTCAGATCTGATTATTGATGTAAATGCTCACGAAGTAACACGTGCCGGAAAAGTAATTACGCTTACGCGCCTCGAATTCGATCTCTTGGTCGCACTAGCCCGCGAACCGGGCAGGGTATTTAGCCGCGATGCTCTCCTCAGTGAAGTTTGGGGATATCGACACTCAACTGATACTCGTTTAGTAAACGTTCATGTACAGAGGTTGCGCGCAAAGATTGAACACGATTCTGAACATCCTGACATAGTTATTACTGTCCGCGGAGTTGGGTATAAAGCAGGAAATCAAAGTAGTTAACTATGGGCACAATCAATGACCGCCTTAAGAACTCTTTAGCACTGAGAGTTTTACTCTCAACTATCGTTCTTTCATCTGGCGTGATTTGGTTATCAGGCTCCATCTTAGAATCACGAGTATCTGCAGGCGTTAAACAAGTTAATTTAGATGCAGCCATCAACGAAGCCCGATCAACAATTGTTGGTGCACGTTACAGATTGATTCTTGCTAAAAGTGGTTCATCTTCAGAGATTGAAACCCTTATTTCAGAAATCGTAAGTTCGGCAACAACAGTCGGTGCTCGTGCAAGCGGACGAGAATTAGTTTTATTGCGCGGACGACTAGTTAATCCAGTTGAAAAAGACTTCACGACTACATCGAACTTAGTTGACCCTGCATCACTCCCTTTAGAATTTCGCCAACAAGTTCGGCGCGATGCTGAACTTAGTTGGACTTACATGACCATTAAGTACGCCGGCACCTTGAAAGTACCCGCAATTGCTGTGGGTGACATAGTTTCTGTTCCTAGATCTGGCGCCTACGAAATGTATCTACTCTTTCCACTTACTAATCAGAACAAAACACTGACCTTGATTTCACGATCAATCATCATTGTTGATATCGCTTTAGTCTTCTTAATTGGGTTAATTACATGGCTTGTCACTCGCCAAGTAATCCGACCCGTTCGAGAAGCCGCTCGAGTTGCAGAACAATTTACATCGGGTGACTTAAATCAACGTATGCAGGTCACGAGACAAGATGAAATAGCCACACTCGGTAATTCCTTTAATGAAATGGCTGAGTCAATTCAGCAACAAATTATGCGCCTTGAAAACCTTTCTCGGGTGCAGCAGCGCTTCGTCTCTGATGTTTCACACGAGTTAAGAACTCCGTTGACTACATTGCGCATGGCTTCTGAAGTTATTTACTCATCTCGAAGCAACTTTGATCCACAGATTGCAAGAAGTGCAGAACTCTTATTGGGAAACATCGATCGCTTCGAACGACTGCTTGAAGATCTTCTAGAAGTAAGCAGATTTGACGCTGAAGTTGCAATCCTCGAACCCGTTGATTTCAATCTGATATCACTTATAAATAGAAGCATCGAAGATCTAGAACTTGTTGCCAAGGAAAATGGAACGGAGATTATTTTTTCTCCTTACACCGCGGACTTACCGATAAATGCCGATGTGCGCAGAGTCGAGAGAGTCTTGCGCAACTTACTCAATAACGCTGTTGATCACGCTGATTCAAAGCCAATTCATATTCATATTGAATACAATGAAAATGATGTAGCAGTTGCTGTTCGAGATCATGGTGTTGGAATTGATGAGAACTCTCTTCTTCGCGTATTCGATCGTTTCTGGCGCGCGGATCCATCACGTTCCCGAGTTCGCGGTGGCACAGGTCTTGGATTATCAATCGCCTTAGAAGATGCACGATTGCACAACGGTGAACTCGAAGTGTGGGGTCGGCCTGGGCATGGTGCGCATTTTGTACTCACGTTGCCGCGTGTAGCTGGCAATAATATTGAAGCACGTTTAATTCGACTTGAGCCGAAAGATTACTCACTTTAAATACCCACAGTTGCGAAGTAATTGTTAGCCGCTAGATTTTTATTAGACATCATGTCTTCGTGCTTAAACCTCATTCCTTAACAGAGATTCTGTTTCCAGTTCGTTGTTTTGGCTGCCGAGCACTCGGTCCGAATATTTGCTCCCAATGCAGAGTTCTATGGAATCCACATTTATATCGAAGCACTTTAGATTCCATGCCCGTTTATTCGGCAGTTTTATACTCACCGGTCGCCAAGAGAATCATTCTTTCTGCAAAAGAAAACGGAGTGAAGGCAGCTGATGATTTAATCATTCACGCGCTCTCTCATAGTTTGCATTTATTGTTGCGTGATTTTGAAGTAGGAGTCCTTGTACCAGCACCATCTCGCAAGAGTTCTAATCGAAAAAGAGGTCGAGATTTTTTGTCAGAAATTACTCATTCGATTGCTCTAAGCGAATCATTAGATTGCATGGATTTACTGATTCATACCAGAAGAATCAAAGATCAATCCGAGCTAAATGCCCATGATCGAAGTGAGAATATTTATCAAGCTTTGGCAATTGATAGGAATAAATTGACCGCTTTAGGAGTTGATACAGATGTGATTCTTGTCGATGACTTGCTCACAACAGGTGCAACACTTCTCGAAGCCCGCAGGGCTCTAGAAGTGCGTGGAATAAGGGTGATTGCGGCAATTACTGCCTGCCTCTCGCCACCGCTAAGATAGTCCAGTTACTGCGACCGACCGATCAGATAGCCAGAAAGGGTGATGTGATGCCAGCGATTTTTGACCGCATTATGCGCGCTGGCGAAGGTCGAATTTTAAAGGAACTCAGTAAGTTAGTTGTTTTAGTAAATGCACAAGAACCTCGCATGATCGCAATGAGCGATGATGAATTGCGAGAGCAAACTCAAATTTTTAAGAACAGATTCGCGCAAGGCGAAACGTTAGATGATTTACTGCCTGAAGCTTTTGCTGTAGTTCGCGAAGCTGCGAAAAGAACTCTTGGTCAGCGTCACTATGACGTTCAAATCATGGGTGGTGCAGCGCTTCATCGTGGAAACATCGCCGAAATGCGCACTGGTGAAGGAAAAACTCTTGTTGCAACACTTCCTTCTTATCTAAACGCGTTAGCTGGACGTGGAGTACACGTTGTCACAGTCAATGATTATCTCGCCGAACGCGATAGCGAATGGATGGGCCGTGTACACCGATTCTTAGGTTTACAAGTTGGCGTAATCCTTGCAAACATGACGCCTGCTGAACGACGCGAAGCATATGGATCAGATATTACATACGGAACGAATAATGAATTTGGCTTTGATTATCTGCGCGATAACATGGCATGGAATTTAGATGATTGCGTTCACAGAGATCACTTCTTTGCAGTGGTTGACGAAGTTGACTCAATTTTAATTGATGAAGCACGTACACCTTTAATTATTAGTGGGCCTGCTGATAAGGCAACTAAGTGGTACCTCGAATTTAGCCAGTTGGTACAAAAATTAGATCGCGGTCGTCACTACGAAGTAGATGAGAAAAAGCGCACGGCTGGAATTCTCGAAGAGGGCGTAACCCGCGTAGAAGAGTTACTAAAGATTGAGAATCTCTACGAGGCTGCCAATACACCGATGATTGGTTATCTCAACAACGCTATTCGCGCTAAAGAGCTTTACAAGCGCGATAAAGATTATGTAGTCATGAATGGCGAGCTACTTATTGTTGATGAACATACAGGTCGAATCCTGGCTGGGCGTCGCTACAGCGAGGGCATGCACCAGGCTTTGGAAGCAAAAGAGCGCATTGAAATTAAAGATGAAAACCAGACTCTCGCAACTATTACGCTGCAGAACTACTTCCGTTTATACGAAAAACTATCCGGTATGACCGGTACTGCAATGACTGAAGCATCTGAATTCCATCAGATTTATAAACTTGGCGTTGTTCCTATTCCTACAAATCGCTCAATGGTTCGTATTGATCAACCAGATTTAGTCTATAAATCAGAGGCCGGAAAATTTGCAGCAGTAACTAAAGACATCGTTGAACGTCATCGCAAGGGACAACCAGTTTTGGTTGGAACAGTCAGCGTTGAAAAATCTGAAGAACTATCGGCGCTCCTAAAGAAAAGCGGAGTTCCACACGAAGTTCTTAATGCTAAGCATCACGAACGCGAAGCAGCGATTATTGCGCGCGCAGGTGTTGTAGGCGCCGTAACAGTTGCAACAAATATGGCTGGTCGCGGAACTGACATTATGCTCGGCGGAAATCCAGAATTTATGGCAGATTTTGAATTACAACGTAAAGGTTTATCTCCTGTAGATAATCCAAAAGAGTACGAAGCTGCTTGGCCAGAAGAGATTGCAAAGCAAAAAGCGGCAGTTGCAAAAGGCCATGATGAAGTTAGCGCACTTGGTGGTCTCTACGTTCTCGGTACCGAGCGCCACGAATCTCGTCGTATTGATAATCAGTTGCGTGGTCGCTCTGGTCGCCAAGGCGATCCAGGAGAGTCTCGTTTCTACTTATCTCTACAGGACGAACTCATGCGTCGATTTAATTCAGGTTTAGTTGAACGTTTCTTATCTGCAGCTGGTATTCCAGATGATGAACCAATTGAATCCAAGATGGTTTCTAATGCGATTCGTTCTGCTCAAACGCAGGTAGAAGCTCAGAACTTTGAAATCCGTAAGAATGTTCTGAAGTATGACGACGTAATGAATCGCCAGCGTGAAGTAATTTATGGTGAACGCCGTCTTGTTCTTGAAGGTAAAGATATTAAAGATCAAGTAGGCGAATTCATGAGCGAAACACTTGGCGCCTATGTTGATGCCGCCACTGCCGATGGTTATGCAGAAGATTGGGATCTAGAAAAACTCTGGACCGCTCTTAAGGTTATTTATCCAGTCTCATTTACAATCCAAGAACTCGAAACAGAAGTTGGATCACGCGCAGGTCTTGATTCTGACTTCCTGAGAGCACGCATCCTCGAAGATGTTGCTACTGCTTATCAAAAACGTGAGCAGAGTTTAGGTAGCGAAGTAATGCGCGAACTCGAGCGCAAGGTATTGCTATCTGTGCTCGATCGTAAATGGCGCGAACACTTGTATGAGATGGATTATTTGCAAGAAGGAATCGGTCTTCGCGCTATGGCTCAGCGTGATCCACTCGTTGAATATCAACGTGAAGGCTTTGATTTGTTCACAGCGATGATGGATGCAATCAAGGAAGAAATCGCAAGCTATCTTTTCAATATCGAAGTTCAAGTTGAAGGCAACAATAAAGTGCAAGCCAAGGGCCTTGAACAACCAGAGGCACCCGTAGCAGCGCTTAAGTACACAGCTGCTGATGAAGATGGCGTTACGCGCTCAACCGATGTTTCACGCAATGGTCCGTGTCCTTGTGGTTCAGGTAAGAAGTTTAAGCGCTGCCACGGCGCCGCTTAATTTTTTATAACAAATCTAAGGCTGTACATAACCACCGATTATCAACACCTTCAAAGCGCACCGAAAGTGCACGCAACCTTTCGCCATATCTAACTGTCACAACTGATTCGCAAATTCCATCGAGTGGTTCACTCTGATGAATAGTTCTTAATTTTCCAACTTCTTTCATGCTCCCAGCTCTGGCATGTAGCTCTGTAAATATCTTTCGATGGCACATCCGAGTGAGTTGTGAGGGCGAACGGCGACCTGCCCATATTTCAAGAACACTTACAACAAATTTCATAGTCCATTGATGCAACTCTGGAAGGTCACTTGCCGAAGTAGGTTGAGGTGAGAAATCTGGATCGTATTCGTCATCAAAACTAGATGGAATTAAGTACAAGCGTGCTTTTTGTTTTTCATGCTCTTCAACGATTGGACGAAACATCTCCAGCATGGGGTGCTGCCAATCTTCTGCTTCACAGCTTGAAATTTCTGCATACGTAACTGGCTTTAGTAAGGAGATGCTCTCAATAGTTGTCATGAACAGAGAGTGACGCAGCCGACCATAAGTTAAAACAGGCAAAGTGATGAGTTTTTACTCATCAAAAAGAATGGATGTGTACTGTGAATTCATTGCTTTTGTATCTAGCGTTGAGTACCGGCCTATGGCCATTCAAAGAAAATCTTCTCGCTCACGTTTAATCCTTGCTATCGCGCTCATTACGGCATCACTCATTAGCGCTTTCTTATTTTCTTCCCTTGCAAACCAAAAAACCACCATGATTGTCTCTACAACTTTTTTGCTTCCAGGACATCAAATTACTGAGAATGACCTGGCGCGTGTGCAAGTAACACTTGGCGATGTCGCGATGAATTACATCAGCGAGGAGTCCCAGATCCTCGGAACCTTTACAAAAGTTCGCATAGAAGCCCATGAGTTAATTTCACGCACATCGATTTCACCGCAAGCCGATTCGTTGTCCCTAAGTTCAGTGCCGCTGAGCATTCGATCAGCAGATGCGCCAGAAGGAATAAGTCCAGGTTCGGTCATCGACATCTATTGGGTCCAGGCTGATTCCAATGGAGAAATTCAATTAATTCCTGAACTCGTCATTGCAGGTGCTCACGTCTTGGCAATTACCAAAAGTGGTTCAAATTTTGGAAGCGAAGTCGGACTTACGGTTGCGGTGCAATCAGATGAAGTGCTCTTGCTATTAGGTGCAACATCGCAAGGTCGAGTTGTTCTTGTGAGTTCACATGGCTGAAATTGCTTTACCTGTAATCATTACAGCCATTTCTAACTCCGAACAAGAGAGTTTTGTTGCAGGAACTCTCTTCACACAAGGATGGAGTGTCATACATCGAGCAGTGGATTTTGAATCTCTGCGTGAGTTCGCATCATCTAATCCGGAGCAGGCAAGTTCGGCCCTTCTCTTGTATTCACCAGATCTCAACAATTTTGACTCTGATTCCTTCGAGACTCTTTCTTTAAATTTTCGTCAAATAATTGGTTTTGCTTCGAGTAACTCCCCACGCAGCGTTGATGATGGATTACATGAAATCCCATCAACAGCGCCTCAGCTAGCAACTTTCATTCGTGGGTATGTGCGCTCTCCTCTCATACGCAAACTAACGCCACTGATTCAATCGAATAACCCCGCACGTGTTATTGCCATTTCTTCCGCAGGCTCTTGTACAGGCGCGAGCACCATGGCAATAAATCTTGCCTATGAACTATCGCTGAAAGAAAAGAGAGTCCTGCTTATAGATGCAAACCTAAGTGAACCAAATGTTGCAATCTATCTTGATCAGAGAAATCTCATTGATGAAGAACTTTGGCGACTCTCTTCACCGTGTTTGTATGTCAAGGAGCTCACCCGAGAGCGCATTGCAGAGTTTGACTCAGTCATTGAAAGGGCGCACTCTGATTTTGATTTCATCATTATTGATATAGGAACAATTCATGATCTGTCATCACAGTTATCAGATCGCCGCGCAGATTCATTAGTTATTACCTGGGCAGGAGATCACGCAGATGAGCTATGGATTATTGCCAGACCAGATCGAATAGGTCAGATGAGATTTAAGAAAATAACATCCATACTCAACAGAACCTCCATAATTTCTTCAATAACTTTCGTTTTAAATATGCGGACACATGGCAGAAAAGGCCAGGAAGAAGAGAAGGCTTTTCTCTCTGTGGCCACTACTCATAAAGCCGCACACCTCTATGTCTTGCCATCAGATATCCGCAGCACAACTGATGCCTCAGAATCTCGGGCAGCGCTTGCGGAGGTCAATGAGCGAGGAGTACTGCGAAAAGCTTTGGCTTCAATTGCAAGTGAAATGATTTCCTAAACTCTTATACCCTTAGCCAATGCGTGCATATCTGGCTATGAGTATCGAAGAACTCAGAGATTTTTATGCCCAAAAGAAATTTGCTCCAGAGATTGTTTACGCGCCAACGATTAAGTTCATTACTGAAAATCCAGAGTTGGATGAAGAAGAAGCAGAGTACGAAATCTCCATGATTGCCGCCAGGAACTCAGGAGGATATGTCATCGCGTTAGAAGTTGCCGATCAGCAGATTTCACAACATTTGGAAGAAAGTGTTGTACTAAGTGAAACCGTTATCTGGGAGAGCGTTGAAGCTTTATTTGTTTACGACTCTAATGATGATGAATTAACGTGGTATGCCACTCAAGAAATTGGTGATTATCTAAATACTGCGGGTGCCAAGTAATGGCTCGCTTAGAAGATCTAGTTCACGGCAGATCTCCTCTTTCATCAGCACACATCCATAGGATTCAAGAACTTGTTGCCGACTGGCAGCTTCTCGCAGATTTATCTTTCGCGGATTTAGTCCTCTGGGTTCCACTGCGTAAAGATTTCAAGAGTTGGCCAACAGGCTACGTTGCCGTCGCACATATTCGACCTACTACCGCAGCAACTATTTTCACTCACGATGTTATTGGTGATGAGATCGAATGGGGGAGCAAGCCACTTATTGATCAAGCGCTTTCCGATGGTGAAATTATCAGAGACTCCGAACCTGAACTTGTCGGAGAAGTAATGATTAAAGTTGAAACCGTTCCAGTAATTTTTGAATCTCAAGTGATAGCCGTTATTTCGCGCCACCGAAGTGCCGAATCAATGCGCACACCGAGTCGACTCGAATTAAACTATCGAGAAATTGCACATAAGTTGTACGCAATGGTTTCAGAAGGATCCTTTCCATACCCTGGAGCCCATGCATATTTAGATCCAATTCCACGAGTTGGTGACGGACTAATTAGATTAGATGTGAATGGAACAATCTCTTATGCCAGCCCAAACGCACGTTCTGCCTACAACAGACTTGGATGGGATAGCGATCTAGAAGGATTTAATCTTGGCGAGATTAGCGAAAAGATAAATACAAATATTCATGATGCAGATGATCAAGGTTTACGAAGTCGTTTAAGTGGAAAAACTCTGCAACGCGCTGAGTGCGAAAATGAGGGCGGAACAATTGATTTAATCGTTCTTCCACTCGTAGCCAAAGGTGATCGAATTGGCGCCATCGTATTAATCCAAAACGTGACAGAACTACGTCGCCGCGAGCGAGAAATCGTCACGAAAGATGTCACGATTAAAGAGATCCATCATCGCGTAAAGAACAACTTACAAACAGTTTCCGCGCTCTTGCGTTTACAAGCCAGACGAATCGAAGACCCCAGTGCGAGTGCAGCACTCGATGAAGCTGTTCGCCGAATTGCTTCAATCGCCCTCGTTCATGAAACACTCTCAACTAGTTCGCAAGCCAGTGTTGCTTTCGATCAAGTTTTGGATTCACTCATCACTCACGCCCTAGATTTAAGCCCACGCATGAACGAACTTACGATTACCCGCACCGGAGAAATTTCATCTCTTGACCCGCGAATCGCAACTCCTTTAGCCCTTGTGGTTACTGAGTTAATCCACAACGCACTCGAACATGGTTTAGCAACAACTGGTTCGGGAGTGCAGATCAGCATCGATCGTCAGAGTAAAGAGTGCGTTATTGAAATTTCAGATGATGGCGAGGGTTTGCCAAGTGGATTTGATTTGAATACTTCCTCAAACCTAGGACTTCAAATTGTTAGAACTCTGACTGAAAATGAGTTGAAGGGTTCTATTGAACTAAAATCCGCGCAGAATTCAACGGTAGCAAAACTTAAATTCCCGATTTAAACAGGATTGTTTATTTGATTCTGTTCTTGCATGCGCGCGCGATTTCTTGCTGCACGACGTTTTAATGCACGACGTTCATCTTCTGAAAGCCCGCCCCACACACCAGCATCTTGTCCGCTCTCAAGCGCCCAAGCCAAGCACGGTTCTTTAACAATGCAACGGTTACAGACTTTCTTTGCTTCTTCAATTTGTGTAATTGCTGGGCCAGTATTTCCAACTGGGAAGAAGAGCTCTGGGTCTTCATCACGACAAGCAGATTGATGACGCCAATCCATGACTGAACCATCCCTTCTACGTAAAAAGATTTTCGAGATTTAGCTAATACGAGGCATCAATGCCAACGCAACGTCTTAATTCTCCCGTGTATTGCTTAGTTAAACAAGGATGTAGGAGAAAAGATTTCTGTGAATTAAGTGATTTACATCGCCTGAATGAAGATTAATTCCTTGTTGCGTGCCCCCGGCAGGAATCGAACCTGCGCACCAGCCTCCGGAGGGCTGTGCTCTATCCCCTGAGCTACGGGGGCGCATGAACAAGGTTATCAGCGCGTGCGCGAACAGAAGTGAGGTGCCAGAATTATCAGATGAGCGCACAAACTGCATATTTCGCAACTGGATGTTTCTGGGGTGCTGAACGACGATTCTGGAAATTAGATGGCGTTATTGAAACAAGCGTTGGATATATGGGCGGAACAGTTGCAGATCCATCCTATGAATTGGTGTGCACTGGAAGAACGGGTCACACTGAAACAGTCAAAGTTGTATTTGATACCAGCAAAATTTCCTATTCAAGATTATTGAAAGAGTTTTGGGAGATGCACGATCCGACTTCATTGGATCGCCAAGGAAATGACATTGGTTCTCAATATAGAAGTGCCATCTTTACAACTTCAGAACAACAAAATAGTGAAGTCGAGCAATCGATGGCAATTTATCAAGCAGAACTAGATAAGAATTCAATCGGCCCAATCGTGACGCAGGTGCTTGCCGCCGATGCGCATCAATACTTTGAAGCCGAGACGTACCACCAACGTTATTTAGAGAAGAACCCAAATGGATACGACTGTCACTCAAGCACCGGAATTAACTTTCCAGAATCGATGGTGAGCGCATGAGTAAGAAAATTCAGATTGATGAAGCCGAACTCAAAGCCAGACTCGATCCACTCTCGTATGACGTATTAAGAAATGCAGCGACTGAAAATGCATTTACGGGCGAATACACAGATACTGAAACCACTGGTGTCTACAAATGTAAAGCGTGTGAATCAGAACTCTTTAGAAGTGAGACGAAGTTTCATTCTGGATGTGGTTGGCCAAGTTTTTATGCTCCAACGGATAATGACGCAGTCATTCTTCTCGAAGATCGTTCGCTTGCACCGCGAATCCGAACCGAAGTTCGTTGTGCAGCTTGCGATTCACATTTGGGGCATGTATTTGAAGGTGAAGGATTTGATACACCAACAGATCAGCGTTGGTGTATTAATTCAGTTTCACTCATTCTTGAACCAAAGTAAGCAGACCAATACAGTTCACACATGAAATATGACGCCATCGTTATGGGCGCAGGTCACAATGGTTTGATTGCGGCTTCATATTTGGCCAAAGCTGGCAAAAGCGTTTTGATGCTTGAAGCTGCAGATGAAATTGGCGGCGCAACTGCAAGTGTCAGAGCGTTCAAAGAGTACGACGCCATGCTTTCACGATATTCATATCTCGTCGCTCTACTGCCTGATCAAATAGTTAGTGACTTGGGATTAAATTTTGAAACTCTTTCCCGCGAAGTTTCATCCTTCACGCCGTATGTGAAAGATGGCGAGGATCTCGGATTACATATCTCTCGAATCTGGGATAAAGAAACCGAAGAGTCATTTAAAGAATTAACTGGCTCTGACCGCGAAGGAAAGCAGTGGCAAGAGTTTTATTCAGATGTCGAAAAATTCGCTCAGAAAATGGCACCAACTTTTCTTCAACCTTTGCTGACTCGTTCAGAGATGAAAGCGCACATTGGCGAGAATGAAATATGGGAGTACCTTGTAGAAAAGCCAATGTCAGAAATTATCAAATCTAAATTCAGCAATGACCTAGTCAGGGGAGTCGTTTTAACTGATGCGTTAATCGGAACCTTTGTCTCTGCCGAATCAATCCAATCCAATATCTGTTTTCTCTATCACCTTATGGGAAATGGCACAGGAGAGTGGAGAGTTCCTCGCGGTGGAATGGGCGCACTAGTTAAGGAGTTAGAACGAGTTGCAACGTCATTAGGTGTGCAAATAAAAACATCTTCTGAAGTTACGCAGATTTCAAGTGATTCAAGTGGCGTAACTGTGCAGACAATTTCAGGACAGAGTTATGAAGCTGAGTATCTGCTCAGTAACGCAGCACCGGCACATCTTGATCGAATTCTAGGCAAGAAAACTCAAGACTCTCTCTGCGGTTCTCAGTTAAAAATTAATATGTTGCTCAAAGCGTTACCGCGTTTAAAATCTGGAGCAGATCCAAAGAAAGCATTTTCAGGGACCTTTCATATCAATGAAAGTTACGATCAACTAGAAGGTGCCTACCAAAGCGCTAAGAGTGGCGTGATTCCTGAACATGCTCCATCTGAAATGTACTGCCACACATTGACTGACCCAAGTATTCTAAGTGATGATTTAGCAAGTAAAGGTTTTCACACCTTAACTCTCTTTGGTTTACATACACCTGCTGAACTCTTTGAAAAAGATAACAACGCTGCTAAGAAAATGGCGCAGAAGCGTTGCCTTGATGCACTCAATGATTATTTGCTAGACCCCATTGAAAGTGTCTTAGCTGTAAATAGCGATGGTTCTTTGTGTATCGAAGTAAAGAGTCCACTAGATCTAGAGAAAGATGTTCGACTGCCAGGTGGCAATATTTTTCATCGAGACCTCAATTTTCCATTTAAGGAAGAAGGTGATTCACGAATCTGGGGCGTTGAGACCGATGATCCACGCATCTTTATCTGTGGAGCCGGTGCGCAACGCGGTGGAGGAGTAAGTGGAATCCCTGGTCATAATGCAGCAATGGCATTGCTTCTGAAGGGTTAGGCTTTACACATGAGCGATCCACAATTAAGTCCAGAGACGATTGCTATTTCTGCTGGTCGTCCTCCGGTTACAAAAGATGGGTCTCTAAATCCAGATATTTCTCTTAGTTCTACATATCACGCCGGTGGAGAACTTGGTTATGGACGTTCAGGAAATGAAACGTGGAGCGCACTAGAAAGTGCAATCAGCGAATTAGAAGGTGGACAGACACTTGCATTTGCATCTGGCAACGCAGCAATCAGTGCAGTCTTTGCACTGCTTCCAATTGGTGCGCCAGTTGTTGCATCCGACCAGGGATACAGCGGAACAATGGCGATGCTTACTTCATTTCAAGAGAGCGGTCGCCTAGAAGTTCGTTTCGTTGATATTGCAAATACAGATGCTGTCATTGCTGCCATGAATGGCGCAGCTTTTCTCTGGCTTGAATCTCCAACTAATCCTGGACTGGAAGTTGCAGATATGCCAACACTTATCGTCGCAGCTCGTAACCTAAGTGTCGGAGTTGGCGTTGATAACACATTTGCTACTCCATTGATTCAAAACCCACTAGCAATGGGTGCAGATATCGTGATGCACTCCGTAACCAAATATTTTGCAGGACATAGCGATCTCATCATGGGTTCTTTATCAACGAAGATGCCAGCGCTCTACTCTCGCTTACACGAGATTCGAAAGATTCACGGTGGAATACCTGGTCCTTACGAAGCATGGCTTGCTCTTCGCGGTCTGCGCACATTTCCACTGCGCTTTTATAAGGCTCAAGAGAATGCTCTTGAGTTAGCAAAGCGTCTAAGCAAGCACCCAGGAGTTTCGCGCGTTAGATACCCGGGATTACCCGAAGACTCCCAACATGCTCGAGCAAAGAGTTTTATGCGCGGCTTCGGCGCTGTCGTTTCATTTGAAGTAAAGGATGGGCCGGCAAAGGCTGATCGCATATGCGAAAGCTCGCATCTAATTACCCATGCAACGAGTTTGGGTGGCGTTGAAAGTCTGTGGGAACGACGCAGACGTTGGCCAGCTGAGAGTGTATTGACTCCAGAGAATTTGATTCGACTATCTGTTGGTTGCGAAAACATCGAAGATCTATGGCGAGATATTGAGCAAGCGTTTTCCAACTCGTAATCTATAAATACTGCAAAAGTTCAAAAAGAAGAGTATTTTTATCCTATGTTCAAAGCCATTCGCCGACTAGCCGCAGCCATTGCTGTCGGCTTATTGGCGTTTAAGGCTGTTGCGTCTTTCTTGTCATGGATCGAACGTCAAGAAGACTCCACTGCAGAAGCGTGGATCGATGAAGATGAATTTGAAGACGCATAAGTGAGCACTGCTGATTACATTCCAGGTGCATGCAATATTGGCAAAGGTGAAGTTAAACAACGCCAAATCGTTGCATTAATCGGTTTAGTACTCTCAATTTCAATTCTGGCAACACTTATTTCAATAAATGCACCACGCAGTGCACGCCTAGGACTTTTTATTCCGTTGATGGTTGCTAGCGTGGGATGGGTTCAATCACGTAAGAAGTTCTGCTTGGCTTATGGATTTATGGGCACATTTAATTTTGGAAAACTCGGCCAGCTTTCAAAAGTTGCAGATAGCGCAAGCCGCGCCGCGGATAGAAAAACTGCGCTCAGTATTCTTTTTCAAACAACTGCGTATGCAGCAGTAGCAACAGCACTTATTTACGCGTTGCCGCTTTAAATTATTTCGCTTCCATCCTTTCGTGTAGCCGTCAAACTAGCTACTGTCGTAATTGTCAGAGAAGTAATAATGAATCCAAGGCTGACAGCAAGTGGAACGTGAGGAACCTCGATACCTGCAACATCATGAATGCCAACTGCGTGTAGTGCCTCGAAAATCATTTTGAATCCGATGAAGCCCAGAATTGCTGAGAGGCCGTAGGAAAGGTAAACCAAGCGAGCAATTAAGCCTTGAAGCAAGAAATAGAGTTGTCGCAATCCCATTAGTGCAAAAATATTTGTTGTAGCAACAATGTAAGGATCTTTGGTGATGCCAAATATCGCTGGAATCGAGTCAAGTGCGAACACCAAGTCGGTTACACCAAGTGAAATAAGTGCGATTGTAAAAGTGCTGGCGCCTTTACTCTTCAGGTAGGTTTCAACGCGGCTCTCTTTCACTTCCTCGTCATGTCCACTTTCGCGAATAAGTTGAATCGCTGTGAAGATAAGGAATGCGCCAAAGATGAAAAAGACACTTTGGAAGCGAGAGATGATTGCTGCACCTGCTGCAATAAATCCACCACGCAATAACAAAGCGATGATGATTCCCAGCAAGAGCACGAGCTGTTGTTTTTTACTGTCAATCTTGAGTCGGGAGAGGATAATTACGAAGACGAAGATGTTATCTACTGAAAGCGCATACTCAGTTAACCAGCCAGCAAAAAATTCAGGACGCGCAGTTGGAGATTCCACCCAGTTTGGCATCAAGATACCGAAAACGATTGCCGCGCTCACATAAATCACAGTCCAGATGGAGGACTCTGTAATCGTTGTCTCTTTATCTCTTCTAAGAATTGCCATGACTAAGTCAAAGGCAATGACTACTGAAAGAACTCCAATTGTGACAAACCAAACGGTTGCAGATTCCAAGTTTTAACCCTCTTCACGATCAGTAATTGCCAATGAATGTGGAGGAGGTTACCGCAAAACTGGAGTCTTTCTCTTAATTACGTTTCTTTTCGTCTTTCTTTAGCTCAGCGGGTGGAGATGGAAGCGAACCTAGGGCTGCAAGTGCCGCGTCTCGTACCGCAACCGCTGCAGTGCGTGCATTCTTTAGAGAATTCATAATGATCAATTTTTGCTCAGCAGTCGTTGCACTCATCAGCGCTATTTTTGCATCTGATGTTGCTTTTCTAATTGCATTTTTGAAAGCTTCATTAATCTCTTCGCGCGCTTCTTGTCGAGCCTGCATCGCAGCTTTATAAGCATCAATTTCGTACTTCAGTTTCTCTTTCGCATTCTTAAAAACCATCTTTGCCGAAGGTTTAGTTTTTGTTCGATCATCATCTGCAGAAGCTGGGGAAATTAAAGAAAAAGTAAGTGCAGCACTTATTAAAGTTGCCAATCCCAGATTGCGGGCACGGTTCGCCATGGCAAAAGTGTAGAAGATTTCTTTGTGAACCTCCTGTGAGATGCTTAGAAAACACCTAAAGTTAGTTACAGATATCTAGAAATGTGCGAAGGTATAGCCATGGCTCCTCAAATTATGGTCGTAGACGACGAAGCAAACGTACGTGAATTAGTATGCGATGCACTACGCATCGCAGAGTTTGAAACTCTCCAGGCCAATGACGGCATGTCAGCCCTGACATTGCTACGCACCGCTAAGCCAGATTTATTAATCATCGATATCAACATGCCTTTAATGGATGGTTTTGATTTAGTTGAACGTTTGCGTTCCCAAAACGACATGACACCAGTACTCATGCTCTCGGCAAGAAATGACCGAGCAGATATCACTCGAGGCCTTTCTTTAGGTGCAGATGATTATGTGACAAAACCTTTTGGATTAGAAGAGTTATTGCTTCGAGTCAAAGCAATCTTGCGCCGTACATCGAAAGTTTCGACCACAGCTGCCACGCTTTCCTGTGGGCCAATAACACTCAATGAAGAGAAGCACCAAGTGACCTTCAATGAAGATCTCGTAGATTTATCACCAACAGAGTTTCGACTACTCGCGATACTGCTTGAAAATAAAGGTCGCGTTCTTAGCAAATCTGTACTCTTAGATGATGTGTGGGGGATTACTTTCGAGTCAGAGACAAGCGTTGTGGATACCTATATTTCTTACTTGCGCAAAAAGTTACATCGCGACGGATTTGAAGGAATCAAGACCATCAGAGGAGTTGGATTTCAAATTTTGGAACCAAAGTAAATAATGAATCAACGCTTCCGAGTTACCTTCTTCTCAATTCTTATTACAACCTTGGTATCTCTCGGAATCGGTGGTTTTGCCTTAGATGATTCACATCGCGCTGCACTTCGCCAAGTGGACTCACGACTAGATTTTGTAATTCAAACTGCTCTTCAAAATCAAGAAGATTTATTAAACGCTGCACTCTTTGCACTGGATGCGGGCAGAATCGATGCCACCGTTGTTCTTGTTACTCCGCGTGGAGAGCAGATCTCACTGACTGAATCTTCGGAGCGCTTTCCTTTAGATACGTCAATGAAGAACATCAGTTCTTCGATTTTAAGGGCGATATCAGTTAACTCAGATGAGCCGTATCGGATGCGCTCAATCCCACTGCCAGAGAATGAGTTCTTAGTGGTTGCAATTTCCACCGAAGATTTAGAGAAAGAGTGGCGCGATAATATTGCGCGACTTCTAGCCTTTCTTTTCGGCGCAAACATGATCGCAATTGCGCTCTCATTCTTGTTGCTTCGCAATAACTCCCGAAGACTTGAACAACAATCGCTGGTCAGAATGCAGCGATTCTTAAGTGATGCCGCCCATGAATTACGGACGCCGTTGACAGTCATTAAGGGATATTCAGAGTTGCTTGGCTCCAAAAAAATTGCGGCAAAAGAAGATCAAGACAAGGCGTTTCAACGAGTAGACCATGAAGTTAAACGCATGGAATCCTTGATTAATGATTTGTTGCTCACAGCCGAACTCAATGAAGCTACACATCTTGATTTCGAGCTGTATGACATCTCATCTGCGCTTGGTACTCATTTAAGAGATTTCCAAATTCTTTCACCAGATCGCAGTATTGATTCCAAGATTGAACCAGAGCTTGCAATCAAGGCATCGAGTGATCACATTGATCGAATGATTCAAAATATATTCTCAAATATTAGACGTCATACCCCAGCAGATGCACCCGTGCGCGTACAACTAAAGAGCAAGGGTAAAGAAGTGCACGTACGCATTGAAGATGGTGGCCCAGGACTTCCTGAAGATGCTTACAACAAAGCTAGTTACGAATTCGAACGATTCGATCGCTCACGTTCACGCGATACAGGTGGAAGCGGTCTGGGATTAAGCATTATCGCTGCAATTGTTAAGGAACACTCAGGAAGCATTTCATTATCGAAGAGCCCACTCGGTGGTTTGGCAATTCAAATTCAACTACCAGTTAAATAAGCCTTACACTTGAGCAATGTCGCTCGAGTTAGATATTGCATTCAATAGAGCAGCAGAGCTAATTCTTGATCAAAACAACTTTGTCCGTGCAGTTCTTTCAGGCCGTCGCAGAAATATGCAAACAACCTATGAGCGCATCGATATTCGCCCCGTACAGCTTAAAGACGGCTTGAAATTACAACTCGTGCTGAGTGAAGCAAAACAAGACACCACAAAAAACATTGGCACTGATAACAGTGCAATTCTTGAGTTACTCAACAGCGGGTACGCAAATATCTTGGTTGAATTCACAACAGGTTCCTACTCGCTACGAATTACCAAAAAAGGCGAAGCTTTGATTCATGAAGGCAAAGGAACCTTCGAGCGAACACTTGCGCACGATCGATCAAAAGAACGCCTATTAGATTCAAGTGATCCCTATTTAATTGAGGTAGGAATCTCAGATCACAAAGGTGTTATAAAACCTTCGATGCAAGATAAGTACCGCCAAGTTGAAGAGTTTTTAAGAATTCTTGAACCTGCTCTCCCAGAGAAAAAAGAAAAGCTTTTAATCGTTGATCTTGGATGTGGTCATGCTTACTTAACATTTGCAACGCATCAATATCTGCGTAAAACCGGTGTCGCTGCTCAAGTCATCGGTGTTGACGTACGTGAAAATTCTAGAGATCGAAATAACAAAATTGCGCAGAAGTTGGGGATTACGGATTCCATTGAATTCCGCGCAGAAGAGATTTCGGATACTGCAATAAAGACAGCAGATATTGCAATCGCTCTTCACGCTTGTGATACGGCAACAGATGATGCAATTGCGTGGGGCGTTTTGCACAACGTACAACTGCTATTAATTGCGCCGTGTTGTCATCACGATTTACAGACTCAGATGCAAGAAATCCCTGAGCCATGGCCGATGCTCACTAGACACGGAATTATGCGAGAGCGTTTAGGCGATCTCTTAACTGATTCATTTCGTACTCAAATCTTGAAATTACTCGGATACCGAGTCGATGCAATTGAATTCGTTGGGGGAGAACACACGCCTCGCAATCTCATGATCCGCGCAACTAAGACCGGCGCTAAGCCAGATGCAATTGATGTCACCCGATACAAAGAGATGCTTGCAGAATGGAAAGTACAGCCCGCACTTGCGCAGCGCCTTGCAAAAGAATTAGGCGCAATCTAGTCCGCTGCACCGTTAGACTTCACACATGTCCAAAGTCCTCGCGTCACTGCCAATCGGAGAAAAGGTTGGCATCGCATTCTCTGGTGGTTTAGATACATCAGTTGCAGTTGCGTGGATGCGCGATAAAGGTGCAATTCCTTGCACATACACCGCAGACCTTGGCCAATACGACGAACCAGATATTGATGGTGTTCCTGATCGCGCCAAACAATATGGCGCAGAAATTTCACGAATTGTTGATTGCAAAGAAGCACTCGTTGAAGAAGGCTTTGCAGCAATTGCTTGCGGTGCCTTTCATATTCGCTCTGGTGGAAAGCAATATTTCAACACAACTCCTCTTGGTCGCGCAGTAACGGGCACTCTTCTAGTTCGCGCAATGCTTCAAGATGGCGTTGATATTTGGGGCGATGGCTCAACATATAAAGGTAATGACATTGAACGTTTCTATCGTTATGGCTTACTCGCTAATCCAAACTTAAGAATCTACAAGCCATGGCTAGATGCTGAATTTGTACAAGAACTCGGTGGCCGTAAAGAAATGTCACAGTGGCTCGTAGAACACAAGCTTCCATATCGTGACAGCGTTGAAAAAGCGTATTCAACGGATGCCAACATTTTGGGCGCTACTCACGAAGCAAAGACTTTAGAAAACCTTGATGTTTCACTGGAAACAGTTCAACCAATCATGGGCGTCCGCTACTGGGATCCGCAGGTAGAGATTAAATCTGAAGATGTTGTAATCGAATTCGTGCAAGGCCGCCCGTACTCAATTAATGGCAAATCTTTTAAGTCAGCTGTTGATCTAATTCACGAAGCCAACGCAGTTGGTGGACGCCACGGTCTTGGAATGAGCGATCAGATCGAAAATAGAATTATCGAAGCAAAGAGCCGCGGTATTTATGAAGCACCAGGTATGGCGCTGCTATTTATTGCATACGAACGTTTAATCACAGCGATTCACAACGAGGACACAATCGCTAACTATCACGCGGAAGGTCGCAGACTAGGTCGCTTGCTTTATGAAGGCCGTTGGCTAGATCCACAAGCGTTAATGCTCCGTGAATCACTGCAACGTTGGGTTTCATCGGCGGTTACAGGAAAAGTTACGCTGCGTCTTCGTCGCGGTGATGACTTCACAATCATTAACACTGAAGGCTCTGGCTTTAGTTATCACCCAGAAAAACTCTCAATGGAGCGCACAGAAAACGCTGCCTTTGGTCCAACAGATCGCATCGGTCAACTAACAATGCGCAATCTAGATATTGCAGATACTCGCGAAAAACTTGAGCTCTATCGCAACCAAGGACAACTCGGTGGCGGGCACTTTAAGTTAATTAATGAATTAGAATAAAGAAAACTTCAGCCCTGCAATTATCAGCACCGAACCAAGTGCACGTTTAACACCCACGGATGTAAATCGAGATATTCCAAGCCTAGTACCGACGAGCGCACCGATGATCACTGCTCCAAGAAAGAGCGGCAATGTGTCTGGCAGTGCCGCTGTAGATCTGTAATTACCTAAAAGACCGGCCACGGAATTAACAAAGATAAAAGCAGCAACTGTTCCACTTGCTTGTTTTACGTGATTCCATCCAAGCCAAATGATTAGTGGCGAAAGAAAAATTCCTCCACCAGTTCCGGTGATGCCTGAGAGAAAACCAATTGCTATACCCATCGCAATTGCCAAAGGGTAATTAACAGCCTTTAATTCGCGATCACGCGTTGCTGCTAAGAATATGAATCGTAATCCGGAAACAATGAGAAGCACGCCTACAATTGGTTTATAGATTTCACTAGGCAAGTTGATCTGGCCACCGATGAATGCAGCGGGAATTGCGCCCAAACTTAAGAACAGGAATAGTTTCTTATCGAAGAATTTATTGCGGATATAACGCCAACTTGCATATGCCGAGACTGCAATATTTAGAGTCAGAGCCGTTGGTCTAATAACTGTGCTTGGAAGATTAAAGAGAGTCATTACAGCGATATACGCCGATGAGCCTGCGTGGCCCACCGACGTATAAAGAACTGCTCCTAGTAATAAACAAAGCGCAATTACTAAGTTAGTAAATTCGAACATTTCTTCTTATAGAGAAAATGAAGGATATTCATCAGTTACAAGAATGACTGCATATCCATAAATTCGATTCCAGAACTGAGTCACTCGAACAATCGCATCTGCCGAAGAAGCTGACATTGTTCCTGTAAAAATAATGTTTAACCACGCCAGAATCAACATGATGAAACCGTAGATGGCGTAAACAAATCCCACGATGTACAGCGGAATTGCAAGTAACCACTTAACCAAAGGAAGTCCACGGCTAAGGCTCTTTCCGCCATCAACCTCTGGATATGTAATGCGGACCACACCGCTGTCTTCGATGGATGGATACTCATCTGTTAGCAGTGCGATGTATGCCCAGATTCGGTTTACTAAACCAAAGACCGCCTTGTTAAAGCTAAGTACATAGCTTGGATAAACCCCGCGAAATAGAAGAGCAAGAACAACAGGCAGAATGACTAAGCCGTATGTCTGCAACATATTCTCATTAAAGAAGGTTTCAATTGAAAAACTTGAAAGGAATAGAAAGACAGGGAAAACCAAGATAAGGCGGGCAAAAGCTGTCGCGCGATCACGGTTGTCTAATTGGACTTGGAATGATGTTTCAATTTGGTTGCTCATGTTCGTACTCTACTATTGAGGCATGAATTTGCTTCACGGACTCGACTTACTTTCCACCTTTGTATTTGCATTGGTTGGAGCGCGAGTAGCAGCAGATAAAGGTTTGGATTACGGCGGCATCGCATTTATCGCTGCAATTGCATCTGTTTCTGGCGGAACGCTTCGTAATATTTTGCTTGGATTAAAGCCGAACTGGATAACCGATCCCTGGATTATCGTGGCAGTACTTTTGGCGGTACTCATCACATTGTTGTTTAGACGAGTAACCCGTATCGGAAAAACACTTCTTGTAATGGACACCTTTGGTTTAGCAATTGCCACAATTTCTGGAACACAGTTAGCTTTTGAACAAAACATCGATTGGTACAGTGCAATTCTTTTGGGTGTGGTTACTGCCGTCACAGGCGGCTTATTACGCGATGTCTTGTGCCAGCTAGAGCCAGTATTGCTTCATCGCGAAACAATTGGGACATCAGCACTTATGGGTGCGATAACTTTCGTATCTCTTATTCAATTAGATGTTGCTAATAATGTTAGCGCGGTTATAAGTGGAACCGTTGTGGTTCTTACACGCGTACTCTCTATTCGCTTTGACCTACATCTGCCAAAGTTTAAAAGCGCTAAATAGTTCCCTGATCTAAGCCTTTTAGCACTTGCTGTGCACGCTCACGCAATTCCGGCAGATCCTTTAAGCGATTAAGCCCAAATACTTGTTGGCTCATTCGATGATTCTTGGCAAAGCTTTCTTTGTGACGATCTAAGAAATCCCAGTACAGAGTTGTAAATGGGCACGCAGTTTCACCAACTCTAAGTTTTGGATCGTATGCACACCCTTTGCAGTACGTACTCATGCGCGAGATATAAGCACCACCTGCCGCGTACGGTTTAGTCATCATCGCTCCACCATCTGCGTGCAGACCCATACCAATCACATTCGGAACCATCACCCACTGCGTTGCATCGATGAATACTTCGCGCATCCAATCCAGGAATTGTTGTGGATTTGTTCCAGTAATGAGAGCTAGATTGCTCAGCACCATCAACCGTGGAATGTGATGCACCCATGCGCGTTCATTGATGTCGGTGACAATAGATTTTACGCAATTCATCGAAGTTTTCTCTGGATCACGCAGAAGTGGCAATAATTCGCGCTTAGCCCCTAACTGATTGTTCTTTTCATACTCTTCACCCAAGTACCAATACATGCCGTTGACGTATTCACGCCATCCAATTATTTGGCGAACAAACCCCTCACACGAAGCAATCGGAATAGATCCACCGTCAAAAGCTTGCACCGCTGCATCAACAACTTCTTGTGCATGCAGCAATCCGTTATTCAAATATGGGCTCAGTAATGAGTGATGAACCGCCCAATTGTCATTTGCCATCGCATCTTCATATGGACCGAAGGTGGCAAAGTGATTCGTGATGAAATTCTTCAACTGAGCCAGCGCACCTTCTCGGGTGGTTGCCCACGTCGTGCCAGGGGAGTAGTTCAGTTCTTTTGCAACTTCGTCATCAATAGCATCGCGTGAATGTTCCAAATACTTTGGCCACTCATAATTCTTAGGCGGCGGCAAACGATTTTCTTTATCGAAATTCCACGCTCCACCAGTTGGCTTGCCACCTTCTACAAGAATATTTAAGCGAACACGTTGAGCCCGATAAAAGTTCTCCATCAGAAAAGATTTTTGCACCCCCGCCCACGTAGCAAAATCAGTGCGAGATGTTAAGAAGAAATCATTAGCAACGAATGAAACTCCAAACTCTTTCAACGCTGCATATTGCTTAAACGATGATGGTTCGGCGCAAACAATTGGAGCACCAGGAACCAAGCCCTGAATCTTCTTTAGTCCATCAATCGTCGTTGGTGCTTTTTCATAATGCACCGAAAAACCTTCATTACGAAGGGACTCTGCAAAGTGCCGAGCGGATGAAATAAGAAAAAATAGTCGCATCGGATGCCATGCTCGCCCTGTTGTCATGCGAGCACTTTCAACCATTGCAATTACATCTGTTTTTGGATCAGCGTTCTTCAGCGCACCATAACCACGATGTAAGTGGTCGAATGGTAGGTAAATAATGCGCGAAGCCATGTCACCATCCTAGATTGCAAGCTCAGGAGATGCATTACGATTCTCGGATGGAATTAACTACTTGCCTTTGGTTTAACGGTCGTGCTCGCGAAGCTGCAAATTTCTACACAAGCGTTTTTCCTAATAGCTCAGTCCAAGATAATTGGATTGCGCCAACTGACACTCCTGGCAACTTAGAAGGCGAAGAAATTGTCGTTAACTTTAAAATCTTCGGCCAAAATTTCATTGGGTTAAATGGCGGACCGCAATTCCCACACAGTGAAGCGATTTCCTTTCAGATACCTTGTCAAGATCAAGCAGAAATTGATAAGTACTGGGATCTTTTAATTGCTGACGGCGGAATGGAAAGCCAATGCGGATGGCTTAAAGATAAATTCGGAGTTTCATGGCAAGTAACAGCTCCTGAAATGGGTCAATATCTCGGTGGTTCCGACCCCGAAGGTGCCAAGCGAGCGACCCAAGCAATGCTTGAAATGCGAAAGATAGATTTAGCCGCGATGAAGAGGGCCTATCTGGGAAATGAGGAACCACAGTGACGAGTAAGAGCGCAGCAGAAGTTGCACGCGATATTCGCGTCTCTGCAGCGCGTTGGACTATTCGCGCAAATGGTGGATATCTAGCCCAAGCATGTGGTTCTGCTGAAATCTTTGCTTCTTTGTATTGCAATGTTCTAGACCTCGGCCCAAGTAAGGGTCCGATGCAACCACCAAAATTTGTAAGTGTTCCAAATAAATCGCGCCAAGAAATTAATGGCGAACTCTGGCTTGGCGAAGGACCTGATCTTCTAGTTCTCTCTCCTGCGCACTATGGCACTGCGCAGTATTGTGCACTCGTTTCAATTGGTCGCCTCGATGAGAGCGCACTCGTTAGCGAGAGCAGCGATGGTGGATTACTAGAACTAATTGCAGCAGAACACTCACCAGGTGTTGTTGTATCTGCTGGTTCTCTTGCAACAGCACTTGGCGTAAGCGTTGGTCGTGCAATGGCACGTCGCTTACAGAAAAAAGCTGGCGATATCTGGGTATTTCTCTCTGATGGTGAATTACAAGAGGGTGCAACGTGGGAATCTCTTCAGCTTGCAAGTGCTGAATCGCTAACGAATCTGAAAGTAATTGTGGACATCAACGGCATGCAAGTAGATGGTCCAATGAAGGAAATCATGCCGATAGAACCAATCGGGGATAAGTTCGCAGCGTTTGGATGGCAAGTCTTTGAAGTAGATGGCAACGATGTCGATGCGATTACAGCAGCGTGCAAGAAAGCTCAGAGTTCAGATAAGCCTGTTGCGATTTTGTGTCGAACAAAGCCATGGACGGGATTTACATTCTTAAAAAAGCGCTGGGATGACAAAAAACTTCACTTCATCCGATTAACTGAATCAGAGCGTGAAGGCCTTGAGAAAGAGATCGCTGCCAAATGAATGAAATCATCTCAAAGCCATTTGCAACAGCACTTGTAGAGCACGGCAAGAAACATAAAGATGTTGTTGTCATCACCAATGATTTAACTGCCAGCTGCGAAGCTGATGAATTTGCAGCAGCCTTTCCAGATCGTGCATTTAAAGGTGGAATGGCTGAACAAAATCTTACGCTGACTCTTTCTGGCTTTGCACGCGAAGGTATGCGCCCGATCTATCCAAGCTTTGCAGTCTTCACAACGCGCAGACCTTACGAACAAATCGCGCTATCTATCGCTTATCCAAACTTGCCTGTTCGCCTCGTTGGATTTCTCCCAGGACTTACAACTCCAGGTGGTGTTTCACACCAAGCAATCGATGACATCGGTTTGATGAAACAACTGCCGAACATGACAGTTGTTGAAGCATCTGATGCCAGCGATATGTCATCAATCCTTGAAGAGACGTATGCCATCGATGGACCTGTTTACATCAGAGCTCTTCGCGGTCTAGTTCCTAAACTTCACCAGAGCCCAATCTCAATAGGCCAATCACGAGAGATCTTTACAGGCGGCAAAGTACTCGTACTTGTAAGCGGTTCTCTGACTGCAACTGCAATCAATGTTGTTACTGAACTAAGAAAAGAATTTGCTGATCTGGCGTTGATTAATATCAACACCATTAAGCCATTTGGAGATCCTCATCTCTTTGCCCAAATCAAAGAAGCGCAGACCGTCATTACATATGAAAATCACCTTGTAACAAGCGGGCTTGCAAGTGAAGTGGCTATGCACCTTGCGCAAAATCCTGGACCACGATTGATTCCAGTTGGAATCAACGACACATTTACCCACGGTGGTGGACTTGATTACTTGCTCAATTTCTATGGCATCGATGCAGAAGCTCTGAAGAACGCTATCTATGTTGCCTATGGCAAGGCTGGCACATCAACAAAGAGTTCAGATCACATCGGTGGAAAGATTGAACTCAATAAAGGTGTTGCTGAGGGGTTGTAAAAACCTAAGTGGGTTGTGAGGGACTCGAACCCCCGACCCGGTGATTAAGAGTCGTATAGCAATCTTTCGCTCACGCTCAAGCATTGCTACACAGCCTCACAGAGCCTGCTTACGCATTCTCAGTGAGTCACCGTGCTCTACCAACTAGTCCTTCGCGTGTAACTTTATCAATTTATTAGCAAGATGTATACACTTACAACATTAATTTAGGAACGGTTTAACCGTCCACTCTTCGCAGAGGCTGGGCTTATTACATCTAGCCCAAGTGCTCAAAGGTACTTGTAAGTATCTGCAGTGGAGAGTAGTTACATTTGCTAAAGAAAATTATTTTCACATTACTTTTGTCACTAGTACTGAGTACTTCTCATTTCACTCCAGCACAGGCTATTGGCGGTCCGATTGGTAACTTTAACTGCAACACCGGAGTACTGGATGATTCAGTGGCTGAGGATGACGGCAACCCATCTACATACTATGTAGAACTAATAGGTAGTAGCTATGAGATATCCGGTGGGCAGGGATGTACTGGGTCAGTCATTATTGCACCAGGTGTAACATTTATAGTTAACGGAGCTTTCTGGGGAAATCTTTTACTTACCTCTGTCACTATTCCTAACTCTGTAACATCTATTGGTATTAATGCGTTCGCAGGTTCTGGACTTATCTCTGTCACTATTCCTAACTCTGTAACAACTATTGGTGATTCTGCTTTTGACGGCAATACTTCACTTACCTCTGTCACTATTGGTAACTCTGTAACAACTATTGGTGAGGGTGCTTTCGCTTGGACTACTTCACTCACCACTGTCACTATTCCTGAGTCTGTAATAACTATTGGTATAGCTGCTTTCGCACATTCTGGACTCACCTCTGTCACTATTCCTGATTCTGTAACAACTATTAGTAGCTATACTTTTTTTGAAAGTTTTTTACTCACCTCTGTCACTATTGGTAACTCTGTAACATCTATTGGTGACTATGCTTTTGAAACAACTGGACTCACCACTGTCACCATTCCTGATTCTGTAACAACTATTAGTTCTAATGCTTTCACAAACACTACTTTACTCACCTCTGTCACTATTGGTAACTCTGTAACATTCATTGCTTTGGGTACTTTTGGAGATATTCCCGCCTTTACACTCACATCTTCCTCTGAAACCATAGCCGTTAACACTGCAGCAATCGGTTTTGAAATTGTTAATATGTCGGCACTAGCTGATGTCTTTTCTATCACTCCCACTCCACCTGGAATGAGTTTTAATACAGCAACTGGTGCACTAACTGGCACACCAAGTACTGCTGCTTCTGCTACTGCTTACACAGTCACCGCTACTAATGGTTCGTTTTCTGCAAGCACAATATTTACCCTCACAGTTACAGGTCCTGCCACGGCACCTGCGGCCCCCACTCTCACCTCTGTCACTGGCGGAAATAAACAATTAACTATCGCATTCACTCCTGGCGATGATGGTGGTGCAGCAATTACTGATTATGAGTACTCACTCAATGGCGCTCCCTATATATCTGCAGGGACAACAACATCACCCTTCACCATTACTGGCTTAAATGGAAGAACCGCTTACTCAGTAACGATTAAAGCAAGAAATAGCATTGGACTATCAACAGCATCTTCTTCACTCTCTGCAACCACAACTGATTCTTCGCTAGATGCAAATGAAGCAGCAGCTGCAGAAGCTGCACGAGTTGCCGCCGCAGCAGAAGCTGCACGCATTACCGCAGCAAATGCAGCAGCAAAGAAGCAGAAAGAGTTAACAGAATTGCTCTCAGTAATTCCTTCCATTGCAGGCCTTGCACTTAATCTTGGCGACCTGACAAACACACTACTTCTTAAGCAAAAGTGCGTAAAGGGAACAAAAACTAAGTATGTAAAGAAGGGCGCGAAGTGCCCGAAGGGGTATGTCAGGAAGAAGTAACCTGATGATTGATACTCACCAAGTCATTGACTAATAGTGAGGATTTATTCAGAGCCACTTACGCTCATAAGTGGGTTGTGAGGGACTCGAACCCCCGACCCGGTGATTAAGAGTCACCTGCTCTACCAACTGAGCTAACAACCCATTTGAAGTGGGTGACTTCAAATGCTTGGCAGACCCTATCAGCGCGTGGTCGGTAATTACCACTTGCCGATAGGCGCCTTAATTAATGTGAATCCTGATATCTCTTGTATGACGCGTTGATTTCCAGCTCTGCGGCGTCGTGGCCAACCCATTCTCCGCCGTGGACTTCTTTGCCTGGCTCGAGGGTTTTATAGACTTCAAAGAAGTGCTTAATTTCTTCTAATTCATACGTCGGAACATCTTTGAGATCAGTCAAATTTGATTTGCGGATATCACCGGCTGCGACACAGAGAAGTTTGTCATCGCCACCTTTTTCGTCCGTCATGCGAAACATTCCGATGACGCGACAAGAAACTACGCAGCCAGGAAATGTTGGTTCGTCCAACATGACTAAAGCATCGAGTGGATCGCCATCATTTGAGAGTGTGTTTTTTACGAAACCATAATCGTGTGGAAAACGTGTTGCAGTAAAGAGCATTCGATCGAGTCGAACTTCTCCAGTGCGGTGATCGATTTCGTATTTGTTGCGACTGCCTGCAGGAATTTCTACGACAACATCAAAGATCACAGTCGTGCTCCTTCAATTTGTAATTAATGCAGGACAAGAAAATAGTGGGGTGAGCGACGGGGCTCGAACCCGCGACATCCCGGACCACAACCGGGTGCTCTACCAGCTGAGCTACGCCCACCATGAGGTGCTAATACTACCCGCCAATACGTTCGGCAATCTCCTTTAACTGTGCGGACTCGGGGCCGGGGGATGCAACAAATACTGCTTCGCGGTAGTACTTCAACTCAGCGATGGAATCTTTTATGTCACCGAGGGCGCGATGATTTCCGGTCTTAGCAGGGGCTGCAAAATAAACTCGTGGAAACCAGCGGCGTGCTAACTCTTTAACGGATGAGACATCGATGGTGCGGTAGTGCAAGAAGTTATTTAGTAATGGCATATCGCGTGCGATAAATGAGCGATCAACTCCGACAGAGTTTCCGGCTAATGGCGACTTACCTTCTGTGACGCCAGATGCGTTTAGGTATGCGAGCACTTGTGCTTCGGCATCAGCTGTGGAGATTCCCTTAGGAATTTCAGTAATTAACCCAGAGTTAGTGTGCATCTCGGTGACGTACTCATTCATTGCTGCCAACTGCGCGTCGGTGGCTTTGATGACAACGTCGACACCATCGCCGATGACGTTGAGTTCGCTATCTGTGACAAGGACGGCGATTTCAACCAGTACGTCGCTTTCGAGGGAGAGCCCAGTCATCTCACAATCAATCCAGATCAGATGTGGGTGCTCAAGTGCCATGGGGCAAATGTATCGGCCGCGGACGGGCTCGGGATTAATTTCACCACTCGTTCACCTTCTCGTAACCATCCATCCGCCCATTTTCACCGGCGTAATAGCAGTATCACCTCGTGAGCACAGCCGCACCATCTCTTCCGCCCAAGCGCGAGATCACCACGGTCCCGCGATTTTCGGACAAAGTTTTTCGCGGTGTCGTAACAGCTGGCGGCTTTTCTTCGTTGTTGATTCTCGGATTAATCTCACTATTTCTTTTGTATAACGGTTTATCAGTCTTCCAATCTGAAGGTCTTAGATTCATAACTGGTTTTGATTGGATCGTTCCGCAACCTGATGCAGGAATTCTTGGTCAATATGGAATCGGCGCGATGTTGTGGGGCACATTAGTAATTGGTCTAATCGCACTATTTTTTGGTTTTCCTATTTCAGTTGGCGCAGCGCTCTTCCTTTCTTATTACGCACCTAACTGGTTAAAAAAACCAATGGTCTTAGTCATCGACGTAATGGCTGCTATTCCATCTGTTGTATTTGGTTTGTGGGGATATTTCGTTTTGATGCCGCACGCCGAATACTGGGCGAAATTAATTCATAAATATCTTGGCTTTATACCTATCTTTGACATGCCCGCCAATGCATTTAGTCGCTCGCCATTTATCGCAGGTCTTGTACTTGCAATAATGATCATTCCAATTATTACTTCTATTTCGCGTGAAGTATTTGCACAGACTCCACTTGATCGTGTGCAGGCTGCATATGCACTCGGTGCGACTAAGTGGTCGATGATTCGCTCAGTTGTTTTCCCTTACGGCCGCGGTGGTGTTGTTGGTGGAGCGATGCTTGGTCTTGGTCGAGCCCTCGGTGAAACCGTTGCGGTTTATACAGTTCTTAATATTGTCTTTGATATTCGCATCGAAGTGCTTCTCAGTGCTGGTGGCTCTGTCGCTTCGATGATCGTAAACAAATTTGGTGAAGCTAATCCAGACGAACTAAAAGCGCTCATGGCTGCTGGTTTTGTACTCTTCGTTGTAACTCTGCTCGTTAACTTCGTGGCGAACGCCATTATTAATAAGACAGCGAGGAAGGGTTAATGAGTACTGCAGTACTAGCAACTCCTCAAAAACCGTGGCGCCCATCTTTTCGACAGGCGATACCTGAACTCATTGGAGCTATTGCAACTATCGCAATTACCTTTGCAGTTGTTGGATATAGCCCCCTTAAAGGAAAACTTGGATTTGTCGGCGCGCTATTTATTGTGGCCATCGTTATCTCTTCATTAATCACTGGCATTCGCCGAGATCGCAAAGCTGCTTTTAACTCGATTAGCACAATCTTTGTTTACGTTGCAGCAATTTTAGTTATTGCACCCCTTGCATCGATTTTGTTCGAAATCGTCAGTCGCGGCATAGGTGGCTTATCACTTGGAATATTTACAGCAGACATGTCAGTTACCGCATCGGATGCGCCACTTGAAGAAGGCGGATTACTTCACGCACTTATCGGTTCGCTCTATATTGTTTTTCTTGCAACTCTAGTCAGCGTTCCAGTCGGTTTGCTAACGGCTCTGTATCTCACCGAAATTAATGGCAAAGCAGCCGCAATCGTTCGATTCTTTGTTCAGGCTATGAGTGGAATTCCATCAATTGTTGCTGGATTGTTCATCTATGCAGTCTGGATGATTGCGTTGGGTAATCAATACTCTGCAGGAGCTGGTGCAATGGCGCTTGCAATTTTGATGATTCCGACAGTCGCACGTACATCTGAAGAAGTTCTTAAATTAATTCCACAGGATTTACGCGAAGCAGGTACGGCCCTCGGTGGTACACAGTGGCGCACAGTTGCGATGATTGTTATTCCTGCGGCTCGCAGTGGTTTGATCACTGCGGTAATCCTGGGTGTTGCTCGCGTTGCTGGTGAAACAGCGCCACTGCTTTTGACTATGGGTGGGGCCGATGCAATTAATCTCAATCCATTTAGCGGCAATAGCTCCGCACTTCCTTTCTACATTTGGAAGAACTTCTCATTAGGCACTGAAACCGCTGTTGCTCGCGCATGGACCGGCATTCTTGTTCTGATGATTCTTGTTCTCTTCTTCTTTTCAATCACTCGCATCGTAGGTAATCGAAAGGTCCGTTCCTAATGTCATCACAATCAATTGCATCGCTATCCAATGTTGCTTCCACTCGATCTGGTGGCGAAAGAGCGCGCGTTGCAGGCACGGGACTTGAAGCCAAAAACATTCATGCATGGTTCGGTGATAAGCACGTCATTGATGACATCTCGTTAGATTTTTTCCCAGGAACTGTGACAGCTCTGATTGGTCCATCAGGTTGCGGTAAATCAACATTTATTCGAATCCTTAATCGCATGCACGAATTCATTCCGGGCGCTGCAATGGCAGGCGAAGTGATTCTTGAAGGTAAAGACATTTACGAATCAGGCACAGATGTAACAAAGATCAGACTTGGCATCGGAATGGTTTTCCAAAAGCCGAACCCATTTCCTTCTATGACCATTAAAGAGAACGTTCTCTCAGGTTTGAAGTTGGCTCAACTGAAGGTTCCTAATCAAGATGAACTTCTAGAAGATTGCCTACGCCGTGCAGGTTTATGGAATGAAGTGAAGGATCGTTTAGGCGAATACGGTGGAGCGCTATCGGGCGGCCAGCAACAGCGTTTGTGTATTGCGCGCTCTCTTGCAGTAAAGCCACAAGTTCTTTTGATGGACGAGCCATGTTCAGCGCTGGATCCAGGTTCCACTCTTCGCATTGAAGAAACCATTCGCGAGCTATCTGAAACCATGACCATCGTCATTGTTACTCACAACATGCAGCAAGCAGCGCGTGTATCTGATCGAACAGCATTCTTCTTATCCGATGGCGGCCCAGGTCGCTTGATTGAGTGCGCTTCTACCTCTGAAATTTTCTCGAACCCAGGGGATAAGCGCACAGAAGATTATGTGACTGGCCGATTCGGGTAAATTCATTCACCAATTGTTTACTTAACTTACACAACTCGTTTGCCTGAAAAAACCCAGTTGTTAGGTGTGAATCAATAGTTTTTCCTCACACGTAGTTCTTAAACATGGAGGAATAGATGAATTCTCGCAAGAGACTAGCAGTCATAGCGATTGCTACTTCTGCACTTTTCGTATCAGTAACACCAGCATTTGCAGGATCTATTAACGGCAGCGGAGCAACATTCGCACTTCCCCTCATTGATGCATGTAAAGCAGATTTCGCAAAAGATAAAGGCCACACAGTTAATTACCCAGGTGGCGGTTCAGGTAAAGGACGCACAGACTTCACAGCAGGTCTCGTAGATTTCGCAGGATCAGATGCACCATTTTCTTCAGGTGAGCCAGCAGGAATTGTTTACGCACCTGTGTATGCAGCACCAATTGCAGTGATGTACAACTTACCTACAGTTAAAGAGCCAATTTATTTAAGCCCTGCAACTATCGCAAAGATCTTCTCTGGTTACATCACAAATTGGGATGCTCCAGAAATCGCAGCAGATAACGAGCGCACAGTAAAGACTCCGGTCTATGAAACACGCAAGATCACTACAACAAATAAGGGTAAGAAAGTTACAAAGACTGTTCCTGTACTAGATAAGAACGGTAAGGCGAAAGTTAAGTCTTATAACACCAAGACAATTAACATCGACCTACCAAAGCAACAGATCACAGTCTGGTACCGCACAGATTCATCAGGTACTACTGAGAACTTCACTCGCTTCTTAAAGGGTGCTAACGCATCAAACCCAGATACTCGTATCTGGCCAAAAGCGCAGGCATCAGTGTTCTCTAATGCAACGCCAAATAACATCTCAACATTCTTTAACTTCCAAGGTGCTTCTGGTTCAGCTGCAGTTTCAGCTGGCGTGAAGGGCAAAGTCGGGTCAGTTACATATAGTGAAGTGAGCTTCGCTTTTGATAACAAACTGCCTGTTGCATATGTCCAAAATGCTAATGGTGAGTTTGTGGCACCTGATGCTGCTGGAACATCAATCTTCCTTGGCGGCGGAACAATTAATGCCAATGGAACAGTTTCAGTGGACTTCGCAAAGAAGATTCCTGGTGCATATCCAATCGGAACAACTTCATACGGTCTTGGTTACAGCTCAGGTAAAGATGCTGCAAAGCAAGCAATCGTAAGAGATTGGTACACATACCTTCTCGAACAGTGCCCAACAAAGTACCCAGAAAAGGGCTTTGCACAAATCACTGGTCCACTTGCAACCAAGGCTAAAGAGCAGATTGCAAAGATCAAGTAATTAATCAGTAATTAAAATATCCCGGCTTCTAATCTAGAGGCCGGGATATTTTTTATTGTGTGCCTGGCAGGAATCGAACCTGCGACAACCCGCTTAGAAGGCGGGTGCTCTATCCGACTGAGCTACAGGCACCTGTATGTACACGGGCAAGTCTACCGATAAGAACTAGTAAGGTTTCGTCCTATGGCTGAGTTCATTTACACGATGAAGAAGGCGCGTAAAGCGCACGGCGAAAAAGTAATTCTTGATGA
>Ga0315909_10000617_pt1 | contig 47958 bp, 51 predicted proteins | sample LakEriMetagenome_11_FD_203527 | JGI IMG/M metagenome (GOLD analysis project Ga0315909, IMG submission 203527) | Freshwater fungal communities from buoy surface, Lake Erie, Ohio, United States - Buoy 2 MA125 | ecosystem: Environmental > Aquatic > Freshwater > Lake | place: USA: Lake Erie, Ohio... | reverse complement strand
CCTCTGATTCAATTTCCACCAACTCGGCCACATATCGCCCTGGAATGGCCAGGGTTTGTTGGGCACTCTTGACCAATAGAACCTCTTGGACAGCTGCCGACAGCGGCATTTGCAGGGTGAAAGTGGTGCCACGCCCCACCTCGGAGTCCAGATGAATCGTGCCGCCTAAGCGCATGACACTGGTCCAAACCACATCCATGCCCACGCCACGTCCTGAGGTCTCGGTCACCACATCGGCGGTGCTGAAAGCCGGTTTGAAAATGAAGTTAAGAATTTCCTCCTTGCTCATTTGCAGGCTGTCTATTTCTTTCACCAAACCCCGCTCAATGGCTTTGCGACGAATTCGCTCAGGATCAATGCCTTTGCCGTCGTCCCTCACGCGAATGATGATTCGACTGCCTTGCTGCTCTGCCTGAATGCAAATGATTGCTTCATCTGGCTTACCTGCTTTGAGGCGATCATCGGGCGCTTCGACCCCGTGATCGACGCTGTTGCGAACCATGTGCAGCAGCGGATCGGCCAAAGACTCCACCATGGCTTTGTCGATTTTGACTTCCTGCCCGATGAGTTCCAAACGAATTTTTTTGCCTTGAGCCAGCGCCAGATCCCTGACCATTCTGGGGAATCGTTTAAAAACCAATTCAACGGGAACCACCCGAAGACCCATCACACTTTCTTGAAATCGTGACAGCGTGCCTTGGATCAGGGCATCGGTTGCTTGCAGCCGACGAAGTTGGTCGTCCATTATTTCGGATAAATATTGCAGATCGACAAGCAAACCTTGAGGCAGACTTTCTGGATCTTCTTGATGGTGTCGCAAACGCTGCAATCCCTCGCGCACGCGGGAGTCACCAATGATGTGGGACAGTTGCCCCCGGACCAGCACCATCTCACCAATCTGGTTCATGAACTGGTCCAACATTTCTCCGGGCACTCGGATCACATTCAAGGGTGCATTGCCAGTCGCCTGCTTTGCAGGCTTGTGAGCCTCCGTTACATTTGCGACGAGTTGAGAAGGCAACAGGGTTGGGACCAACACTGGGGATGCTGGTTTGGCAGCGCTTAGCTGCAGTGCCTTGGGCTCATTCAAGTCGTTTCGCAACTGGCTCAGCAACAACAAACAACCAGCGCCCTGGTCGAGCTTGCTGAGGGTTGATTCAATAACCGCCCACGGCAACTTAGATACAAAAAGCATTTCATACCAACTCCGATCGTCTTCGATCAAGGTGCGGTTGGTGATGACCCGGCCGTTGGCGTCCACCCATTCCAAAAAGGTCGTGGCCATTTCTTCAGAAGATTCCAGGTGGGCTTTGATCAAGTAAGCAAAGGCCCCGCCCTGAATTAATTGCACCAACTCTCGCTTTAAATCTGGCGAAAGCAGTTCTGCCAATGGGGCAGGAATGTTCAACGACGACACAAACTCCCTTGCAGAGTCAACCGAAGTGTCGAAAGAGGTATCGGCGTCGTGACCTTCAGCAGCATCAAAAGCAAGCAAATAATTTCGAATGCGTTGTTGCAGTTGATCGTCAGCAGCTTTCAGATCAGCTTCATACTGGGATTTTTGGTGCAGTGACTTATGGGTTCCGAAAAAATGACGCATAAACTGCAACGCGTCACTGCAAAATGCCATGACTTCGTGATCAATGCCTTGCTGTTTTTGCCCTGTAAATGCGAGCGTATCAACCAACAGCAATGGAATTAGCGTGTGTTCGCGTGGATAAAGAACAGACAAGTTACCATGAATTTTCAAAAATGATTGCATTAGCAAATGCCTAATTGCCTTGCCCTCCGTGCGGGTTGGCAAGCCAGGTGTCTGCAACAGATCTTCAACTTGGTTCAAGTGCTGCAGCAACAATTCAGTCAGTGTGCGCGAGATCACCATAGCCAAAGACTCACCCCCCAGATCAACCCCCTTGATTTCACCCAAGATGTTGAGGTCAAGTAAGAAGGTGCCGATGGCATCGACCATGCGCTCAGTGTCGTCCTGAGAAATCAACCCCGATGCAGGGATAGAACTCAAAATAATTTCAAGCCGATGAGCAAGTCCTGCATAACCCAAACTTTGAGCGCCTTGGATGATCGAGTCCAACGCGTTGCGAGTGTCTTGGCTCAGCTTGAATATTTCAGCCTCGTCTTGTTTTGAGACCATGGTGCTGGCCAGTGCTTCCAAAATGGGCAAGCCAATGCGTATCGATCGCAAGAAAACCGCATCGGGGTTTTGAGTGTCAAACCCAAGCGTGGCTGCCGGTGCAGAAGCTCCCTCTGGTTGCTTGCTTCTTAGTTGCACCAATTCCGATGACAAAGACGTTATAGGCTCATGCCCGATTTCAACAACCGATACAGCTGCGGTTGCAACGGGTTTCACGTCGCTCCCCGACAGCGCTATGCCCTGGCTGATCGTCTTGAAGGCGCGTACAAGCTCTTCAAGCAAAGCCACGGGTTTTTCTCCATCGACCCGGTCTGCGACGGCTTTTTGGCAAAGGATCTTGATGGCATCGAGTGACCGCAGCAGCAGGTCAACCATGTGGTAATTGAGCACGGCACTGCCCTCTCGCACCTTACCCAACAAGTCTTCGCTGCGGTGGGCGATGGACTCGAGGACACTTAACTCCATGACCCCACTGAGACCTTTCAAAGAGTGAAAGGCTCTGAAAAGCGCAGATACCTCGTCTGAACTAAGTGCATCAGCATCTGCCTTGACGAGCAAGGACTCGATGCTTTCAAAGTGCTCTTCGGTCTCTATGGCGTATTGCGCCCAGATGGTTTCCAAAAAATCGTCAGACATGGCCTCAAACTCCTTTCGAGTGGGGGGACGATGAACCGGTCAACCCGGTCACACCAAACCCAGAACACGTCGGGCGGCAGTGACGATTTCGTGCCCTTTTTGGGTATTCAAGTCGAGACTCATCGCACCTGATGGTTTGGCAATCACATCGGCAGCACCATACTTACGAGCCTCTAGGGCTTGGGGTGAACCCGGTTGCGCGACAGAGGACACCACGATCACCAGCACCGTACTCATCAGGCGAAGGCGCTTCATGCACTCAATACCATCCATGTGAGGCATTTCGATGTCCAACAGAACCAGATCAGGCAATAGGTTCTGAACTTGCTGCAGCGCTTCGAGGCCATTCTTGGCTTCACCAGCCACTTCAAGATCAGGGTCTGAGGTGAGCATGCCGCGCAACAATGCGCGCATGACAAACGAGTCATCCACAATGAGTAGGCGTTTTTTGGCCATGAAAACTTCTTTATGAATACAAGGTTTTAAAGTCGAATCGCATACGCCCAGTGCACAAACGGGACAAGCTTTTGCCTATCTCTTGCGGCGATAGGACAGCAGTGGCCAAGCCAGCGTTGATGATGGATGCAGGCATGCCGTCCACGATGCAAGTTGCAGGCTCCTGGGCCAATACATGCGCGTTTTTTCGGTCAACCAATTCTTGCGCCCCCAGCAGGCCATCACTTCCCATGCCCGTCATGACTACCGCAACGACTGGACAAGAAACTGAGGCTGCCGATCTAAAAAGTACATCGGCATTGGGGTGAATGGAGGCTTGTAAATCAGTCTTTTGATACAGCATGAATTTGCCAGGAAAGGGTTCGCGAATGACAACGTCTGAACCTCCTTTTGCAATCACAATGATGCCGGGCTTCAGCTCCATTTGTTCGGTACTTTCCACAACGTCCAAGCCGGTTTCACTGCGCAAATGCGAGGCAAAACCACTGGTGAACAACAGAGGCATATGCTGTGCCACCACCATGGGGCAATTCAATCGGCCCATAGATTTGAGAACTTGAGGGAGCGTAGCGGGGCCACCCGTAGATATACCAAGCACCACCAGGCCAGCAGGCAATGGATTGGGACCTTGGCGCAGTTTGCGAATTTCGACTTCTGATTCGATAGAGGAGTTAGAGAAATAGGGCAAGCTGCCTGATCTTGAATCTTTGCCCGGAAGGTATTTCTTCTTAGCCCAGTACTGGATTTTTTCTACCAAATCCGCACCAATTTTTGCCATGTCGAGTTGCAAAAATGAAGAATTTTTGGCGATGAAATCAACAGCACCCAACTCCAAAGCACGCAAGGTTGTGACTGAGTTTTGTTCAGTATGGCTGCTGAGCATGATGATCGGGCAAGGCGTTTCGGCCATGATTTGACGGGTGGCCTCCAACCCATCCATCACCGGCATTTCCACATCCATGGTGATCACATCCGGACGCAACACACGCGCCATTTCGACACACATTTGACCGGTTTTAGCTTCGCCGATCACTTCGATGTCGAGATGACTTTCGAGCATTTTGCGTATGGCGATTCGCATGAAGGCCGAATCGTCAGTAATCAGTAGCCGGGTCATAGGCGGGTGTCGTTTCTGACATACCACGGGCCGCCTTTGCCCTGGCGTGAATCAAAGTACTCAGGAACCAGCATTTGTACCGTGGCACCCAGTACCAATACGCCACCGGTCGACATGGCGCGTGCCAACATGGTTTGAACCGTCTTTTTGGCAGGATCGCCAAAATAAATCAACACATTCCGACAAAAAACCAAATCCATGCCCAAGGCAGGCGGCTGGGTGTTCATCAGGTTAAAGCGTTCGAATCGGGTGCACTGGCGAACCCACTCACGAATCTTGAAATAATTAACCCGAGGCACGGCATGGGTCGGAGTGGTCTTGATGTCCTCGAACATGATCTTCCAATCTTGTGGGAGATTCCTGAATGAGCCCATACCCAAGTCACTGTAGCTGGCGGCTTTGGCAGTACGCAAAGCCTGATTTGAAATATCGGTGCCTAAAACATGCACACTCCAAGCAGATTCGGTCAAAAATCTGCCGTTGACACATTGCCCCAATCCCGCATTTTGAAGGGCACGAAGCGCGCAAAAGCTCAGGTCGTAAACCTCTTCACCTGTAGAGCTTGCAGCCGACCAAACTTGCAGTTTTTTTTGTTTTTTTCTTATCGCAATCAAGTACGGCAAGATGTCTTCCGTGAGCATTCGCATAAGTTCGGGATCGCGGCAGAAATAGGTTTCCTGAACGGTCAGGTTTTCGGCCAACGCTTGCCATTCCGAATGATCGGGAGAACAGTTTTTCAGGCTCTCCACCCAATCGCGCATTGCCGTAATGGGCATGTCGTTCAAAATTCGAATCAATTTGCGCTGGACCAAGGAACTCGGCTTAATGCCAAAACGGGTTTCGATGCCCGTCATTAATTCATGGGTCAGCAAAATTAAAGTGCGCGGCTGGCTGGTTTCTTCTGATGAGACGCTTGAGATCAGGGCTTTAGCCCTTGATGTGGATCTGGTTGTCAAGGGCGAATAAGCATTGGCTGCTCGGGCATTTTCTACTGCCAATCGCATCTGTTGCAATAAATCATTGACCTTGTTATCCGGTGTCATGTGCGTTTTATTTCAATTGCCTTTTTGCAGCCAAAGTTAATGGCATCAAGCTGAGGAGAGAAATCAGCTCGCCATCAAGTTTTCCGACTTCGTTCATGTAGTCGTTTTGTTGATTCCGGACAGGCGTGATATCACTTTCTTGGAGGTCGATCACACGTTCAATACGGTCAACCATCAAGGCCCAAGCTTCGTTTTGGACCCGAACGATCACATACGAAGAGGTCTCTATTGCGGTCACTCCAAGTAGCCGACGCAAATCAATTACCGGGGCAATTTCACCCTTTACTTGTATCACGCCAGCCAGAAATTCATCCCCATCGGGGAGGTTCACACCGGGACTGTAGGCTTCAACGCGGTCCACCCAAAGCAATGGAAAAGCGCAACGTTCAGTGCCCAATCGGAAGGACAGCATTCGGCGTGTGGCTGGCGATGCACGCTGCAGATCAGCTTGCATGGAAGTGTTTTTTCGGGGCAGAAAGCGCTGGTACTGTGCGAGGGTTTGCGGCGAAAACAAGCCACGTATGGAAAGTAAACCGGTGATTCGTCCAACTCGTGCTCCCGCACCCTTGAGATACCCCTCAAGTTGCGCCCCCTCTGCCCCCTCTAAGCCTTGAATGCTTTCGCGCGCATACTGCTCAATGCCATGGATAGATGAAACACTGATCCCCAGTTGAATGCCCTGCACATTCACCACCAGCACAAAATGCGCTTGGCCAATCATCGGCCGCCGAAGTAAGGCACCCAGCGACACGATCAACAACGCCTCTTCGCGCAGCGGCATCAGACCGGCTACCTCAAAGGATGCTCCAGGCAGTTGGGTGAGTGGGCCCATCTGCACAATCTCATGAACCTGAGACATCTCCAATGCGTAGGCTTCCCCACATTCTTCTACTGCGATGGTGGCTATTTGAACGTCTGTTTTTTGTAGTGCGACATCGCGAGTCTCATCGCTCAGGTCAAAACCCATCAGTCCACCACCGCTTTCGGGTACACCCCTGGGGTCCAGTGTGCGCATGTCCAGAGCCTGCGCATCCAGCAGCAGAACCACGCCATCATTAAGGGCGAACTCACCGCACACCAGTTTGCGTGGTTCGGTTGCAGCGTAGCGTGTGATCAAAGATTCATCCACATTGATTTTGTTGTGCACCCGGTCCACTTGCAGGGCAATATTTTCGTGACCGGTAAAAACTACAACCAAATTCCCGCTGCCGTGTGTTGGACCTGCGCTCATGCCCAGTCGCAGCGCCAAGTTAAGCTGCAGTAAAACCGAACCCGAGACATTGACCAAGCCCTCCACATCGGGCGGTGCGTAGGGTAACGGGGTCACAGCTGAAGGCTCCAAGACTTGGCTGATCGACGATGCCGCTAAAGCAAAGCGATTTTTTTGGATAGCAAAAGTGACCAATTCCACGGCGATGGTGCTTAAAAAATGTTTGCTGGAAAGGTTGAAGTCGGTGTATCTAGTGGCGTCCGTTGACGAAATACGTCTCTACTGCGCCGAGGCTTTTGACCTCGATGCAGCCACGCGACTCCAGTTTGAACTGGCTTCGTATCAAGTCTGCCGTGTGGACTGAAACATGAATCCGCCCCGGTTCACCCGTGGACTCCATTCGACTGGCCACGTTGACGGTGTCACCCCAAAGGTCGTAAGTGAATTTACGCAAACCAATGACGCCTGCCACGATCGGTCCACTGTGAACCCCGATTCGCATGCGCAATGCACCGCCTGTTCGCTCTCTTATTTCTTCTAACGCAAGGCACATGTCCAAAGCTGCATCGATCGCAGCATGGGCATGGTCATCGCTGGGCTCAGGTACACCACCCGCCAGCATGTAGCAGTCGCCAATGGTTTTTATTTTTTCAAGGCCGTGCTTTTCTGTGATCAAGTCAAAACGTGAGAACAAGTCGCTGAGGACTTTGACCAAATCACTCGCCTTCATGGTTCGCGACATGGCGGTGAATCCCACCATGTCGGCAAATAACACGCTCACATTAGTGAAGGCATCCGCAATGTGTTCTTCGCCGGCTTTGAGTCGCTGTGCAATTTTGCGCGGCAAGATGTTGAGCAACAGTTGTTCGGTCTTAGCTTGCTCTTGGGTGATCGCTTCGTGTTGCTGCTCGAGTTGACGCATTCGCAGCGCTTCTTGGTCGCGCAGTCTTTTTCGCTCTACCGATGTGGTGACGCGTGCGCGCAGCAACACCGGGTTAAAAGGTTTTGAAAGGTAATCTTCAGCGCCCATTTCGATACACCGTACCGCGTCATCCAAGTTGGTGCCCCCAGAGATCACGATCACTGGCGGCCAAGGCTGGTGTGGCGTGTCCCGCAAGACTGTCAGAACTTCCATGCCATTCATTTCTGGCATTTCCATGTCCAGCAGCATCAAGTCAAAAGGCTCGCGCACCAGCATTTCAATGGCTTCGCGCCCGTCGCCCGCTTCTGTGATATCGGACAACCCGATTTCTATCAATGAGCGACGCAAGCTCATTCGGATCAAACGGCTGTCGTCAACCAACAAGACCTTGGCTTTTTTGAAGTCGGAGGGCTTATTTGCGCCTCGCCCCAATTCAGCAACAACGTGGTGTTTGTCAGCACCTTCACCCAGTAAACTTTCCGTTGTCTTCATGATCTGAATCAGTTCACAGCCAGCAAAGTTTTAAACCTTGCAAACAACGGGTTATGACTGATTTTTTTGACCGAATCGTCATGCCCTTCAATCACTTCATATTCCGAAGACATCAAGATCGGGCAGAGATTCTTGCGCAGTACTTCTTCACTGGCAACTGGGAAAATATTGAACATTCAAATATTTTTCTAAACAGTGAACCGTGCGAGATCTTGACGGGTTTTTTCTGCCAGTTTTGACAACTCGATGACGGTCGCCGTGATTTCTTCCGATGCCGTTGCATTGCTGATGGCAATGCGGTCCAGACTTCCCAGGTTGGAATTGATTTCTTCCACCGCCGCAGATTGCTGTTCCAGTGCCGAAGATATTCGTTGCAGCATTTGGTCGGTTTCTTGTGAGCCACGCTCGATCATGGACATATCACCACTTACTTCACGTACAACTTGCACTGCTTGAGCGGTTTCTGCAACCGCTTGCTGCACCAGACGGGCGATTTCCTGTGAGCTTTCGGCGCTGCTGTCGGCCAGTTTTCCAACCTCTTCTGCCACCACCGAAAAGCCTTTGCCGTGTTCGCCTGCACGCGCAGCCTCTATGGCTGCATTCAGAGAGAGCAGGTTTGTTTTGTTGGCTATCTTTTCGATCACTTCGGTTATTTTGTTGATCTTGTTTGAATGAACGGAAATGTTGTTAACTACCTGAACCATCTGGCTCATTTTCTCCATGCCAGTTTGCATGATGGCCATGGAGTCGCGTGATTTCTGGCTGGCAATGGCTGTGTTGCGCGAGACATCATTGACAGATTCGGAGGTGTGTTTAATCGCCAGGGCGACTTGGCTGATCGCGTGCGTCTGGTTTTGCGCACCATCCGATATTTGACTGATCGCGGTACTGGTTTGATTGGCCGCAGCGGCCACTTGCCGTGTGCTGTTGTGCACGGCACTCAGCGCGCGCGCCAGAGATTCCAAAGAGCTGTTGATGTTGTTCTTCAGACGTAACAAATCGCCAGTGGCTTCAATATTGACCTTTTGGGTTAAGTCGCCACTGGCAACAGCGCTCATCACAGCATCCACATTGCCAATCATGCGGTGCAATGATTGCAATGCCGTACTGGCTTGTGCCAGGCTATGCTGGAATTCACCCCGACTCAAACTGTAGTCAATGGCGTGATTGAATTGGCCTTGCAGAAGTGCTTGAGACAGTCCGTTAAATCCAACCATCGTGTGCTGCACCGCGTCCAATGAATTGTTGACTGCCAGCTTCATCAAAGCCAGATCACCATGCAAGTCGCCTTCAACACGTTCGTTCAGCCGACCATCCGCCAAGTGCTGAACAACCCGATTAACCTGAGCAATGGCCGCTTGTTGTGCTTGCAGCAAGGTGTTAAACGCTTTGGCTGTTTCACCTACTTCGTCGTTTTGCGTCACGTCAATACGGAGGCTGTAGTCGAAATTTTGCGCCAAGACCTTTGCTGTGTCTTGCATTTTGCGCAAAGGGGTCACCACAGAGCCGATAATTTTCAAGGCAAAAAGTACACTGACCAATATGCCCACCGTTATAACGGCCAGGCTGATTGTTTTGGTTTGCTCGTATTGCGCAATGGACTGGGTGTATTCGGATTTGGCTACATCCAATTGCACTTCAATCAATTCGGAAAATTTGGCGCTGATGGGATCAATTGACTGGTACAGGACTTCGACCGCGAAATGCCTGAGACCCTTTGTGTCTTCATTTTCGAGGATGCCCTGCAGTTGATTCAGTGTGGATTCAGCCACGGCCAACATGGGCTCCATTTCGGAAACCAATTTTTTTTCCTTCTCGACCAGGGCACTTAACTTGTAGGTGGCCCATTTCGTTTTGATCCCAAGTCTTGCGTCTTGCAGGGTTTTTTTGGCTTCAGCCCAGCCAATGTTGCCGTTGTGCACCTTGTGGGTCATGTCCACAATGTTGACGGCATAAAAATCATCAATCACTTTGAGTTCGCGCAAGGGCACAACCCGGTCCACGTAAACCGTGCGAAGACCTTCGACCGATGCCGACATGCTTCTGAGTCCCGTCACACCAATCACGATGGACACCAGAGACAGTAGCCCGACCAAAATGAACAGACGGATGCCGACACTTAAATGCTTCATAAGAAATATTGCTTTAGAGGTAAATTGCCCTGAAAGAGACCCTTGGGAGGCGTTGTCAAGCGAGGTCCCGTTTTAAGTCATGATATCGTCAATACTTCAATTTTGGCATTTTTATTGATATTAAAGGAATAATATTGTTAATATCGTTAAAATTTGTTAGTTAAATTATATGGATGTAAGATGTTTACTTGTTTGTTGGGTGGGTGAATCTTCAGGTTTGGTTTTGGCCATTTCAGTGTGGATGGCCTATAAAGCTTTTGATTTTTAATATTTGGGTGAAGGGGTTCAACATGAGTACGAGCAAATTTGCAGCCTCTTCTTTTGCTGTGAATATTGACCATTTACATGCGCTGGGCGTCCGTGACCCCTACTCCAAGCAAAGTTTGGAGCTCTACCATTCCGGCAAACTCAATGCCAATGAGCGCTTGTATTTTTCTCTTTGGGGATCCTCTGAATTGAGCACGTCATTGATCCGCGCCAAAACTCGTTTTGCCCGTCAAGGGGAGCCGGTCAATTCGGCCTATTTTGTGATCAAGGGTGCCGTTTTGGGGGTCAAGGGCGATGAGATCTTCCGACTGGGGCCGGGCAGTGTGATCGGTTTGGCCGAAGGGGTTGGCGGTCTACCCCACCACATGGATGCAGTTGCCGTGGAAGATGTTCAGGTGCGCGTTTTTCCTATTTATGTCATCTCTAAGTTGGTTAAAAACATGCCGCCTGGACTCAAAGGCATTCTCAAGTCAACCGTTATGCGCACCTTGCAATTGACGACTCCTCCGTCCTTGTTGTCATGAGTTCATTTGAAGAAATCAAGCTCGATACGGGCGACGTGCTTTTTAAGGCCGGAGAACCCGCAGCCAAGCTTTACTTCATTCAATCGGGCAGCATTCAGATGGCCGATAAAAATACGGGCGCTGTTTTTGCCACTTTGCGAGAAGGGGACTCTTTTGGTGAGCAGGCGATGCTGCAAGGGGGGATTCGGGGGGCCACAGCATTGGCTGGGGAGCCGTCGCTTCTGCTTGAAATTACCGCTGAAGGCCTAAGGGAGATGCTGAAAACAGCCTCCCCGATTTTGACGGCGGTGTTTGAAGCCATGATGCTTCAACAAAACATGCAGAACGTGTTGCGCACGAAAACCTGAAATGGCCAACACCTCTTCCACTGCGGAAAAACCGAATTTGCGGCACCTCACTGCCTCGTTGCGAAACTTGCGACGCTCATGGCCAGAAAGATGGCCCGGCTTGCCCTTGGTTTTTGAGCGTGCATGGCGGCAACTGGACTGGGGCTTGCCCCGAACGGCATCGCAAGCAGGTCGCTTGCTTGCTTTCGGACGAACCGTCGTCGAACAGGTTGAGCGCGATGGGGTTCTTCGCCAGCAACAAGGCCTGGAGCCGGCTTATCACAACCGTTTGCACATTGCCGACACCTTGGTGTGCATGACTTACTTGCTGAAGGCGGCTCGCTTTTTGGGGGTTCCTGGTGCCGACAATCCGTCTGTGGCGGCATTGGCCTTGTCCACCATGGCGGGGCATGATTTTTTGCATCCGGGCGGCTCCAATACGCGCCCCAGTGAATTTGAGGCGCGTGCAGTTCAGGATTTGCAAGCTTTGATGTTGGCCGCCGGGTTGTCTGAAGTGGATCGGCAAAATTTGGCGCACTGCATCATGGCGACCGACCCCGTTCGGGTGAAAGACTTTCATATGCAAGTGCGGGCAAGGGAGTTTGATCTGCTGCAGCCGGATTGCTTGGCAGTGCTGGTGCAAGAGGCAGACATTTTGGCCAGCGCCTTACCGGAGACTTCACAGAGCCTCACGCAGGCTTTGTCGCGTGAATGGGCGCCTTTACAACCAAGGGCCGCTGCGCAGTTGCTGCTGCCCCAAAATCGATTGCTATTTCTTGAACATGCCGCTTGGTTTTCAAGTCCTGCTGCCCGTTTATTGGGCCTTGAAGCGGTCAAATTGAGGCAGATCAGGCAACTTCGAAGCGAACTTGAACTTAATTCCTGATGTTTTCTTGATCGAAGACGCTTCAGCATGGCAATGCCCCGCGTGTCCATGTCGACTCGACTGAAGGCGGGCAGGACCCTTAAGCTGTCCGGCCATTTGGTTTCCCCTAAGATCACCGTCTGAACGCCTTGACCTCCCCTCACTGCTCTATATATGTCAGCCCAGTCCTTGCCGTCTGATTTGTCGATGCACTCCTCTCACCAAGCCGGACCCGCATCTTGGCCCGAGCTGTGTCCGGGTCTGCAAGCGCCCATCATTCAGGCGCCCATGGCGGGCGCGCAAGACCACCGTTTGGCTTTGGCCGTGGGCAAGGGTGGCGGTTTGGGCTCGGTGCCTGCGGCCATGCTGAGCCTTGAGGCTTTGCATGCCGAATTGACTGCTTTGTCTGCGGCCAGCGACGCGCCCTTCAATGTCAACTTTTTTTGTCACCCCAACCCAGCGCCCGACCCTGATCGCATGGCGCGCTGGCAAAAAGTGCTGGCCCCTTATTACCAAGAGCTGGGTCTGGATACTGAAAACCTGCCCACAGGGCCGGGGCGTTTGCCCTTTAGCCACGAAAGTGCCGATGTGCTGGAAGCGTTTCGCCCGGCCGTGGTGAGCTTTCATTTTGGTTTGCCTACGCCTGATTTGTTGGCACGGGTCAAAAGCTGGGGCAGCCGGGTTTGGTCATCCGCTACCACGGTGCAAGAGGCTTTGTGGCTGCAAGACCAGGGGGTCGATGCCATCATTGCCCAAGGCCTAGAGGCGGGGGGCCACCGGGGCATGTTTTTGACCCACGATTTGTCTACGCAACTGGGCACTCTGGCTTTATTGCCCCAGGTTGTGCAAGCCGTGAGACTGCCCGTGATTGCGGCTGGCGGCATTGGCAGCGCGCAAGCGGTGGCGGCAGCACGGTGCTTGGGCGCGGCAGGGGTACAAATTGGCACTGCTTTTTTGTGCAGCCACGAGGCCACCACCAGCGCCCTGCACCGGGCAGCCTTGCAATCACCAGCGGCGCAGCACACGGCCCTGACTAATCTGTTCAGTGGCAGACCCGCCAGAGGCATCGTCAACCGCGTCATGCGCGAGTTGGGGCCAATGTGCGACCAAGCCCCAGCCTTTCCCTTGGCCACGGCAGGCATGTCGCTGTTGCGGTCTGCGGCTGAGTCCCGGCAAAGCACAGATTTCACACCGCTTTGGTCAGGCCAAAACGCATCGACCGCCCGCCACGCCAGCGCCACCGACATCACGCGCGATTTTGTGAAGGCATGGACCCCCGATCAGGTCGGGGGGGACAAATTTCTGTCATACCCGGCCTGACCGGGTATCCATCTCAGCTGAAGCCATGGAACCCCGATCACGTCGTGGGGGACAAATTTCTGTCATACCCGGCCTGACCGGGTATCCATCTCAGCTGAAGCCATGGAACCCCGATCACGTCGGGGGTGACAAATTTCTGTCATACCCGGCCTGACCGGGTATCCATCTCAGCTGAAGCCATGGAACCCCGATCTGGTCGGGGGTGACAAATTTCTGTCGTACCCGGCCTGACCGGGTATCCATCTAAGCTGAAGCCATGGACCCCCGATCACGTCGTGGGGGACAAATTTCTGTCATACCCGGCCTGACCGGGTATCCATCTCAGCTGAAGCCATGGACCCCCGATCACGTCGTGGGGTGACAAATTTCTGTCATACCCGGCCTGACCGGGTATCCATCTCAGCTGAAGCCATGGAACCCCGATCACGTTGTGGGGGGCAGGATTTAAGGCTGGGCTTAGCGAAGGCACAATTGGCGCATGGCCAAAGACAAAACGATTTTTACTTGCACCGAATGCGGGGGTACCTGCGCCCGCTGGATGGGCAAATGCCCCAGTTGCAACGCCTGGAACACGCTGATTGAGGGTTCGGCTGAGCCTGCGGCCGTGAAAAACCGCTTTGGTTCGGTGCACGCCTCACTGGCCCCCACTTCAGAGGTCTTACCGTTGTCCGAGATTGAGGCCACCGATTTTGAACGCCACCCGACCGGCATCGACGAGCTGGACCGGGTGCTGGGCGGGGGCATGGTCGAGGGGGGTGTGGTGCTGATCGGTGGGGACCCGGGCATTGGCAAATCCACCTTGCTGCTGCAAGCCGTGGATGCGTTGCAACGCAGTGGCATGAGCACTTTGTATGTCACGGGCGAAGAAAGCGGGGCCCAAGTGGCCATGCGCTCGCGCCGTTTGGGTTTGGCCAACTCGCAAGTGCCAGTGTTGCCCGAGATTCAGCTTGAAAAGATTTTGCACACCTTGAATGCCCGCAAACCGGGCATTGCCATCATCGACTCGATTCAGACGGTGTATTCGGACCAACTGACCTCGGCCCCCGGCTCGGTGGCGCAGGTTCGCGAGTGCGCGGCGCACCTGACGCGCACCGCCAAATCCACAGGTACCACCATTGTGCTGGTCGGGCATGTGACCAAAGAGGGCGCGTTGGCGGGCCCACGCGTGCTGGAACACATGGTGGACACGGTGCTTTATTTTGAGGGTGACACGCATTCCAATTTCAGGCTGATTCGCGCCATCAAGAACCGTTTTGGGGCGGTCAACGAAATTGGCGTTTTTGCCATGACCGAAAAGGGTCTGAAGGGCGTGAGCAACCCCAGCGCCATCTTTTTGAGTCAGCATTCCGAGCCCGTGCCGGGCAGTTGCGTCATGGTCACGCTGGAGGGCACGCGCCCGCTGTTGGTCGAGATTCAGGCCTTGGTAGACAGTGGCGGCCCGAGCCCCCGCCGCCTGTCTGTGGGTTTGGACCGGGACCGTCTGGCCATGTTGCTGGCCGTGCTGCACCGCCATGCCGGGGTGGCTTGCATGGACCAAGATGTGTTTGTGAATGCCGTGGGGGGCGTGCGCATCAGCGAACCCGCAGCCGATTTGGCCGTGATGCTGGCCATTACCAGCAGTTTGCGTGGCAAACCCTTACCCAAAGGCTTTATTGCTTTTGGCGAAGTAGGTCTGGCCGGCGAGGTTCGCCCTGCGCCCCGGGGGCAAGACCGCCTGAAAGAGGCCGCCAAACTGGGCTATACCGTGGCCGTGGTGCCCAAGGCCAATGCCCCCAAAAAGAATGACAAAGCCTTTGCGGGCCTGACCATTCACCCCGTGGATCGCATCGAGGAAGCCATGCAGGTGGTGCGTGGGCTGGATTGAGGGCAAGGCCCTCGACTGAAGGCACAATGAGCCCCCATGAATTTCACCAAAATACTGGGCCCTTTGGCCATCGTCGTTTTTACCATTGGGGCCTGGCAGGCTTTTCAGTGGGCGGGCATTGCGCTGGCTGTGGGCGGCGTGGTCATGTGGATCTTGCTGCATTTCACCCGCATGGTCACCATTCTTAAAAAGGCGGCCAACCGCCCGATTGGCCATGTTTCCAGCGCCGTCATGCTGAACGCCAAGCTGCACAAAGGGGCGACCTTGATGCATGTGATCGCCATGACCAAGTCTTTGGGGGCGCTGCAGTCCGAAAAAGACACCCAACCCGAGATTTACCGCTGGACCGATGCCAGTGAATCGCACGTTACAGCGACCTTTGTGGGGGGGAAATTGACCGAATGGACGCTGGAACGCCCGGCCGATCCAACCCCGGCTGAAGCCACTGAAACCACGCCAAACCCCTGAACTTGGCCATTGCTTGCCCCCTTAGAGGCCCGGAGCCCCTTAAAATCCCGGTTTTGCACTGTTTAATGCCCCTTCTTTAAAGGACTCAAGATGAGCGTTGTCATTCCCTCCATGTCAGACCGCGACGGCAAAATCTGGATGGATGGCCAGATGGTCGATTGGCGTGACGCCAAAATCCACGTCCTGAGCCATACCTTGCACTACGGCTGCGGCGCTTTTGAAGGTGTTCGCGCCTACAAAACCGCTCAGGGCACCGCCATTTTCCGTCTGGCCGAGCACACCGAACGCCTGTTTAACAGCGCCAAAATCTTGCGCATGGGCATTCCGTTTACCCAAACCCAAGTGAACGAAGCCCAGCGTGCTGTGGTGCGCGAAAACAAGCTAGAAAGCGGCTATATCCGCCCCCTGACCTGGATTGGTGACAAAAAGCTGGGCGTATCGCCCAAGGGCAACACGATTCACCTGATGGTGGCCGCCTGGACTTGGGGCGCCTACTTGGGCGAAGAAGGCATGAAGCGCGGTATCCGCGTGAAAACCTCCAGCTACACCCGTCACCACGTCAACATCACCATGACGCAAGCCAAAGCGGTGAGCAATTACACCAACTCGATTTTGGCCAACATGGAAGTGACCGACGAGGGTTACGACGAAGCCTTGTTGCTGGACACCTCGGGCTTTGTGTCCGAAGGCGCTGGCGAAAACATCTTTGTGGTCAAAAACGGCGTGATTTACACCCCCGATTTGTCGGCTGGCGCGCTGAACGGCATCACCCGCAACACGGTGTTCCACATTGCCAAAGACCTGGGTCTGGAGATTGTGCAAAAGCGCATCACCCGCGACGAGGTGTACATCGCCGACGAGGCTTTCTTTACCGGCACGGCCGCCGAAGTGACCCCCATCCGCGAGTTGGACCGCATTGCGCTGGGCAAAGACGACTATGTGGGCAGCCGTGGCCCAATTACCGAAAAAATCCAGGCCGCGTTCTTTGACATCGTGAACGGCCGCAACCCCAAATATGCCCATTGGCTGACTTTGGTCTGAGGAACTGGAAATGAGCAACCCTGTTGAATTGTTGGCCACCGACCTGAATCCCCAAGGTGGCGTGTTTTGCCCAAGCCCCAAAGCCGACATGAAGCTCTGGAACAGCCACCCCAAGGTGTACTTGGACGTAGCCAAAACCGGCCAGGTCAAGTGCCCCTATTGCGGCACGGTCTATGCATTGAAAGCGGGCGAGGTGGTGGGCCACGCCCACTGACTTCGAGACCATTCGAGCGTTCAGGCTACTCGACCCGCGTCTGTCGCGCAGTGGTGTCAGCCATGCGGCTGGTGCTGACTCAACAGCGAACCCTCAGGGGTTCGCTGTTTTGCTTTGTGGCAGCGCAATTTCGAAGCATGCCCCTCCCCCAGGGCGATCTGAACACGTCACCGTGCCGCCATGACGTTCGGCAATCGACTTGACGAGTGACAGGCCCAAACCCACACCGCCCACACGTTCACTGGCACCGGGCAGCCGAAAAAAGGGTTCAAAAATTCGCTCACGCCAAGCAGGCAACACGCCAGGGCCACGGTCACAGACCTTGATCTGTACGCGCTGGCCCTGCCGGGCTAAAGACAACACAATGCCATCGTCAGGGCTTTCTGGTCTGCCATTGCTGGGGGCAACGCTTACGACTTGGCCAGTTGTTGCGCCGTAACGGCGGGCGTTTTCGAGCAGGTTGCGGACCATACGCCGCAACAATTTGGCAACGCCCGAAACCTCCAATTGCGACAGTCCTTGCGGTACGTCAAGTGCGGCACCCACGCGGGCGCACTCTTCGGCACACAGGCCCACCAGGTCCACCGCCTCGACCATGCCGATGTCGGCCTCTTTGGCGTCCAGCCGACTGGCGAGCAAAATTTCATCAATCAGCTGGTCCAGCTCGGCCATGTTGCGCAGGATCTCAGCGCGGGTGCGTTGCTGCATGGTCGTGTCTGTAGTGGGGCCATCCATCAACTCGAGGCCCATGCGTATGCGGGCCAATGGTGAACGCAGTTCATGCGAGGCATTGGCCAACAACGATTTTTGAGACGCCATGAGGCCCTCAATGCGTTCGGCCGCGGCGTTGAAACGCTCCGACAGATCGGCCACTTCGTCGTCCCCTTGCACAGGCACGCGCACCGATAAATCGCCATCGCCCCAGCGTTGCACCCCACGCTGCAGGCCCTCCAGCCGCTGCGTCAAGCGGCGCACCACGGGGTACAAACCCAGCGCCACGGCCAACCCGATCAGGGCCAGCATCCAAAAAAATCCGGTAGGGGGCTTGGCCCACCACGGTGGCTCGGTGCGCATAAATGGGGCCATGCGCCCCCGAGCATGCGGGCCCATGCCTTGCGGGCCCATGCCAGACCCCAACTCAGGCGGACCATCCGGCCCCCATTGACGTTGCACCTGCAACTGAAGCGGCTGCCCATCGGGCAAGGTCAGCTCGAACTCCAGTGGCGCCCCCGGACCTTTGCGAATGGTGGTGGCCAGCACGTCACCCTGGGCATTCAGCATCACCCATTCACGCGGTACAGGAGGCGGCGTGTTGTGCTCCACACTGGCGCGCCAGGCCCAGCCCACCACCAACATGAGCAGCGCCACGCCCGCCACCACGGCCAGCCAAATGCGCAAGTACAAATGGCGCGACCAGTGCCGGGATAAGGTACGAAGGGGCATGTTTCAGTCCTGCTGTCGGGCAAACACATAGCCCACACCACGTACCGTGAGAATGCGCTGCGGGGCTTTGGCATCGGCCTCAATGGCAGCACGAATCCGCCCCATATGCACATCGATGGAGCGGTCAAACGCCTCCAACTCCCGCCCCCGCACGGCCTCCATGATCTGGTCACGCGTCAGCACACGCCCTGCACGCTCGGCCAGTGCCACTAACAAGTCGTATTGGTAAGAGGTCAAGTCGCAGACCTGCCCCGCCACGGTCACTCGGCGTGCATCGCGGTCAATCTCAAGTGAGCCGAATTGCAAAGTTTGGACACTGGCTTCTGGCCCCGAGACTTTGCGCCGCAAGATGGCCTTGATGCGGGCCAACAACTCGCGTGGTTCAAAAGGCTTGGGCAAATAGTCGTCAGCCCCCATTTCGAGCCCGATGATGCGGTCCATCGGGTCGCCTTTGGCTGTGAGCATGAGCACGGGTAACTGACCCAGCGCCCCGGGCAAAGCGCGAATGCGCTGGCAAACTTGCAAACCATCCATGTCGGGCAGCATCAGGTCAAGTATGACCAAATCGACGTGCGAGTTTTGCAAGCGGTCGAGGCCCGTTTGGGCGTCGGGCGCATGCGTTACACCAAAGCCGTTTTGCCTCAAATAGTCAGACACCATGCCGGCTAACCGAGCATCGTCTTCGATCATCAATAGTTGTTGCATCACGTCATCATCTCCTGAGCCTGCAGATTTTTCGTGTCATTTGCGTAAAGATCAGTAAATTGCCTCACCGCCATGCCCCTTGAAAAGTTATGCGGTCGCCACTATAGGCTGAGTCTTTGTGGGGGCGAGCCCCTGCTTGCGCAAGCTCAAAGTCCCATTCAAGCCAAACAGCCTCAGCCGCCATTCGGCCGCAGGGGCAGCCTCCCACGAGGAAGAAGCCCCTCCCTTTGTGTGGGAGCGAGCCCCTGCTCGCGAATGTCTGATTGAGCTATTGCATCTATTCGGCTGCAGGGGCAGCCTCCCACGGGGAGCGGATTTGCACCGTCTTACCCTGTCACCCCCGACCTGATCGGGGGTCCAGAGCCCTAGACTTCGGCATTCATGGATACCCGGTCGAGCCGGGTATGACAGGTCAATGCGGCTATTCAGGTTAGTGCCGCGCAGTCCATTAGAACCGAGTAGTCCATTGGTGCCGTGTAGTTCATTGGCGCCGGGTAGTCCAATGGCGTTGGGTAGCCGATCTCAAATTGAGCGGGTGTGGACTTTGGAGGCGAGTGCGACCAAGAGCAGCACGGGAACACCCAGCCAAGCGGTGGCGGTAAAAAAGCTGGCGTAGCCGTAGGTGTCTACGTAATCGCCTGAAAAACCGGCAATGAACTTGGGCAAAAGCAGCATCATGGAGCTGAGTAGCGCATATTGGGTGGCGGAATAACTGATGTTGGTCAGCGATGACAAATAGGCAATGAACGCCGCCGAGGCGATGCCGCTGGCGAGGTTGTCAGCAGAAATGACCCAGATCAAGGCAGACACGTCGTGCCCTACACCACTCAGCCAAACAAACAACAAGTTACTGGCCGCGCTGAGCACAGCACCCAGCATCATGATGCGCATCACGCCCCAGCGCGCCGACAGCACCCCGCCCACAAACGCTCCTGCCAAGGTCATGATCACGCCGTAAACCTTGGTTACCCCGGCCACCTCGGATTTGGTGAAACCCATGTCCACATAGAACGGATTGGCCATGATGCCCATGACCACATCGCTGATTCGATAAACCGCAATCAGCGCCAGCAGCAACAGCGCCTGCCAGCGGTAGCGACGCCAAAAGTCGGCAAACGGGTCAATTAAGGCGCCCTGCAACCATTCGGCCAGATTGCGTGCAGGCTTCAGGGGAGCGGGCACGGGTTCGGGCGATCCCAGCACCATGAGCATGCCGGGCAACATGCTGGCAGCCATGACCAGATAAGCAGTTTGCCAAGCAGTTTGGGCGTAACCCGTGCTTTGCTCGCCTTGCGCCCAAGCGGCAATCCACAACACACCCGCCCCGGCCCAGATCATGGCCAGGCGGTAGCCGGTTTGGTAACTGGCGGCCAAGGCGGCTTGGGCGTTGACCTCGGCCGACTCGATTCGGTAGGCATCCAGCGCAATGTCTTGGGTGGCCGATGCAAAGGCCACCGCCAAAGCACACGCCACCAAGGGGCCCAAAAGTTGAGAAGGATCGTTCAGGGCCATGCCGACCAAACCGCCCGCAATCACGATTTGCGACAACAGCAACCAACTGCGCCGCCGCCCCAAGCGGCGTGTAAGCCACGGAATGGGCATGCGGTCGACCAGGGGGGCCCACATCCACTTGACGCCATAGGCCAAGCCCACCCAACTCAAGTAGCCGATGGTGCTGCGGTCAATGCCCGCTTCGCGCAGCCGAAAACTGAGCGTGCCCAGCACCAAAAGCAGGGGCAAGCCGGCTGCAAAACCCAGCGCCAGCATGCGCAAACTGGCTGGCTGCAAATACAGGCGAAGTGCCTCGCGCCAGGTGCGTACCGTGTTATGCGGGGAGTTGTCGGGGGGTGTTGCGGTTTCAGACATGGCCCGATTATCAGCTGCCTGTTGCGCGATATTTCCATCTTGAATAGAAGCAATTCGCTATCATTTGCAAACTATGTGCTTTATTTGTGATCTCAAAACCCCATCGCCTCCGGTGGCCTCCGACACTGGGGGCACTGTTGCGCCCCGTTGGCAAGCCCGCCGTGCGTTTCTGTTGGCTGCGGGTGCCACGGCCGCCGGTTCGGCCCTGGCCCAAGTGGATGTGGGTTCTTCGTCCAGCTTGCGCAAACTGGTGCCTGCCGAAACGCTGGAGAGCTCCGCACGCCAGCAATACAGCCAGGTCATAGGAGAGGCCCGCACCAAAGGGGCCTTGGCACCAGACGATTACCCTCAACTGCTGCGTCTGCGCACCATCGCCAAAAAGTTGATTCCGCACACCACGCCATGGAACGAGCGGTCGCGCAATTGGCGTTGGGAAGTCAACTTGATTGGCAGCAAACAAATCAACGCTTGGTGCATGCCCGGTGGCAAGATTGCTTTTTACACCGGCATCCTAGACCAGCTCAAGCTCAACGACGACGAGGTGGCCATGATCATGGGCCACGAAATGGCGCATGCCCTGCGCGAACATGCCCGCGAACGCCTGGCCAAAAGTCAGGCCACCAGCATCGGCCTGTCGATTGCATCGCAGCTCTTGGGGCTGGGATCTTTAGGGGATGTCGCCGCCAACCTGGGCACGCAACTGTTGACCCTGAAATACAGCCGCGACGATGAGACCGAGTCGGACTTGGTGGGCTTGGAGATTGCAGCGCGAGGTGGTTACAAACCCGAAGCCAGCGTGAGTTTGTGGCAAAAAATGCAAGCGGCCAGCGGCAATGGCAGCCCGTCCTTCCTGTCCACGCACCCCAGCGGCGCCAACCGCATTCAAGAACTGCAAGCCAACTTGCCCAAGGTGCAACACCTGTACGAGCAAGCTGTTAAGGGCTAAAGCCACCTACTGTCATTCCCAACTTGATCGGGAATCCATCTCTTTACCTGTCCCGCACATAGGGGTTGGACTGGCGCTCACCGCCAAAGGTGCTTTCAGGGCCGTGCCCGGGGATGAACACCGTGTCATTGCCCATGGGCCACAGGCGCTGGGTAATGCTGGCGATCAAATCATCGTGGTTGCCCTGCGGAAAATCAGTGCGCCCAATGCTGCCCGCAAACAACACATCGCCCACAAACGCACGCTTGATCTCGGGCGAATAAAAAACCACATGGCCCGGCGTGTGCCCCGGGCAGTGGCGCACTTGCAAGGTGTGCGCCCCCAAAGTCACAGTATCGCCATCGGCGAGCCAACGGGTGGGCTTGAACACGCGGGCGGGCGGAAACCCATACGCTGCAGCAGCCGCAGGCAGCCCGTCAATCCAGAACTGGTCAGCAGGGTGCGGCCCGATGATCGGTAAACCGCCCAATTGTTCAGCCAAGTCAGCCGTGCCCGAGGCGTGGTCCAAATGGCCATGCGTGATCCAGATCTGCTCCAACTTGAGGCCCAGGCTCTGAATGGCATCGAGCAATAAATGGAGATCGCCCCCCGGATCCACCACCGCCGCCTGGCGAGTCTGATCGTCCCAGATCAAGGAACAGTTTTGCTGGAAAGGCGTGACGGGAATGGTTTGGTATTGCAGCATGGGCAGATTATAGGAATCTGATATCAAAGTATGGGTGCACCTTTCAGCCAACAATCAACTTTGATTGAGGTACGCGCCAACGTTCGAATTTACTGAGTCCATCCCCATCGTTCCATTTGGCGTCGGGCACGCGTCATATCGGCCTCAACGGAGTCTTTAGGAAGTTGCTGCAAGCATTCTTCCATGGCTTGTGGAGTGGGCTTTTCAGTCTTAGGGGGCTCTGGTCGCACTTGAGGTGATTTGCCATCCCATGCGAACGGATTGCGAAAAGCGGGAGGATCGGGCAAGCAGTCATCTTTGTAGCTCGGAGCATCATCAGAGGCGAACGGCGTGAACGAAATTGTTCTCTCGAAAATCAGTGGTTTGCCTGTTGGGGTGGGTGGTAGCTGAGGCATGGTTTCTATGGCTTTGCGAGCCAGTTTTTCGGCCACTGCTGAGGTTGTCCAAAGAGTGTCCAATTTATCCAGTTTCCCGTCAGGTGCAATTTCAATTCTGAAACGCACCAAGCCCTGATCAGGCCCTTCGACAGCAGTTCCCATCATGCTGCGTACCTGTTGCCCCCAGCTGAAGCGATAGCCTTTGCTGTTTTTGTTTGTGTACTGGCCAGCAAAGGCCCACTCTTGTGCAGTAGGTGGTGGCGGTGCTGCCATCGTTGCAGGTTTTTTAACAGGCGATATTGATATTGCGGGCGCTTCTAAGATGATTTCTGACGCTCGGGGCTTCTCGGTCAAGGGTTTACTGGCGGCCCCCGTGTTTTGTACTTTCGCAGATAAATCTTCAGGCAGCGGCGGCAAGAGCTGAAGCGTAACGATCTGCACCTTGGGCGGCTGTTTCGGCTTGCCCAAATTGGCAAATTGGAGATTGCTGACCAACATGAACACCACGACATGCAAAGCCACACTGAACGCAACAGCTGTGACATTGATCCGATCCGTTGTAAGCATGACCAATTAAATAGCAGTCTGACTCGGTGCGGGTCTCAGTGCTTAGGTGGTCCGCCAGAAGCTTTGGCATGAGCGTCAAGACCGCCTTTGGATTTCCATTCGGAAAAGCCGCCTTGCAAGATGCGTACGTTTTCCCAGCCAGACACTCGAAGCGCAAAGCCCGCTTGCGCTGACAAAGTTCCGGTGTTGCAATAAATCAGTACAGGTTTGCTTTTAGGAATGTCGTCACTCTTGGCCATGACTTGGCGCCACTCAATGTTGACCGCGCCGGGAATGTGCTCTTTGGCGTATTGCGCGGCATCGCGTGCGTCAATCACCATCATTTTGGTGTACTCGCTCTTTGGAATCTGCTCGGCAAAGATGGTGCCGCCGCCGTAATCCACAAACTCTAAGTACCCTGAGAGTTCATCCATCAGCTTGGCTTTGTCGTTTGCCATAGCGGACGTAACAATAAAAAGCAGCACCAATGTGATGTAGATCTGTTTTTTCATATTGTCAATTTAATAAGTGTTGACTGATATTATCATTTGGTCATGATCCGATAAGAGCATCGTGATGCGGCTAAGGGCAAAGACCCACAGCTTCTTTATTTCTGGTGTAGAGCCAATCATTGATACCGGCTGCAAAACCAACAAAAATGTGATGCCCACCGGGCATCTAATGCAGAAACAGTTCTCGCCTGGTGGGCAAAAAGTAAGGATATTTTGACGATGGCAAATTTTTTTCAATTTGGCGAAGATCACCCTGATTACTCTGTTCGTGTGCTCAATGAACGTGAAGTGCGAGGCGCTGCAGGGATCATGTTTTTCTTTGCGATGATCGCATTTATGACCGCATGGTTCAAAGGTGACTTCACGCCTACGAAGTTGATCATCGTTGCATTCTTCATAGATTTCTTCATGAGAGTCCTTATCAATCCACGCTTCGCACCTGTCCTTATCGTGGCGCGATGGATGGTGAACAACCAGACAGCTGAGTATGTGGGCGCACCACAGAAACGCTTTGCTTGGACAATTGGGCTGGGCCTTGCCACTTTGATGATGTATCTCGTCGTGATGAATGATGTACGGGGGCCGGTCAACATGATCATCTGCATGATCTGCTTGGTGTTGCTGTTTTTTGAATCGGCATTTGGGATTTGTATTGGCTGCAAACTTTACAACCTGTTCAACAAAGAAAAGGCCCAACTTTGTCCGGGCAATGTCTGCGTAGTCAAAAAAAGTGAGCCGATTCAGATGGTCACATGGGCTCAAGCACTGATTTCAGTGGGCTATGTGGCTTTGCTGTTGTTCTTGTCACCCATACTTTTCGCCACTACGTCTCAACCGAGGAATACGGACCGAGCAACTCAGACCCCACCAACCAGTGCCATAGAAGAAGAACGCTGTCGTGTTCCCGAGTTCGCCAAGAAGATCGGCCACGAGGAGAAGTGGAAACTGCACAACGGTTGTTGAACAACTGCTTGGGGTTGTATTGCAGAGGATGCCTCAAAAGATCTGCAGCGAGCGACCGTTAACCCCTCCGGTGTACAGTCCAGTCCAGCCAGCGCCTTTTAGTTTTCTGTTTTTGCGCTGCAACGATTGCCCTTTTGCAACCCTCATGGCCCGGCTACCTGACCAAACAGGAATCCATTGCGGTTTTGGGTGTGGATGATTTACTCATCCGCTCCTTGCTCGATAAAAACCAATTTCACGACCCTTTGGACGAGGCATTGAATCTGGGCATTTCGTCGGCAACATGGCCTTTGTTTGGGCTGTTGTGGCCGTCCGGTCAGCGAATGGCTGAGCGCATGGCGCTGCGGCCTGTCTCTGGTGAGCGCATTTTGGAGATCGGCTGCGGCTTGGGTTTGTCCAGCTTGGTGGCGCATCGGCGCGGTGCGGACGTGACGGCCAGCGATTGCCACCCGTTAACGCATGCATTTTTAGACGAAAACACCCGTTTGAATGGTTTGCCGCCTATGGCTTATTGCCACGGTTTATGGGGCACGGCCGCCTTGCGCGAAGACGGTTTGCCCGTGCTGACTTCGGCGCAAGACGCCGGAGTGAGTGGTTTGTTCGATTTGATCGTGGGCAGCGATATCTTGTACGAACGCGATGACGCGGGCACGTTGGCTCACTTTATTGACACACATGCCGCCATACGCTCCGAAATTTGGGTGGTGGACCCGAACCGGGGCAACCGGGCGGTTTTTCACAGGCACATGGCCCGCGTGGGCTTTGTCATGCAAGAACAGGTGCTGGACCAACCCGCCAGCTTGGGTGTTTTGGCCTACAAGGGGCGCATGCTGACTTACACACGGGGATAAATACAGATTGAATGCGTCAATGCATCCGTTTGCCCAGGCTGGTTTAAGCTCGCGATCCAATTGATTGATAAAAACCAAACCGCCATGCGTACTCCCCTAAATGTGGGCATTTTGGGCTATGGCTTTGCCTCTGCCACTTTTCACGCCCCAATCATTGCCGCTGTGCCGGGCTTACGGCTTCATGCCATCGGCAGCACTCGCCCAAGCCAGGTGTCGACCGACTGGCCCGATGCGCTGATCTTCGATTCACCCGAGGCCTTGATTGCCCGCGACGACATTGATTGCTTGGTGATCGCCACCCCCAACCAAACGCACCACCCTTTGGCAGCAAAAGCTCTGGATGCGGGTAAGCATGTGGTGGTGGACAAGCCCTTCACCCTGACTTGCGACGAAGCGCGGGATTTGATAACACGCGCCGAACGCCAGCATCGGGTCTTATCGGTTTTTCATAACCGCCGCTGGGACGGCGACTTCATGTCGGTACGGGCCGTTTTGCAGCAGGGGGAGTTAGGTCGCATCGTGCATTTCGAGTCCCACTTTGATCGGTTCAGGCCCGTGGTACCCCAGCGTTGGCGAGATTCCGGTGAACCGGGCAGCGGGCTTTGGTACGACCTGGGGCCGCATTTGCTTGACCAAGCTCTTCAATTGTTTGGTTTGCCTCAATCCATCGGCCTAGACTTGGCCAGCCAGCGGGATAACAGTCAGGCCGATGACTGGTTTCACGCCGTTTTGCATTACCAAGCGTTGCGGGTGGTGCTGCATGCCAGTGCACTCACAGCCAGTATTGCACCGCGCTTTACCGTCCATGGCACACGGGGATCTTTGCAAAAGTTCGGGTTGGATACTCAAGAGGCCGCACTCAAAGCTGGGCTGCGGCCACCTAATCCTGATTGGGGCGTGGACCCGAACCCTTTGCTTTTAACCTTGGCGGACACCGAGCAACAGCTCAGCACCCATCAGCGCAATGTTTTGCCCGGCGATTACACGCGTTTTTATTCGGGCTTTTGCGACGCGGTCCGCCTTGGTTTACCCAACCTGGTACCCGCACAAGAGGCCTTGCAGGTGATGGCCTTGATTGAATTGGGTTTACAAAGCGCTACGGAAGGCAGACGCTTGGCATTGCCCTCTACCGGTCAATTGCCAGTGGCCGACTGAGATTAGCGGTTTATACCTTGAAGTCGTACGCCACCGTAACCGGGGCGTGGTCAGAAAACTTCTCATCTTTGTAGATAGATTCGCTGCGGGCTTTGTCGGCCAGGGCTGGCGTGGCCAAGTGGTAGTCCAAACGCCACCCCACGTTTTTGGCATAGGCTTGACCCCGATTGCTCCACCATGTGTAACAAGCCTCGGTGGTATCAGGCTGCAGGCGTCGATACACATCAACCACGCCACCTTCAGTGGTGAGCTGGGTCATCCATGCGCGTTCTTCGGGCAGAAAGCCACTGTTTTTCTGGTTACTGCGCCAGTTTTTCAGGTCAGCTTGTTGGTGGGCAATGTTCACATCGCTGCACACAATGAAGTCGCGCTCGGCTTTTAAGGCCATGAGGTGGGGGTACATTTTTTCCAAAAAACGGTATTTGGCTTCTTGCCGCTCCGGCCCGGATGAACCGCTGGGAAAATAGCTGCTGATGATGGAAAGTTTGCGGGCTGGGGTGTCGAAGCGTACTTCGACGTAGCGTCCCTCGGCATCAAACTCACCGCCGTCAAAGCCCACCACCACATCGCTGGGCTCGTGCCGTGTGTAAACGCCGACACCTGAATAGCCTTTTTTTTCGGCAAATTGAAAATGGCCCTTCATCCCGGCCAGTTCTTCAAATTTACCCGCCATGTCGGCGGCCTGTGCTTTGACTTCCTGCACGCAAATACAATCAGGTTTGGCTTGCGCCAACCAAGCTTCGACCCCTTTGGTCGTGGCAGAACGAATGCCGTTCAAGTTGAGGCTGGTGAGTTTGAACAAGGATTTCCCCATGGTGACAGAAAAGACAAGCCACACCGATTTGCAGGTGCTGGCTCAGGAATTTGTACAGTTTGCAGTGGACTCTGGCGTGCTGCGATTTGGTGAATTCAAAACAAAAGCCGGACGCATGAGTCCCTACTTTTTTAACGCTGGCCTGTTTGACGATGGTGCCAAATTGAGTCGCTTGGCGCAATTCTATGCAAAAGCCTTGCTGGCCAGTGGCATTGAATTCGACATGATCTTCGGCCCCGCCTACAAAGGCATTCCACTGGGGGCGGCGGTGGCCATTGAGTTGGCACGTTTGGGTAAAAACGTGCCCTTTGCCTACAACCGCAAAGAGGCCAAAGACCACGGCGAAGGTGGCAGCTTGGTGGGCGCACCGCTGCAGGGGCGCGTGCTGATTGTGGACGATGTGATGAGCGCAGGCACGGCCGCCCGGGAGTCGATTGCCTTGATCGAGGCGGCTGGGGCCACCCCGCACGCCATCGCCATTGCCCTGGACCGACAAGAAATGGCCACCGAAAAGCAGCCCGATGGCCGTGTGCAGGACGTGCCTCACAGCGCAGTGCAATATGTGCGCAACACGCTGGGCATGCAGGTATGCACGATCGCCCAGTTGTCTGATTTGTTGGCCTTTTTGGGTAAGCAAAGCAGCAACACCCTGGGTGAACACTTGCCCAAAGTGCAGGCTTACCGCGACCGCTATGGGGTTTAAATAATTAGAAACACCCAAAACGTCTGAATAATTTATCAATTTTCAGGGTTTTGTTGGTCTGTATTGATGCCGCCATTTGATCTATTGGCTGATTCGATGGGACCCGTTATCATCATCGGCTCACTGTTTATATATTGCATTGTGAAATTGAGTTCTCTCAACATCGTCGCTTCTTTGCTGATGGCCTCCTCATTGGTGCTGGCTGCGCCTGAAGACGACCAGGCGGCCCTGCTCCAGCGCGCCATGGACAAGGTCACCCTGATGCAATTGGGCGACCAAATGAAATCCAGCGTGGGTGACAAGACCGACAAGATGCTGGGGCAAGCTATGAATTTACTGGGCGTGCCCTACAAACGCGGGGGCAGTGCAGCCGAAACAGGCTTTGACTGCAGTGGTTTTGTACGCCACCTATACGAAACATCCATTGGTCGTTTGTTGCCAAGGCGCTCCGATGAACAAGCCGCCGTCACCGACAAAATAGACCGCAGCGAGCTTAATCCGGGCGATCTGGTTTTCTTTAACACCATGCGCCGCACTTTCAGCCATGTGGGCATTTACATTGGCGATGGCAAGTTCATCCACTCCCCCAGTGCGGGCAAGTCAGTCCGGGTTGATGACTTGCGCGCCGCCTATTGGACCAAGCGTTTCACAGGTGCCCGACGAGTACAAGAAGCCCCAAACTCCGACAATACCAAGCCCTGATTTTCACTGGCTTGGTGTTGATCTACCATGAGTGAACAGCCTGCATTCTTCAGAGTTTTAGCTGGTTGTGTGTTTTTCACGTTTTTAGCTCGACCGAAAGTCGATAAACCTCAAACAAAAACGCCACCGCGAAGGGTGGCGTTTTAAACTTTGGTGCGGCTGGCGGGGATCGAACCCACGACCCTTGGCTTCGGAGGCCAATACTCTATCCACTGAGCTACAGCCGCATCGTTGAACAATGTGGATTATCTCATGCTTGCTTTTATCAATTTATGCAGCAAGTTCGGTGAAGGGTGGGCCGCTATAATGTTGGGTTGATTCCGGTCAATCCCAAGGCCCAACGGCCACGCCCAACAAGAGGTTCTCATGAGCGACAACAGCCACGATCAACACGAAGCACACACCGGCCCGGTGAAAACTCCCAAGCAAATGCTTTTGCTGAGTTTGGCTTCTTTCATCATTCCAGTGTTCATCATCATTGGTTTGGTTTTTTACGTTACTTCTGCCAATAAAACTGCGCCAGGTGCCAGCGATTCTGAAAAATCCGTTGCTCAGCGGATTCAAAAAATTGGTTCTGTCGAGGTTCGTGATGCCAATCGCCCACTTAAAGCAGGTGAAGAGGTTTACAAAGCCCAATGTGCTGCTTGTCATGCGATTGGTGCAGCCGGCGCCCCAAAGTTCGCCGATGCTGGTGCTTGGGGTGCACGCATCAAACAAGGTCTGGAGACTTTGGTGACTTCTTCCTTAAAAGGCAAGGGCGCGATGGGTGCCCAAGCCGGTGGCGACTTCAACGACACTGAAATTGCCCGTGCTGTGGTTTACATGGCCAATAACGCGGGTGCCAAGTTTGACGAACCCAAAGCGCCTGCTGCTGAGGCCGAAAAGAAATAAAACCTCATTTCGCACTCAAAAAACCGACCCATGAGGTCGGTTTTTTTATGCCCTTTTCGCTTATTGAGTCACCTGTTGTTGTGGACTGATCACAAAACCGAAATGCTTAGGTAATTCTTTGGCCAAGCAAGTTTCTGGTGCCCACAGGCCTTGCTCTATAGCCTCGGCCGCAAGTACTACATCCAAGGTGTGTACCAAGCCCAAACCCAAATCGGTATTTAAATAGACTCGCCCAATTTCATCCACCAGGCATTGCAGTGCTTGTGCCTGTTGACCCGTGTGTGAAGTTGGTTCAAATCTTTCGTTTAAACGCCAGACATGGGGAGCTGCCTCAAGTTCGATGAATACTTTTTGAGGACCATTCTGGAAATACCAACGACCCTGTTCATCTGCTTCGTAATTGCGATGAATAAATTCAATCAATTTTTCATGCCGCAATACCGAGCCTTTGGCCCCCGGTTGACCACTTTGGAAACTGCCTTGAAGCTGTACAGGGTCATCTCGCATATGCCATTGACCCCGACTGTCCAAGCCTAACCACCCAAAACAATCGGGCACATTAGGCCATTTAGCCATCGCTTGTCTGACTATGTCATCCATTTTGGGGTTCCGATTCTGCAGCCATCTGACCCGATGCCCCTAACAACCACCCCCCCACTGCATCGGGTAATCCACGCACATGACCTGGCCAACGCCCCTCTGGAAACCCGACATGTCCGCCTTGCTCAGGCTGCCAAAGCGTGACGCTGCTGGATACTTCATCTTGTTTAGGTAAGCTTGAGGCCGGCACAAAGGGGTCATTTTGTGCGTTCAAGGCCAGTGCAGGTATTCGGATATTTCTCATGTGTGGCTTGGCTGACGCTTTTGCCCAGTAATCATCTGTGTTTTTAAACCCGTGCAATGGCGCAGTGAAAATATTATCGAATTCGTAAAGATCTTGTGCGGCCATCAGTCTTTTCAAATCAAACAAACCAGGATGCTGGGCCCACTTTGCGCGGGCCTTTGGTTTCATGCTGCGTAAAAACATTCGGGTGTATATCTGCCGGTTAAACCCTTGGCCTATCGCTTCACCGCTTTTTGTTAAATCTAGAGGTGAACAAATTGAAGCAATGGCATCGGCACTTTGTGCAGCGCTGCTACCCTGCTCTGCCGCCCAACGCATCAGTGCGTTGCCCCCCAGTGATACGCCCGCTGCAATCAATTTTTTTCCACCGGAAGCATGATGCTTTTGTCGCAGTTTTTGCAATATCCAATTTATTTCTTCGTGATCACCTGAATGGTAGGCGCGAGGTGCGTGATTGATCTCTCCGCTGCAACCCCGAAAATGCGGCAACGCCATATTCAAGTCATTGACGACCGCCCAGTCTGCGAAAGCTTGCGAATAATGGCTTTCGGAAGAGCCTTCCAGTCCATGAAAGAGCACTATCAGTGGACGATTAGCATGGCTCGCCTTGACGCTATCGACATCTATGAAGTCGTTGTCAGGCGTTTGCCAACGTTCTCTTTGCATGTGGGCCAATGTACCCCATCGCCGTTGCGCATACAAAGCAGACCAAATGGTTTGGGCGTGACCGCCCGGAAGCCATGTTGGAGCCTTATAAAACATTTATCAATGCAGCAAAGTGGGTTTTAGATCGAAATCAGCCGAATCGTTCGGCGTACCCGGACTTGCATGGTGCGCCACCATGCGCCAGCCTTGTGGCATTTTTTGATACACATTGGTGGCGATGACAAAGGCTTGTTTGGCACCTTGCGGCGTGATGATTTCCACACGTTCGACCAAATGATGCACAGCACAAGCGAGTGAAACGACCTTATGAATACGCTGTGGATGAGCCTGCACACTGCCATTGGCAAACATACTCTCGAATGTAGCGCGAATGGCACCTGGCCCAATCAAGCGTGGCCCTCCAGGGTGTACGCAAACAATTTCATCTTCTTCTGCCCAACAGGACATGAGCTGCTCAATGTCGGCGTTGTGCAGCGCTTCGTAAAAGCTTTGCTCAATATCGTCAGGGGTGCCACCCACAATGGCTGCTTGAAGTTTCGCTTTTTTCATGATTCGATCAAGTCTACACGCCCCTTTGGTGCGGTGTGCAACAAAAAACCCGGTCACATTGCTGAGCCGGGTTTTTTGTTGACTTATGTTATGCAGTCGGATCAGTTGGCTGGATCTTTATTTTTTGCGGAATTTACGCAGCGCTGATAATTGGGCCGCCAAAACTGCCAACTCTGACTGGGCACGCGCCAAATCAATTTCGCTTTTGGCGTTGCGCAAAGCATCTTCAGCTGCTGCTTTGGCTGTATTGGCTTTTTCCTCATCGAGGTCTTTGCCACGAATCGCAGTATCAGACAGAACCGTGACACAGTCGGGCTGCACTTCCAGAATGCCTCCGGCTACGAAAACAAATTCTTCGCCACCGTCAGCCGTTTCGATGCGAACCGAACCGGCCTTGATGCGGGTGATCAGCGGGGTGTGACGTGGGTAAATACCCAATTCGCCAGACTCACCGGGCAAAGCCACAAACCGGGCTTCACCCGAGTAAATGGACTCTTCGGCACTGACCACATCAACGTGGATGGTGTTCATGTTTACTCCTTAAAAGGTATGAATAAGCGGACTTTGGTGCAACTGATTCAGTTGCACCCTAGCTCTGCTTACGCAGCCTTTTTGGCTTTCTCGAAAGCTTCGTCGATGGTACCGACCATGTAGAAAGCTTGCTCTGGGAGATGATCGCACTCACCAGCAACAATCATCTTAAAACCACGGATGGTCTCAGCCAATGTCACATATTTCCCAGGGGAACCCGTAAACACTTCAGCAACGTGGAAAGGTTGCGACAGGAAACGCTGGATCTTGCGAGCGCGAGCCACAGCCAATTTGTCCTCAGGCGCCAAATCGTCCATGCCCATGATCGCGATGATGTCGCGCAGTTCACGGTAACGCTGCAAAGTGCCTTGCACTGCACGCGCTGTTTCATAGTGATCCAAACCGACCACCAATGGATCCAACTGGCGACTGGTCGAGTCGAGTGGGTCCACAGCAGGGTAGATACCCAAAGAAGCGATGTCACGCGACAACACCACGGTAGAGTCAAGGTGAGCAAAAGTGGTGGCTGGAGAAGGGTCTGTCAAGTCATCGGCAGGCACGTAAACCGCCTGAATAGATGTGATTGAACCCACCTTGGTCGAAGTGATCCGCTCTTGCAAACGGCCCATTTCTTCTGCCAGTGTGGGCTGATAACCCACAGCAGAAGGCATACGACCCAACAAAGCAGACACTTCGGTACCGGCCAATGTGTAGCGGTAGATGTTGTCCACAAAGAACAAAACGTCCTTGCCTTCGTCACGGAAAGACTCAGCAATGGTCAGGCCGGTCAAGGCGACGCGCAAACGGTTACCTGGTGGCTCGTTCATCTGACCATAAACCATGGCCACTTTGGATTCTTCGAGTTTCTCGAGGTTCACAACGCCGGAGTCGGCCATCTCGTGATAGAAGTCGTTACCTTCACGGGTACGCTCCCCCACACCTGCAAAAACGGACAATCCGCTGTGCGCCTTGGCGATGTTGTTGATGAGTTCCATCATGTTCACGGTCTTTCCTACACCCGCGCCACCGAACAAGCCCACTTTACCGCCCTTGGCGAATGGGCAAACCAAGTCAATCACCTTGATGCCTGTTTCCAGCAGTTCTTGAGATGGGCTCAATTCATCATAAGCAGGCGCTTTACGGTGAATGGAAGCGGTGAGTTCCTGGCTGACAGGACCACGCTCGTCGATGGGAGAACCCAGCACGTCCATGATTCGACCCAGTGTGGCTTTGCCCACAGGCACGGTAATCGCCTTGCCGGTGTTGGAAACCATAAGGCCACGACGCAAACCGTCTGAAGAACCGAGCGCAATGGTGCGCACGATGCCGTCGCCGAGTTGCTGTTGCACTTCCAAGGTCAGCGCAGAGCCTTCCATTTTGAGTGCGTCATAAACTTTTGGCATCTGGTTGCGTGGAAATTCCACGTCGACCACGGCACCAATACATTGAACAATTTTTCCTTGGGCTTGCATTTTTCGCTCCAAATAATTTGAATTTGCTGAACTGGAAATCAACCACTGATCGCCGCAGCGCCAGAGACGATTTCAGACAGTTCTTTGGTGATGGCTGCTTGACGGGTCTTGTTGTAGACAAGTTTGAGTTCGCCAATAACATTGCCCGCGTTGTCGGTTGCCGCTTTCATAGCGACCATACGGGCAGCGTGTTCAGAAGCCATGTTTTCAGCCACGGCTTGGTAAGCCAGAGCTTCTGCATATCGGACCAACAATTCGTCAATCACGGTCTGCGCATCTGGCTCGTAGATGTAATCCCAGCCATGTGAGCTACCAGCCGCCTTGGTTTCTTCTTCCATCTTGGAAGAAGACAAGGGCAGTAGTTGATCAATGGTTGGCACTTGTGCCATGGTGCTGACAAATTTGTTGTAGCACAAATACACTGCGCTGACTTCACCTGCGGCATAAGCATCAAGCAACACCTTGACGGGGCCAATCAGCTTCTCAAGGTGAGGTTTGTCGCCCAAATGCGTTATATGAGCAGCCACTTTGGCACCAACGCGGTTCAGAAAACCCAAACCTTTGCTGCCAATGGCTACTGCCAGAGGTGTTTTGCCTGCGGCTTGTGTTTCACGCAACTTACCCGTCACGGCGCGAAGCAGGTTGGTGTTCAAACCACCGCACAAGCCTTTGTCTGTAGTCACCACAATGAAGCCAACAGACTGACCGTCGTTTTTCTTCATGAAAGCGTGTACATACTCAGGATTGGCCTGCCCCAGATGAGTCGCAATGGTGCGAATCTTCTCGCTATAAGGCCGGGCCGTGCGCATACGCTCCTGCGCTTTGCGCATTTTGGAGACGGAAATCATCTCCATGGCCTTGGTGATCTTCTTGGTGTTTTCCACCGATTTGATCTTGGTGCGTAGTTCCTTGCCCGATGCCATCAGCGGCTCCTTTTGATCAGGTAGAAATTAAGCAAAGCTTTTCTTGAAAGCGGTCACAGCTGCGGTCAATTCAGCCTCGGCCTCTTTGTCCATGGCCTTTGTGCTTTCAAGCTTGGCCAACAAAGCGGCGCTCTTGTCTTTCAGATAACCGTGCAAGCCATGTTCAAAGGACAAAACCTTCTTGACGTCGATATCGTCCATGAAGCCCTTGTTGACTGCGAACAAACTGGCACCCATCAGGCTGATAGGCAGTGGGCTGTACTGAGCTTGCTTGAGCAACTCGGTCACACGGGCACCACGGTCCAACTGCTTACGAGTAGATTCGTCCAGGTCAGAGGCAAATTGGGCAAACGCAGCCAATTCACGGTACTGAGCCAAGTCGGTACGGATACCGCCAGACTGACCTTTGATGATCTTGGTTTGTGCTGAGCTACCCACGCGAGACACCGAAATACCGGCGTTGATCGCAGGGCGGATGCCAGCGTTGAACAAACTGGTTTCCAAGAAGATCTGACCGTCGGTGATAGAAATCACGTTGGTCGGCACGAATGCAGACACGTCACCGGCTTGGGTTTCAATGATCGGCAATGCGGTGAGTGAACCTGTTTTACCTTTCACGGCACCTTTTGTGAAGGCTTCAACGTAATCGGCATTCACACGGGCAGCACGCTCCAGCAAACGGCTGTGGAGATAGAACACGTCGCCTGGGTAGGCTTCACGGCCTGGTGGACGACGCAACAGCAGCGACACTTGACGGTAAGCCACCGCTTGCTTGGACAGATCGTCATAAACGATCAAGGCGTCTTCACCACGGTCACGGAAATACTCGCCCATAGTGCAACCTGAGTAGGCTGACACATATTGCATTGCTGCAGATTCAGAGGCAGAGGCTGCCACCACAATGGTGTACTCCATCGCGCCTGCTTGTTCCAACGCACGCACCACGTTTTTAATCGACGAGGCTTTTTGGCCAATCGCGACGTAAACGCAGGTCATGTTCTGACCTTTTTGGTTAATGATGGCGTCAATGGCCACAGCGGTTTTACCCGTTTGGCGGTCACCAATGATCAATTCGCGCTGACCACGTCCAACCGGGACCATCGAGTCGATTGACTTCAGGCCAGTCTGCATAGGTTGATCAACCGATTTACGCGCGATCACGCCCGGAGCGACTTTTTCGATCACGTCGGTCATTTTGGCGTTGATTGGACCCTTGCCATCAATGGGCTGACCCAAAGCATTGACCACGCGGCCAATCAATTCAGGGCCTACTGGGACTTCCAGAATGCGGCCTGTGCACTTGACAGTATCGCCTTCTGAGATGTGCTCGTATTCGCCCAAGATCACAGCGCCGACCGAATCACGCTCCAAGTTCAGGGCGAGACCAAAGGTGGCAGCACCGTCTGCTGTGGATGGGAATTCGAGCATTTCGCCCTGCATCACATCGGACAATCCGTGAACGCGAACAATACCGTCAGTCACAGACACTACAGTGCCTTGGTTGCGGATATCGGCGCTGGCGGACAGCCCTTCAATGCGGCTCTTGATGAGTTCAGAAATTTCTGCGGGATTGAGTTGCATGACTCTTTCCTTCTTTCTTTAAATATGTCCGGTCTCAATCCGCATTACGCGGTGAGTGCCGATTTCATTTGTTCCAGACGGGCCTTGACAGAGGTATCCAGTACCTCGTCGCCCACCACCACACGAATGCCACCGATCAAGGAGGCATCCAGTTCGACGCTGACGTTGAGTTTGCGCGCAAAGCGCTTTTCGAGCGTTGACGACAAATCGGCTAAAGCCGCTGCGTCAATTGGAAATGCGCTGTGTACAACGGCATCAGCGGTTCCGCCTTGTGCATTCACAAGGGCCCGAAACTGATGCGCCACTTCAGGCAGTGCACTGAGACGGTGGTTTTCGATCACCAAGTGCAGGAAATTTTTTCCAGCCTCGGGTAAATCAACACTATGACGTGTTGACATCACACCTGAAATCAGTTCAAAAACCTGATCATCGGACACTTTTGGGCTGTCGGCAAACTGTTGCAATTGCGCATTTTCTGCCACTGCAGCGAGTTCATCCAGCCAAATGGCCGTGCCAGCGAGGTCGGATGCCTGCGCCTTAAAAAGCGCGTCAGCATAAGGGCGGGCGATGGTAGCAATTTCTGCCATAGTCTTCTCTGGCTTTGGCTTTTTACAGCTCGGTCTTGAGGCGGCTCAGCAGATCCGCATGAACACCAGCATTGATTTCCTTACGGAGGATCTGCTCAGCACCCTTGACGGCCAGAACTGCTACTTGTTCACGCAAAGCTTCGCGTGCACCAACAGCCTGCTGCTCTGCTTCGGCTTTAGCCGAAGCAATGATTTTGTTGCCTTCTTCCGTTGCACGAGCCTTGGCCTCTTCAATGATGACCAGGGCGCGTCTTTCGGCGTCAGCCAAACGCGACGCTGTTTCCGTGCGAGACTTCACCAATTCGGCCTCAACACGCTGGTTGGCGTTGGTGAGTTCGGATTTGGCTTTGTCTGCAGCAGCAAGACCGTCGGCGATTTTTTGTGCACGTTCATCCAAGGCAGATGCGATGGGTGGCCACACGAATTTCATCGTGAACCACACCAAGATCGCAAACACGATCGCTTGAATAAACAGGGTTGCGTTAATACTCACGACAACACCTTTCTTTGGGTCTGGTCAGTAATTACTTCAAGACAAAGGGATTCGCAAAAGCGAACATCATGGCGATACCGACGCCAATCAGGAAAGCGGCGTCAATCAGACCGGCCAACAAGAACATCTTGGTCTGCAGTTCGTTCATCAGTTCTGGCTGACGAGCAGCAGCTTCAAGGTACTTGCTGCCCATGATGCCGATACCGATACATGCGCCGATGGCACCCAAACCAATGATGAGGCCAGCTGCGAGTGCGACATAACCGAGGACGTGTTCCATATTGTTGCTCCTAAGGATGTTGATGGAAGGTTGAGAAACTGAAATTGAATCTATCAATCAATGCGCGTCGTGCGCTTGACCAATATAAACAAGGGTAAGCATCATGAAGATGAAGGCTTGCAGCGCGACAATCATGATGTGGAATATGGCCCAAACTGAACCTGCAATGATGTGCCCCAAAGGCAACAAAATTCCAGTCAATGAAAGGGCAGCAGTGCCACCCATGAGCGCAATCAACATGAAAACCAATTCGCCGGCATACATGTTGCCAAACAGTCGCATACCATGCGATACCGTTTTGGCCATAAATTCGATCATCTGAAACGCAAAGTTGATGGGCCACAAAATGGGATGCCCACCAAATGGGGCTGTGGTCAATTCATGAAACCAGCCACCCATACCTTTGATCTTGATGTTGTAGAAGAGGCAAATCAACAAAACCGAGGTAGATAAACCCAAGGTAGTGGACAAGTCGGCTGTTGGTACTACACGGAAGTAGTGAATTGAGGCGTCCAACCCGGTTGCCACAAAGATGCCATGAAACAAATCGACTGGTAAAAAGTCCATGGAGTTCATCAGGAAGATCCAGACAAACACCGCTAGCGCCAATGGGGATACAAGCTTTCTACTTTGCGCATTGTGAACAATGCCTTTAGCTTGGTTATCCACCATTTCAATCAGTATCTCTACGGCCGCCTGGAAACGCCCAGGGACACCCGAGGTGGCTTTGCGAGCGGCTTTCCAAAGCAGCAAGCTGCCAACAACACCCAAAAGAACCGACCAAAAAATGGAGTCAATGTTATAAACCGAAAAGTCAATGACGCCTGACATTGGCTTGTTTTGCCAATGGGTCAAATGGTGACTGATATACGAACCAGCGGTAGGCGCGGCAGCTGCAGACATTTTTTTCGCTCTATGTAAGTTTGATTTTTGAATAAAACACCGAGTTAAAACCCAGAGCTATCCAATACACCTTCATGGTTACCACCAAGCCCACCAACATGGCAGGCCAACTTAAATCCTTTACCCACCAGTTTGATGCAGTCAACATGACTAACGTCAAACCTATTTTGATGAGTTCCCAAAACAGAAAACCAAAGACAGCTGCACCCGCATTCACTGAGCTGACTTGTCGGGACATGCCCCTGGCAAAAACAGCCGCCGGAACTATGACAGACAATGCGCCGTATCCAACAGATACCGCCACAGCCAAATTGCCAGTGATCCACATCGACAAAAGCACCAGAATCGCACCCACCAGAACTTGGTAGGCCACTACTTTCCAGACGGAAAGTGAGCGCAATTTTTTTTTGACTTCAGCAGCTTCTTCTGGCGTTAATGTTTTGATGCCATCTTGCTCAAGATCATCACCCTGCGAATCAACTCTTGATTTGGTTATTTTGCCCACCGTTGATTACATCCAGGTTACATGCCTGACAGCATTGATAACAGTCTTGCATTATATGCCATAAATTTCACTGCAAGAGGACCTACACTGTTGCGCAAGCCTTCTCACTTGTGATGCCCCCATTTCGGCAATTGATAAGAGGAAACCCGACAATTCATCACATTTAACCCTCCAAAATCAAAAACTAATTATTAATATGTACGAATGGTTTAAGCTTTTTCATTTGGCAGCTGGTGTTATCTGGCTGGGTGGTATGTCGCTGCTGGTTTGGGTCCTTCGGCCGGTGGTCATTTCAAGAATGGCCCCCCCAGAAAGACTGGTCCTGATGACCGATGTTTTGTCGCGGTTTTTCCTTTTTGTATGGATTTCTATCTTGCTGTTGCTGATCTCGGGCTTCTGGATGTTGTCCGTATCCGATATGCAACTGGCTCCGAGGGGCTGGCACGCCATGTCGATCCTTGGTTTGGCCATGTGTGCTGTTTTTGCACACATCTGGTTTGCACCCTTCAAACGACTAAAAAACGCGGTAGCTCTGTCTGACTGGCCAGCCGCCGGGCGGGCGTTAGCCCAGATTCACCCATTCGTTTTGACCAACCTGTGTCTTGGCTGGATCGCTGTTGCAGCGGTTTTGGTTTGGAGATGATGGAAAATCACAGCATGAGCGCTTCTGTTACCCCCCCTGTCGGCACAGATCCCCGCAAAGACACCTTGATTGAATACCCATCGGTCTTTCCAATCAAAGTCATGGGCGTCATGGTCGATGGATTTGCTGAGGCGATGTGCCAAGTTGCCCTTCAGTTTGATCCCGGCTTTGACGCCAGCTCAATTGAGTTGCGCCCCAGCAAAGGTGGCAAATACCTGGGTGTAACGCTTTCCGTCACCGCCACCAGTCGCGAGCAATTGGACAACCTGTACCGTGCCTTGACCTCTCATCCCATGGTCAAAATCGTTCTTTAAGCATGGAAGTCCGATTTTTGGGGCAGGTTGACTACTTGCCCACCTATGAAGCCATGCAGACTTTTACAGCAGGGCGCACAGCTGAAACACCCAATGAACTCTGGATTTGCGAACACCCCCCGGTGTTCACCCAAGGTCTGGCAGGACAAGCGGGGCATTTGTTGATGCCTGGCGACATCCCGGTTGTGCAAACCAACCGGGGCGGACAAGTGACTTTTCATGGCCCAGGGCAAGTCATGGCCTATCCTTTGGTCGATTTGCAGCGCGCTGGCTACTACGTGAAAGAATATGTGTACAAGTTAGAGGAGTCGGTCATCCAGACACTGGCTCACTTTGGGGTTACTGGACACCGGGTGGCAGGCGCACCGGGCATTTATGTGCGTCTTGATGACCCCTTCAGTCATGCCGCGTGGGTCGGTCCGGCACTGCCAAATGACCCTTTCAAGGGCTTGGGAAAAATCAGCGCCTTGGGTATTAAAGTCAGCCGCCACCGCACTTACCATGGCGCAGCACTGAATGTGGCGATGGACCTAGAGCCCTTCAATCGAATCAATCCTTGTGGTTATGCGGGACTTAAAACCGTAGACCTTTCTACAATTGGCGTTGACGCTTCATGGCATGAAGCTGCACAAGTTTTAGCGGGGCAATTGACCGCTCGACTATGAACTCGGGGTCGAGCCCAGACACCCCCTTGCTGAAAGAAGGAAATAAATGAGTACACCCCCAGTTGAACGCCATGTGGTGCGTGAAGTGCAAAGCTTGGAAAACTATGACCCTATGGCGAAGCAAAAAGCCGCCGCCAAACTTTCGCGTATTCCGGTCAAAGTTGAACAGGCTGAAATCCTCAAAAAACCAGAATGGATCCGCGTCAAAGCTGGTTCACCTACCACCCGTTTTTATGAAATCAAGGACGTGTTGCGCGCCAATAAACTGGTAACGGTCTGCGAAGAGGCCAGCTGCCCAAACATCGGGGAATGCTTTGGCAAGGGCACCGCCACTTTCATGATCATGGGCGACAAATGCACACGCCGTTGTCCGTTTTGTGACGTGGGTCATGGCCGCCCCGACCCGCTGGACTTGAACGAACCCGACAATCTGGCCAAAACCATTGCACAGCTCAAATTGCAATATGTGGTGATCACCAGCGTTGACCGAGATGACTTGCGTGACGGCGGTGCCGGGCACTTTGTGGAATGCATCCGGAAAACTCGCGAACTCTCGCCCGCCACCCAAATCGAGGTGCTTGTGCCCGATTTCAGAGGCAGGGATGACCGCGCACTGGAGATCCTGAAAGCAGCGCCACCCGATGTGATGAACCACAACATGGAAACTGTGCCACGCCTTTATAAAGAGGCTCGCCCGGGTTCTGACTACCAGTTTTCATTGAATTTATTGAAAAAATTCAAGGCACTTTTCCCTAACGTACCCACCAAAAGTGGCCTGATGGTAGGCCTAGGTGAAACCGACGAAGAGATTTTGGACGTCATGCGGGACATGCGCGCCCACAACATAGAAATGCTGACGATTGGTCAGTACCTGGCCCCCAGCAACAGCCATCTGCCCGTGCGCCGCTACGTTCACCCGGACACCTTCAAGATGTTTGAAGCCAAGGCCTATGAAATGGGTTTTTCACATGCTGCGGTGGGCGCCATGGTGCGCTCCAGTTACCACGCAGACCAACAAGCCCATTCGGCCTCTTTAAACCGCTGACAAATCCAGCATTGCCATGTTGGCGGGTTAACTTGGCATCAAAGAGGCCGGGTCATCCGAATCCAGCACCTGACTGGCCCACAAGGCCAGCTTGGCTGTGTCTGATCGCAGCACCTGTTGCTTGACCGACAAAATCTGTGATGGGTGCATGGAGAAGCTGCGCAAACCCAGCCCCAACAACAACCGGGTCATGGTCACATCACCCGCCATCTCGCCGCAAACAGACACTGCTTTTCCCTGTGCAATGCACTCTGAAATAGTGTCAGCCACCAGGCGCAAAACGGCCGGATGAAGAGGGTCGTATAAATGGGCCACAGATTCATCGGCTCGGTCAATTGCAAGGGTGTATTGAATCAGGTCGTTGGTACCGATCGATAAAAAGTCAAAGTGCTTGAGGAATAAGCGCAGAGACAATGCAGCCGCCGGAATTTCAATCATTGCACCCAGATGCACTGGGCCATAAGCGGTACAACGACGGTCAAGCTCTAGGCGAGCTTGCTCAACCAAGGCAATAGTTTGGCGAATTTCGCTGCCGTGTGCCAACATGGGAATCAGCAAATTGACTTGTCCATGGGCCGCTGCACGCAAGATGGCACGCAGTTGTGTCAAGAACATCGAGGGGTCGGCCAAACTCCAGCGAATGGCGCGCAAACCCAAAGCTGGATTCAAATGCGCTGCATCATGTCGGGCTTCATCCAGCGGTTTGTCAGCTCCCACATCCACTGTCCGAATGGTCACGGGCAAGCCTTTCATGCCGTCGACTGCTTTTCGATAGGCTTCGTACTGTTCGTCTTCTCCAGGCAAATTGCCTTGACGGCCCATGAACAGAAACTCACTCCGAAACAAGCCAACGCCAACCGCACCTGCCGTGATAGCAGCCCTGGTGTCTTCAGGCATCTCGATGTTGGCCAGGAGCTCAATTTTTTCACCATCGAGCGAAACTGCCGGGGTATGGCGTAGCCTAGAAAGCCGCTCACGCTCCAAATCGCCTTGGCGCTGCTTAAAGCCATAGTCAGCCAATATGATGGGTGATGGGTCCACGATGACCACGCCTGCATCGCCATCGATAATGACCCAGTCGTCTTGTTTGACGAGCTGACTGGCACTGCGTGCTCCCACCACGGCAGGTATGTCAAGGCTGCGGGCCACAATAGCGGTGTGGGATGTTTTGCCACCCACGTCGGTGACAAATCCGGTGAAAACACTTTGTTTGAACTGCAACATGTCGGCGGGCGACAAGTCGTGTGCAACCAACACCAAGGGTACATCCATGGTGTCTCCGAGTTGCAACTCTTGTTGTGGGCGTGGCGGCCTGCGCGCCTGCGTGACCAAAGAGCCTGTCCCCTTCAAGCCATGTAAAACCCGCTCTGCCACCTGCTCCATGTCCGCTTTACGCTCACGCAAATAAGGGTCTTCCATCTCGTCAAACTGGCGCACGATGATTTCCAACTGGCTGGTCAGCGCCCACTCTGCGTTGTAAAAACGCTCTTCGATCCAGAGCCGAACACCCGCAGCCAACTCCTCGTCTTGCAAAAGCATCAGGTGGACATCGAGCAAGGCCGTGAGTTCATGCGGCGCATCTTTGGGCATGTCTTTTTGCAATCGCTGCAACTCGTCCACCACGGCATCACGCGCCTTACTCAGTCGATCAATTTCCTGCTTGACTTGATCGGGCTGAATGAAATAGTGGGCCACGTCAACCCGACTGGACGCCACCAGTACGGCACGCCCAATGGCAATGCCGCGAGCCACGGCCAAGCCATGGATGCTGAAAGTCATGACATCACCTCAGCAAAGATCAGGTCATATCGACTGTTCATGCTCATTCGCCTTCACCAAACTTGTCAGCCATCAGCGCCAACAAGGCTTCAAGTGCTTCTTGGTCGCGTTCGCCACTGGTTTCAATCAGCACTTCACTGCCCAAGCCCGCCGCCAGCATCATCACGCCCATGATGCTTTTGGCATTGATACGCCGCTCGCCTTTGCTGAGCCACACTTCACACGGAAAACTGCCAGCCAATTTGGTGAGCTTGGCAGAGGCGCGGGCATGTAATCCCAGTTTATTGCTGATGGTCGTTGCGGCTTGAGGCATGTCTCTTTCCTGTTTGATTTTGGGGAGCGGTGCTGCCCACGGGCATCACCCCCTGAGTGCCGCCGGCCAGGGCACGCGCAGCCAATGCCTCTAGGGTTTCATGGCGATAACACACACTGCGCAGCAACATGGGCAAGTTGGCCCCCGCCACCAGTCGGGTTTTCAGTCCATCATTGAGTTGCTGGGCCACATTGCAAGGGGTGGCACCGAATACATCGCTGAGAAGTAAAACTTGAGAACTAGCCAATTCAACCATGGCTTGGCGAGCTTGAGCCAGCGTGCTTTCGGGTGAATCGTCGGGCAGGACGTCCACAGCCATCACGCCCAGCGCGCAGTCGGGGAAGACGTGCAATGCACATTCCCGCAGGGCACTGGCCAATGGAGCGTGGGCGATGATGAGGATACCGATCATAGGGTCTTGATTATCATGTCTGATCGGGCTTACTGGCCAGGAAATACACCCACGAGAGGACCGAGCAAAGCGTAAAAACCGCCAATGCAAGCTGATAAGCCATGATTTGCGTCAAGCCCATACCGCGCCCTGCATCTACCGCCAGACCGATGCCCCACTGAACAACAAAAATACCAGCAAAAATAACCAAGTTGTAGGCCGATAAGGCGCGTCCGGCCAAATGTGAAGGGAAAGCCATGCCCACAGCAGGCTGTGCCAGGGCCACAAAAGTGCTGCTCACGCAATAGATTGCTAAACCCGCAGAGGCGGCAGCGCCAATTGAATCGCCTAGCAAGACCAACACGGCCAAGGCCACAAAGCTCAGGGGCAAACCCCAGGCAATCAAGCGCTCGACAGGGACGCCCAACTTTGCCAGGCGAGGCGTGAGCAAACCCCACAACCAAAAAGCCACCAACATGCTCAGGTTGATAACGAACAAGCCTGTAGCAGCCTCTCTGGCCGTCCAGCCTGCCACCTGGGTCATCCAAGGGCCAGCCCATAAGGTCTGGATGGCGACCATTCCGCCGTAACTGAAGAACCCAATGGGTGTCATTCGCCAAAAATAGCGGCTGCGCCATATCAAGCGATAACTTCCGTCGTCATCAACTGGCGGCGGGCTTGTGCCCCCCAAGGAGGGTACTTGGGTATGCCACTTGGGAACCACCAAAGCAATCAGCAGCATGGTCAATGCGATCATCACGCCCAACATGACAAACAAGGCGCGCCAGCCCCAAATGGGCATGAGCCACTGCACAGGCAAAGTGGCCGCCAGCATTCCCAACGAGCCCGTCATCAGCATCCAAGAGTTCGAACGCAGTTGGATGCTGGCATCAAACCAGCGCCGATACCCCGTTAAGGGGGCCATCAGGCAGGCGCTAACCCCCATACCGCACAAAACACGAGCTGCCAGCAGTCCATGGAAGCTGTCTGCCCATGAAAATGCAAGGCATCCCAGGACGGCAAATGTTAAAAAAGCAAGAATGACCTTTTTCGGTCCATGTTGGTCCAGCCAACGTCCCAAAGGCAATTGAGTCAGTGAAAACCCTAAAAAATAGCCGCCAGCCAACAAACCCAGATCCTGCGCGCTCAGGCTGAATTCGGTGGTCAATGTCGGAGATAAAGTGGCGGTAATGGCTCGCACTAATGCAGAGAAAAAATAAGCCAATGCGAATGCCAGAAAAACCACCACGGCTGTACGGCGCGGCAAATGCTCTGGATTTGCCGATGGAATGGGGGTCATGGCTTCAGGCCTTCAAACAGTGTGTTGGCCATTTCTGGCGAAATTTTGCGGTCGTACAGCACCGCATGCACGAGTCGCACGCGGTCGCCCTCTGCCACCGCCCCCCAAGCAGCTTCCATCGCTACCGCCTCGCCGTCTGGTCGCAAGCCCTTGGCTTGAATCCGTACAGACCCAGTCAAAGGCAATTGCCCTGGCCGATGCCACAACTGTATTTCTTTGTCCAACAAAGGCCGGGCTACCCGCGCATTGTCCAGGGTGGCTTTTTGCCAGCCCGCCAATACCGCATTGGCATCGGACCCCGCCTGCAAGGCTGCGGTCATGACCGCGACGATGGCGGTGCCGCTTTCGCAGCCCGCCACCTGCAAGTCCACCGGCACACCCCCCAGCGGGACCGAGCGAGTGGTTCTGTCTGGCTTACAAGGCAATTGCGCTTTTAGGGCAGTGCCTTCAAAAGTGACCTCCCGCCAATTCTGTTCAGGACTGCAGGCGCTTAATGTCAGGCCAAAAATCAGGCTGGCCATGACGGCCGTTTTTTGAGTTCGCATGGGGTGATTATCCTGATCAGCGGGAAAGTGGGTTTTTCGCGACAATTGCCCCATGAATTCACTCAACGGCATCCGTGTTCTTGATCTCTCCCGCGTTTTGGCTGGCCCTTGGTGCACGCAGACCCTTGCTGACCTGGGCGCTGACGTCATCAAAATTGAGCGCCCTGGAGTCGGTGACGATACCCGTACCTGGGGCCCTCCTTTTCTGAAGAACGCCGAAGGCAGAGATACAGCTGAATCGGCCTACTATTTAGGTGCCAATCGAAATAAAAGGTCTGTGACTTGTGATATTTCCCAACTTGAAGGCCAAAAGCTGATTCGTGAATTGGTCAAGCACTGCGATGTGTTTGTTGAAAACTTCAAGGTCGGTGACATGGCCCGCTATGGCCTGGATTACGCTAGTCTGATGGCGATCAATCCAAAACTGGTTTATTGCAGCGTGACCGGCTTTGGACAAACCGGACCTTACCGGGACCGGGCGGGCTACGACTACGCGATACAAGGCATTGGCGGTCTGATGAGCGTGACCGGTGAGCGTGATGACTTGGGGGGTGGCCCCCAAAAAGTCGGGGTCGCCGTGGCTGATTTATTCACCGGCATGTACGCCACTGTGGCTATTTTGGCGGCGCTGAGACATGCAGAACGGACAGGCGAAGGCCAACAAGTGGACATGGCATTGCTGGACACACAGGTGGCAATGTTGGCCAATTTGGGCTCAAACTATTTGGTCAGCGGTAAGGTACCGGCTCGCGCAGGCAATGCCCATCAAAATATTGTCCCCTACCAAGTGTTTGAAGTCATGCCCCCCGAAGGCTCCCCTTCTGGCACGCGTGATCACCTCATTTTGGCCGTAGGAAACGATGGTCAATTCGCCAAATTTTGCGCTGTCGCGGGCTGTCCGGAATTGGCGCTCAATCCTCTTTACGCATTGAACGCCGATCGGGTTCGCCACCGCGCTGAACTGATCCCCTTGCTTGAGTCACTGATGAAAACACGCACCAAGGCCGACTGGTTGCCCTCCCTAGAGGCTGCAAAAGTTCCTTGTGGTGCCATCAATTCCTTGGGTGAGGTTTTTGCAGACCCCCAAGTCCTAGAGCGCAACATGGTCAGCCATTGGCCACACCCTGTTGAACCGGGTTTACGACTCGTTGCCAGCCCCATCAAAATGAGCCGAACCCCTGTCCGACAAGATCTGCCTCCCCCCATGCTGGGGCAGCACACCTCCGAGGTTTTGTCTGAAATTTTGGGTTTGCCCATTGATCAACAAACGCTCTTGCGCTCCAAAGGAGTCATTGGATGAGCCACTTTTTGCTGGTCCATGGAGCCTGGCACGGCGCATGGTGTTGGCAACGCGTGTTGCCGGGCCTGATTCAAGCAGGGCATCGTGCGCATGCGGTCACACTCACAGGTGTTGGCGAGCGTGC
>Ga0315909_10000616_pt1 | contig 47975 bp, 53 predicted proteins | sample LakEriMetagenome_11_FD_203527 | JGI IMG/M metagenome (GOLD analysis project Ga0315909, IMG submission 203527) | Freshwater fungal communities from buoy surface, Lake Erie, Ohio, United States - Buoy 2 MA125 | ecosystem: Environmental > Aquatic > Freshwater > Lake | place: USA: Lake Erie, Ohio... | reverse complement strand
GCTTGTAAGTAAGTTAAAATTTCATCTGTGTTAGAATTTTGAGCATCCATTTCTTTTAATGGTTTTAACTCAGATGCTTTAACTGTTTTCTTTTCTTTTTTACTACCTATTAAAACATCAACCCAATCATCACCAGATACATTATCTTTTTCAGAATCAAAATCATGAACAATAGCTGTATTACCAGCATATTGACCACTTGTTATTTTTACTTCTTGATCACGTTCTATCTCCCATAATTCTTTATAATCCATAGCTTTAGATGGACGATTAGGAACTGATGGAGCAGCTTTCCAATCTTTAGGAGTGCCTTTATTATCACGCTTACCAAAAGCGTATTTAGTAGCTACACCTGCACCAACACCTGGAGTTACAGAAGCGCCAGTACCTGTTACTGACATTTCCTGTTTAAGTTTGGTTTTTAAAGTTTCTTTTATTTTAGTTTTTTTATCCATTTCATTTACATTACTATTAGGAACTCCAGCTACATATCTTTTATTATATTTGTCAGATAAATAGCTAGCTAATTCTTGATTCATGTTAAAATCATTCTCTAAGCTATCATTATCATTTTTACTTTTGATTCTATCAGATATATATTTTAAAAAACCATTTTCTACAGTGTCATCAACAATTGCTGATACGTCATCATCTATATCTAATTTATCTAACCAGGTTTTAGTTTTTTTATCATCTGGTCTTAAAGTAGCTGCTTTTATAAAATCATATAATGTTTTAGCGTTTGACGCTCCAGGAAAGAATCCTAATACTTGATCTAAAGCAAATGACTTACCTTGAGATACTATTTTGTCACCTTTTTGTTTTAAAGATATACTGTTAATAGCATTTTTTAAATCACCGTATGTCTTTAACTCTATATCAGCCATTACTTGATATTTTTAATTTCTTCAGCTAATTGTTGATATTGAAGTAACGCTACTAAATGTTCATCTTTCACAGACGACTTGTTAGAAATCGGTTTAATCAACGTTATAACTTCGTTTAACTTAATTTCAGTTGTCTTATCGTCAACTTGTTTAACTAAATCACTTAATTCAGTTTTAACTTTATTAAGGTTCTCGTTGATATAAACTTTAAGGTGTTCAGGATTAGAAATATTGTTAATAAATTCTTTAAGTACTGACTTTTGACGGTCACTTAATGTTGAATATTTGCTGTTAAATTTCTCAATTAACATTCTATACGCTAAGATACGCACATTTTTATCTTCTTTGGATAAAGTTTGTGATACTTCTGATTCTGTATTTTCAATTAATGTCTTCTTAGTGATATGTTCCATTAAGGTAAGCTTATTAAGCACTAATTGTTTAGGCTCAACAAACTTATTTTCCATAGCTGATTCAAATAATGTATAAGCAGCAGCTAACGCTTTATAGTTGTTAACTTTAGCTTTGAAAAAACTTTCAAGATTATAATGTTTCTTAATTTCTTTAATTAAGTTGTATTTTTCCTTAAGTAATGTTTCTTTGTTCAATTTTTTAGCTAGATCAGTAGTTGTATTAACTAATGCTTCAGCCTTACCCTCACTTAAACGTGGGGCAGTTAGTATAGTATGATAAAGCTTATGCTCTTTAGATATTTCACTATTGTGGTAATATTTTTTTACAATTTTTACCGCTTTTGATTCAGCATTAGCTAACGTATCTGATGCTATTTGACGCACTAATAGCTCAAATAATACACCAGTGTTACGAAATTTGTTATGTTTGATACGCATAGTCTAGTATAATGATACTACTTATAAATATGTAGTTTAGTTAATTTCATCGCGAATATTATCTTCATTTAATAAATCGCTTTGTTCAAATAAAGTTGTACGACGGTTCATACCATCAAACATTGTTTTGTTTTTAAGGAATGTTTCCATAGCTAATGGTGATCCACCTTTCCATTGAGTTTTAGCTAATGTATCTTCTTGATCAGTACCAGCTGTACTGAATGTTTTAGTTCCAATACGATCTTTACCAAATGGATTGTCTTGACGATTAATATTTGATACTGATGCTTTAGGACGACCAACAAGATGTACAGGTTCATTTGGATTTTTCTCATTATATCCTGTTGGTACAGCGCCATCGCCTCTACCTTTACCATAAGCAGTAGCTAATTGAGATGGTGTACCATATACCTGGCCTGAATCATCTGGATCGTTGCCTTCGTTTTCGATTTGGTTTAATCTGAATTTACGTTTCTTGTCTTCAATGATTAAATCACGATACTCATCATATTGATCTTCACTGAAGTGGAATAAATTGTCATAGATCCATTCAGTTGGTAATAAGCTAGTATCCATGATGTTGGTAGCTAATTCAACTTTTTCTTTCATTAAGTTAACACGTTCTTGATCGTAAATGATAGAAGGTGTTGTTAAGGATAATTCAAAGTTTGTTAATTGTTCACCATCAAATCCTTGAGTATATAAGTGTACTAAGGCAATCTTAGTTAATTCAGATAATAATATACGTTGAATACGTTCTACTGTACGAGCGAATCTAATATCTTCAGCGGCTAATGTAGCTTTACCAGTTAAGTCTTTTTCATAACCCATAAATGCTTTAGGAATCTTAAGAGCAGCAAATAATTTGTCTCTTAAGTAAGCAACGTCTTCAATACCATTATATTCTAAACCTTTCGCTGTATCAATACGTGTTGATTGGTCATTTCCTCTTACAGGTATGTAAAAGTCTTCCATCATGTTCATCATATTGTACTTAAGGTTATATTGTCCTGTTTGAGGATCGATATAAGGTACTTTCTTAAGTTTTTGTACTGTTTTCTGCATAAATGCTTCTACCTCATTTGGAGGAATAGCACCTACGTTCATATAGAAAATACGTTTTTCAGGAGCGCGGACAATTCTATGAATCAACATCGCATCTTCCATCAATACCATTTGCTTAAATATCTTACGTCCTGGTTCTAAGTAACTTCTACCATAAGGTAAATAGTTAACATCACTTATTAGTCTAAAGTGAGCCATTTCGTAATTTTCAAAGTAAATATCTGATGTAGCTGTACCTAAAGCGTATTGTGTTTGTGGAGTTGTGATACCAGATACTGATGTTGGATCGTATTTAAATCTTACATAAGTAGGATTTGTTGGGTTAGTACCTTCTTCTCTAATAATTGAGTAAGCTGAAAATGGTATTACATTATATACACCAAATTTCTCAGCAATTTCTAATTTAAGATAAAAATCACCATACTTACACATGTTACGAGCCCAACTCCATAAGTTGAATTCAATATTTAATACATCGTAGAATAAGTTGTATAATATCTTTTGAATATTTTCATCAGATGAGCGAATATGGAGCATTTCACCATGTTCGTTTTTCAAAGTACATTCATCTGCTATAATATCTAATGCAGATGCTACAATAGCGTCTGTATCCATTGATTCATAGTCAGTATAAAGTTGTACTCTTAATGTTTGGTAGTTATAAACGTTATTAACGTTGTAAATACCAGCGCCAGATGTTGTATAAATCTTAGTAAAACGGTCTACAAGCGCGTTAGTTTGTAGTGTACCTAATGATTGTATACGATCTGTATCAATTACTCTTAGTTCATCGCCGCCAACGTTACGAATAACGACGTCTGAAGAGAATAACCGTTTTAGATTGTCAAATAATCCCATAATATCTTAGTATATGTTATAAATATTTATTTAAACCAACCAACTGATATCCTCCATACCACCTCTACCATCATCCATATGCCATGGGTTATTACTTTGAGGACTATGTGGAGAGTACACGCTAGTTGCTCCGGTATTATATGAAATTCTTCCTATACCTCCAAGTGAAGCACGAGTTAAATCCATACCTGTTTGAGAGAATTTTAAAGCGGTGTCACGTAAGAACATACCAATGCCAAAGGCCATTATAAGATCGTCATTATACCCATCATTGGCTTGGGCTTTACCATGTTTCCAAACAAATGTTCTTAATTCTTCTAATGTACGACGTGATTGAATAATACAAGCTCGTTCACGCATATAAGCTTCTAATTTTGAGATAACAAGTGGTCTTGTTTTAGTTGAGTTGGTAAATCCAGGTACTAAGTTATTATCATTTCTGCTTAAGAAATTATCCATTGTGATATTAGCTGTATCTGACTTAGATGAGTAGTATAGATTCTGGTATCCTCTATCTATAATAGTTTGTATTGTGTCCCAACCTATATTAGCGTTTTCTACTACTAATAAAGCGTTATTCCACTCGGTAGCTATAGATACTAATAGATGACCGTAGTCTCTAGTACCCAATTGTCCTTTGTATTCTTCTACTTGTTTAGCACCTTCAATATCAATAACATGACATGCGGAATAGTCTTTACCATCACCACGAGCAACGTCGGCTACTACAATATAATTTTTTGAGTAGTCAGGATATTCCCAACGCCATAAATTACCATCAAATCCTCCTTTAGCTATTGGATCAGCTTGATATGTTTGAATATAAAAATTTAAAATATCAGGTTCAACAACTGTATCACCTGAAGTTGTAAAGTCACAGTCACATTCTTGAGCAGCGTTTCTAATTCCTAGAATAGCATCTTGTTCATCTCTCCATTTCTGAGTTCGTTCTGGGTGTACAGTCCAAGGTAATTTTAAGGCTGTAAATCCATTTTTTCCTTCTTCACCACCAATAAATGTTCTATGGAACCAATTACCTGTACCATATGGAGTTGATATTGCTATACACTGACCACCAGTAGCTAGGGTTTGTTGAGCAGAAGCGAAAATCTCATCTATACCTTCAATGAAGGCAGCCTCATCTAGTAACAGCAATGACACGGCTTCAGATCTACCTGCGTCGCCAGTCGCACCAATTGCTTTTATCTGAGATCCATTGGCTAGTTTTAGGCTTAATTTATTATTTTCTATTGCTTTTAATTGTAACCAGCTGGGTAGATTATCATAGGCAAATTTAACCTTAGTAACCATGTTTTTAGCTGTTTCTTGCTTAGTCGCAATACAAAGTATGTTTTTATCTTTGTTAAATAACATTAGCCATAATGAATAAGCTGATGATAAGGTAGAAATACCTAATTGTCTTGACTTATTTACAATACTATACTTGTTCTTTTTAAACTGATGTAATACTCCTTCTTGGAAAGGGTATAAATTAAATTGGATACGTCCACGTTGTGGGTGTTGTATCCAATAATACTTTTTCATGAAATAAACAGGGTCTGTAGCACATTTAATATACTCCTGTTTGATTATATCTTTAATATTCTGTTGATCACTCATACAACTTGTTGTATATAAATATATAAGAAGAGCCTAACCTTACGGGGTTAGACTCTAGAGCTATAATACTGAGACTATAGCGGGGGTTATTTAACTAACATTAAATATACTAATCCACCAGCTATTAAGCCAGCACCAATTTTAGTAAACTTATTTTTAGCTTTTAATTTTGTATTTTCTAATTGTAATGTATTATACTGAAATTTCCAATCTTTAATTTGTGTTTGTTGATTAGCAACCATGTTCTTATAGGTATTTTCTTTAGAAACATACTTAGCTATAACACTATCTTTAACAGTTACTTTTTCTTCTAATGTATTAATAGATGAATCTTTAAGTACTATGATTTGCTTAGCACCATCTAATTCTACTAAATCCTTAGCGGCACTAACTAATACTGGTTGTGCTACTAATAGTGGATTAGTAATTGTATCTGCTGGGTAACGATTGTTAAATGATGTTACTAATTCAGGATCAGAATAAGCATCAATGCTATTTTTTTCTATTTCAATATACTCAACAATAGTTTTAACTTTAGCTTTTTGATGATCCAGTTTGTATTGTAACTCAACAGCTACTATATCTAAAGAATCAATTTCAGCATCGTCTTTAGCAATTTCTAATTGCATACTATCAACAGCATGTACTAAACTGTCTTGTTTAGTTTTAAATTCTTCTGTTAAACCAATATTTGATACTTTATCAAATACTAACCATAACAAAATTAAAATTAAAATAATAGGTAAAATGTATTTTTTCATAAGTTTAAATTTCTTCTTCTCCATCTAAGTTAATTGGTTCATCATCAATTCCTAAAGCTTTTAATTCATCATCATCACTCTTCTTCTTTTTACCTGCTATTGTAGGCATTGTTGGTTCATCTAATGCTCTAAGAAGTTGTTTAAGAACATTCTTAGTATTTGTAGGTGTAAACTTATATTTGTCAAGATCATTTAATACTTTAACATATGCTACTTGATCTTCTGATTTTAAATCTTTAAGTACATCTACAAGCTGTTGAATTAATTCTGGTAGTGCTTCTTTAGCTGCTTCTTTTGATTTAATATTAGCAGATTTAAAATCAGCACTTGACATTCCTCCGTCTTCAGCTTCTTTAACTACACGACCTGTTTTCATAGTTGATGTAGCATATTTCTTAATAATCTTATCAATTAAAGCTGAGTGATTATTAAAGAATTCTCCTACTTTAGAATTTAAAGGAGCAGATTTTGGTAATTTAAGTTTAGCTAAATCTTTCTCTGATGGACCTTCTTCATCATCTTTGTCCATAGCTTTTCTACCTTTAAGTTTTGATTTACCTATAAACATATCCTCAGCATCACCATAATCACCAAAAAATCCACCTTCTTCTTCTTCAGGTGCTGAAGCAGATTTAGCAGTAGTTGCTTGTAATAATTGATTACGAATATCAGGAGTAAAAGACCAGTTAACACCAGGAGCAGCATTTTTTTCAATGTCACTCTTTAGTAATTCAACTTCCATTGGATCAATATTTTCATCACTTGCTTTCTTAATGAAGTAGTTGATTACTTGTTGTTTACGATCTAATTTATAGCCAGTTGGATTTTTAATTCTATCCTTAATTTGTGGAAAACTTGTATTGAGTTTGTATTTTTCTTTAGCAATACGTGCCATTTCCTTTACAGGAACTTTAATGTTAAGTTTTGCTTCAGTTATAAACTTTTTGTAATCGAAATCTGCCATGATTTGTTGTTGTTATGTTAATAAATATTTTATTTTAAAGCGTCTAATACAGTTTTCACACGATCTTTAGTTGAACCATGTAATATCACTAATTTTTTAGGTGGAAATAATGATAATAAACGCAATATTTCTTGATTAATGTCAGCTCTATATTCAAGATTTGTTTCTCTTACACCATTATCTTCCATTTCTACACCAACTGGTTCAATATAGAATACAATATCATATTGTTCTCTTAATGTCATTGCTGCATTCACAAACTGAGATTTGTCATGTGTTCCAATAGATTTAGCTAACATTGTAAATGAACATACATCCCATATTGTTCTATCTGTTAATATATTTTCATGTAATAGTTCACTAGAGCGTTCAGCTAAAAATACAAACTGACCATTAATAGTCGAATCAGTATTTAATGGAATACCTAAGTCACGTAAATACTTACTACGTTCAGTAGCAGTTTTATAATTTTTAAATTCAGCAGTTTTAGCCAATGCTTTAACTAACGTTGTTTTACCAACTGACATTGTACCACATAATCCTATTTTCATACTGTGTATTTGATATAAATATTAATTAGAGACGTGTATCATATTTCGGATCCTTAGCTGGTGGTACACCATTTGAATCACGTTTACGATCAAGAAATTCATCTTTTGTGTATTGAATACCGAATAACCAATATTCTTTTTTACCATCAGGATATATTACTGCTGGTTCTTCCCAGTTATGAAGTTTACCATCTAGATAAAATACGATTCTACCATCTGGTGATTTTAATTTTTTAACTCCTGCGTCTTTAGCCATGTTATTTTTATTTAATTAAATATAATTTATTTACTTGGGTTAAGTAAGCTTTCAGCTACATAAATGCCGTGTGCACCTGATACTGTAATACCACGAGCACTTAAAGCATCTCCTACAAAGTGAACATTTGGATAAATTGTTAATGACAAATCATTGTAGTTAACTAATGGTTCAGGTGATAAGTATTTTACTTCAGGAATGTACATACCCCAATCATTACCAAATTCAAATACCTTATTCATATCATCAATAAAGTTTAAAACATAATCAGCATATTCACCCATTGCTCCTTTAAATCCATCTAAAAATTTAATTTGATGTGCTGTCACATCTGTACCTTCAGATGTTTTACTCACAGTTCTAGATGGACTATAGTATAATCCCTTTCCATCTATTTGTAATTTATTAACTACATCTCTACTCCAAGCAAATGGATCTTCAATACCTTTAATTTCCATTAATATACCAAAATTGGTCATATTATTTCTAAATTCTTCTCCTTTTTTAGCATGACCATTATAACTTAAATCACCGTATGTTTCTTCTACTGCTACATAAGCTGCGTTGTTGTTAGTACAGAACGAACGTAGAGATACATTATCAAACTTTTGATATAACTTAAAGTCGTACGATACATCAATTAGTTTTTGAAAATATTTTTGTGGTGCTTCAAATCGAACACCAATTTGTACTGATTTAGGTTCATTAGGTAATTTATAATCATCAGCTAATTTTTGTGCAAAATCAATACCTGATTTACCTACTGCGAATATTAATTCATCGTATAATAATCCTCCTGAGGTGTATGTAATGTCAAATGGTCCTATATTTTCTTTTGTATTAGTAAGATTTTTATATGATACCCAATTCTTTTTAAAATCAATTTCTGTCACTTCAACATTCCAGCTAAAATTAACACCTTTATCTAACAAATATTGATACCATGTTTTAGCAATTTCATGTAAGAAATTAGATCCAATATGCCATACAGGAAACATTCTTAAACCAAAATACGGCTTAATAAATTCAGGTTCTTCCTGTGGGTCAGACATGAATATTTCTTCTGGTTTAGGGTGAAAACGAGTAAAATTATCTACTACTTGCTTCATCAATTCCATTGCTTTTTCTTCACCGCAATACTTAGACAATTGACCACCAATTGAAGTATGATAAGTTAATTTACCATCACTCCAACCACCAGCACCTAACATTCCTGTCATTACCTCTTCAGGTAAGCGATTTATTGGGTCATTACCTTTGTCTATAATGGTGATTAATTCACCAGGATATCCATTGTCTACTAGTTTAGTAGCGGCGTTTATCCCTGCTACTCCTGCTCCTACAATAACGATTCTTTTATCCATTCTGGGGTGTTATTTAGTTTGTTATAATTTAATTTTTTAATTCCAATTTTGTCTTTAATATAAAATTCTCTATATGCGTTCAATGTATCGTCTTTTTTATATTCATCAGGCATACATTGTGGTGGGGGTATAAATTCACTATTTGGAATTTTACCTTCTAATAAAGATAAGTTATCTTTTACCCAAAGCAAAACTTTTTCTGTTGCATGTGACTTACCATATCTAATAATAAACTCATCACATATCTCTAAACCATGTTCAAGTAACCATTTAACATGATTCATTGACTCACGAACCCATTTTGTTGATGGGTGGTTATAATGAGCTTTCTTATATGGAGCTTCTATTCCATAATGATGAAATGTTGTACATAACATTTGAGCAGATTCAATTTGCATCTTGCGGATATGATCATCTACTAACTGCTTAGCAGCTATTTTTGGATCAGGATGGATGTAAAATATATTCATAATAACTAAATATAAATTCATTTTTTAGGTCAAATAGAGAATGGCACACCTTTTGGGTGCGCCACAGCTGCATAATTTTTTTAAGTCGACAGGCTATGAATCTGTCTATATGTTATTAACTAAAGTCTATATTGTTATTTAAGCTAATGTCTACATCTTCTGGATTGTCACCAATAATAAATTTTGTTAATGATGCTATACCTTGAGATACATAGTCCTTTACTTTATTAACTACAGATTTAATACTATCTAATACTCCTTCTTTTAATTTAGATGGATCTGAAATTAAAGAAACAACTGACCAGAAACGATAACGTCCTGTTTTTTCTCCTTTTAATTTCTCAGATGTAGATTTAAATCTAACTGTTAATTTCATTTGATCAGCTATTTTAGCAGCGTATTTATCATCTTGAGTTTTATGTAATTGTGGATTACCATAACTACTATCAACTGATAGAACATAATCTGCTGTAGCAGGGCTACCAGGGCCAAATTTTTCAAGACCTGACATTGCTTCTTTAGCAAATGCTATTTTAAATTCAGGACTTTTATTAAATAATGCTTCTAATTTACCTCTCATTTCTTTATGAGCAGCATCTCCAGCTTTAATAACTTTATCTTTACCAGCTTTTAAATTTGTATCAACACTACCTTGTTTTGTGTATCCAGCTTCTACAAATTTTTCAAATGTATCAATTACATCTTTTGCTTCTTTTGTTTTTAAAATATTAGGTACTTTTTTAGCAGCAGCATAAAATGTAGCTATTGATTCATTCTTACCACCACTCATTAATTGAGCGTTACCTGCTTTAACAGATATTTTTCTATCACCTAATATAACATCTGTTTTTGGAGTAGTATTTGAAGCACCAAAACTAGACCAAAATGGAGTTACTGATACTGTACTTCCTGCTCTACCTGTTCCTCTAGCTTCTTTACCGCTAGTTAATTTTAATTGAGTTATAGCGTTAGCGGCACTTTTTACTAAAGAAGGATTAGATTTTAATTTTTCTAATTCAGCTGGCAGTATAGCATCTTCTGGGATTGGTTTTTTGTTTAGTTTATACCAAGCATATACTAAAGCAGATTCAAATAAAACTGCTTCCCCAGTTTCAGCTTCCTGTAATTTATTTTCTAGTAAGTTTAATTTAAATTTTTTCTTACTTTCAGCTATTTCTTCAGGTGCTTCTTCTTCTTCTGGTGTTTCTTCTGGTGTGATAGTAGATGTTTCTTCTTCAGAACTAGAAGCCATTTCTGTTTCTGGTCCTTGAGTTGATGGTGGAGTACCTAACATTAATAAATCAGCTATAGACATAACAGCATTTTCAAATTCACCTATATTGGATAACCAATACTTTTTACCACTTACTTTAGCCTCATATTTTTCATCACCCATGAATATTAAATGAAATGAGCGATTATTGTGTAAAACAATTTTAAATATAGTTGGTTTAGGTGCCATTATATAAACACCAACAATATAATCTCTAAAATTTTCAGTTAATAAATCAGTTAAAGTTTTAGTTAATGTTGGATATTTCATTAACATAAACTCTAAAGGATTAGATTCATAAGTAATTTCAGATTGCTGTGGAGCAACATCTTGATCTTGTTGATCAATTACTTCTTCCTCTTCTTTTATAGGACGTGATTTTATTATTCTAAATTTTTTCATAAATTAGTAGCCTAATTTTTTAATTCTATCTTTAACAAATAAAGCAGCTTGATATACTGGGTAGTCAAATTTCTTAGCAATACCTTGTAAGAAACGTAATACTAATTTATCACCTTCAGGATTGTTAGAATTAGCTGATGTGAACATAGCTTCATTCATTTCATCTGAATCACCATATGGTTCTAATTCATGGAAACTTTGATTTGCTTGTTCAATATAGTTTTCTGATTTAGCAATATGATCTTGAATCCAACCTGGAATGTCTCTTTCATTATCGCCTAATTTAGCCATAAGTTGACTAGCTGAGCTAATGATAGCTTTTAGGCTATTTTGAGCCATTGATACTTCATGATCTTCACTTTCATTTATTGATCCTTCAGTATAATCTACTCCTTTTTCTAAATCTTTAGAACCAAGAATCATATCATATTCTTCAGAATCAGAATCAAATATGTCTCCTTTTTTAGCCCAAAGTGTACCGTATGAATAGTATTTAGGGTCTATATCTTCTTTAGCAGCTAGAGTATTTAATTTATCGAAATAATAAATATCTCTTAATATATTAATTGGATTATTTTCACCTTCTTTAGCTATAATTTTAGCTTGTACTTCATCAGGTAAATCTTTTTGACCACCTTTTAATTCAGGGTTGTCATCATGTTTATCAGTGAATGTAGCTTCTTCCATATAACCACATTCATTACACATTGCAGCTTCCATTTTACATCCACATTCAGGACATTGTCCTTTTTCTTCACCCATATAGATACGATCATCTTCTGGTTTAATACGACTTATAATTTCTTTAGCTTTAGCTAAAGCAGCTGGGTCTTGTGAATTAACTAATTTTCTTAACTTATAAAATAAGTCATCAGATATTTTACCTTGTAATTTAAATAAATCACGAGCTAAGATATCAGATAAACCAATTTCGTCTTCGTTTGTTTTTTCTAATTCATTTATAGCTGTTTTTAACTGCCAACTATGTATGTTAAAATTGTCTTGCATATTTTTATTTATTTTGTTTTACCCCAAGTTTTACCTTTACCTTTTTTCTTACATCCAGCAGGTGTTGGTCGACACGATGGATATTTAGATCTTTTTTCACCTTCTTTTCTTCCACAGGCTTTATATCCACCTTTTCCATCAGGAGCATTACAATCTACCCAACCGGTTTCTTTACCTTTAGGACCAGAACGTTTAAACCATTTATGTAATGATTCATCTTCTTTAAGATCTTTCCAAATATCACCTTTACGACATCTAACAATAGCGCCTGATTTATAAGCAGATGGTTTGTCATAACGTCTATCAGCTATTCGTTTGCAACGATCTTCTTTTTTTTCAAGAAGTGATTCAATTAATATATCAGTTAAACGAATCATTATACTAATAATTTAGTTATGTATGATTTAAGTTCACCACCTTTAATAGCAGTTAATGCTGTTTCAAGTGTTGCAAGTGATAATTCTTTTGATTGTATAGCTTTAACAGCTGTAATGCCTGATGCTAATAACATTATACCAACAATAACGTGGAATAAGAAATGTGCTATTTTTTTAGCTTTAGCTTCATCTTTAACAAAACGTTTAATAACTAATTCAAGCGGTGTCATATATAAATGATGTAATTCATCAGCTATACGTCCCATTTGTTGGAAATATTTTTGAGCACCTCCTTGATCAGTTGGTTTTTTACCTAATGTTCTATTAACAATACTAGTAACTGTTCTACCAAAACGAGCTACTAAACCTAAAATAGCTGGCATAGCTAATGCTATACTAGCTGTAGTAACAATACCTTCTTTTTGGTTTTTAGAGTTATCTTCTAAAGCATCTTCAATACCGCCTAAAAGAGCACTCATTTGACCTTTTAAGTCATCAAGTGTATCTGTAGCTTGTGGATCTAGTGGCTCTATTTCTTTGATTCTAATTTTCATTATTTACTTTTGTTTATTACTCTAGCAGTCTTATTTTTCAAAGTTTTAAGAATATCTCTAAACTGAGCTAATTCAGAACCATCAGGTGCTTTTTTTAAATAATCAACTAATTGATCTAATTTAGTGTATAAAAATTGAGGGTCAACTTCGTATGATACATCCCAAGAATACTTATCTGTTTCTGGGTCTATATTAGTTAAAGTAGTTTGGATACCTGTTTCAGGATCAGTTTTACTTTGACCAATTTCTCTTTCAACTAGTTCTTTAACTATGTTTTTTAAATCAGAGCGTTTCATTACTTAGTTTCAGCTTTTAACTCGTCAACTACTTTTTTAGTTTCTTTTTTATTCTTCATGTACTCTTGTACTTTAGCTAAAGTTTCTTCTTTCATTTTCTTGTAAGCTTCAGCTGCTTGTTTTACTTCGTCTTTTTTCTTGTCACGATCTGCTAATAATTTTTCAGCTAATTTCTTAGCTTTAGCTTCTTTAACAAATACACCTTTAATATCTTCTGGTTTTAAACCACCCATCACTTGACGAGCAAAGTACATTACATTTTCGCATTTGAAGCAAACATCATCTAAAGTAGCACTAGTAGATGGTTTTTCAACCACCCAAAATTCACCTACTTCATCAGTTTCAGGAGAAAATCCTTCGTTGATTATTTCTTCTTCAACTTGTGGTTTTACTTCTTCGATTGCTTCTCTGATTAATTGTTTTAATTCAGATTTTTTCATGATTTATATATTTTAATCTTTAATTTACCTGTTCCTTTTATAGTTCTATGCCACATATGACGTGGTATAAATATTGGTTGAGTCATAGACATTGGTAACTGGTTGTCTAGTTGTACTAGCCAATTTGTTGGTTCTATAGCTTCGACCATCCTATTTTCATCATCTCGATGCCACATTAGCTCTATAGGGTCAATGTTTTCATCAAATTCCCTAATTATATATTCACTCGTAACTAATAAGTCTGTATATGGTTGACTCATATTATTTTATTATATATTACCCCATTTGTAATGATCCTGATACTCCAGCAAATGGATTTTCTGTAGAGTAAATTGCTCCAGAATTTGTTCCATCATGGTTATTACCACTATTATCTAGTAATATATCAGTTATATTATTTCCTTGGAATGTTAATAATACTGTATCTGCTGAGCTAGTTAATGGAGCTGTTGGTACTGTAAATGATGCTGTTGGGTATAAAGCGGCATTACTCCATCTAAAGTTACTCATCAATCCTTCAAATTCAGATTGATTTTCATTACCATATCCAATTGTCAATGGTAATCCTTGGCTTGATATACTTCCAGTATAAGCATTGCTTCCTATTTGAACACCATCAAGATACAGATAAGTATTAGAACCAGAACCCATCACTGCGATATGGTTCCATGATCCTGATGTAAAGGTAGCTAGACCATTCATAAGGGCTGTGCCATTCCCCCAGAAGTATAATTGAGTTGCACCAGCTTCAATTGATATTGCGTTAGCGGCAGGATATGAACCAAAACTATATAGACGTGGGAAACCACCTATATTACCTGTCACATTGACAAACATCTCAATAGTAAAGTCTCCTACAATATTAAAGTCTGTGCTAGCTGCTATTCCTACATAGCCTGGAGGTGGTTCGTTTACTTGAACAGTCCATCCTTTATCCACTAAGCTTGCTGTGGCTTCAAAACCTGCACTTGAAGGAACAGCATTTGTACCACCAGTTAAATATACTGATCCATCCTCTACACCACTTCCATCTAACCATTGTAATGTATCGTCTACAGCTTCTTGTGTAAGAGCATTGTCACTAAGACTAAGATAGCTAATATATGCTTCAGGTAATCCTATTGACGTAATATTATTAGCAGAAAAATCCACATATGTAAGATTATTGAATGATTGTGCTGATATATCTACAGCTCCTGCTATATTACTTCCGTCTATATCAAGATAATTTAAATTTGTAAGCTCTGACATGTTAGGGATACCAGCTGAGAAATTACTATCATCAAGACGTAATTCTTCAATAGCTGTAGATCCTGCTAAGTTAATAGATGTTAAACTACTGGTAGATGTTCCAGGAATGTCACAATCACTTATGTCTATGTAAGTAAGATTTGGTAATCCAGATAAATCAATGGATGTAAAACTATTATAATCTGCTCTAAATTCTTGTAGGTTTGTTAGATTTTGTAAGCCTGTTATTGATGTTAACGTTGCTCCCATAATTATTTATATTTTTAATTGTATTATTTGTATTTTTAATCGTCTCCTAGGAAATCTAATTCAGTTACTAAACTTATATCATCAAAACATAAGGTACAATTATATGATTGATCTGAATCTGCATAAGAGTAATCAACAGTGTATGAGCCGTCTACTACATCAGTAAATGTTGTACCGTCACCCCAGTTTATTGTAAAATTAGTAGGGCCAGATGTTGTAATAGTGAATTCTGAATAAGTTCCATCAGTTGTATTATTTACAAATTCAATACAGTTTGAAGAAACTGGAGATGCTGGAGGAGCACTAGCACCACCAGAACCTACAGCGGCTACTGCTGTACTCTGTAGACTTTGTTGTTGCGCTTGTAATGCTTCAAATAATTGAGTAGCATACAAGTTAGACTCCATTTGATATTTTTTAGTCACCTCATAAAGTGATAAACCAATGTTGTCAGCTCTTTTTACATATTGTGCCCAAGGTCCTGGGTCGAGTTGAATACGATACATTTTTATTTATTTAATTTTATTTTTAATTACCAATATCCTGAGAATGTTGTTTTAAATCCTAATAATTTAGCATAACGAGGTAAACGACAACTCCAATATGAAGCTTTAGTTCTATCCTTTTTATTAGGACAGTCATGGCGTTTTGAAAACGCACGACGTGCTTCTGGGTTGTTTAGTTTGGCTCTTAAGCCACCACCTGCCATACCAAATGATACTTTTTTTACTTTACCTTTATCTCTAACATATACATAGAATTTCTTAGAACCACCACGTTTTGGTTTACCAATTGGGGGTGTTTTCTTTTCTTCTTCTAATGCTTCTGTCAAAAATTCCTCGGTCAAGGGTAAGTCTAGTGGTACTTTAATACCATTATACTCACCAAATGTACCAACATCAGTATTATCAAAATAATATTTATCTGATTCACATAATACTAAACGTTTAGCTTCATATAATTCTCTTGCCTCAACAAATAGTTTTAAAAACATCATGGACTGAGGGCGATATATTGATTCGTTTAATGGTAAGTTATTTTCAATATGATAAAACATGCCTTCAGAGATGAAAACAGGTTCTTTAGATTCATTCATAACTAACTTAGGACCATGATTATACTCTTGGCCTACATAGCTGATGATTTTTTCAATATGCTCCTTTAATTGTACCTTATTCATTAGTATGGAGTTGTTTCTTTTGCTTTTGGTAATATCTTAAACTCAACTACGCCTTCAATTTTCTTAATATCTTCAACTATTTTTCTAATACCGGCTTTAATATCACCTTCAATAGCTGAAGTGTCAATCTTAATGTCGACATTTGTTTTATAGCGTAATTGTCCTTCTGAATTTGAACCAGGAATAGCAGCTTGTGAATTTACAATAGTAACACCTGGCAATGCACGCATAGCAGATAATATGTTAGTTTGATCATTAACTTTAGTGTTAGTGATCATTGTAGCTAATATTTGAAATTGCTTAGCCTCAGGTTTTGGTTCCTTTGGGTCAGCTATTGGAGTGAAATCCTCCTCTTCTTTAACTATACGAATGCGCATTACTGTAAGTTTACTAATTTATATTTAGTTGATTCAATTAACTCAACAAAAGCATCAATTTGGTTTTGAATATACGAATCTTGAGGTAATGAACCACGATTTTTTTCTACAAACATACATAATGCTTCAAAATATTTTACAGCGTCATTTGGATTTTCAATCCATTGTCCTTCACATTTGTAACCAGTAATAATACCATAGCGGCCTTGAAATGACTCAACTAAAGCATCAATTAAAGGTATAATACCATCATAATAAGCATTTAATGCTGTATGAGCAGCGAATGCTCCTGGTCCTTTAACTTGTAAATGGAATATATGTGCTTGTGTGCGAGATGCAAAAAATGTTGAAACGAAGTTAGCCATTACTTGTGTTGGATTAGGTAACTCAATAGTCACAGCTAATTCTGGCTCATTAGGGCTAATTGTTTCTGGTTCGAATCCTTCTTTAAGTTGTCCTTTTTCAGCGGCGTATAACGCGCTCATGTATTTTTCTGCGGCAGAGGCGTCTTTAGAACAGCCCATTTTCTTACCGGTTTCTTTATATACGCAATTTCCTTTACGAGTATATGGCATTTTATATAGATTTTATCCTATATAAATATATTAATGGGTAATAATAAAGCGATTATTTACGGGAAGTTTTAGCTTTGATAGGCGCGGTACCTTTTTCAAAAAATTCAACTTTAGTGCGTAATGAAGCTACTTCTCTAGTTAGTTCTAAAACCATTTTACGTAACTCATCTTTTTCACGTGCTGATTCAATAAGCAATGCTTCTAATTTAGAGATACGATCTTTACAGTCATGGCGAATAAATTCTTCATCACGTTCTTTACGCATTGATTTTTTTTCATAGAATCTAAATGCTGTAGCGCTACCTAATACTGTTATAGCTGTTATGATTACTGTGTAGATATTATCCATTGCTGCCATGTGAATAAATATATTTATATTTCTGTCTCGCGCAGTTTCTTAATATACTCCTTAACTTGTTTTATTTCATCCTCATTAACCTTACCACCACTCCATGTTTCAATGTCACCTTGTTCAGTAACAAATGTGTCAGTTTTAGCATTTATAAACTCTTCAAACGCTTGTTCAAAATCATCAACCATAGAATTTTTATTTGAATTCATCATTTGTGATTGATATTCATCCCATTTGCCATCTATTTTAATTTTAGCCTCCATTTCAATAACACAATCAAAACACATATGATGTATTGTCCACATTTTCTTGTTTAAATCATCTGATTTAAGTGGTTTTGCGCAATTAGGGCAAGCTAAAGGCATAGTGATTAATTGTCTTAGTTTATCATGTTTGGTAATGGTTTGCTTAATGCCATTTTTAATGGTCCATTGCTTATCATTTTCCTCCCATACATCACCTTCTTGATAATCTTGAGATTGTTTACTATAACCTACTTGAACACCAGTAGCTGAGCCAGCATTGCCGGTGATAATGTTTCTCATTCTCTGAACATCACGTTTAGAGAATTCTTTTTTTAAGTTGTTTTCACTCATAAACCTATTTTTTTCAACTGTTGAATTGTATCTGAAGCTGATGTATGGTGAATACCAATACCACCAGCATCTTTCCAACGTTGTATATTATCTGCTCTATCATCAATTAAGATAGAGTTTGGGGTTGCAAATTCTTGTTTACGCTCTGCTGAACGTAAGATAAGTTTAGTACCAGGCATATTTCTTTTTACCCAAGTAAATTTACCTATTTTAGATGATTCCTCACGTGATGGAGCTGATAATAATGATGGATTATATGGTTTGATATAATCCCATAATTGTTTTCCATCAGGCATCCAAGGTAATTTAATCCAAAATGCTGCTCCTGCTTTAGTGATTGGAGCCCAAAATTCTTCTGGGTTGGTATTATAACTAGCATCTTCACCAGTTAATTCTTTATATCCTTTTTCAAAGTCAACTAACACACCATCCATGTCACAATATACCTTGTAGTCAGCTTTTTCTTTAACATCTTCCTCGAATATTTCTGGTCTATATTGTCCAAATTGTCTTAATAAAACACCAGCAGCAGCATTAGCTTCATTTTCAGCCTCAGATCCTGTTTTACCATCTTCAGCACTTAAAGGTCCTATTTCGGCTTGTTTACGATGTACTAACTCATGAGCTAATGTACGTAAAATATCAGCTGTTAGTCTTGATCCTTTAACTACTAATAATTCATCAGTTTTAGGTTGATAAGCACCTAACGCGTGCATTTTTTTAGCTAATTGCTCATCATCACTAAAAGTAATTTTAGGTACTTGTTGTAAATCAAGAGCCTGAGAAACGAAATCAATAAAATCAGCTATAATATTGTCTGTTTTATCTTGTGGTTCAGTTAATGTTTCTTCTAATGTTGATTTCCACCAATTAATAGTGAATAAATCTTCTTCAACATTAACAGGTACATTATGTTTACTTAAATAATTAAGTACTTTTTCTTTTTGTTCAGGTGAATCTCCTAAATTAGGAATTAACATACGTCTTTCTTTACCACTAAATGCTTGTTGAGAGTATTCAAATGGTATTAACATTGTATTTAAATAATTCTCAATTTTAGGTGTTAAATGATAAGGTACACGTATAATTAAATTACCATCTTCTTGTCCTTCTTGAAGTTGATCTACATTTAATACTGGTATTCCTAATATTTTAAGTATATCATCAAACTGTCCTTTTTGAACAATTACTTCTGGGAAACAGCCTTCTAATTCTTTATATGTGTTTAAGTAATTATTTCTAGCTTTAGAATATTCAGTTGAGTTTTTATCTGATACTGAGCGTAAATCAAGTACTGATTGTTTTAGTTTAGTTACTAATTCACGTACTTGAGTTCCTGATAGGCGTTTATTGTTTGTCACAACTTTTTCTTCAATTGATAGAGGCATTACTCTAGTACTAAATGCTTTTTGTAGTGGAGTAAAATAATCTTGTTCTTCTACTTCATTTTTGGCACCAGCAACATATGCTTTTAATTCTAAATCCCTATCAAAAGCACTAAAAATATCTTTGATTGGAGAAGCATCTTCACTTATTTTAACAACTGCTTTTGCAATTGGAGATGTAGCTAAATATAAATCCCAAATACGTTTACTTTGTTCTTTAGTTATACCATCACGAGTTTTATGTCCAATTAATACTATTACTTTAGTAATATAAGGGCGTGAAGCTAAATCTTTAAGTACTTCAAAATGTCCCTCATGTGGAGGTTTAAATCCACCTGGATAGTAACAGATAGCTGGAGGTGTTTGTTGAGTATCCTCTTCGTTTAGCTCGTTTAGTATTGTATTTAAATCTATCATTTAATAAATGCCTTTATTTTACTAACAGCATCATTTACTGGTGTAAATTCAGGAATGTTCTGTAGTTGTGTGTTTATATCTTTATTTAGTTGTTCAACATCTGCTTTTGATTTAGCCATTTCTTCAGGTGTTTTTGGTTTACCTTTGGCTTTAGATGTGTCAAAAAATCTACGTTTTATTTCTTGAGGATCAAAACTCTTATCAGCGTCTTTTAAATCGTTATTAATTAAAACAAAATTATTTCCAAACGCTTGTTTGTAAATATCAATATTTTGATTAATATCTCTCCATGTTCTTAAAACAATACCTGGCATTAATGAACGATCTCTATTAGCATTACGTTCAAGTGATGTCATTGGAGAAACATATATCATTACCATCATAGTTTCATAGCCTAAAGCCTCTAATTCCGCCTTTTTCTTGAGTAAAGGACGAGATGCCGCACCTGTACCATCAATAATAATGTCGTTTAAATTTTCGAGCGCTTTGGCGTATTTTTCCTTAGTAGTTTTTTGTGCTTGGCCCATTAATTTAGCGGCTTGTGACAACTGTTCAGGATCAAAATCCTTTTGTTTCATGCCCATTCCTGATGCTTTCAGCAATTCCTCATAAGTGTCGTCGACATTTATTACTTGGAATTTAGAAAGTGGTAATGATTTAGATATAAAGGATTTACCGGAACCAGCTGGTCCGGCCATGAATATTGCTTGTGGCGTTTGTTGTGCCTCTTTGATTCTAATCCTCATATCGATAAATATTAACTATCCTTCCTTGGGCGTCCGCGTTTTCCGCCTGTTTTAACATAAACAGTTGATTTCTTTAATGTTGGATCCATTTTTGGACGGCCACGTTTACCACCTGTTTTAACATATACAGTAGGTTCTTTTTTAAGTGATGGATCCATTTTTGGACGACCACGTTTACCCGTACCTGTACTTGTACGTATTTTTTCAGCTTTAGCTTTACGTTTAAAGTATCTAGGATGTATAATTAATGAGTCAGTATGGAATGCTCTACTAGCACCTGTAGTATCAGTACATTCATATCCGCCACCTTTCCAACCTGGAGTTCCGTCTGGGTGATATTGTTTAAAATAGAATTTATTTCCACTATCACTCTCATAATATTGGGCAGGTAATACCTCAATACCTTTAGTAAAATTCAAGTATTCTTGTTCATTAACTTCTACCACATATGCTTTACGTGGGTAGATAGGTGCTTCTACATCAATTACTTTCATAACTTTTATTTAATATATTTAACTACTGTTCTATACTCATTCGCATCATCATCAGACATACTACCAAATAGTACATACAATTGACATTCTTTTTGATACAATTCTTCAAACATCGGATGTTCAGCATCCATACTCTCTAATGATTTTGTTTCAATAAATAAATCCACTGCTTCTTGTACTAATTGTTCGTTTATCATAACTTTTATTTCTTATTATATAATAAATTTAGTGAAATAACCGCGGTCAATCAATCCTAATAACCACGTTCCATTTCAAATTGACGTTTTTCATGGTCAACCTCACTATATACGTCTAAATTTAGATACGTATTATTCCATGTATTATGAAATAAAAACTGTTTAACCCATCCTGGATTAACAGAATTTACACTATCACGCTCTTCCGCGGTCAATAAAACTTTATTCATTAATTCTTGTGTGTTCATATCTTTCATTTCTTATTATATAATAAAGATATGTTAGTAGTCGCGGTCAGTCTAGTTCCCTTTAGTTGGGAATCGTGTCCAAGTATTGGTCCAAGTTGGTTTAGATAATGTTTCTATTTGATGTTTATCAATAAACGATTCAATATTACCTTCAGTTTTTGCTTTAGTTTTAAGTTCTTTTGTTTGATAACATACTGAACCCCAAACTGAATTAAATTTATTATTAGTTAATTTACTATTATTACTCATATATGATTGGTAACTATTATTACCCAATAATACTCCTAAATTATTCCATTCAGTTATTGTTGAGTTAGTTAATTCAAATTTAGAGACATCTTCAGTATATAAACCAGATCCAATTCTTAAAGTTGATGAATCTAAAATTAATGTCATGTTATCTAGCTTAGGATAAGTTGGTATAGTAGTTGAGCCATTGTTTTTACACTCAACACCATTACCATTATTAAATTGTTCTCCAAGTACTGGTTGATGACAATACATTTTGTCTTTTTTACCTACACTGTTTTTTACAGTACCATTATAACCATAATCAAAACTAAAATCATCATCAGCACTAGCATATGAATATAAATTACTAGTGTTCACAGAGCCTCCCATAAAATAAAATGAACAATCTCCTGAATAAGCTGTTTGAACATATTCAATTATAGTTCCTTTACCAACACCTCCTAATGTTAAAGCACCCATATCAAATTGAGCAGGTAATGGAAATCCTCCATACTCAATTCTTACATAACGTAAAATACCACTATTATCATTGTCATTATTTCCACCATAAGGAGCACCTATACATTGTAAGTTAAATACAGCATTACTGTTATTGGTTTTTGCGTAACCTAATATAACAATTCCACCAAAATCTCCTGGTGATTTTTGTCCATCGGGCTTACCTGAAGTAAATACAATAGGTTTATTACTAGTTCCATTAGCAATAATTTTAGAACATTGCTCAATTATGAGCATCCCTTTATTACTGCTTTTAATGGTTGTTCCTGGTTCAATTGTTAATTGTGAACAGTTTTTGACATGAACATTCCTATCTAATATGTAAACATTATTAGTTGTTAACGTTTTATTAGTTGTAATGTCTCCTTTCAACACAATTGTTTCTGAAGGAGTGTTCATAACGCTCAATTCTGATTTTGAGCAACTAAATAAAGTGACCACAGTCACTAATAACCATAATTTTTTCATAACATACTTATTTTAAATTAAGATATGTTACAGATTAGGGTCAAGTTTTATTGAGGTAGGTAATGATTCGGTTACTGGTTTGAAGTTAGGATTTTCAAGTTTATATATCTTATAGATATTCATGAACATTTCAAAGTTATCTTCTATATTACTTATTGCTCTTAATTCCCATCCTTTACCTTGTATTTTATCTTTTTTTCCTTCACTACGTGTGTTTGCTTTAAGCCATAAAATACCGGTTTCCTCTATTTTAGCATCATGGGTTTCATTCCATGCTTTAGAGTAAGCAGCTAATTGTAAGTCATATGATGTATGGAGTGAGTTAGATGTTTTAATATCTAGTAACCATAGTTTTTCATTCATACGAACAATTAAGTCAGCTGTACCAGCATACTTATGTTCATCAGAAAATAAATGATATTCACTTACTATTAGTTCTGGTTTATGTGTGTTCCAAAAGTCAGCAAACTTAAGGATCATTTTCCACACATCTAAACTATATTCAGCTCTACCATTTTCATCTAACCAATTAATTTCTTCTCCGTTTAGGAAGCGATCAATAGCTGTATGTACTTGAGTACCTTCAGCTGCTGCTTTAGAAGCAATAATATCACTATTGTGTCCTACATCTTTTAACCATGAATGGAAAAACTGATTTTTAGGGAAAAAGTTTAATACTGAAGTTACTGATGGGTAATATTCTTCATTTCGTCTATAAAAACGAGAGTCTAAAACATTTACTTGTTTATCACCCGCACTGTATTCTACAATACGTTTGATTTTTGGATCTTTGATTATGTTGACGTTTCTATCAATCATGCTAATTCTAGTTTTTTATAAATTAGTTGTCCGAGAGTTAATTGCTCAGCTTCATGAACTAATTTGGTGAATTTTTCAAAACCCATATCTGATGGGTCTTTATCTTGTAAATCAATCAGATAAACGTCTTTACCTAAATTGAGAAGTTGTTCAGCGTATGATAAAGCATCTTTTAAGGCGTCCCTATCTAAAGACACGTATACTGTTTTAACATTTGATTGCACTAATTTCATCATTAATGCTTTGGAAAATGTTTTTCCAAGTAATGGTATTGCATTACGTTTAATAGCAATAGCATCAAAAATACCCTCACATAATATAACAGGAACATCCCAATTAATAAAATATTCAAGTCCTATTAATTCGTTTTTATTACATTTTGGTGCATCATATTTTTTCTTAGAGTTAGGATTAATATCCCTGGCTATGAAATAGTTTAATTCACCGTTAGCATCATATGATGGTACAATAATTCTGTTGTTATACCTGCCTTCTTCACAATAACCTATATTATACTTCAATATATCCGCCTTATTGATACCTCGTTTCTTTAAATACATTAAAGCGTGTTTAGCGGCGATATCTGTACGTGCGAGATTAGTAAGTGGTTTATATTCTTTAGGTAATTCTACTTTTGTTTTGTCATGAACTACTTCTTCTTTTTGAGTAAAACCAAGTATTGATTTTAACTCAGCTATTTTGTCAGAAGTAACTTTGATCTTTTTAAATAAACCTACTAATGTTTTACCTTTAGCGTTACATACCCAACAATGCCATGGATTTTCTCCTTTTAAATTAGGAACCATGTTCACCTCTAGTTTAGGCTTATGATGATTACAAAAAGGACATTTATAAGCGTAGTTGTTACTACTCGTTTCTTTTCCTTTTCCTAATACGCTGTTTACAGTATGTAGTAAGGCTGCATTAATCATAGCCAATAATATAGCTAAATTATTTTACTAAGCCAAATCTTTGGTAAAAAACTTACCTAGTATATTGTCGTTGTAAGATCTATTGTTACTGATTAAAACTTCTTCTTTACACTGATGATGCATTTCCCAGTATGTGAGTTGTTTTTTAGTTAGACATTGTCTATATATCCAACGATAAAAATTTTCCTCTCCATACTGTTTAATATCAGCAAGTAATTGTTTATTAGAACCCCAATATGTTTTCCAATCGCTTTCAACACGAATTATTTCATGTGTTGGTTTTCGACCAGGTCCTGTTGGTTGTTCTGCTAGTTGTTTTTTGGTAAGTTTATGTTTTTTATTATTCCAATAAACTTTTTTTCCGATATAAAATTTACCTGTCACGTTGTTGGTAATTTTATAAACAAAACCATAATATTTTTCGGGTTCAATTACATCCCAGCTTTTCCATTTCATAACATTATTTTTTTATAGATTAACAAGCAGTTAAACAATCAGGATCTGATGGAGCACCATCTAAATTAACATCATATGAAGGTTGTGGATCTAGTAGTTGTTGAGGTTGGTATGTATATGGACCTATTTTATAATAAAGACCAGTTAATGTTAATGGAGTACTTGATCTACCTACACCACCTGGGAATACTGGGCTACAATTATTATTACAATCAAATTTAAGAAGTGAATAGTAATAATAAGGTGGAGGTGCGCTAGGTGAGGGTGTTAAACTTATTGATGGTGTTAAGCTCACTGATGGTGTTGCAGTAATTGATGGTGTTAAGCTTATTGATGGGGTTAAACTTATTGATGGAGTTAAACTTATTGATGGTGTTGCTGATGGTGTATTACTTATAGTAGGAGTAACTGTTGGTGTCATACTAGGAGTTACACTAATACTTGGTGTTACCGTTGGTGTATTACTAATTGAAAGTGATGGATATGGACTTACTGAAGGTGAAGGAGTTGGTGTAAAGTATGGTTTTGGTGTCCATTGTGTATCATATTTTACTAAAAATGTCATATCACTATTAGATGATATTGGAATTGGAGCTGACATTTTAGCTATAGCTAATAATTCTTGAGCATCATTATATAAACCAACAGCAGTCACATACGGTGAAAATTCTGATCCTGAAATAGAACCAGTCACATAATCTTTTAATATACCAAAGTATTTAGATCCTGTCACATTATAAAAAACATCACCATTAAGAGATGAACTAAATGGAAATAAAACAGCTTGTGAACCTGATAGTAATGTTGGGTTATAACTTAAATTAAATTCATAATCCTTTATAGAACACTTAATAAAGTTCTCATAAACAACATGGTTGTTTTGAAACTTTACTCTTGTAATTCCTGTATTTATTGTTCTAGTATTCATAATTAACAAGCGAAAGTTGATGGATTAACTGGGGCATCAATTGAAGATATACAAACATTATTCACAGTATAGCCACATCCTACATAAGTACCACCACCTAAACAAGGATCACTACTATTATAGTTTTGGCCAGCAAGGATTGTACCATAAGCTGTGTATGTGTATTGATATACACCAAATTGATATAATTCAATAGCTAAAATATAGTTTGTATCTACATTTACTGGTTCAAGTAATGTTATATCCCATCCTAAATAATCACTACATCCACCACCAAAACAAGATTTAGTACTTGCATTTAAGTCTATTACTCTAGGAGCATAACCAACAGATGGTGATGGAGTTATACTTGGTGTCACTGTTGGGGTCACACTAGGTGTAGCAGATATAGAAATAGATGGAGTTAAACTAGGTGTTAAGCTTATACTTGGTGTATTACTTGGAGTAGTAGATATAGATGGTGTTACACTAGGTGTAATTGATGGTGTAATAGAAGGTGTTGCGCTAATTGATGGTGTTACACTTATTGAAGGGGTAGCACTAGGACTAGCTGATGGTAAAGGACAAAATGTTAAATCTAAAACAGGAGCAACATAGTCAGGATCTCCAATAGTATTAGGTTTAGTAACACCAGTAGCAACACCATTATCTAAATAGTACTGTTCTAAGTTTGTGTATGCTTTAAATCCTGTATTACTCATTTTTTATAAATATTTTATAAGACAACGTAAGATACTACATTAGCTATTGATTTACAAGTAACACCACATCCACAGTTAAATGTTGTAGAAGGATTGGTTTGTGTATCACCTATACCAAATGTTGCGTCTAAGTAAGAAGTGTCTACAAAGGTAATTCTAACAGTTCCTGATATTGTAGCAGGTGCTGCAAACGTTACATAGAATGTCTGTTGTGTTTCATAATCACCTGGGTATAGGAAACATTCTCCACCTATTGTTTGGTTATCAAATACTCCTGTTAATGTTGGGTTAGGATTAAATGAGGTACTTGGTGTTACTGATGGAGTAATACTAATACTAGGTGTAACACTTACACTTGGTGTTTCACTAGGTGTTATGCTTATACTAGGTGTAACACTTACACTTGGTGTTTCACTAGGTGTTATGCTTATACTTGGTGTCACACTAGGTGTTATACTAATAGATGGTGTTGCAGATATACTAGGTGTAACAGATGGTGTTACGCTAGGTGTTATACTTATACTTGGTGTAATAGATGGTGTTTGTGATGGTGTAACACTTATACTAGGTGTCACAGATGGAGTTACACTTATACTTGGAGTAGGAGAAGGAGAAGTTTGAATACAGAAAGGATTAGCTCCTCTCCATCCTAATAATCTTACAGCGTTAGGGATAATAGTAAGTACAGCTACATTTTGTTCATAGAATACATTACCAATATAAGAACCATTAGTTAATGTGGATCCAATTGATGAAGCTACAGAGCTTCCACTGTAAAATAAATTATAATTTCCATCATCATATATTTTAGCTGTGTATGTTGAACCACTACTAAAATATAATTCAAAAGTACTTGGTAAAATCTTTTCGCTTGTTAATGTTTTAGGTATGTTAACAACATAAATAACACTATCAGAAGCGGTTGGAAAGAATTTTACTGTATCTAAGTTACCTGGATTGACAAATCCATTATAATAAGATTGAGTACTTAAAGTACCATCATTATATGCTGTACCTTGTCTCTCAGTTAAATATAAATGAGATGATGTAGGTAAAAAGTTAGGATAATAGTTTAAATTAATTGAGTTATAAACTAAACGTTCATACTGCCCATTAGTGATAAATTCAGTATTTGGATCAAAAATAGATCCACTCTTATTTACCCCAATATTAACTACAATTCTATTATCAGCAAATGAGCCGGAATCTATATCCCAGCTTTTATTCGCTGTATATGGTACTACGAAAGTATCAGATACGTTAAACCTTTTGTAAATGTTTGCTGACATGGGCGTAACATTAGAAGTCTAATTTAACTCTTAATAATAATTCTTTAGTAAAATCTTTTACCAATGGTTTATTTAATTTAGCAACAGCTAATAAATCACCAGTATTATTATATAAACCAACACTTGTCATAAATGTTTGTGGGTTATAAATTAATGATGTATATAATAAATTACCATTAGAATCAATTACTGTTGGGTTTGATGTGTAATTAAATTCACTATTTTTAACACGAGTAAAGAAATAACGAGATGAAATTGTTTCTGAACTTTGTAAATTAAACAATGATTGAGAAACAGCAGATGAAGAAATCATCTGGAATATCATTCTGTTATTAATATTGTATACAGTATTTGGACCAAAGAAAGCAGCTGCTTGAGATGAACTAAATTCATTAAATATAGCTCCTACTCCACCTAAAGCACCAACTGGTAAAGCTAAAGCTCTTGGGTTTAAGATGATTAATCCTTCATCAGGAATAATCATACCATAAGAACCACTAACTGTATAATTAGAAGAAGATGGAACAGTTGTTTGAGTATTTGGGTTATAAGAACCACTTAATAACTGATAAACACGAGATGTTCCAACATATGTTGAAGTTGTTGCTACTGTAGAATCATCTACTAAACCAATTGATACTGGTGAGCTACCACTTGTAATACGTAAGAAGAAAGAACCAGGATTAAATGACTCTTTAAAGCGAGATCTAGCTACAGATATAACAATAATATCTCTTGATCCAGATGAAGTATTTGAACCAAAAGTAAATGATGAATTTTCATCACCAAAGATTAATGATCTATATTGACCATAGATATCTCTTGTTGGGGTTTTATCTGGTACTAAAGGATTAAAGTAAGCTGAACCTGAGCCGGCGTAATGGCCGTAAGCTATTGAGAATTGAGTCTCAGCGCTCTGACTAGCTGGTAGGTTAATATTATCTTTAAATACATTAAGATAAAATTTACCTTGTGGATTAGTTGATTCTTGTAATGACCAACTAAAGAAAGTGGTCAACTGAGTAGTGTTTCCACTCCACATAGGGGCTACAAGAACGTCTGAACTTAGTACCTGATCTTCAGGTTGGTATGCTCCAAAAGACATATGTTAATTAGGTTTTAATTAATGATAAAGGAATAGTAATTCTAGCTCCACTGTCTCTACCCATAACAGTTATAGTGGTGGTGATTGGATCACCAGCTTTAGCTGTTGTTGGGAATAAAACGTTTGTGGTAGTACCTATTAATGAAAAAGATGTACCAATTTGACTCTTAGATAAACTAGCACCACTTGAATTTGGTAGTGGTTGAGTTAAATTTAATCCAGTTGTATCAATTCCAGCACCAGTGAATGTACTTAATAATCTTGAGTCTCCCACAGTCATCATATAACCTGAAGGCTCAATTGTTGTTGTAGCCCCTAAGTAGTTTAACGTTTGTGGAGTAATATTAATAGCTGATGCTTGGCGTAAACTAACAGCTGCTAAACCAAGATTCAATACAGGTAACTTAGAAGTACCACGAGGTAAAGTTACTAACTTATATTTCATTGACTGTGTTTCGTCAACAAAAGCTTCTAATAAAGGCATTGCTTCAATCGCTTCACCAAAGAAAGCGGAACCTGATGGATGGTTTGGATTATATAGAGTATAATCAATTTCATCATCAGACAATGCAAATTGTGTAATTTGGAATGAACCATCATTACGCGCTAACAATTCACGGCCCTTCTTTGTTAAGACCGCATCTATTGTTACATACTGGTTATTTAAATACGCCATTTTAACTATGTTGTTTTATATAAATATATTAATGTGTTAAATTTGTTACTAAATTAGTTTCCTAAAGTTAAAATAGTACTAAATATCTTACTCTTAAGTTCACTAACAATATTAGCTATATTATCATCTATTTCTAGTTTTAAATTATTTTTCTTAATAATTCCACCAGAAGTTGGACCTATAGATTTAGTATGTTCAACTACAATATTAGTTTCATCAGGTATTTTTTTAGAAAATACATAACGATCAATTCTACCAAATCTACTGGAAGTAACTGCGGAGTCCACATTTCTATCAAGTTTAAATATTAATGGACCAGTAGTACTAGCAAGTGATACTTCAAGAATTGTATACTCATTAACTGGTTTAAATGTGTAAGTTGGAAATGATGTTTCAGTTATTGCTGAACCTGTACTATCAAATCTTACAACATCTCCAGGTGTTAATGAAAATGGAAGCTCTGGAATGGTAAATCTATTATAAACATTATTTAATTTATCTATTTCAGTTGGAGTGGAAGGGTTTGAAATACTACTACCTGAAAAATAAAAATTGCTATTATAATAGAGAGCCATCTGTGCTGAGCATGATACAATATTGGTTGGTTCATAACCAGTAACTGTAGATTCAGAATGAACTGTTAACCATGAGTTTTGATCTCTATCTGAAAAAGCAAATCCTGACGCTATACCAGATGATGGTTTAACACTAAATATGACAACAGGAGGTGTTCCTCCATTAACATTTCCTATATTTGACCCACAATCAACTCTCCAACTAACTGAATTAGTACCTGCTCTCATTGTAGCAGAAACAGGAACAACTCCATAATAAAAGGCATAGTAACCATGGGATACAGAATTGATTCTTGGGTCAGGATTTGTTAATCCATTACCAGTAGATGTAGGTGTCATTTTTACATAAAATACAACATCAACATCATATGGTAAAACTCCACCTCCTGTATATGAAAGTGTTCCTTCAAGAATAGTTTCTCTATATAGGTAATGCTGCACTAATCTCGCAGTAACATTACTTGTAAAGTTAGCTCTATTTAAAGCAGGTACACTACTTATTCCTGATGGGACATAATAACTCTGGATTACTCCAGGAGCTATTCTCCATAATGTAGGAACATATTTGTATCCACTATCAAATATTTCTTTATTACCATCTAAAGATTTCTGATTAGATGGATTTTGGTTATCAAATAATGAGATATTAGCTATACCAGGCTCATCATAAATTTCACTTGGTTTAAATATGTTTTGTACTTGATATAAATTCCAAAGTTCTTTATTTGTAACAATATTGTAATTACGTTGAGTTAATTCAGTTAATGATCCTGAAGCGTCAATTAAGTATTTAATATACATGTTTGTTCTCTCAGGCATAGCTATTAAGAATGATCCTGTAGCTACTGCTTCAGAGAAGAAAGCAAATTGAATTGTGTTTTTATCAATTACAGCATTTCTACCATATGGGCCTAAACCAACACTCCATAAATTAAGATCATCATCCTCAAAGAAGTTATAGTTTGTACTATTAGTTTGAGAACCAATAAATCTTGGTCTAGCGTGACGGGCATAAGTGTAAGTAAAATCTTGAATAGAACCACTAGTTAAAATTTGTAAAAATCTACTTCCACTAGTAATATATTCTGCTTTACGTCTAATATTTGATTGCTCAACATTAGAGACATTATTCAATAATGGATTATAATCATAATTCCAAATTGATTCTGAATATGAACTTGTATTAGTTGGTCTATAAGAAGTAAATGGATTATATTGATCTACAAATGTATCAAGTGTTCCACTTGGGAAAACACCTGTAAAGAAGTCTCTAGCATCTGATGTCATAGACACAGGACCTAATTTGCCTTCTACTGTATACCCATAAATTGATTGACTATAATCACCACCATTACTAGCTGTTATAAAAGCAGTATCAATAGATTGACTATATTCTAAGTTATAAATTTCAGGTTCAGGTCTATATACTACTGGTCTTTCAAGTAAGTGAGGTTTAATAACAATACCTGTAGATAAGTTAGTTCTAGCAGGTGTAAAGTCTTTAAGTGTTCTAAATAATGAGTTATGGAAAAACTCAATTAAACGAATAAAGTCTTTATAGTTGTATTTGTTTACAAATTTCTTAAAGAACTCAGATTGTAATGGTTGTAAAAATTGATATGAACCTGTAGCAGGATTACCAATAATATCATCCATGTTATAAGATGAACCAAACGCTGCTATAATAGCTCTGTCAATTTCATCTTGTGGAGATAAACTAGCATCAAGTATATGAATATCCTTAGTTAAAGGAATTGTAGGTTGTATTTCAATACTCTTATTTGGTAATAATAAATTACCATAAGTACTTCCACTGTATATTCTTACTTTATCAGTTACTGGGTTAGCATATCCTGAGTTAGCAACATCAGCATAATATGTTTCTGTAAATGATGTGTAGTTATTTTTATTTAAGAAGTTAGCAAATGTAGCAGTCCAAGATTGAATTGTTAAATCTGGGGCTACAGAAGCTACAGTTGTAGTTGTATTGTGATTATAAGTGTATAGGTTATTACCTAATGGCCATCTAGCTGTTAAATCAGAGAATGAAGAACTATAAGTATTACCTTCAATTGATTCAGGATTTAATACATGAGAGTCAAATACAGATTCAGATACATAGTTAGACCATAATCTTAATTCTTGTAATGAACCACTAAATGGATTAGATCCACCTCCAAATGTCATAGCACCTTCACGGTACCATAATATGTTGTCAGTAGTTGTAGTTAAACTAGCACTTGTTTTATGTCCTATTTCTCCCCAAACATTACTCTTAACAAAGAATTCATATGTTTGAGAAGTACTTGTTTGTCCTACTCTTAAATTAGGATTTCTTCTTTGTACTAATACAGTAAACCAATCAGTATCAGCATCAGAGTCACTATTTGATCCTGTATAATAAACAGGTATAGTAGATGAAGTTACTGAATTTGAACCTAATTTAAATTGGAAATATCCAAACTGGCCTGTACTACCTGAGTATATTGAGTTATCAGATGCTGTTGGAGCATATAATAAATTAAATTGTACATCAGAACCACTATGAAATAATGATTGAGTAGTAAAGCTACTTGTTGGGAATGCTTTAAATCTAAATTCAACACCATTAGGTACTATGTCTGTGAAAGTTGTTCTTACAGCACTTTGTGAAGTGTAAGTCCAAGGTACACGTATAGTATTAGAACCACTAACATCTAAAGCATAAGTGAATCTATCAAATTCATATTCAAATGAAGATGTTACTTTATCTACACCACCATATTCAAGATAACTCATTACAGTACTAGGAACACCAAATATAGTGTTTAAGTATTGAATGAATCTATTTGTACCTTTAGCTTTAAGTAATAAAGGTAAGTTATGGTACATACGTTTGTATATACCTTTTTGTAAGTCTTGTCCTGATAATTGATAATTAGACGCACTAACTAAAGTATCATATGAACCTGTTATAGGCTTATAACTACCATCAGGACTAATACCATAAAGATATTTAAATACATTTGTTCCATCTTCATCAGTATAAACATCAATACCCATTGATTGTAAAGCAAAGTACACTAAGTCTTTAGATATACCTTGATTTAGAGCATTTTTAGTTTTATATAAGTCTGAAAGTGCTTTAATATGAATCCAAACATCATCAAACATTTGACCCATTGAAGAGATAAACTTAAACAATGACTCATTATCTGTATTTTCATTTACATAACCAGGTACAGCGTAAAGCAAATAGTTCTGATTATTATCGTCATACAATGAAGCAGATTCAAAACTACTACTATACCAAACCACTGCTTGAGAAGAAGAAACAGAATAATTTACAAACGGTTTAACAGAGTTTTGTTTTGGCCAAGCATATGAACTTGAATTATAATATAAGTATTGCTCATATCCATCAAAACTTTGGATTGTACCATTTAAACTATTTTGATAGTTTACAGATTGAGTTACTGAAATTGGATCTATAAGACCATTTAATGACGCACTAGCAGAAGTGAAAAATTCAATTCTGTTTAATTTATATTGGAATCCTTCTAATCTACGAGCCGCAGAAGAGAAGTGAACAAAGTCTTCATAAGTAGCATAATCAACATTAATAGCAAAATTTGAAGCACTTAATTGACCAAGTAATTCTTGTAATGGACCAAATGATGCTTGTGAACTAGTAATTTGATTAAAGTTAAAATACGGTGTAGGACCTACTCTTAAATTATCTAAATCTAAATCAAAGTTAGGACCACGCAGAGTAGGAAATGTGACAGGTATAGGATCAACAGTCATTGAAACATCATACTCAATAGGATTTGATAAGAAATCAACTACTGATAATGAGTCATTTACCTGATAATTTACAGGTAATGGATCTAATAGTTTAACTAGTATTGTTGGTTGTCCTGTTAAAGCAGATGTAGCAACTCTAGTTACAGGATCAATTACTGTTGTAGTTGGACCTAAATCTAAAGCTACATTTACAAATGGTATAAACTTATTCTCACCAAAATTTAAATAGTATTCTTTAAAATAACCAGCACCTTGAATTTCATTTATAAAATTATAAGTCTGAGTTTGTATTTCTTCATTGGTTAGATTACCTGTTCTTAAGCGAATTTCCTTTCTACTTGGAGATATTTCTTTAATAAAAAAGGTCTCAGATGAACTAAAAACAATTTTTGGTCTTAAAACATTATAGACTGTTCTATATTTACCTGTTCTAACACCTAAATTTGTTAAATCTTTTCCTGGGTTGAATATCAATTCTTGTACAGCTAAAAAATTATTTGAAGCTGGTATGCCAGGAATATTATATCCTTTAAAGTTAGGTATTGAATATATTAATTTATTAGCTGGGTCAAAGACATGCATTTCAACATAGTCATCACTATTGAAGACAAAGTTTCTAGTCATGTCTTTGGTCAAAACTTGGCCTTCTAAAGATCCTGATAGGATATTATTATTGTTTAATATTCGTGTATATGTTGTAGCCATATTATGCTAAAGTTCCAAGGTTAGTTTGAGATAAAACAATTATTTGATTTTTTAAATCAATATTTTCAGTTCTTAAAATTTCAATTTCGCTTTGTAAATCATCTAATGATATACCAACTGCTTCTAAGCTTCTACCAGCTAATTCAAGATGAGATTGAACTGAACCTGTAGGAGGAATTTGGTAATATAAATTATCATATTCAACAAAAAATTGATCAACATTTAAATCAGGTTGTACATTAACATCATCAGGATTAGTAGTGACTGCTAATTCTGAGAAACTAGTATCAACAACATTATTAAACTCATTTAAGTCATATATTGTTTTAGCTATACTAGTAGAATCAGGAATAATTAAATTTTCATCCATTACTCAACAGTTTGCATTACTTTAAAATAATAATCATCATCAAAAATATAAGTACCACCATCAATGATAGACTTAATTTGTATTTTATAATAACGATCTGGTTCTAAGCCATTCATATATAGTCTGAAGAAACTGCTTGTTCCATCAATACTTAATTTAGTGGCTACATCATCGAAATCAACTATTTTCAAGTTGGTATTTAAATCTATAATAGAATAGTATGAAGTAACTGGTAGGCATTTATTATACTTATAAAGACTAGTTGTAGCATAAATACGTGGTGGGTATTTTTCTCTAGCATATACTCTAAACTTTACATATTCATTATCATAGAAAATATTTTTATTATTTTCAATAGCTATGTTTATTTGTTCATCAGTAATAAACACGCTTGATGCTGTGTTGAATGTACTATCATTCCATTTAAACTCCAAGCTTGGTGGGTAAATAGTGTTAGTGTCTCTTGAGAAGAAATTAAATGTGTATATATAATTAGGATCAAATTCAAATGAACCAGTACCTGTAGCTGAAGCTGACATACTGTTCATAATAATGAATCCATTGTTATTAATAACACTTCCTGTCCACCAACCTACAAATCTAGTAACATTAACATCAATATCTTTAGTTGAAAAATAATTAAATGATTGAGTAACAGAAGATGTATACCAGTTAGCACCACCATTTGCTGGTAAGTAATAAGATGAAGTTACGCCTGTTGGTAAGCCTGTTGTTGTCCAAATATTCGTTTGGTTTGAGTTTCTATACCTCCAACTAGCACCATCTGTTGTAACAGGTACATTTGAAAATCTACCTGTACCCATGTCCCAACTTTCATAGATTGGGTGTACTTCTATATTAAAGTTAGTTGGAATACTCTCAACATGAGCATTATATAGTTTTAAAGAGGCTGTGAAATTTGCTCCTGATTTAGAAATAGCATCAGCTATGTCAGAGTTATCAAATTTAATTAAGACACGACTAACTGATGAAGATGCATATAGGTTAGACTCATTCTTAGATAAGTCTAATATAGAGTCTAACCCAGCATTTAAAGTATTATACTCTGAGTATATTGTTGTGTCCTGTGAAGGAAATATTTTGTAAACACCCATTTATATTAGTATTATTCTAGTATAAATATGGGATAATCACAGAGATTAAGCTAATAAATGATGATATTCTTTAAAGTGCTTAATACGATCAGCTAAACCAATAGTACCACCATTAACACGTTTAGTAATTTTCGTTACAACTGCGTCAGTAGCGCCTTCATCAGCTATCTTATGTAAGCCATTTTTATTAAAGAACCAAGCAGCTGATAATAAAGCATATTTGTCTGCTACTGATGTTGGGTCTTTTGTTAAGTCTTCATTAATAGATTTACCAAATGCTGTGTAGTTATCTTTACCTGTTAACTGGATGTAACCACGACCACAGAATTTAGCGCCATCACCTGATGATTCAGGGCCATTACCCATTCTATTACCATATACTTTGTTGGCAATTTTTTCAGGTTGTCTAGCGTATGATGCAGCGGCTGCTTCTGTTGGGAAATATTTTTTAAATGTATTTGCTAAACCTTTAGCACTGTAGTTTAAGTTTTCTTTAGTTAGTCTGAATCCGCCTGATTCATGACCACATTGAGCTAAAAAGTGAGCTAAACGTAGTGGAGTGTTGATTTGGAATTTTTCCATTACTCCTGGGATTTGGGCGATTACTTTGTCAGGAACATGTCCTTTTAATTTGTCTAAATTCATATTTTAATTTTTAGTAAGTTACTACTCTACCATAAATATCAGTGTCAGGATATCTTACCTCAAAAATCATTGGATCAATTGATGGATATACAACACCTTGTTTTGTAGCTGATTTAATATCATATCCGTAAGGAGAATAATTACCTCCTACCAAGTTACTTATATCAACTTTAATTACTGATTGAACACCTTGTACAGCGCCAATTAAATTATAAATGTCAGAATAAATAACTGGTTGGTTTATTTGCCATTTAGATATATCAAAATAATCTTTTAAAACATTAATACATTTAGTTAATATTTCTTGTGAGTTATAAGCTGGTAATACAGTTATATCAAAATTAACTTTAATATTAGCGTAGTAAGCATCTTTAATAATAACAGCGTCACTCATCATCTTATTATATGATAAGTATGTTTTTAAATTCTGTTTCATAGCATTAGACGCTCTAGTTAGTTTACCATCTAAATTAGTTGATAAAATATAAACTGAAAGTGCTAATGGATTACTTGTGATAAAATTTTGTCTATCTGTATCATTAGTTACTAAATAATCTTGTGCTACATAAGCTTTGCTTACATAACCATATTTAGAAGGTAAAGATAAAGTACGAACTAAATAGTCAGCTTTAGTTACGTTTCTATTTTGTGTTGGAAAGTTAGCTAAAGTTTGTAAACGAATTTCTTCAATTGATTCACCAGGACCACCACCTGATGAAGGTTGTGGATTGTTAAAACGAACTGAATCTCTAACTATGGTAACTATAGATGAATTTAAATTATATGAATTGATATCAGTCTCTACAGTTTGATTTAATCCAATATCATTCACTGGTAGGTTAGTTTCAATACCACCACCTACTAAGTAGGTTACTGTTAAAGTAGTATTTGAAGGAGCAATACCATATTCATTAGTGTACATGAAGTTAGATGGATCATAAGCCATAAACATTTTATCAACTCCATCCACTAAACCTAAACCAACATTATCTGGGTTTGGAATAATTACTTCATCTGGTGATGATGTAACTCCACTACCAAATTCTAATTGTAAAGTATTATCATCAGAGAAACGAGTGACAAAACGTCTATCTACTTTTTTAAGACGTAATAAGAAACGAGCACTATCATCATCATTATAGTAGTTAGGTTCATTTACAGGTAAGTTAAGCGACTCATCAAATATTGTATCTTGAGCTAAATACGGTACCTCATACCAAGTATTATTATCACTATCTGTTATTTGCATTACCTCAATAATATTATTATCAACTATCTCAACAGTTGGAAATTGTTCAGGATTACCAAAAGCAAATGTAGTTGTTTTGATTTGTCCAGATACAGCTTCAACTTGTTTTTTAACTAAGTAATATTGTATATTTGAAGTACCTGTAAAAAATTGATATGGCGTGACAGTTGTTGGATCAAATGAAGATGAGAATCCAAAATCAACTAAATCTTGAGTTATAAATGTAATATTAGGTTTAGATATAGAACTAATAGAAGAATTTTTTTGTACTTTTAAAGCATATCTCCAATCAGGTCTATAATTAGGTGCTCCTGTTGATGGTAATAATTGAAATATATCTAGAAAAACAGAAGCGGTTTTTGTTACTTTAGGTCTATAACCTAAAGCATAAGCTAAAGCAATAATGTTTTTTCTCTCTTGAGCGTATAATAATAATGATTCTTGTAACTGATTATCAGCATAGAATGATAATACATCACCTACATAAGCAGCCATTTCGATGAACATATTACCTGGAGCAGATGGACTGAAGTCCATATAACTGTTCTTGAAGTATGTTCTAGCATAATTGATTAAGTCCTGTTTTAAGGTACTAAAATCTTTATCATAATATTTTATATCAGGTACGTTTGCCATTATTGTTTGCTTAATTCAGTTGTTGACACATTTAATACTAAAGTATCATTTTGGTTATTTATTGAGTAATCTAAAATTATATTCACAGCGTTTCTATCTGAGAATTTCTTGATAATTAGATTATTGATTATAATATTAGGTACATAAGCTATAATTTCTTGTTCTAGTCTAGCAGCTACACTATCGAATGATGTATCTGGTTCAAATAGGGATGCTCTTAAATCTCCTCCAAATGTTGGATCAAAAAATCGTTCACCTTTATTTGTTAATATATAATTAACTAGGTTAGATTTAACTTGTTCTTTAGTTGTAGTTGTATTGTAAAAAATAGCGTCATCATTGTTAAATAAAACACTGATACCTATTCCTTTAGGTTGACCTATGTCTTGAGGATTAAGGCGATATGTTGGTCTGTTTAGCATTATATTTGTCCTTCTTGTTTCATTTTAGCCATTATACCAGTAAAGTCAGGTACAGCGTCTATTCTAACAGCGTTGATATCTCCAGCAGGTCTAGTATTAGCAAACATTTCGTTCACACTATTTACCACTACAGGCTCAGCGCCCATCATATGACCTCCAAAACCCATAGCGTTACTTGAATTCATATCAGCTACAGAGCGCCATTCACCACTATTAGCAGTTTCATTTAATATATCATTTAAGATATTGTTATTAGTGAATGATGCGGGTTTGGATGGCTGTGTAGGTTTGGCAGGTCTTATAGATTCAACCATAGAATTCTTGACAGTTGTTTTATTGGTCTCTGCCACAACTGGCTTAGGGGCTGGCGCCTCTAGCAAAATTCCTAGCTCTTCCCTTACAACAGCTTGCACTTCTTCACGTACAACTTTTCTTAATAATTTTACGAATGTATCCGCTTTCATGATTATAAATATTTTATTATCCTAGTATTTGTTTAAGTTCATCAATTAATTTATCAGCTGATTTGAGTTTACTAGGAGCTGTTTGTGTTATTTTCATTTTACTAAATGAATCATACGCAACTCCTTGTATAGCTCCTGATGGTAATGATATGACTTTTAGTTCATATTTCCCATACATTTCATCCATTTCACTATCTTTACCAGGGGTTGTATTATATGTGTTAGATAATGGTTGAGTTGATGGTGTTGCTGGTTGTTGGTTATTAATATTAATATTAAGTGAGTTTATTTTAATTTGTAATTGATTGACAATATTTTTAGAGACTCCTAACATTCCATCAACAATTATTAAAACATCAGTATATGCTTCTAGTTTTTTATCTAAGTCCTTTTCTCTATCATCATCTTCTTCCTTAGTAGCCATATAAATAGAAAAAGTAGGTTTAATAGGAGACGGTGAAGCTAACTCAGCGCTAGCTGTTTTAGCTAATGTTTGTTTTTTCTTTTTAATAATACCTCTTATCACTCTAATAGCCGATACACCTATTCTAAGAAATTTAAGTATTAAAGAAATAGCATCAACAGTCTTTTTTAAAGATGTCATTGCCTTCTTTAAATTATCTACTTTTTGATCAAAGTTTTGCTTAAATATATCATAATTACCTGGCTGTATAGGTACAAATGTTATTGTTCCTCCTTGTATATCAACACGTCCTTTTTGTTTTAATTGGTTAGTTGTTGATCGAACTAATGTATTAATTAGTCTATCTGATATAGCGTCTGTATTAATAAGTTTAAGAAATAATGGTGTGGCTATAGCTAATATAGTACTTTTTAATTCAGCAGGTGTTTTATCAGATTTTTTAGATACTAAACTTACAACATCAGCTGGGTTAGTAGGAGATAAATTAGCTAATTTTTCAGTTGCTTGTGATTTAATACCGTCAATTTTTTCTTTATTTAAACTACCTGTACTTGATAAATTCGGAACACTAGGTATAGACGAAGTGAGTGAACTTAATTGAGTTGGGTTTAAATTACTTGGTATGTTTGGTATAATAGTCATTATATAGTGAATGAGTTTTTAGATTTAAACCTATAAAAATTACTTTTAGAAGCAGATAATTTACCTTTTAAATAAGTAGAAGCTATTTTTAATGAGCGTATACCTGTTAAAGCAGGTAACATATCACTATAAGTGTTTAAAGCATTAATTATTTCAATTAAAATTTCTTCCAATTGATCAGCTTTAGTGATTGGTTCTGGTTTACCATAACGTTCTAATCCAAGTTGCATTCTAGGAGCGTTAACTAAGAACATATTTTGCTCATTATCACTATCAATATTTCCAACATCAATTGTTACTTTATCTCCAGCTGATAAGTTGATATAACGTCTAGAACTTATAAATACATCATTAGAACGTGAGTTAAAAACTAAACGTCCTGATGATAATACTATTTGTTCACCTGTGTATGTATTTATGCTTTCTGCCATTATTTTCGTTTAATTATTATTAATTTAGAAGTATCAATGTTAGTAAAATACCCATTATCATCTAAATCAAGGGGGAGTTTTTTTACTGAGTCGCCTAAATTTCCTCCTACTAAATATGCTTTTTTTCCTTCTATTTTATAAACAACATCACCATGACTAAAATAATAATCACCTCTTCTTGGGTTTGTTAGTACATCACCAACTTCTATTTTTATTTTAATATCTCTCGCTAGGTTGTCTCTTAGGTTAGGAAGTGGATATAGAGACCATAAATTAGACCTATTTTCAATATTATATTTGTAATGACTAGCTCCATTTGCACCCTTAGGAAAAGTATTATCAACTTGATTTACTAACCATGATATAAAATAAGCACTCCATGGAACAGCATTAGATCTAAGTTGTCTAGCCATACCTACATTTCCATCAGCATATTTCAAAAGAGCATCCCATAATTGTTTTTCAATACCTGTTGTAGCACTTTCACTAGCTTGACTTTCTTTATATCCTCCATTGTTCCATAAAGCTATTTCTTGCTCAGCTAATTGAGTTAATCTAGCGGCGTTAACTGGGTTTGTACTTTTTGCTATGATGTTAGTGTTACCATTTAAAGCGGTTATAACTTTATTTCTTTCAACTATAGTATAATTATTACCTGTGAATCCAGCTCTTCCAGCATTAGCATCTCCACCTCTTCCTCTTCCACCACCACCACCACCTCCAGTAGGAGGAGGAGCGGCTATAACTCTATTACCACCACCTATAGTTGGTAATGTTGGTGGGTTAATTTCTTCAGCTCCTTCATCATCATTATCAGTTTCATATAAAACTTCTTCAGGATCTTTACCTGGTAATTGATCTTGAACGATTGGTGTAGATATATAATTTAAGGTATTTCTTTCATCAAGTCCAAATGGATTAACTATTTTTATATTTACATTACTTATATCTTCATTACCAAGATCGGGTGTAGTAACTTCTAAAGTATCTGGTCCTTTTTCTGTAAATAGAGCTGATGTTTCATCATTAATAATAACACGTGTTATGTTTTGTAAATTTTTACCCTTAATAGTTATTATATCTCCTTTTTTAACTTTATTAGGACTAATAGACTCAATTATTGGTTTTTCACCTGTTTCTGTAGTTGGTAAACCACTGTTAACACCTGGCTGAGCTATGACAGTGTTTGTTGATTGTTGGATACCAAGTGATAATTGAGTAACATTACCTTGTTGGTCTAAAGTAACTTGTTTATTACCCATATAAACAATAGAGGTATTTTTATCAAGACTTGGATCAACATTACCTTGATAATATTCTTGACGTAATTGATCTAAATATTCTGGTCGTAATGACGCGTTAATGGTTAAATCATCACTCATTGATATTTTAGCCCCTAGCCTACTTTCTATAGAAGTATCACCAGGTTTTAAATTATTATAATATTGTTTTTTATTATCCATTATACCTCAAATATTTTTTTATTTTCTTTCCAATTACCTATAGATAAATATTCGTTAGCTTGAGTTAGCCCATTTGGAGCCCATGACCCACCATTAAAATTCTCAGTGTTACCTAAAGCATACCTTGTTATAGGTTTAGAACCTTTACCACCAAGTAAACGTATTCTAAAGGCTAATTTTCCACCTGTTCTTTCATCATTACCACCCGATTTAGACCATTGAGGATCTTCTACACCATTAGGTTTACGAAGTATATATTTTGGATTTTTAGATAATTCTGTTCGCATATAATAATTAATACCTGGTATAGCTAAATTTTGTCTAATAAATTCTTCAGGATTATTTATTACACTTGGATCATTAGCACTACTTATTTTTGTATTATATTCAAGAGTATATAACCAACACCTGTATTTTTTAGTTATAGGTTCTTGTAGTATTTCAGCTCCTAAAACCATACCTATATGTCCTGTATTGTTTTGGTAAGTGAAATTATAAACAGCACCTTTCCAATTTCTTATAGCTTCAGCTTTTATTAATCCATTATCTGTTAAGTAACCTTTTTCATCATAATCAAAAGCATCACGGAATGTTTTAATATCTTTAAATGTACTTCCGACTATTAATTGAGAACTAGAACTTCCAGGAAATCCTCCAGTATTACTATATATATTACCTTTTTGAGGGTTACAAGCAGTAAACGCTGCTGTAATACCCATAGCACAAAATAAATCATCAGGACCCTCTGTTATTTTTAATATTGCTGAAAACATTGGTGACCATTTATGAAACCAACCATTAGTTCTTTGGTAAGTTAATTGACCATTGCGTTTTATGTTAGTGAGAGGCGGCATGTTTCTATTAGGAACACTATCTGTATTGTACAAATTAGGATTTAAATTATTATAAGCTCCTAATTTATTTTCAGATATAATAATTGGGGGGATTGGTGAAGGTAAAGGAGAGAATAAAGTAAGTGGATTTGGTGCAAAATAATTTGTTGGATTCATCAAAATAGCTGAATTTACAGCATTTTTTGATTTACATGTGGATATTGTATATAATTCAAGATCATTTAAAGCCTGTACCTTTGCCATAACTTTTATTTAAGTGATATTATCAATACTATAAAAGAAATCATTAAGTTCCTTTAATTGTTCTGGAGATAATGTACCTTCAAAACCAGATCCTTCACCATTGTCTCCATTACTATTAAGCCAAGCACTATTATCATATGAGTATTCATCATCAGGTAATGTATTTTTATTAACAGGAAGAGGAATAAAATTTGGTTCATCTAATGAAGTACTAACTCCAAATTCAGGAGATGCCACATTAGATTTAACATTTATAGAATCTTGATTTACATTACCTGCTTGATTAATATCTACTTGATCAGTGCCTACAAAAAAATAAGATCCTTCCTCATCAGGATTTAAAGCAATATTACCTTGATAATATTCTTCTCTAAGTTGATTTACATACTCAGGTCTTCTAGAGGTTGTTAGTAGAACATTACCTTTTGAATCCATTAATATTTTACTACCTTTTCTAGATTCAATTGATTGTTCATTGGGTGATAAGTCACTATAATATTGTTTATTATCCATTATAATTTGCCTCCATAATTTTCAAAAAACCATTTAGGTATAAGATCATGATTAAACTTATTATTATCTGTATAATCTCTTGGGGGAGAAATAGGCTGTATTAGTTCTGTTTTCACAGGTGTTTGTACATATATAGCATTAGCTCCCATTTGCTTAGCAGCGATTATTTGATTTGATTTAATATTACCTGATCCTACCCAGTTATTGGGTCTATAAACCATTATTACATTTGGTGATTTATAAGCTCCTTTAGCGTCAGAAGCACTAGTTGATGGATCAATTAAACCAACAAAATTATATTTACGTTCTCTAGCTGCTTCCCAAGCTTGATATCCACCTAATGAAAAACCTGATACTGATGTTATATTATATCCAGCAAAAGTTTCTGATATGAATTTTATAGCACCTGCTAATTTAATATTTGATTTCCATGAATCAGCAAATACAAATACTTTATTTGACTTAAATGTAACAGATACTTTATCTTCCATCCATGATGGAGTAGCATAATACATACCTCCAAATACTAAAGCTAAATTTTTAGATGTATTAGCTTTTGGTATAGTAACAACATATCCTTTAGGTACAGTTCTTCCATTTGGAAGTTTTGAATTAGCTTCATATAATGTATAACCATTAATTTGTGGAGCTAAAGATATATTACCTGATTCTTCATTGTTAATAAGAGAAAAACCAATATCTGATGTTAAATAGTCTTGTTGTGAAGGAGCAACTTCAGCAGGGACAAATGAAAATTCAGGTGTCCTTACTAATCCATTTTCAGATAGTTCTCCTAGATTAGATATAGGATTTAAATAATAAACAGTTTTAGTATATTGTTCACCTATTAATCCTGATTCAAAACTAGGAGCGGTAAATAAAGGTACAACATCATTTATTTGAGGTAATGTTATATTATCTTTGTAAGATGGAATCGCATTACCTATTTTACCAGTTCCAATATTGTTTTCTAAGACATCATATTGAATAGATCTATTTGATGGATCGATAAAAATAACAACACCGTAAAAAAAAGGAGAGGTATTTCTAATTATATTACTAGTACTACCCCCAGCCATTCTAGGAGTAGGTGTAAATGTTTTATTTGATCTAGTTGTATTAGTTCCCATTTCCTAATTGTTTAGGCTCACCTATTTTAATACCACTAATTTCTTGGAATAACAATTCTTTATCACGCTCACTTAATATACCTCCATCACCACCATCACCAGGTCCAGCAGACATAGCACGTTGAACAATACCTGCCATTTTAATTAAGGCGTCATCGTTCTTAACAGCTATTTCCATATACTCTTTAAGTAATGGAACAAGCATCATTGCATCACCAGGCTCTTGAATCATTGGTTTGAGCTGGTCGATTAATGATTTAATTTCCTTTTCCTTACGAGTTGCGTTTTTATATATATCCTCTAGTAAGTTTGAGAAGGTTTTGTCTTTAAATATAACTTGGTTAAAATCCATATTAGTGTTTGATATAAATATGGAAAGTGCAAAGAGTTACAGCGCCATTGTGATACGTCCGTGTTCGTAAAACTCATTATACTTACGAACATATATTACTTTTAGACGTTTTATAATTTTAGTTATTTGCGGTGTTGACGCTTCAGTCATTTCCTTAATGTAGATGTATAAAGCTTTCTTATTGAATATATCTAAGTTTTCACTTTTTCTAAATAATTCCATAATAGCATCTGCTATTTGGGCATCACGTTGTTTAGGGAATAAAACAAACATGTTATGGTCAATATATTTAACAAACTGCTTCATAAATGAAACAGGTTGAATATCGTGAGCTGCCTCACTAACATTAACTAGATCAATTAATATTGATTTATCCTCATCAACAGCTTCAACAGGTGCCTTATCTTTTAGCTTCTTGTAGTTAGCATTGTTGTATAGAATAAGATAACGTTTAGCAATAGTACCGAAATAAGAATAAGCCTTACCTTTACTTTGATTATAAAGATGTAATTTTTCAAGTAAAAATGCTACAACCTCATGTTGTAATTCTGGTATTGTATCTACTTCAGTATAGTAGAATTTAAAAGTATGAATGATATTCTCAGCTAACTTATGAAACGCATAATTAATTTTTTCATTAAAAAGTTTATTTCGTTTCTTAGGACTTTTTAATTTTAAATACTCAACAATAGCATCCTCAGTTTCCTGAGTGAAATAATTAATTGACTGTTTTGGTTTGCGTTTACGGACAGTCCCCTTCTTCGTTAGTAATACTACTTCTTCACTCATCTTAGCTTCTCAAATAATGGTTTAACGAATCTTGAATGTTTTGTAAGTTACGGAAGAAGAAACCAATTTGATCATCTGATTTAAAAGCATCAGTTAATTCAACTTGAGAAAGTTGTCTATTTGATTCTTCAACTATCGCGGATACACTATCAATAATAATTTTTTGTTTAGCGGCGATTTGCTCTAATTTAGCTACTTTACTATTTAGATTCCAAATAATGTAACCAATTACAGTGGCTACCCATAATACGATTGCTATAATTCCTACTATCATATATTTTTCATTAGTTCAGCTAAAGCTGGGTTGGCCATTGTTTTAAGAGCCTTCTGCTTAACAGCTGAGTTATTTTTATTTAATTTAAAGTTACTTTCTTTCTTAGGTGCTTCTTGTTTTGGGCCTAGTAGTTTTGGTAACCATTCCTTTTCAAACTCAATTCTAGCCGCCATTAAATCCGCCTGATGTAAAACATATACAAGTGAAGTACGAGGTTTAGTTTCTGGTGTGAAACCCATTAAGTAAGCCTTATTTGATTCATCATATAGTCCATCATGAGTTCTGATAGCTATCATTTCGTTTTTAGTAGGTATAATACCATTACTAAGTAACAAATGTAAACCACGATCAGGAACAGTCATATATTCTAAACGATCGTTGAACATATAAGTTTCGTTTAGTTTATCTCGTCTCCATTGATCTGTTTGTTCAATGTACGCAGCGTTTTCCTCATCTCCAAACTTACCTAAGTCATGATTGATAGCTGAGAATACTAGTTCCTCAGTTGTATAAGTGTCTATCATTCCAAACTCATGCCATACAGTATTGAATGCTAAGGCAGCAGCTACTACTCTATTCACGTGGTCGATATAACCACCTGGGAAACAATTATGATACTGAGATTTATGAGACGCAGGCATCATAATGAAACGTTCCTCATGTTTAGTATAAAACTCAAGTAATAGTTGTTTACGTGGTTCTGAG
>Ga0315909_10000614_pt1 | contig 48018 bp, 41 predicted proteins | sample LakEriMetagenome_11_FD_203527 | JGI IMG/M metagenome (GOLD analysis project Ga0315909, IMG submission 203527) | Freshwater fungal communities from buoy surface, Lake Erie, Ohio, United States - Buoy 2 MA125 | ecosystem: Environmental > Aquatic > Freshwater > Lake | place: USA: Lake Erie, Ohio... | reverse complement strand
TCGATATCGACCGAGCGCACCGCAGGATGCACCATCTCCAGACCAAAGAATCCTTCTCGCATTTCGCCGCGCACGCGTAATCGTTTGCCGACGCTCATCTGGGTAGCTTGGCTGCCGTAGAAATTCAGGAATCGCAGCGTGAGCTGCTCGGTGTCATCGGCGATCGTCACCACCAGCTGTCGTCGTGGGCGGTATTGCACATCGCAGGCGGTGACCACGCCTTCGATCTGTACCGTGCGTCCATACATCCGGGCGGCATCGCGCACCGAGTGGCGTTGCGTCTCGTCTTCATAGCGCATGGGCAGATGCAGTGCCAGTGCCATATCCGTGGACAGACCAAGCCTTGCCAGGCGGTCGGCGGTACGCAGGCTTTTCGGCGGGCTGCTTTTTTTTCGGGTGGCTGACATAGAGGCTGGGCTGGTCGGGCGCAGCGTAGAATACCGGCTTTTGCCGCTTCGTTCACCCAGCCGCATCTGCTTTTTTGCCAGCGTTCGAACATCTCCCATGTATTCACTTGCCGATTTCGATTTTCACCTGCCGCCTGAATTGATTGCGCAGGTGCCACTTGCCACACGAAGCAGCTCGCGTCTGCTGCAAGTGAATGGCAATCAGCTGGCTGACCGCTCATTTTCCGACATCACCACTTTACTGCAGTCAGGCGACGTGTTGGTGTTCAATGACACCCGCGTGTTGAATGCACGCTTTCGTGGCACCAAGGCCAGTGGCGGTCAGGTCGAAGTGCTGGTCGAGCGCGTGATTAACGCTACGACCGTACTGGCGCAGGTACGCGCATCAAAATCACCCAAGCCGGGGATGCGACTGCGTTTATCCGATGCCTTTGACGTAGAGGTCGGCGAGAGGGCGGGTGAATTTTTTGTGCTGCATTTCCCCTCCGATGCGCTGACGTTGATTGAACAATTGGGCAGCTTGCCTCTGCCGCCCTACATCACGCATGCAGCCAATGAGGTTGATGCACAGCGTTACCAGACCGTTTATGCGAAATCGCCGGGTGCGGTGGCGGCACCGACGGCTGGTCTGCATTTCGATCAGCCTCTGCTCGATGCGCTGCAGGCCAAGGGCGTTCGGCTGGCCTGGCTGACGCTGCATGTGGGCGCTGGGACTTTTCAGCCTGTGCGCACCGAGGATCTCACCAAGCACACCATGCACAGCGAGTGGTACAACATTTCACCTGACTGCGTAGAGACGATACGCCAGGCGCAGCAGGCAGGTCGCGACATCATCGCGGTAGGCACGACCAGTCTGCGTGCGCTGGAATCTGCTTCACGGTCAGGTCAACTGATGGCGGGCAGTGATGACACCGAAATTTTCATCACGCCGGGATTTTCATTCCAAACGGTGACGCGGCTGATTACGAATTTTCATTTACCCAAGTCGACGCTGATGATGCTGGTATCGGCTTTTGCAGGCTATGACCGAATACGTTCGGCGTATGCACATGCGATAGAACAGCGCTATCGTTTTTTCAGTTATGGCGATGCCATGCTGCTGGATAGAGAAAGCGCACGATGAAATTCACTTTACTGAACACAGACGGTCATGCCCGGCGCGGCCGGCTGGAACTGACCCATGGTGTTATCGAAACACCTATCTTCATGCCGGTGGGTACCTACGGATCGGTGAAGGCCATGTCGCCCGTCGAGCTGGAAGAGATTCATGCGCAAATTATCCTTGGCAACACCTTCCATCTCTGGCTGCGTCCCGGGCTGGAGATCATCCGGCGGTTCGGTGGACTGCATCGATTTATGGGCTGGAACAAGCCCATCCTGACGGACTCGGGTGGATTTCAGGTGTTTTCTTTGGGTGAGATGCGAAAGATTACCGAAGAGGGCGTGAAGTTTGCCTCGCCCATCAATGGTGATCGCTTGTTTCTATCACCTGAAATTTCAATGCAGATTCAGCGCGTGCTCAATGCCGATATCGTGATGCAGTTTGATGAGTGTACGCCCTATGAGATTGACGGGCGTCCTGCAAAGCGTGAAGAAGCCGCGAGTTCGATGCGCATGTCGCTGCGCTGGGCAAAACGCTCGCTCGATGAGTTTCGGCGTGAGGAAAATCCGAATGCCCTGTTTGCCATTGTGCAGGGCGGGATGTTTGAGGCACTGCGCGATGAATCACTGGCAGGTCTGGAGACCATGGATTTTGATGGCGTGGCGATCGGCGGTCTGTCAGTCGGCGAGCCCAAGGAAGATATGCAGCGCATCCTCGCACACACGGGACCTAAATTACCTGCACACAAGCCGCATTATCTGATGGGTGTGGGTACGCCTGAGGATCTGGTCGAAGGCGTTGCCAATGGTATTGACATGTTCGATTGCGTGATGCCGACCCGCAATGCGCGTAATGGTTGGTTATTTACTCGCTATGGCGATGTCAAGATCAAGAATGCGCGTCACAAAGACGAGGATCAGCCGCTTGATGCCAGCTGCGATTGCTACACCTGCCAGAATTTTTCGCGTGCCTATCTGCATCACTTGCATCGATGTGGAGAAATTCTTGGTGCGCGCCTCAATACCATTCACAATCTGCACTACTATCTTGAGCTTATGCGGGACATGCGTAAGGCTATCGACAGGCATCGCTTTGCCGAGTTCCGCGTGCAATTTGCTGCTGATCGGATACGTGGTGGCTGAGCGCAACTAGTTACACCGACATAATTAGATATTCAGAAGACTATTTTGTCCAGATTCCGAGGTAAGCGATCAGTCAAATCTGTTTTTCGCTAAGACGTACGGTTTTTCGGAACTTCATAAGAGAATTTTTTCCTCAATGCCGACGCATGACGGTGACGGTTCACTGTCACGGTACAGAAGAGGGAGTAATATCGTATGGACAGCTCGCCAGGAACACCGCTCATAAAACCCAAATTTACGACGCCACCCGGCCCGGATAAATACTCAATAGAAGAATCTGATGCGCCGCAGCCTGATACGCTCACACCTCGAATGGTGTCCAGGTTACGAGCACGGAGGACAGAATGTGATCAGATTAATGAGGATTCGTCCGGAGACTTTTCCTTTGATGAGCTGATGCTTGCCAATGGCAGTGACAGACCCGAGGGCTCGCCGGATTCATTGCAGCATTTGCCACGATTATCTGTACTGTGTTGCCATGCGCATGATGCAGAAAGCCTGGCCACCGTCCGAGATGCCGTTTTATCGGGCGAGAATATCCACCAGAAAGATCCGACTTATGGGCGCACACCTTTACACTGGGCTTGCATGTTTTCGAGCGTGGCTGCAGTCGACTTGCTGCTGGGGCAGGGTGCGGTGGATGATGTTAATGAGCCTGATAATTTGAATGCGACACCACTTACTTGCCTGATAAACCACCGAGAACTTTCGGGGCATGAGGCCATGGTGCGGCGCTTACTCGAGGCGGGTGCCCGTCTTGATCTGGTGGAGGGTGGGGGGCATGCATTGCTGTTTCAAGACTATCTGACGCCGGTACTGGCAGGCACGTTGTTGCAAAAGGGCTTGAACATTGACTGTACTAACGTCATGCGAGAAACCCCGCTGCAATTGGCCTCGGCGCGGGGGAACGAGGCTTTGGTCGAGTTTTTGCTCGCGCGTGGTGCCAATGTGCACCGACGGTGTTTGCTTGGATGCACGGTGCTGCACGATGGCGAGCTGGATCCGGGTATTGCCATTCGCCTCCTGCGCCGTGGGGCGCTGGTCGATGCCCGCGATGATCTGGGTCAAACGCCGCTGATGCTGGCTTGCGATTTCAGCAATATGCCCTTGATTCGAGTGCTCCTTGAGCATGGGGCGTCGCTGGCAGTCAAATCCCATCAGGGCTGGTCTGCGCTGGATTGCGCGCAGAATTCCGGTCATCCGGTCTACCAATATGTGCTCGAGTGCGCCGGGCTGACACCCGGCACGCGGCTGGCGAGCAGCTAAGAAGGTCGGTGCGCCCGCGCAGCTATGGATGAGGGCCGAAATGCTAGAATGCCGGGTCTTTGAACAACCCGTGACCGGAGCAGTCCATGTTTATTTCCAACGCCTATGCGCAGGCTGCGGCACCCGCTGGCGCCGCAGGCGGTCTGATGAGCTTCTTGCCCATCATCCTGATGTTTGTCGTACTGTACTTTTTGATGATCCGTCCTCAGATGAAGCGGCAAAAAGAACAAAAGGCGATGATTGATGCGCTGGCCAAGGGTGATGAGATTGTGACTGCCGGTGGTGTCGTCGGCAAAATAACCAAGGTTAGCGATGGCTATGTGACGGTCGAAGTGGCTGAAGGTACCGACATCGTCATGCAGAAAGCGGCAGTGACTCTGCTGCTGCCCAAGGGCACGATCAAGGCGTTGTAATACCCCGATGCCCCGCATGTCCGGCTCCTGAGCCGGACATTTTCTTTTGATGCAGGATGCCATGAACCGTTATCCCCTCTGGAAATATGTACTGATCTTGCTCGTGCTGTGTTTGGGCGTGCTGTACACCGTACCCAATTTCTTCGGCGAGTCACCGGCCGTGCAGATCAGCAGTGCGAAAGCAACGCTCAAGGTCGGTCCCGAGACGGTCACCCGCGCCCGCGAAGCCCTCGAGAAATCCGGTGTGCAGGCCGAAGCAGTTTTCTATGAAGACCTAGGCAACAACGGCACGGTACGCGCTCGCTTTGCGACCACGGACATGCAGTTCAAGGCAAAGACGGCGCTCGAGCAGGGGCTCAATAGCGATCCCACTGACCCAAGCTATCTGGTGGCCTTCAATTTGCTGCCCAACACACCGGGCTGGCTGCAAAGCTTGCATGCATTGCCCATGTATCTTGGTTTGGATTTGCGCGGTGGTGTGCATTTCCTGATGCAGGTAGATTCCCGGGCAGTACTCGCTAAACGCATGCAGGGTATTCAAACAAGCGTTCGCGCGCTGCTGGTTGAAAAGCGCGTGCGCTTTTCAGGCTTGTCGCGTGAAGGGGAGGCAGTTGATATCCGCTTCCGTGACGAGGCGACTCTTGGCGCCGCGCGTGAGGTACTCAGCTCACAGTTGCCCGAGCTGGCACTGGTCGTGGCTCCTGATGCCGAGGGTCAGCGTTTGCGTGCAACGCTCAATCCTGAGGCGCTCAAGAAAACACTGGAAGACGCGGTACAACAAAACATTTCCACGCTCTCCAAGCGGGTCAACGAGCTGGGTGTGGCAGAGCCGGTGATTCAACGTCAGGGCGCAGATCGTATTGTGGTGCAGCTGCCGGGTGTACAGGATGTCTCGCGCGCGAAAGACATCATTGGACGTACCGCGACGCTGGAAGTGCGTATGGTGGATGAATCCATCAGCCGCGGCACCGAGGAGAGCGCAGCCGTACCCCTGGGTTCCGAACTTTTCAAATCAGGCAAAGCAACCCCGGTCATTCTCTACAAAGACCCGGTCATTACCGGCGACTACATTTCGAATGCCGGTGCAAGTTTTGACCAGAACCAGCAACCCTCGGTCAGCATTGATCTCAATGGCGACGGCGGCCGCAAGATGCGCGAGGCCACGCGGAGCAAAGTCGGCAAGCTGATGGCCATCGTCTTGTTCGAAAAAGGCAAGGGTGAAGTGCTGACCGTGGCAACCATTCGTGATGAGCTCGGCTCACGTTTCCAGATCACGGGTATGGAATCACCCACCGCTGCAACGGATCTGGCGCTGCTGCTTCGCGCTGGCTCGCTCGCTGCACCCATGGAAATCATTGAAGAGCGCACGATAGGACCACAGCTGGGTGCGGAAAACATCAGCAAGGGTTTCAATTCCACCCTCTATGGTTTTGCCGCCATCACCGTGTTCATGGTGATTTACTACCTCTTGTTTGGTGCCTTCAGTGTTTTTGCGTTGGCAGTCAACGTTATGCTCCTGATTGCGCTGCTGTCGCTGTTACAGGCAACGCTGACGCTGCCAGGTATTGCGGCGATTGCGCTCACACTGGGCATGGCGATCGATGCCAACGTGCTGATCAATGAACGTATTCGCGAAGAGCTCCGTAACGGGAACTCACCACAGGCTGCGATTGCAGCGGGTTTTGAGCGTGCGTGGGCGACCATTCTGGATTCGAACGTCACGACGCTGATTGCGGGTCTGGCGCTGCTGATTTTTGGATCGGGACCGATTCGTGGCTTTGCTGTCGTGCATTGTCTTGGTATTTTGACGTCCATGTTCTCTGCTGTCGTGGTCGCGCGAGCGCTGGCAAATCTCTGGTATGGCCGTCGTAAAAAACTCAACAGCGTCTCAATCGGACAAGTTTGGAAACCAACTGCCTGAGGCGGTCGGGTTCACTGAAAGGAAGTCATGGAGTTTTTCAGAATAAAAAAAGACATACCGTTCATGCGCCATGCGTTGGTGTTCAACGTCATCTCGGCGCTGACCTTTGCCGCAGCTGTCTTTTTCCTGTTCGCCAAAGGTCTGCATCTGTCGATTGAGTTCACCGGCGGTACGGTGATGGAAGTCGCGTACACCAAGCCTGCGGACCTCGAACGAATTCGCCAAAACATCTCATCGTTAGGCTTTGCTGACAGTCAGGTGCAGAGTTTTGGTACCGCACAAGACGTGCTGATTCGCTTGCCGGTGCAGAGAGGTAAAACTTCAGCGCAAGCAAGTACGCAGGTGATCGAGGTGCTGAAAGCGCAAGATCCCAGTGTCAGCCTGCGGCGCGTGGAATTCGTGGGGCCGCAGGTGGGCGAGGAGCTCGCGCATGATGGTCTGACGGCACTGGCCTTTGTCGTGGTCGGCATCATGATTTATCTCGCGTTCCGATTCGAATGGAAATTTGCGGTGGCTGCCATCATCGCAAACTTGCACGACGTGATTATTATCTTGGGATTCTTCGCATTCTTTCAGTGGGAGTTCTCTCTCACGGTACTGGCTGCCGTACTGGCGGTGCTGGGCTATTCAGTCAATGAGTCGGTGGTGGTGTTTGACCGGGTGCGTGAAACTTTCCGTGATCGTCGTTTTGGCAAGCTGCAAACCGCCGAAGTCATGAACCACGCGATTACCAGCACAATTTCAAGAACCGTGATCACACACGGATCAACGCAGCTGATGGTGTTATCGATGCTTATTTTCGGCGGCCCCACATTGCATTATTTTGCAGTGGCTCTGACGATCGGTATCTTGTTCGGCATTTATTCTTCGGTGTTCGTTGCTGCAGCCGTGGCGATGTGGTTAGGCGTGAAGCGAGAGGATTTGCTGAAACCCGTGAAACCCAAGGACGAGACGGATGGGGCGGTGGTTTGATTGTACCTGTCCATGCAAACAAGAAAGCCGGCGTGAATGCCGGCTTTTTATTGTTTGCCGAAAGCAGCGGCGGGTCCAGCACAGCCCTCAAATATCCTTCGCCAACTTCTCAGCCAAGCCCACATAAGAAGCCGGTGTCATTGCCAGCAGCAGGTCCTTGGCTTCCTGCGGTATCGCAAGATTTGTAATGAAGTCTTGCAGCGCATCCTTCGAGATACCCTTGCCGCGTGTGAGTTCCTTCAGCTGTTCATAAGGATTTTCAACGCCGTAGCGGCGCATGACGGTCTGCACGGGTTCGGCCAGTACTTCCCAGCTCTGATTGAGATCTTCTGCGATTCGTGCGGTATTGACTTCAAGTTTGTTCAGGCCGCGCAGGCAGCTGTCATAAGCGAGCAGCGCATAACCCAAGCCGACGCCGATATTGCGCAGTACGGTGGAATCAGTCAGGTCACGCTGCCAGCGTGAGACAGGTAGCTTTTCTGCCATGTGTTTCAGCACCGCGTTGGCCATGCCCAGATTACCCTCAGAATTTTCGAAATCAATCGGATTGACTTTATGCGGCATAGTCGAGGAGCCGATTTCGCCAGCTTTGGTGCGCTGCTTGAAGTACCCCAGCGAGATATAGCCCCAGATATCGCGATTCAGGTCGAGCAGTATGGTGTTGGTGCGCGCAAACGCATCGAACAGATCGGCCATGTAATCGTGAGGCTCGATTTGAATCGTGTAGGGATTGAATGTCAGACCCAGGCGGTTTTCAACCACCTTGCGGGAAAATGCTTGCCAGTCATGGGATGGGTAGGCGGACAGATGCGCGTTGTAGTTGCCGACAGCACCGTTCATTTTGCCCAGAATGGCAACGCTGGCGATGCGTTGTCGTGCGCCTTGAAGGCGGACCACCACATTGGCGATTTCTTTGCCCAGAGTGGTCGGGCTGGCAGGTTGGCCGTGGGTGCGCGACATCATCGGCAAGGCGGCATGCGCGTGGGCGAGCTCGGTCAGTTTGGCAATGATGTCGTCGAGCGCAGGGAGCATGACGGTATCGCGTGCGGCCTTGAGCATCATGCCGTGCGAGGTATTGTTAATGTCTTCCGAGGTGCACGCAAAATGGATGAATTCGGTGGCGGCGACCATTTCGGGCAGATGACTGACTTTTTCTTTTAACCAGTATTCCACCGCTTTGACATCGTGATTGGTGGTGGCTTCAATGGCCTTGATGCGCGCGGCATCTTCTTCAGAAAAATCCGCGGCCAGCTGATTTAATAATGTCGTCGCCTGTGCAGAAAATGGCTTCAGTTCTGCAAAACCCGCTTCGGAAAGCGCAATCAGCCAGGCGATTTCGACTTTGACGCGGTGATGCATGAATCCGGATTCGGACAAAATCGGGCGTAGCGCCTGTGTTTTTGAGGCGTAGCGGCCATCCAGAGGTGACAGGGCGGACAGGGGGGAAAGTTGCATTTTGGGAAGTGCCGAAAATCGGCAGAGATAATTCGGGAAGGTCACGATTTTAACATCCGCCCCTTGGCCCGTTTTGGCCGTGAGGGTCGGTTCGTCTACAGTTTTGTCAATGCTATAATCCGCGTCCCCAAATCTTGAACGAATACTCATGAAACTGATTGGATCCCTTGCCAGTCCTTACGTACGTAAAGTTCGTATCGTCATGACGGAGAAGAAGCTCGATTACGAATTCATTCTTGAAGATGTTTGGTCGCCGACCAGTACGATTTCTCTTTCCAATCCGCTGGGTAAGGTGCCCTGCCTGATCATGGAAGATGGTGGCGCGATGTTTGATTCGCGCGTGATTGTGGAGTATCTGGATACGATGTCACCTGTGGGTAAACTCATTCCCAATCAGGGGCGCGAACGGGCGAGCATCAAATGCTGGGAGGCGTTGGCTGATGGTGTGCTCGACGCCGGTATTCTTGTCAGGCTGGAGCGTACGCAGCGTCCTGCCGACAAGCAAAGCGAGGCTTGGATAGAGCGTCAATTTGGCAAAATTCGTGACGGCTTGGGCGCTATGTCACGCGGTCTGGGTGATGCCGGGCTTTGCGTCGGGCCCCATCTGTCGCTGGCAGATATCGCCGTGGGCTGCGCGCTGGGATGGCTGAGTTTTCGTTTTCCGGAAATTCAATGGCGCGAGGATCATCCCAATCTTGCCCGTTTGTTCGACAAACTGTCCGACCGACCTTCGTTTCGAGACACGATTCCCGTCGCCTGACAGCCGCGCAGCCGCAACCATCAATGAAAACGGAGCCCTGAGGCTCCGTTTTTTCATGCACGGTCGAATCGATTACGCGTCTTCCATTTGCGATTGCAGATAATTTTCCAGACCGATTTTCGCAATCAGATCTTTTTGCGTTTCCAGCCAGTCGATATGTTCTTCGGTATCGTCCAGAATATGCTGGAAGAGCTCGCGTGAGACGTAGTCACGTGCTGCTTCGCAAGCCGCGATGCCATCTTTAACCGTTTGCTGAGAGATTTTCTCCAGCTGCAGATCGCAGTCGAGCATCTCAGGCGTGTTTTCACCGATCATCAGCTTGTGCAGTGCCTGAAGATTGGGTAGACCATCGAGCATCAGAATGCGATCGATCAGTTGATCCGCATGCTTCATTTCACCTATCGATTCTGCGTATTCTTTTTTGCCCAGTTTTTCGAAACCCCAGTGCTTGTACATGCGAGCATGCAGAAAGTACTGATTAATGGCGGTTAGTTCATTGGTGAGCTGATCATTGAGCAGCTTGATGATATTCGGATCACCTTTCATCGGGGCCTCTGTGCGTGTGGTTTGAGTGTGGCGTGGCGTAAAACGTATCGCATCTTACCGCAGCATGTGCCAAATGTCCGATATTCGATGTCATTTCGTTACTGCGAATCATTGTACGTTTGCGAACGATTCGCAAATGCAATGCGAGTGACGTTGATGACGTTTGGGTGTAACGAGGATGGAGCTTGTTGCGGGGACGGGAAACGGTGAATCAGGCAGCGACGAGTTCACGACGTAGTGCTGTAAAGCGAGTGGCGATGTCTTCGTGATGTTCGTTGACCAGTGCCTTTGCGCTCGGAAGGCATTTACCGCAGCAGGCGCCAACATTGAGCTGCGCTCGAACCTCCGAGAGCGAGGTCGCGCCGGCATCCATTGCAGCACGGATGGCTCGGTCGGAAACGTTATGGCAGACGCAAACAATCATGGTGGGCTCGTGATGTGTAAATGCGAACAATTCTTGTTTAGATTATTAACGAAGCGCTGCCCGATTGCAAGGGGTTTTTGCGAATTGTTGCCGGGTGCGTCAAACAAGCGAAAACCCCAGCGAGGTTTGGGCGATAGGCCTTGGAGATTGCGCAGGGATGGTGGCCTAGGCCGGCTGCAAGGGTCTGTCGATGATGCCGCCGCCCAGACAGATATCCCCGTCATAGAGCACCGCGGATTGGCCCGGAGTGACCGCCCACTGTGGCTCCGTGAATTGTAAACTGAAGCCAGTGCCGGGCAGAGACGCATGGGTGCAGGGGGTGTCGGCCTGACGGTAGCGGGTTTTTGCGGACAGTGGACCCTCGTCCGGGGCGCAGCCGGCAACCCAGCTTACCTGATCCGCTGCCAGCCCGGCGCAGAGCAGCCAAGGGTGATCATGGCCCCGGACTACATACAGGGTGTTGGTCTCGACGTCCTTGCGCGCCACATACCAGGCATCGTGATTACCATCGCCGTTGCGGTGCTTGCGGCTACCCCCCAGACCAATGCCCTTGCGCTGACCCAAGGTGTAGAAGGACAGTCCGACATGCTCACCCACGATGTCACCCTCCGGCGTCATCATCGGGCCGGGTCGGAAAGACAGGTAGCGGTTCAGAAATTCGCGGAACGGACGCTCGCCGATGAAGCAAATGCCGGTCGAATCCTTCTTGCGGGCGTTCGGCAGCGCCAGTTCACTGGCGATACGACGGATATCGGTTTTTTGCAGTTCGCCCAGCGGGAAAAGTGTGCGCGACAGCTGGGATTGATTGAGTCGATGCAGGAAATAACTCTGGTCTTTGCTGGCGTCGATGGCCTTGAGTAATTCGAAGCGCCCATCCCGCTCGCGCACTCGGGCGTAATGACCTGTGGCGATCAGGTCGGCGCCCAGATGCATGGCGTGATCGAGGAAGGCTTTGAACTTGATTTCGGCATTGCAGAGCACATCGGGATTGGGTGTGCGACCTGCTTCATATTCGCGCAGGAATTCGGCGAACACTCGGTCCTTGTATTCGCTGGCAAAGTTGACGGCTTCGATATCGACGCCCACGAGATCGGCCACACTGACCGCGTCAATCCAGTCTTCACGGGTGGCGCAGTATTCATCATCGTCATCGTCTTCCCAGTTTTTCATGAAAAGACCGATGACTTCGTAGCCCTGCTGTTTCAGCAGCCATGCGGCCACCGACGAATCCACGCCGCCGGACATGCCCAGCACGACGCGCTGTTTAGGCATAACTGAAACCCGTTACGCTCGGGTGCGTGTACAACATCGCCAAAGGGCTGCGCTTGCCGCTCAGATAATCGTCCACACACTGAAGTACCAGAGGACTGCGGTGCATCTCCTGTGTTGCGATGAGTTCTTCGTAGGTCATCCAGACCGCACGCAAAATACCGACATCCAGCGGCTGGTCATGAACAGCACCGACCTGGCCGGAAAAAGCGAAGCGCAGATAAGTCACATCTTCGCCGGTTCGCGTTGACTGGTAGCGCGACATATAGATACCGACCAGCGCTTCAGGCGTGAACTCATGGGCGGTCTCCTCCAGTGCCTCGCGACTGACGGCCGAGATGAGTGACTCTGCAGGGTCGAGATGACCGGCCGGTTGATTGAAGCGTATGCCATCACTGGTTTCTTCTTCAACAAGCAAAAACTGACCGCCGCGTTCGATGATGGCAGCGACAGTGACGGAGGGTTTCCAGAGTTCGGACATGATTACTTTCAAAGCCCCAGCGTGCGGCGACCCGGCATTTTACTCCTGCCGATTACCGGCTTGCTCCGGTGCTTATATCGTTGGGTTGGGGTGAATCAATCGATCTTCACGCAGTGAACCCCGAAGTCAGTGCAGAATGCACGGCCTCTTACCCAAGTTATTTGCCAAATCGGAATGCTTTTTTACCGTTGAATTACCCGTCCGATGAGAAAATAGAACGACAGTTCGCTTTTTTGATTTAAGTGTAAGATTCGGGCGCAATTTTTATTTTTTTGGAGAATTCCATGAAAATCGGCATTCCAGCCGAGACGCGGGCGGGTGAAACGCGGGTCGCCGCAACACCCGAGACAGTCAAAAAACTGATCGCCGCCAATCACCAAGTCATCGTGCAATCTGGCGCGGGTGTCCCTGCCAGCATCACGGACGAGGCATTCGCTGCTGCCGGCGCGAGCATCGCCTCGGCGGCAGATACTTTATCTGCCGACCTGGTCTTGAAAGTCCGGGCGCCCTCAGAGGTTGAGCGCTCGCAAATGAAATCTGGCAGCGTACTGGTCGGTATGCTCAATCCCTTTGATGCCGACAATATCAGCGCAATGGCTGCGTCAGGGCTGACGGCATTCGCGCTCGAGGCTGCACCACGCATCACGCGTGCACAGTCGCTTGATGTGCTCTCATCTCAGGCTAACATCGCCGGTTACAAGGCAGTGCTATTAGCTGCCAATGCTTACCAGCGATTCATGCCGATGCTGATGACGGCGGCCGGTACCGTGAAAGCGGCTCGCGTGCTGATCATGGGTGTCGGTGTCGCTGGCTTGCAAGCGATTGCTACCGCCAAGCGCATGGGTGCAGTGATTGAAGCCTCGGACGTGCGTCCCCCGGTTAAAGAGCAGGTTGAGTCACTCGGCGCTAAATTCATTGATGTGCCCTACGAGACTGATGAAGAGCGCGAGATCGCCAAAGGCTCCGGCGGCTACGCGCGCCCCATGCCTGAGGCGTGGATGCAGCGTCAGGCAGCGCTGGTGCATGAGCGCGCCAAGCTCTCCGACATCATCATTACCACGGCCTTGATCCCGGGCCGCAAGGCGCCGGTGCTGATATCCGAGGAGACTGTCAAGGCGATGAAGCCGGGATCAGTGATCGTCGACATGGCGGTGGAACAGGGTGGCAATTGTCCGTTGTCCGAGCTGGGCAAGACTGTCGTCAAACACGGCGTCACCCTTATTGGCGAACCGAACATTCCCGCACTGTGCGCCGCGGATGCATCAGCACTCTATGCGCGCAATGTTCTGGACTTCCTCAAGCTGATTATCGATAAGGAAGGCGCATTGACTGTCGATCGCAGCGATGAAATCGTGGCGGCCACGCTGATGTGCACGGGTGGTGAAATCATTCGCAAGTAGAGGTTTGAATGCAACGTATCATGCTGCGCGCGAAAATTCATCGCGCGGCTGTCACGCAGTGCGACCTCAATTACGAGGGCTCATGTGGGATTGACGAAGATCTGCTGGACGCGGCCGATATCCGCGAGTTTGAAAAAATCGAGCTGTACAACATTAATAACGGCGCGCGCTTTTCCACTTATGCGATTCGGGGAAAGCGCGGTAGCGGTGAGATATCTCTCAATGGTGCTGCAGCCCGGCTGGCGCATCTGGGCGATTTGATGATCATCTGCACCTATGCGCCAATGGGCGAAGAAGAGGCCGCCGCTTTTCAGCCGAAAATTGTGTTTGTCGATGAAAAAAACCGCATTACCCGTCTGAAGCATCAGACGGGACTGTAGTAGACCTGTACTGAACAGATACTTACTGTTTCCGAACCAGAGGACATCATGGAAGTCAGCCACACCATTACCAACCTGATTATTTTTGTGCTGGCGATTTATGTCGGCTACCACGTCGTGTGGACCGTCACGCCGGCGTTGCACACACCACTGATGGCTGTGACGAATGCCGTGTCAGCCATCATCATCGTCGGTGCAATGCTTGCTGCATCATTGACCGAGGGACCGGTCGGCCAATTCATGGGCACGCTGGCGGTTGCGCTGGCTGCTGTGAATGTCTTCGGTGGCTTCCTGGTTACCCAGCGTATGCTGGAGATGTTCAAGAAAAAAGAGCCCAAGGCTCAGGCCAAAAAAGAAGAGGCTTAATGATGAGTATGAATCTTGTCACTCTGTTGTATTTGCTGGCGTCGATCTGTTTTATTCAGGCGCTCAAGGGCTTGTCCCATCCTGCAACCGCGCGTCGCGGTAATGCGTTTGGTATGGCTGGCATGGCGATTGCCGCGCTGACCACGATCGCGCTGATCTACAAAATCAAATCCGATGCCGCTGGTGGTGGTGCTGGTCTTGGTTACGGTCTGCTTGCACTCGGTGTCATTGTCGGCGGCAGCGTTGGTGCCATTCTGGCCAAGCGCGTTGAAATGACGAAGATGCCTGAGCTGGTCGCTGCAATGCACTCGCTGATTGGCTTGGCTGCAGTGTGTATCGCGGTTGCTGCAGTGGCCGAGCCTTGGGCATTTGGGATCGCACCTCGTGGCGAGCCTATCCCTTTTGGTAATCGTCTGGAACTCTTCATCGGTACCTTTGTCGGTGCGATCACATTCTCAGGGTCCGTGATTGCCTTCGGCAAGCTGGCCGGCAACTACAAATTCCGCTTGTTTCAGGGCGCGCCTGTGGTTTTCCCCGGCCAGCATCTGGTTAATCTGGTCTTTGCGGTAGTAATGTTCGGCGCGGGTCTGGTGTTTGTCGCCGCACCGGGCGCTGAAGCGGCTTGGACACCATTCATCATCATGACCGTCATCGCCTTCGTTCTCGGCGTGCTGATCATCATTCCGATTGGTGGCGCGGATATGCCGGTGGTGGTGTCGATGCTGAACAGCTACTCCGGCTGGGCCGCTGCCGGTATTGGCTTCTCGCTCAATAACTCCATGCTGATCATTGCAGGTTCGCTGGTGGGTTCGTCCGGCGCGATTCTGTCGTACATCATGTGCAAGGCGATGAACCGTTCGTTCTTCAGCGTGATCCTGGGTGGTTTTGGTGGTGATGCCACAGCCGGTGCAACCGGCGACCAGCAGCAGCGTTCGGTGAAATCCGGTTCAGCCGACGATGCTGCTTTCCTGATGGGTAATGCAGAAACCGTGATTATCGTGCCCGGCTATGGCCTGGCCGTGGCACGTGCGCAGCACGCGCTGATGGAACTCTCGGAAAAGTTGTCGCACAAGGGCGTTACTGTCAAATATGCAATTCATCCAGTAGCGGGTCGTATGCCGGGTCACATGAACGTCTTGCTGGCCGAAGCCGAAGTGCCCTACGACCAGGTATTCGAGATGGAAGATATCAACAGCGAATTCGGTCAGGCCGATGTCGTGCTGGTGCTCGGCGCCAATGACGTTGTGAATCCTGCGGCGAAGGATCCGAAATCCGCCATTGCCGGCATGCCGATTCTCGAGGCCTACAAAGCCAAGACCATCATTGTGAATAAACGATCGATGGCCGCTGGTTATGCGGGTCTGGACAATGAATTGTTCTACATGGACAAGACCATGATGGTCTTCGGTGATGCGAAGAAGGTAATTGAAGATATGGTCAAGGCGGTCGAATAATCGACATGCTTACCCAGCGTCGTTCAAAAAGGCAGATGCGAATCTGCCTTTTTTATTGTGCTGAGATTACTGAGTCGCAGTAATCAACGGTCTGGTCAACGTGCTTAGCTGCGCCATCCGAACATCATTTGCTCCGATAGTGCGCGTCTGGCAGGCGGCAGAAGATCAATCATACCCAGTGAGAGACCGAGCAAACTTTGTGGCAGCGAATGATCCTCGCCACTGGCGAAAATGCGCGCCATCAAATCGGTGAGCCTGACTGTCAGGCCCCGGTCACCGCGACGCTTTTGTATGAACTGATGGATGCCTTCGGGTGTCGGCGATTGAGCCAGCACATCGGCCAGCACAGCGGCGTCGCGTAATCCCAGATTCAGTCCCTGGCCGGCGACAGGATGCAGAGTTTGTGCTGCATTGCCAATGGCTACCATTCTTTGCGAGTTCGTTTGATGCGCATTGAGCCCCAGCGGATAACTGTGGCGTTGACTAATCTGTGTGAAGGTACCGACGCGATTCCCGAATGCGTGTTGTAATGCCCGCAAAAAATCAGTATCAGACATCGCAAGCAAAGCTTCACCATGCTTGGGTCGTACACACCAAACCAGCGAATAGTGATCACCATCCGGCAACAGTGCGAGCGGCCCTTCTTCAGTAAAGCGCTCGAATGCGCGTCCTGGCACGACGCTCGCGCTTGAGACATTCGCCACGATGGCCGTTTGCAGGTAATCGCGGTGAATATCTTTACTTGTCTGCGTACCGAAGACACCGCCTTCGGCTTGCACGACCAGACTCGCGCTGATGTGCTGATGATCAGAGAGCGTGACGTTTACGTGAGTATCGTTTTGCGCTGCATGGGTCACAAGGCGTGGGCGGTACTGGATCACGCCTGTCGCACCTAATTCAGCAGAAAGCGCACGCACCAAATCGCCGTAGCGGCACACGTAGCCCAGGGCAGGTAACTGGTGTTCATTGCAGTCAATGAGTGTGCGGCCAAATCGGCTGCGCCGCGTGACATGAATTTGCGTGATGGCTGTTGCGTTCACAGACCAGGCGTGAATTTGTTTGAGAAGTTCACGACTGCCCCAAGAGAGCGCGACAGAGCGTGGATCCTGCGATGTGGTGGCTGTTGTTTTGCCATCGATAAGCGCAATGCGATCTGCTGCAACACCACGCTTGATCAGCATGCAAGCCAGAGCCAGTCCCACCGGACCACCGCCCACGATGGCGATATCGAACGAGCTTGTATCAGCGGACGTCATCACCCTATCAGCCTCGCATCACCGCTTCAATTTCGGTGATAGTTTTGGGTGTCTTGTGCGTGAGAATCTCGCAGCCCTCTGCGGTGACAAGCGCATCATCTTCGATACGTATACCGATGTTCCAGTATTGTTCAGGCACACCCGGCGCTGGACGTACATAGATGCCAGGCTCTATGGTCAGCACCATACCGGGCGCGAGCGTACGCCAGGGTTTGTCTTTTCCGGCTGGTGCGGGATCGCGATAGTCGCCAACGTCATGCACATCCATACCCAGCCAATGTCCGGTGCGGTGCATGTAAAACTGCCGATACTGACCCCCAGCGATGACATCATCCACCGAGCCGACTTTGTTTTTGTCGAGGAGTCCGGTATCGAGCATGCCCTGTGTCAGTACGCGTAATGCAGCATCATGGCCATCTGTAAATCGTGCGCCGGCACGTGTCGCCGTAATGGCAGCGTATTGTGATGCGAGTACGATCTCGTAGAGTATTTTTTGGGCGGGACTGAATTTGCCGTTCACGGGGAAGGTACGAGTGATATCCGACGCGTAGCTGTCAAGCTCGCAGCCAGCATCAATCAAGACAAGATCACCATCGCGCAATTCCGCATCACCGGCCCGGTAATGCAGCACGCAAGCATTGGCACCGGTTGCCACGATGGACCCATAGGCGGGCGACTGCGAGCCGTTGCTGCGGAATTCATGCAGCAGCTCCGCTTCCAGATGATATTCACGCAGGCCCGCACGCGATACGCGCATCGCGCGAGCGTGCGCTGCTGCGCTGATATCAGCAGCACGCTGCATGATGGTAATTTCATGATCATCTTTGACAAGCCGCATTTCATTCAGAATTGTGCGTATGTCAATCGCAGAACCTGGAGCGCTCACACCTGCCCTGGCCTGCGAACGTACGGCATTAAGCCAGGTTTGAATTCGGGAATCGAGTACGGCACTACTGCCTAGAGCGTAAAACAAAGCCGATGCATTCGCCATTAGCCGTGGCAATTCGCTGTCAATGCTGTTGACAGGAAATGCTTCATTGAATCCAAAATGCGCTTTGGCGGCTTCTGGCCCGTAACGATAACCATCCCAGATTTCGCGTTCCTCATTTTTTTCACGGCAGAACAGAATGGATTGATCCTGATCGCCTGTCACCAGTACCAAGGTAGCTTCAGGCTCGGTGAATCCGGTCAGATAGTAAAAATAGCTGTCATGCCGATACGGGTAATCTGCATCTGCATTGCGCATCGCCTCCGGCGCGGTCGGAATGATGGCGACGCCACCCCCTTGCGCTCGCATATGGTCAAAGACAGCGGCACGACGTTTTGCGTAAACATTCATAGTCATTTTTGAGTAAACAGAGGTGCGTTCAGTTGTTCTAATCGTTCGACGGTGCCGACATCGGTCCAGTCGCCACGGAAGAGCTCACCACCGATTCTCCGCTGTTCTGCGAATTCGCGCAGGATGGGTGCCAGTTTCGCGGAACTACCCGGCTTGATCGCATCAAACATCTCAGGGCGATAGACGCCGATACCTGAAAAGGTGAACCTGGGCTCGCCGTCGTTTGCGATTGCGAAGCTCTCCAGCGCAAAGTCGCCCTCGGGATGATGCGGCGGATTTTTCACAAGATACAGCCAAGCCAGGTCTCTGCGATCGTCGGGCAGTGGATTGCCCCAGACATCATTGGCCTCGAGTACATCAGAGACTTTGGTGAAATCAAAATGTGGACAAAAAATATCACCGGCAATCGCGACAAAAGGCGCCTCACCCAGCAGGTGACGTGCGTTGGCAATCCCGCCTGCGGTTTCCAGTGCGGTACCCTCGGAAGAGTAGGCGATGTTTGCGCCGAACTGACTGCCATCGCCGAGCGTGTCCTCAATCATTTGACCCAGGTGCGCGTGATTGATCACGATCTCGATGATGCCGGCACGCACAAGGTTGTGGATGTGCCAGACGATCAAGGGCCGGCCCCGCACGTGCAGAAGCGGTTTTGGGCAGGTGTCGGTCAGCGGGCGCATGCGCTCGCCTCGACCGGCGGCAAAAATCATGGCTTTCATTTCAGAAGGTAAAACCGACGCCGGTCGTATTTTCCTGCAGCGTATCGAGCAGTCGTATCAGCGGTGCGAATTCCTTGTAGCGGTACGCGGTCTTGCGTGTGTAATCCATCACCAGTGGTAGGTCATTCAGATAGCCATCCTTCCCATCACGGTGATACAGCCTTGCAAAGATACCAAGTACTTTCAGATGACGCTGCAGTCCCATGAATTCAAAGTCACGGTAAAACGCATCGACATCATGACTAACGGGCAGTCCTGCTCGTCGAGCGCGTTCCCAGTAGCGAATTGTCCAGTCCAGTACCAGCGCTTCATCCCACTGAATGTAAGCATCCCTGAGAAGCGAGACCAGATCGTAGGTAATGGGTCCGTAGACCGCATCCTGAAAATCTAGAATGCCCGGATTGCCCTTGTCCATGACCATCAGGTTGCGCGAATGGTAGTCGCGATGCACGTACACCTGCGCTTGGGCCAGATTATTGGCCAGTAGGAGATCGAAAACCCGGTTCAGGTCGGCGCTCTGCGCATCACTCAGGGTGGCTTTCAGATGGCGCGTGACATACCAGTCGGGGAATAGCATTAATTCCCGGTGCAGCAGCTCCCGGTCATAGGCAGGCAGTACCCCGGCCCGGCTTTGCACCTGGAGCTGGATTAGCGCATCAATGGCATCAAGATAGAGCTTGTGGGCGGTATCTGGGTTGAGCCGCTGTAGGTAAGTGGTCGATCCGAGATCCGAGAGCAAGAGGAAACCTCGCTCGGTATCCTGGGCCAGAATGGCTGGCACGGACACCCCGGTGGCGCTGAATAATTCGGCAACTTTTACAAAGGGCCGCACATCTTCCTGCGGTGGAGGGGCATCCATCACGATCAGGCTCTGTCCGCTCTGCGTATTGACACGAAAATAACGGCGGAAGCTGGCATCCGCAGAGGCGGGTCGCAGGCTTTCCAAAAGGGTTGCAGGTGTCTTGAGATTAGAAAGCCAGTCGGAAAGCTGGACCAGCCGGGTATCGTTCAGAGAATTGTCGGGCATTTGGGAAAACTGACTAGGAGGTAGGCGGCAGGAGTACGGAACAAGCGATCAGTTCCCATATAATAAGGGATTGATCTCATAGCGCGGTGCTCACGTCCGCGAAATTAGCTTTCATGACTCGGCGATTGCCACTTCCCCTCGGTTCAGCTTTCAGGCGCGCGAGACTGCTCTCCCTCATGATCACGGTGATGATGCTTGGGTCAGCGGTTGCGCAGGAGTCGCGCCGGTTGGTGGATGCGGTAGCCGATGATGCAGCAACCGACTTGAGGGCAGAGCAGCTGACAGGCCGTCCTGATCGCGAAGTCCAGCTGGAGGGTAATGTCGAGATCACGCGCGGTAAAACGAGCATCGATGCTGATAGTGTCAAATACAACATCATTGATGATCGGGTCGACGCAGTAGGCAATGTGCTCGTCCAAAAGGCCGGCAGCCGATTTGAGGGAAATGAACTCAGACTCAAGCTGGATACCGGCGTGGGCTACATGGACAGTCTGGTGTACAAGCTTTTGCAGAGAAATGCTCAAGGTAGAGCAGCTCGGATTGATTTTGAATCTGAAGACCAGGCGACCATCTCTTCGGGTTATTACACCACTTGCAATGGACCCGATCCAGACTGGTACCTGCGCACCGGCAGGCTGACGCTGGATGAAGGTGCCGGTGTTGGTTACGCCCGCAATGCCGTATTGGTTTTCAAGGGCGTGCCGGTGGCAGGTGCACCTCGTATTTCGTTTCCTTTGACCGACGAGCGGGTGTCGGGTTTTCTGGCACCAACGATCGCTTCATCGACATCCAGTGGCTTGCAGGTCACGACGCCCTATTTCTGGAATATTGCCCCAAACCGTGATGTCACGTTTTTCCCTCGATATATCGCACAGCGCGGGTTGATGCTGGGAGCGGATGTTCGGTATCTTGAGCGCGAATTTGCCGGCGAGACGCGTTTTGAATTTATCAATGACACCAAGCTGCCTGGTGAGACGCGTTACGGTTTTTCATCCCGGCATAACCAGGTACTGGCACCTGGGCTGACACTGGCGACCGACATCAATGCAGCCTCGGACGACAATTACGCAAGAGATTTTCCACTTAGCCATGTCTGGGCGCGCCCCGGGGTCAATCGAAGGCTGCTCACGCAAAGTGTCGCATTCAACTATGGCGCGGCAGACTGGAATGGCGCTGTTCGTCTGATCGATTATCAGGTGCTGCAGGATCCGAACGCACTGATTACTCTTCCGTATGCGCGACTGCCGCAGGTGAATGTCAACAATTTTCACTACAGCGACAGTGGTCTCGATTTGACCATGAACTCGGAGTACACGCGATTTGCGCATCCGACCTTGGTGCAGGGCGACCGTTTGGTGTTCAATCCCCGGATATCCTACAATCAATGGCAACGTCCTGGCTTTTTCATACGTCCCAGCCTCTCCCTACACGGCACTCTCTACAACCTGGATCAATCTGCTCCCAGCATGACAGCACCGGCGCGAGTGCTGCCAACATTCTCGCTGGACTCAGGACTGGTTTTTGAGCGCGATGCCACATTTTTCAATCGACAAGCGATTCAAACGCTGGAGCCACGTGCCTTTTACACCTATACGCCGTACAAAGAGCAGACTGCGATCTTGTATCCCCGGTTCGATACCTCCGAGGCTGATCTGAACTATGCGCAGATTTTTCGGGAAAACCGATTTGTTGGTCATGACCGCGTGGGTGACTCCAATCAGCTCACGCTCGCGCTCATTTCGCGTTTTCTTGAGACCACGGGTGCAGAGCGCCTGCGACTGGCGGTCGCACAGCGTATCAACCTCAAGGACCCCACGGTGAGTCTAGGGATTACCAACCAGGCTGCAGCAGAAGATATCCTTTTGCTGATGTCAGGTCGAGTCACCGACGAACTACGCCTGGACGCCAACCTGCAGTACGATCAAACCAATCGGGATGTCAATCGAATGAACGCTGGCGTGTTCTGGCAGGCCGGTCCGATGAAGGTTGTCAATGCCCAATACCGGCGCGATTCGCGCAATATTCCGGGCTACCCATATACCAACTACGAACTCATCGACCTCTCGGGACAGTGGCCCATGAGTCAGCGCTGGTATGGTGTCGGGCGCGTCAATTATCTTCTGGATGACCGTAGGATGGGCCAGTCATTGCTCGGTGTCGAGTATCTTGCGGATTGCTGGATATTCCGCTTGGTCGGTCAGCGCATACCAACCGCGGCAGGTCTGGCGACAACGCATCTTTTCATGCAGCTGGAATTCAGTGGCCTGGCGACGCTTGGTTCGAGCCCGATGAGAGCGCTGCGCGGCAGCGTGCCGGGATATCAGCCGCTGCAGCAACCGCAATAACAGCAGCAACGGTAGCGACCGATTCACTTCTTTCAATTCATTCAAATCACGATGACGCTTACTCAGATTTATCGTTCTCTGGCGGACAAACTTCTCTGTGCCGGTACCTTGTTGAGTCTTGGGCTACTGATCCTGAGCAGTCCATCGTCTGCTGAGACCAAACCATCCAGTGCTCGTCAGCCAGTGCTGATTGATGCAATCGCTGTGGTCGTCAACACGGATGTCATCACTCTGAAAGAGATTGAGGAGCGTTCGCGCCTGGTTGAGCAGCGGCTGAAACGTCAAAACATACAGCTGCCTGCGCGCGAAGTACTGCAAAAGCAGCTACTCGAGCGAATGATCGTAAACCGTGCACAGATGCAGCTAGCGAGAGAGACAGGTATCCGCATCGATGATCTGCTGCTCGATCGTGCGATTGCAAGAATTGCCGAGCAAAACAAGTTGACCGTACAGGCGTTCCGGGATCAGCTGGAGGGAGATGGCCTCTCGTTCGCACGTTTTCGCGAAGAAGTACGTGAAGAAATCACCCTGCAGCGTCTGCGCGAGCGCGAAGTGGACAACAAAATTCAGATCACCGATGCTGAGGTTGATAACTTCCTTGCAGCGGCTGCCGGCAATGCGGAGGGCGCACAGAGTGAAATCAATATCGCGCAGATTCTGGTTCGCGTACCCGAGAAAGCCACGCCTGAGCAGATTGCAGAACGTCGCAAGCGTGCTGATCAGGCGCTTGCGCAGCTAGATTCAGGCGTCGAGTTCGCGAAGGTTGCGGCCAGTTTCTCGGATGCCGGCGATGCACTCAGTGGTGGCGAACTCGGCTGGCGAAATGCTTCGCGTTTGCCTCAGCTTTTTCTGGATGCCACTGAAAAAACTAAAGAGGGCGAAATTGCGCCGCTTGCGCGCAGTGCGAATGGCTTTCATATCCTCAAAGTCATTGGAAGGCGGAGCGCTAGCATGGTCAAGGCAGGCGCGGGTGCTGTAGTCCAGCAAACGCTTGCGCGCCATATCCTGATCAAGGTGAATCAGATTGTCTCTGCTGCCGAAGCGCGTCGCAAACTGGTTGAACTCAAAGAGCGGCTGGATAACAAAGCAGCGAAGTTCGAGGAATTGGCACGACTGTATTCCAATGATGGCTCTGCCAGCAAAGGGGGTGACCTCGGCTGGATTTATCCCGGTGATACCGTGCCCGAGTTTGAACGAGCGATGAATGCGCTCAAGCCCGGTGAAATCAGTGGGCCTGTCGAGTCGCCATTTGGTTATCACCTGATCGAAGTCATCCAGCGAAAATCCGAGGAAATTTCCCGAGAACGGCAGCGTTTGATTGCGCGACAGGCGTTGCGTGAACAGAAACTCGAAGAATCTTACGAAGACTGGTTACGCCAGCTGCGTGATCGTGCCTACGTCGAGTATCGTCTGGACGATATCAATCGTCCGTAATAGCCAACACCCATGTCACGTCCGCGGATTGCGATCAGTTGTGGTGAGCCCGCCGGCGTGGGTCCGGAAATCGCGGTACGGGCAGCCGTCCAATCAAGCTCGGTAGCATGCCTGCTGATTGGCGATGCCACGCAGTTGGCGTTGCTGTTGAGAGCTGTGGCGCCGCAGTATCCTTTGCAGCGGGTGACCTCGGCAGCCAGTTGGATAGATCAGCCGGGTCATCTCGCCATCATGGATTGTCCACTCGCGGTAACACCTGTGCCCGGACAGCTGGATGCCCGCAATGGCAAGCCTGTACTCGACATGCTGGATGCAGCACTCGCGGCGGCCATGGCCGGTGATGTCGACGCCATCGTGACCGCGCCGGTGCAAAAAAGCACCATCAATGATGCGGGTATCGCTTTCACTGGGCACACGGAATATCTTGCTGAAAAAACCCACACACCGCAGGTGGTGATGATGCTGGCGGGTCTGAATGGCAAACAGATGTTCAGAGTCGCTCTGGCTACGACCCACCTGGCATTATCTGAGGTACCGCGTGCAATCACGCGTGAAAGTCTGAGATCAACGCTTGCGATTATTCATCGTGATCTGGTCATGCGGTTTGGTATCGCCAGTCCCCGTATTCTGGTGACCGGACTCAATCCCCATGCGGGTGAAGGCGGGTATCTGGGGCGTGAGGAAATTGATGTCATACGACCCGTGATCGACGAAGCAAGCGCACATGGATGGCAAGTATCCGGTCCCTATCCTGCCGATACGCTGTTTCAGCCGCGTTACCTTGATCAGGCAGATTGCGTGCTGGCGATGTATCACGATCAAGGTTTGCCGGTGCTAAAGTTTGCGACCTTTGGCAAGGGCGTGAATATTACCCTGGGTCTCCCCGTCATTCGTACTTCGGTGGATCATGGCACGGCACTGGACAAGGCAGCTGCTGGTTATGGTCATGCTGATGCGAGCAGCATGGTCGAAGCTATTGCGATGGCAGCGCAGATGGCCATGACCCAACAATGAAGCATGTACCGCGCAAGCGCTTCGGGCAGAATTTTCTGACCGATCAGAATGTCCTCTCTGAAATCATTCGCGCAATCGCGCCCGCCGCTGATGACACCATGGTGGAAATTGGGCCCGGACAGGGCGCGATGACGGTGTTGTTATTGACACATTTAACCCGCTTGCATGTGGTCGAACTCGATCGTGATTTGGTCGCGCTACTGCAAAAAAAATTCAGTCCCAATAAGCTCATCATGCATGCGGGCGATGCCTTGCAATTTGATTTCGGCGCGCTTGAGCCGGCGCAAGGCAAGCTGCGCATCGTCGGCAATCTACCCTATAACATCTCCAGTCCTCTGCTCTTTCATCTCGCGCAGTATGCGCAGCAGGTAGAGGACCAGCATTTCATGCTCCAGAAAGAAGTCGTCGAGCGCATGGTGGCACCCCCCGGCGGTAAAGATTACGGACGTTTGTCCGTGATGCTGCAATGGCGCTATCAGATGGAGATGCTGTTCATCGTGCCACCCTCGGCATTTGATCCGCCTCCCAAGGTTGATTCGGCGATTGTTCGTATGCGGCCGATTGCAACACCGCTGGCATGTGAGCAGACACATCTGGAGCAGGTGGTAACCCAGGCTTTCTCACAGCGACGCAAGGTGATTCGTAATAGTCTGGGCAGTCTATTCACAGAACAGCAGCTCATCGCCGCTGGCATTGATCCTCAGGCGCGTCCTGAGACAATATCCCTGGAACAGTATGTCGCGCTGACACATTTGCGTTGATTCGCTGACTCAGAATGCCGGCAAGCTCGCCAGCTCATGATCCCGCAGCGCCTTGCGCGCTGTTTCAAATTCCGGTAGCAGCGATTGAACAGTCGCCCAGAACTGCGGGCCGTGATTCATTTCGCGCAGATGTGATAGCTCGTGAGCCACCACATAATCAATATTGGGCAATGCAAAATGCATCAATCGCCAGTTTAGCCTTATGCGTCCATCAGCGGTACACGAGCCCCATTGCGTACTCGCCGATGACAGTGCAAAGCCTTTGAATGTCACACCCAGTTTGGATGCGTAGATATCCAGTCGTTCGGCAAAGATACGCTTTGCTTCAGCTTGCAGCCAGCCTTGAACGCGGTCTTTGAGTTGTTGTTCAGTTGCTGAAGCCGGCAGGCTGACATGCAGTTCTCGGGTTTGCTCATCAAAGCGTATGCCGGTATTGGTTGAATCAGCAATACGCACCACGATGTCGGTTCCAAGATAAGGCAGGCGCGCACCATCGCGCCATTCCATGGGTGGTTGCAGGCGCCTCACTGAACGCTCTCGCTGTTCATTGATTTTTTTGAAAATCCACGCGCGCTTTTCCGTGATCGTTGATTCGATCTCAGCTACCGTGACCCAGCGTGGTGCTGTCACCCGTAAACCTTCGTCATCAATCAGAAAGCCGATGGTACGTCGTTTTGAACGCAGTAGTCGGTAATCCAGCGTATGTCCATCAAGCCGCAGTCGTCTGTGGCCCGCCGGGATGGGTGATTCGGGGACGGTAGAGCGCGGCGGCTCGGGATCGGCTGGGGTCCCCGATAGCAAATCCAGCAGCGATAGCTGGTTGGGATCTGCCAATTTTTGACGAAGGTACTGCTTAAGTGACATGGGCGGTTACGATGAAACACAGATTGACGTTGACATGCTCATGCCTGATTTGCTACGGCGCTTGCAGGCGTTTGGACTGCATAGGCTGCTGGCGAGATGACGCGCATTTCGGATTCTATCCAATTTTCGACTTGTGTCATGAGTTCTGTAGATGAAAGACCGTCGGGTGCTATTGGTTTTCCTATGGAGATGGTGATCAGTCCCGGTTTTTTGATGAAGGCATTGCGTGGCCAGCAGTCGCCTGAATTCATGGCGATTGGTACCACCGGTGTTTTTGTTCCAATAGCCAGAATCGCGCCACCTGCCTTGTATTTGCCTTGCTGTCCCACCGGTGTGCGCGTACCCTCGGGGAACATAATCACCCACTGCCCATCATCCAGTCGGCGTCGACCCGTTTGTATGACCTGCGCCATGGCATCGCGTCCTTTGCTGCGATCAATCGCAATCATGCGCATCATCGCCAGGCCCCAGCCAAAGAAGGGTATGTACAGTAATTCTTTTTTGAATACAAAAATCAGTGGTCGTGGCATCAACCAGCAGAAAAAAATAGTCTCCCAAGCTGACTGATGTTTTGAGAGCAGAATCACGGGTGCATCAGGCAGATTTTCCAGGCCTTTGACTTCCCACCGTATGCCACATACCGTGCGCGCTGCCAAAGCGACGAAAACATTCCAGCGTGTGATCATGTAGTAGCGTTGCCGATAAGGCAGCAGAAAAAATCCAAAGCAGGCGACAGCCCAGACAACCGTTGCAGCGACGATCAACAGCATGAGCACGGTAGAGCGAACAAACAGGATAGGGTGGGACATGCGGGCTCCGCAGACGCCGAGTGCAGGCTGTCTGAATGATGTTATTTATTTTTTTCTTTCAGCAATGCCGAACGCGCCAGTTCGACAGTCTCATCGACGAGTTGATCCGTCTGCAGCAGCTTGTCCACGACAGCAGCCAGACTATCCAGCACGATCGTGCCCGGTGGCAGCCCACCTTTGTCGATAGTGAGCTTGCCTTTACCGGTGCGAACTAGATAAGGCATACATCCCACCTCGAATGCGGCTTGCAGATCGCGCAGCGAGTCACCTACAAACGGTATGCCGGCGAGTTCGCAACCGAAGCGCTGTCCCACCGCTCTGAGCATACCCGGACGTGGTTTACGGCAGTCGCAAAAATCTTCAGGTGCATGAGGACAGAAGAAAATAGCATTGATATGAGCCCCCACGGTTTGCGCCGTCAGGTGTAGTTTTTGGTGAATCGCATTAAGCGCGTGCATGTCAAACACGCCACGAGCCAAGCCCGCCTGATTGGTAGCGACGGCCACCCGATAGCCATGCTGATTCAAGCGTGCAATTGCCTCAAGCGATCCGGGAATGGGCCGCCACTCCGCCGCTGACTTGATGTATGCATCGGAATCCTCATTGATCACACCATCACGGTCAAGGATGATCAGTTTTGAGGTCACCATCGTCATAAGTGATACCCAGGTTTCACGCAGCGAGTCGGGAAATATCCGCGACGCGATTCATCATCGCATGCAGTGACTGCAGCAAGGCCAGACGATTTGCACGCAGAGCGGCATCGTCGGCCATGACCATCACATCATTGAAAAATGCATCTACATCATCACGCAGATTGGCCAGCGCTTTGAGGGTGGCGGTGAAGTCGCCGCTGGCGAAAGCTTTATCCACCGCGATGCGTGTTTCTGTCATCGCACCATACAGTCGCTGCTCAGCTGCTTCGGCGAGTAATCCGGGTTGAACCTCAACCTGGACGCCCTCATTTTTTTTCAGAATATTAGTGATGCGCTTGTTCGCTGCTGCTAGCGATTGCGCCTCGGGCAGGGCAGCGAAAGCTTTGACGGCATCGAGGCGCTCAATGATGTCGTCGAGTCGATCCGGCATGGGTGCGACTACGGCCTCAATTGCATCCTGCGCGTAGCCCCGCTCGCGCAGCTGGCCACGAAGTCTGTCGTATACAAAGCTTTTTGCATCACCGACAGGATCGCTGAAATGAGCATTCCCTGCAAACTGCTGTGTTGCTTGTGTCAGCAGATGCGAAATCGACAGCGGCAGACGTTGTTCCATCAGCATACGGATGATGCCCAACGCATGGCGGCGAAGTGCAAACGGATCCTTGTCCCCCGAAGGCGCCAGTCCAATGCCCCATATACCGACCAGCGTCTCGAGCTTGTCTGCCATGGCCACGACTGTACCGGTGCGGGTCGATGGCAGTGTATCGCCGGCAAAGCGGGGTTGGTAATGTTCGCCAATCGCTGTTGCAACCTCATCAGCTTCGCCATCATGTCGTGCGTAATAGGTACCCATGATGCCCTGCAGTTCAGGAAATTCACCGACCATATCAGTCAGCAAATCGGTTTTGGATAATTGCGCTGCGCGTTTGGCCTGTTCTGTACTGGCGCCGAGAGCGCTGGCGATGGCCACAGCTAGCGCGACCACGCGTTCATTACGCTGCGCCTGTGAGCCCAGCTTGTTGTGATACACCACATTGTCCAGACCCGACAGACGATCAATGAGTGCCTTCTTTTTGTCTTGCTCGAAAAAGAATTTCGCATCTGACAGGCGTGGGCGAACCACGCGTTCGTTGCCACCGATGATGTGCTTGGGATCGCCAGTTTCGATGTTCGACACAATCAGAAAACGCGAGCGTAATTTACCTTGTGCATCCGTCAGCGCAAAATACTTCTGATTCGTTTGCATAGTGAGGATCAGACATTCCTGGGGCACGGATAAAAACGCCTCATCGAAACGGCATTCGTAGACTACCGGCCATTCGACAAGTGCGGTCACTTCGTCCAGCAGAGATTCGGGCATCAGGATTTGATCGCTGTTTGCTTTCGCTTTCAGGTCCTGGCGAATTTTTTCCTTGCGTTCGGCAAAGCTGGCAATGACACGACCTTCTTCTTTCAGCAAGTCGGCATACTGCGAAGCCGATGGAATACTGAGTGTCGTTTTTTTCGACAGAAAACGATGGCCCAGTGTGGTACGGGAGGATTGCAGACCCAGCAGAGACACGGTGATCAACGTCTCATCGAGCAATGCAATCAGTCCATGCACCGGTCGTACAAACTGTACTGTCTCGCCATCGGGGCGTTGATAAGTCATCACTTTGGGTATCGGCAGCTTCGCGATACTTTCTTCGAGTGTTGATTGCAAGCCAGCAGCCAGCGATTCGCCTTTGGCGGTGTAGCTGAAATAAAAACTCTCAGCCTTGCCATCGCTGGCACGCTCGAGTTCATCTAATGCAATGTGCTCGCGTCCTGCCGTCAGCGCCAGTGCAGCGAGCTTTTTCATCAATGGGGCAGTCGGCTGGCCTTCCTTGTCGAGCGCGACGGACAGAGGTAGTACTTTTTCACGGATTTTTTTATCCGCCGCGACCGCATGTACACCGGTGATGCTCACCGCCAGTCGGCGAGGGGATGCATAGGCGACGACGCTTGCATCAGCATCTGCCAGCGATCGTTGGATCAAGCCTTGCAGCATTGATGCGGAAAAGGCATCACCCAGTTTGGAAAGGACCTTTGGTGGCAGTTCTTCGGTCAGTAATTCAACCAGCAGTGTTTGCTTCATGTTCTTCGCTTGTAGGAATGCTTTGATCGTATTTTTTACGCAGCGCGTGCAGCGTCACCCAGCATGGGAAAGCCCAATTGTTCGCGAGAGGCGTAGTAGGCCTGTGCAACAGCGCGTGCGAGATTGCGTATGCGTCCGATATAGGCGGCCCGCTCAGTCACCGAGATCGCACCTCGCGCGTCCAGCAAATTGAACGTATGCGCTGCCTTGAGCACCATCTCGTAAGCCGGTAAGGCCAGCGGCACAGCCATCAGGCGCTGGGCTTCGGATTCGTAATTGCCAAAGAGTGAGAACAGAAATTCCGTATTCGCATGTTCAAAGTTGTAGGCCGATTGCTCGACTTCATTTTGGTGAAAGACATCGCCGTAGGTCAGTCGGCGTGTAACGCCGCGTTCTTCCCATTCGGTCCACACCAGGTCGAAGACATTTTCGACGCCCTGCAGATACATCGCCAGACGCTCGATGCCATAGGTGATTTCACCGAGAACCGGTTTGCAGTCGATGCCGCCCACTTGCTGGAAGTAAGTGAACTGCGTGACCTCCATGCCGTTGAGCCAGACCTCCCAGCCTAGACCCCAGGCGCCCAGTGTCGGATTCTCCCAGTCGTCTTCGACAAAGCGAACATCATTTTCGTTGAGTGCAAGACCCAGAGCGGCCAAAGAGCCCAGGTACAGCTCAAGAATGTTCTCAGGCGCGGGCTTGAGCACGACCTGGTACTGGTAGTAGTGCTGCATGCGATTGGGGTTTTCGCCGTAGCGGCCATCTTTCGGACGGCGCGAGGGCTGCACATAAGCAGCGCGCCAGGGTTCGGGTCCGATTGCGCGCAGGAAGGTGGCGGTGTGTGAGGTACCGGCACCGACTTCCATATCGTAGGGTTGCAGTAGCGCGCAGCCTTGCGCATCCCAGTAATCCTGCAGAGTGAGGATGATTTGCTGAAAGCTAGGGGGGGTTTTCATCGTGACGAGTGAGTTGGCCAGCAGTAAACGGTGGCGCGCATGCGGCCAACGGATTCGTTGCTCAGGAAAACCGGAATTTTAGCCTTTTTTGCTGTTGCGACGGCTTTTCCAGACCAGCGCTAGAAGCAGCATCAAGGCCAGGCCGACCGGCAGTACGTTACCCAGCCGAACATAAGGCGTTGTGCCCTGCGTACCTTGCACCTTGGCAGCCAGGCCGCCTTGCGTGTGGGCGGGTAATTGCTCGCTGATTTCGCCTCGCGCATCAATAACGGCGGTCATGCCGGTATTTGTCGCGCGCAGCATGGGCCGTCCTGTTTCCAGCGAGCGCATCTGTGAAATCTGTAAATGCTGAGGAAGTGCGATCGTATTACCGAACCATGCAATATTGGAAACGTTTAGCAGCAGGCTGGGCACTGGCGCATTGCGCTCTACGGCGGCGTACAACTGTGCAGCGATTTCTTCGCCAAACAAATCTTCGTAGCAGATATTGGGTAGAACCCACTGATCCTTCACACGAAACGCGGGTTGAACAAGATCGCCGCGCCCGAAATCTCCCAGCGGTATCGTCATCAGATCCACGAACCAGCGCGCACCCGGGGGAATGAATTCGCCAAACGGCACCAGATGGTGTTTGTCATAACGATAGGCATGCGCATCGACCTGACCAATACCGAGCACGCTGTTTAAATAAATACCCGGGGCAGTCGTCCACGGCAGGCCTATCAGGAGCTGACTGCCGTTTGTCTGAGCAAAATTAGCAAGCTCGTCTAGATAACCCGATGGCAGATCATAGGGCAGCACGGGCAGCGCTGTCTCGGGTGTGACGATCAGATCGGCCGGCTCTTCCGTAATCAACTGCTGGTACAGCGATAGAGATGCCTGTAATTGGGATGCCGTGAATTTCATATCCTGCGGCACATTGCCTTGCAGAAGGCGCACCGACAAAACTTCACCCTTGGGCTCGGTCCAGCGTATCTGATGCAGCACAATGCCTGCGAGGGGTAGAGCCACCAGCAGCCAGAGTGCGAGGCGATGTTGGCCCCGTACATGAACGAGCAGCGCGGCTGCGCCGGCCATGAGTGCGGCCAGCCATCCTAGTCCGTACACACCAATCAGTGCAGCGAAGCCCGAGAGTGGACTCTGTGTATGCGCATAACCCGTTACCAGCCAGGGGAAGCCCGTAAAAATCCAGCCGCGTGTCCAATCTGCCAGCATCCAGCAGGCTGGCAGGATCAGCAGCGCCGTGATCGCCGGCGCCTGGAATGCAAGCGAAAGGCGTACCGCAAAGTAGAGCGCGATACCGTAAAGCAGTCCGAGGCTGGCAGCCAGCAGCAAAACGGCAGCGATTGCGAGCACCGATGGCAAATTACCATACACATGCAGGCTCACATACAGCCAGTGCGTGCCCGCTGCAATCGATGCCGAGCCAAACAACCAGCCCGCTTGTGCTGCCATACGCGGTGAAACCTGAGAGAGGATGCGAAAAAAGAGCAGTGCCAGCGCAAAAATCTGCAGCGGCCACCATCCAAACGGAGCAAAAGCAAAAACTGTGAGCCCACCGGTAAGCAGAGGCAGCAGAAAAGAAAAAAATCGATTCGAACGAGAAATGAACATCAGTGAACGGTACGCAGTCAGGTGTGACTGATCACGTCGTCAGTAGCGTAGTGACAAAGTGACTCACGATGATTCATCGGCGGTGCGCTCGGGTATTTTTTCGACCAGTACTACATGTAACTGCCGCGCATCGGCACGCAGCACTTCGAAACGAAGGTGGTCAATTTCAAAAATCTCACCCTTGCGCGGCATGCGTCCAAGATGATTGGCGACCAGCCCACCAATAGTATCCACATCTTCACTTGATAGCCTGGTGCCCAGCGCCTCATTGAATTGTTCAAGTTCGGTCAGCGCCTTCACGCGCCAGCGCTGCCCAGATTCTCCCTCTTTGACTTCGAGGATATTGTCTTCTTCTTCATCGAAATCGTACTCGTCCTCGATATCGCCGACGATCTGCTCGAGCACATCCTCAATCGTGATCAGTCCCGCGACGCCACCATATTCATCCACCACGATCGCAATATGATTGCGATTGGCGCGAAAATCGCGCAGCAGCACGTTAAGTCGTTTGGATTCGGGGATATACACTGCAGGGCGCAGCATCCCACGCAAGTCAAAACTGTCGCTCGCGTAATAACGCAGCAAGTCTTTGGCCAGAAGAATGCCCACGACCTTGTCGCGATCTCCATCGACTGCAGGGAAACGAGAATGCGCTGTTTCCAGCACCATCGGTATCCATTCTTCAATCGGGCGTGCGATATCGACCACATCCATTTGTGATCGCGGAATCATGATGTCGCGTACCGACAGATCCGACATCTGGAACACGCCCTCAATCATGGACATCGCATCAGCGTCGAGAAGATTACGCTCTTGCGCATCATGCAGCAGCGCAAGCAGCTCGGCGCGGTTCTCAGGTTCGGGGGAGATCAGCGCGGATAGGCGCTCGAATAGTGAGCGGTGGGGCTTGTTTTCGGCAGATGAACTGCCGGGGGGGTAGTCTTGCATATGGCGTAATGCCGAGTGACGAGGCTGCTAGGATACCGTAAAACAGCAACGGCGCCTCGTTTGTTAAATTGGAATCTTCCGCGCCTTTTGATCAGTGATATCCGCATAGGGGTCCGGCACGCCCAGACCGGCCAGTATGTCGGTTTCGAACTTTTCCATTTCTTGCGCATCGTCTTCGGCCTCATGGTCGTAACCTTGCGCATGCAGGACACCGTGCACCACCAAATGTGCTGCATGTCGTACCAGCGATATCCGACGCTCGGCCGCTTCGCGCATCAGCACATCGACGCACAACACGATATCGGCATGCATGATGTTGTCGTCAGTTTCGCCATACGCAAAGGTCAGCACATTGGTTGCGTAGTCTTTACTTCGGTAGTCGCGGTTGAGTATCCGGCCTTCAGCTTCATCGACGAAGCGTAACGTCAATTCTGCCGGCCCCAGCAGTGCCGCTTGCACCCAGCGACGCAGCAGAGCGCGTGGCAAATCAGTTGCCAGACGGTCGTCGGCAAACTGTACCGACAAGGTGAGCTTATTTTTTGCTGGCATCGCGCAAGGCTTCGGCCGCGGCCGCCGCGGCACTGGCCGCATCATAGGCATCAACGATACGGCCAACCAGTGGATGACGCACGACATCCGCACTGGTAAAGCGTGTGAAAGCAATCCCGCGTACCGATGACAAAACCGTCAGCGCATCGACCAAACCACTTTTTTGGCCACGTTGCAGATCGATCTGAGTCACATCGCCGGTCACCACCGCCTTGCTGCCAAAGCCTATGCGCGTGAGGAACATCTTCATTTGCTCTGGCGTTGTGTTCTGCGCCTCATCAAGAATAATGAATGCGTGGTTGAGGGTCCGTCCGCGCATGTAAGCCAGTGGCGCAATTTCGATGGCCTGCTTCTCGAACATTTTTTGCGTTCGATCGAAGCCGAGCAAATCATAGAGAGCGTCATACAGCGGTCGCAGGTAGGGATCCACTTTTTGCGCCAGATCACCTGGCAAAAAACCCAGTCGTTCACCAGCTTCAACGGCAGGGCGCGTCAGCACAATGCGTCTTACGGCATCGCGCTCAAGTGCGTCAACGGCACAGGCAACGGCCAGATAAGTTTTACCGGTACCAGCTGGTCCCACGCCGAAGGTAACGTCGTGCTCGAGGATGGCTTTGAGATATTGGCCCTGATGCGGTGTTCTGCCGCGAAGATCAGTACGTCGCGTTTTTAGTACAGGACTTGCGTTGATCTCTTCCGGATCTTTTTTGGACAGGATCGCGGGCTTTTCCGTACTCACGCCCTGCGAGGCACGCTGCTCGACCAGTGCCAGCTGGATATCTTCGACTGACACAGGCTGGTCGGCTTGCGCATAGAATTTTTCCAGCATCTCGACCGCGCGTTCGGCGTTCACGCCATCGGCGATAAACTTTTCGCCGCGCCTGAAAATGGTGACATCCAGCGCTGCAGCAATCTGACGCAGATTTTCATCGACCGGGCCGCACAAGTTGGCTAGCCTGTTGTTATCGATCGGATGAGGCGAAAAATGCCGCGTATCTGCAGATGAATTTTTCAATGGAATATGCTTATTGTCGAATGACCACTTCGCCGCGCAGCGAATAGGGATGACTGGCCGTGATATTGATATCGATGAACTCCCCCGTCAGACGGGCACCATGGGGCCCACCATCAAAATTCACCACACGATTGTTTTCCGATCGTCCTTGCATTTCTTGCGGGTCGCGTTTGGACGGTCCTTCCACTAGCACACGCTGTACCGAGCCCACCATCGCATCGGAATAACGCCGCGTATTATCGGCAATGACTTTTTGCAAGCGTTGCAGTCGCTCGAGCTTGACCGTTTGCGGCGTGTCGTCAGGCAAATTGGCCGCAGGTGTGCCAGGTCTCGGACTAAAAATGAAGGAATAACTGTTGTCGTAGCCGATATCGTCCACTAATTTCATGAGTGCCTCGAAATCTGCATCGGTCTCGCCGGGGAAGCCCACAATGAAATCAGACGACACAATGATATCGGGTCGCACTTCACGCAAGCGCCGGATGATGGATTTGTATTCCAAGACAGTATAGCCACGCTTCATTGCTGCCAGAATTTTGTCCGAGCCGTGTTGCGCTGGCAAATACAAATGGTTGACTAGTTTGGGTACACGCGCATAGACGTCGATCAGTCGTTGCGTGAATTCCTTGGGATGACTGGTGACATAGCGTATGCGTTGTATGCCGTCGAATTCAGCGATGTATTCAATCAGCAGAGCAAAGTCGGCGATCTCACCATCAGCCATCACACCACGATAGGCATTGACGTTTTGTCCGAGTAGAGTGATTTCTCGCACACCCTTATCGGCCAATTGCGCTACTTCGGTTAGCACATCATCAAAGCGCCGCGAAACTTCCTCGCCACGGGTGTAGGGAACGACGCAATAGCTGCAATACTTGCTGCAGCCTTCCATGATGGAGATAAACGCACTGCTGCCCTCGACGCGGGGCGGGGGCAGATGATCGAACTTTTCAATTTCCGGAAAACTGATATCGACTTGGGAGCGGCCGCTTGCACGACGCTCGCGCAGCAGGTCGGGCAGCCGATGCAGGGTCTGGGGACCGAACACGACATCGACATAGGGGGCCCGCTTGATAATTGCCGCGCCCTCTTGAGAGGCCACGCAACCGCCGACACCGATGACCAGATCGGGATTTTTTTGCTTGAGCTCGCGTACCCGACCCAGATCCGAGAAGACTTTTTCCTGCGCTTTTTCGCGCACCGAACAGGTATTGAACAGGATGATATCGGCGTCGTCAGGCGAGTCGGTTCGGACCAGTCCCTCAGAGGCGTTCAGCACATCGGCCATCTTGTCAGAGTCATACTCGTTCATCTGACAACCAAAGGTCTTAATGAATAATTTCTTTTGCATTCAGGATGGACAACGGAAACAGGCTCAAGGCCGGACAGCGGGGGCACGCGGAAGTCACATGCTGGCTGCAGAAGGTGCTACCGGAGAATGCCCAAAATTATAGCAGGCGGCTGTCTCGGCCGTGATGCCCCTCATTCTGCGTCCCTTGGCCCATTGGTTTTGGATGGCTGTAGTCTGCAACGGGAATGTCTGGGAAAATCTGATCGTCAGTTGATCTGGATTTGCTTGGACCTCATGTCACATCTTTATGCGCTCAGGCGGTACTGCCGCACGCTCTTGCCCCTTGTGCTCCTTTCTTGGGCTGTCGGCGCGGTAGCCCAAGTCGTCGATTGGCCCTTGTGGGAAAACTTTCGCAGGCATGCGATACAAAGCGACGGCCGGGTGATCGAGCGCCGTGCCAACGACAGAACGACCTCCGAAGCCCAGGCCTATGCCTTGTTCTTTGCTCTGGTCGTCAACGACCGCGGGCAATTCGAGCGCTTGTTGTCATGGACCCAGAACAATCTGGCGAACGGTGACTTGCGAAGACAACAGCCCGCTTGGCTGTGGGGTCCGGACATAGCATCCCGATGGCGCGTGTTGGATCCCAATCCGGCAGCCGATGCCGACTTCTGGCTGGCCTACACGCTGCTTCAGGCTGGGCGTCTCTGGCAGGTGCCCGATTACATCGTCACCGCTCGGGCGTTGTTGCAGCAAATCCAGACAAGCCAGCAAGTCGAGTTGCCAGGCTTCGGGATGACAGTGCTGCCGGGTAGGCACGGTTTCGAACTCGATAAAACTCGCTTGCGCATCAATCCCAGTTATCTTATGCCGCAGCATCTGCGTGCATTCGCCCAAGCGGATCCGAGTGGCCCGTGGCAGACCATGGCCGAGAGCCTGCCGGCGCTCATTCGCAGAGCGAGTCCGGCAGGATTGGTACCGGACTGGATTGTCTACCAGGCTGACAAGGGCTGGATGACAGATCCCGTGACTGGACCCATCGGATCTTACGATGCCATTCGTGTTTATTTATGGTTGGGCATGATGAACGAGGGCGATCCTGCCCGTTCTGCCTTATTGAATGCCGTATCGGGTATGCGACGTGTTATCCACACTTCGCCAGATACCTTTGAGACCGTCAACACCGTTACCGGCGCGGCACGAGGTAAAACGCCAGCGGGCTTTACCGCAGCCTTGCTGCCCTACCTCTGGGCTTTGCAGCAGTCGCAGGTCCTCGAGCGCACATACCAGCAAGTACAAGCGACCCAGCAGAAGGCATTTTTCAGTGCGCAAAGCCTGTATTACGACCAGGTGCTGGCGCTGTTCGGTCTGGGCTTCATGGAGCATCGCTTCCGTTTTGATGCTCAAGGTGCGTTGCTACCCGCATGGGCTTCAGTGTCAATGCGATCTCGATAAGCGCCTCTTGCGTCAGAATGTTGTTGCGATTGCAATACCAGCGTACGTGCTAGCGTTGCGGTCGCCGGGTTCTTCCCTGCCAGCATTGAGTTCCAGAGTCAGCTTTTCGCTGAACTTTAGTGCAACGAACAGTCCGTGTTTTTTGGTCCGGTAGTTACGTCCATCGAGCCATTTGCCTTCGATGCCCACCCGATAGCTTTCCGATGGATGCATGCCGATTCGCGCGCGCACAAAGGCGCTGGATGTTCCGGTGGCATAGTGTGCGATCAGATCAGTATCCACCCTTCGACTGAGCTGGCGCCACAGCATGAGCTGCGGATTGAAGGTCAAGCGGTTGCCTGCTTTATCGCTGGACGGTGCATATGGAAAAAGAGTCACCTCACGGTAGCCGACCGTTGCTGACAAATCCAGCGAGGAATTGTCAAATTGCCAGCCACGACCTACACCGGCATCAACGCCATTTGATTTTCCATCAATATCGACGATCGACCCTCGCTCACTGTTCTGGTATGCATAAGTGGTTGAGCTAACAACGAATTTCCGATACCAGCCATCACCCAGGCGCTCACCCTCTGATGGCATGATGAAACCCAGGTAAGCATGCGTCGATGAGGAAGAGCCTTCGACACCCGAAAAAACCACTGACTCAGCGAGTGATGCCTCCGGGAGCAGGCAGACTATCGTGAGTATTGGCATCACGACGATCGAGTGTAGATACTGATGGATTTTCATTTTTCTTCTCCCAAATTAAACGCGGTATTGATTCTTCAATCCGATTAAATCTACGTTGAGACTTGACCAATAAAACAAGATGACGAAAGCCAAGTACCAATGCCTTACGTAAAAGCATTAGACTCATCATCAGTAAATTTTTTCTATGTTGGTGGCGCAGCAGATTCTTTTGAAGTTGGGTGCTGGAGCCAAAAGCCAATGCGACAGCTGATCGCTCAATGGCTATGTCGTTTCGCTCATAAGACAACCCGACTACAAGGCGTCCGTTATGCAGTTGTGTGACTTTTTGTACACGTGCATCGAAATCCGTTCTATCGTTCGCTCGTAAAATCACCCGTTGCTTGTGAATGAGCGCAAGCCAGATATCGCTGTGATTATCAGTTTCGATGCAGGCACCTGAAGCGGATGCATTCGTGAGAACGCCGACCAGAGTACGTTTTGATTCAAGTGCCAATAGAGCATCTGAATCTACGCTTGGGCGTGGCTCTGTGCGGCGCTGCTTGCGCTCCAGCGTGACACCTAACGCACACAAAAGAAATACAAAATCGGTCAGTGTCCAGAAGCTGACGAAAAGCAGCATATCGCGGTGGACAGGTTCGTTGAGAATGCGCACTACTCCCGACGCGAGTGCTGCAATGCTGAGGCCAAGCAGCATATAAAAGGGCTTTGCGAGTGATGAGACAAAATCCTGTTCAAGAATTTCATTTTTTGGTGTCACTAAAAATTTGCTTGCTCTAATATTTCCGAGAAATCTGATTTCACTGCCTGCCAGATGTATCGACTGAATGAGTTCATACAAGTAACTAATTAATGGCCAGCGAAAGCGACCATATAAGTACTGACCTGAGATCAGCGATCCAACCAGTGCTGGAACCAAGTAGGAAAGTGCAGTTGATACCGAGGTCTCAGCCAGCGTCACACCCCAGATCAATGCGATCATGGGCATAAACACCATGCACAAGCGGGAGGCGGGGAAACCCCAGAACAGCGAGAAGTTGGTGTACATCAACCGCTGCATGAAACTCAAACCCTTGAGTCGCCAAGGATTTTTCAGAAAAAAAATCTGCCACATACCCTGCGCCCATCTCGAGCGCTGTTGAATGAAGCTGCTGAAGGTTTCCGGCTGAAGTCCGGACACCAAAGGCATGTCCAGATACACCGAGGTATAGCCATGACTGAAGGCATGCAGGGAGGTTTCGGCATCTTCAGTGACGGTCTCGGTAGAGAATCCACCCATCTCATCCAGTGCTGAGCGGCGCAGCATTGCCGCTGATCCGCAAAAAAACGCCGCGCCCCAGTAATCCAGACCTGGCATTATCCCGTGGTAGAACTTTTCGTTCTCCGCAGGCGATCCCGCATTCGCCAACAGATTGCGCTCAACCGGATCGGGTGTCACAAAATTGTGCGCAGTTTGTACTAGAAAAAGCTTCTCGTCCTCGAGGAAAAAGCCCAGTGTCTTCTCGATAAAATCCGTCGCTGGTACGTGATCACAATCCAGCACAACGATAAATTTTCCATTCGTGAGCTGTAGCCCATAGTTGAGGTTGCCAGCTTTGGCATGTTGATTTTTCGTGCGAGCCAGATATTGAGCGCCGTAGCGTGAGGCGAAATCTTTGAGCTGCTGAGCTCTCGACGAGGCTGCCTGACGGCGTTCGGGATCCGGCTGATCCAGTTTTTCACGCGTGCCGCCATCGTCCAGGACATAGACGTGTAATTTTCCAGACGGGTAGCGCATCTGTGTTGCTGCTATGACGGTTGTCTGAATCAATGCAGGATCTTCATCGTAAGTCGTGATGTAGACGTCAATATCGGGTAACAGAGAGGTGTCGGCAGGCAGAGGCGGGGAGTGCCGTTGGATGCTTTTCAGGTAAGGCACCAGGCCTAGCGTCCCTGCGACGAACACATAGCATTCGACGATAAACAGAATCAGCCCGCATACTGCTGACGGAAGACCGGATTCCATTGGTAAGGATTCCGAGCCTCGCCAGATCAGGTATCGGAGGGATAGCAAAGTTGTGCCGATAACCAGCATAATTCGAACGACCCCGGCGGAGCCCAGATGCTGACGGTCGCGCCAGAACAAGGACAGTGCCAGCATGAAGGTCAGCACGCAGACGGAAACTGCAATTTGCGTGTTTAGGGTTGAGGGCAGGCTTGCCACTATTACCATCGCAGTGATAACGGCGAGGGCGGTGAAACCGAGCTGCACGCTCGATGGTGGACGATGCAAGCGAGCTGTTGCCTGCGGCGCTGAGGTTGTCGGCCAATCGCTCATATATTTAGATTTCAAGTGTGTTGTTAAATTTGCATATTATTTTCCGTAATTCTATCCTCTTTTGTTGTTTGATTGACAACTAAATTATCAAGATAATAATAAGTTAACCTCTTTGCACTGAGAAAATAGTGTTTAAGTCTTTGATTTTTCAGATCCCGAGTCCGCACAGTGACCAAGGGTCGGCCCAAAGATGGGATTTATTCAGTGTTCTGTGAACAGACATCCGTTTCTGTCACGAATATTTTTTGAGGGAATGACGGATCTGAGAAATTGCGGCGGCGGAACCAAGCAATCGCGGCTTCGCAATGGAGAGCAGCAAGGATGCTCCGAGGAGACAGTTCTGTGGAACTGGTGGGGGGTGACTGATGGCGCTGATTTTTGTCGCTTGGTCGGTATTGACCGGCTGCTGCACCGTGGGCGGATTGATGTTGGGGATGGGCTGAGAATTGCAGAATTTGGGTGGCCAGATACGCACGCAGTCATTTGCCTTTGCTACCTCGGTAAGTTGCAAATGAAGTGAGCGCGGCTATCGTTTCGAATCCGTATTGTGTTTCATGAGCCTTCAAACAAGCCGAAACTTCGCAAGTTCAGCGTTTTCATGCTTAGCACCTCTACAATTTCGCTGGCTTCTAACGCAATTTTCTCCTGAATGCACTGAGCAAGACATCCTCGTTTGTCAGCGGGTGAAGTGATTAAGTCGACAGGAGCGATTTTTGGGTACAAAAAAAGCACGTAGATTGCTCTAGGTGCTTGATTTAAATAATGAATTTTGGTGGTGATAGGTGGACTTGAACCACCGACCCCAGCATTATGAGTGCTGTGCTCTAACCAACTGAGCTATATCACCACGAAGCCCGAAATTATGGCTGCTGCCCAGTTAAGTGTCAACCTGAGGTCCCAAGCAGCTGATTCAGTACCGCCTTGGACGGCTCCTTTGCCAGACAATCCACCACGAGCCTGTCCTTCATCCCGCGCAGCCAAGTAAGCTGCCGCTTGGCGAGTTGGCGGGTGGCGGCGATGCCTTTTTCTCTGAGTTCTTGCACACTGATCTTGCCATCCAGGTACTCCCATGCCTGCCGGTAGCCAACACACCGCATCGACGGCAGTCCGGGGTGCAGATCGATTCGGGACTTGAGGGTGCGTACTTCATCGAGCAGGCTGGGATGGCTTTTCAGCATGTGATCAAATCGGTCAGCAATGCGGTCATGCAAGACACTGCGATCCGAAGGCTCAAGCGCAAATGAAATGAGTTCGAACGGCAGGGGAGTAGGGGGTGTTCTGGCCAGTAATGCCGACATGGGCTTGCCCGTTAGCGCGACGATTTCCAGTGCGCGCTGTATGCGCTGAGTATCGTTGGGTTTGAGCCGAGCGGCAGTAATGGGATCCAGCTCAGCCAAACGCGCGTGCATGGCGGGCATGCCGTCTCGCGCCGCTTCCATATCAAGCTGCGCGCGTAACGCCTGGTCAGCCTGCGGCAGTTCATCCAGTCCGTCTCGCAGTCCCTTGAAATACAGCATGGTGCCGCCGACCAGCAAAGGCAGTTTGCCGCGCGCATGGATATCCTTAATCAATCGCAATGCATCTTCCCGAAACTGCATGACCGAATAAGATTCTGATGGGTCGCGTATGTCAATCAGATGATGAGCCACCGCCGCTTGCTCATCGGCGCTGGGCTTGGCTGTACCAATGTTCATCCCACGATAGATCAGCGCTGAATCCACAGAAATGATCTCACACGGGATCTCTCGCGCGATTGCAAGCGCCGCTGCAGTCTTGCCTGAGGCAGTGGGTCCCATGATGGCAGCAGCTCGGGGTTTGGGAGCAGTCATGCGCTAGTCGTTTGCGAGGTAATCCATCGCACCGCTACGAAATTCAGCGCACCCAATGTGCAGGCGATGATGGCGAGTGGATAGAGGGTGCCATTGTGTGTGGCACCCACAACGGTACCGGTCACAAAAGCACAGGCCATAAAAAGCGCGCCCATCAGTCCGGCAGCGGTGCCAGCTTGCCGGGGAAAGGGTGCAATTGCGCCGGACTGTGTCACAGGAAAATTAATGCCATGCGCAGCCATGGTGAGGAACATCGCGCAGACGACAGTACTCCAGTGCCATAGCCCACCGATGGTGGCCAGCAAATAGAAAATACCAGCACCCAGGGAGCAGGCGGTACCGATGCGCAGAGCATCTTTGCCGTTGAGTGATTTAAGTAATTGCCTGCAGATGAGTGTACCGGTCATGTAGCCAGAGACGCCGATCGCAAAGCAGTATCCAAACCATTGTGTCGGTACGTCGAGTACCCGGATCAGCACGAACGAAGAACCTGAAATAAACATGAAAATGCTGCTGTAGGAGATCGCGCCCGGAAATGCATAGCTCCAGAACTCGCGCGAACCGAGCACCAGGCGGTAGTTCTCCAGGAGGCCAGACACGTGAGTGGCTTGAGGATTTTTGTATTCGTTCGTTTCTGGCAGCCGGAGCAAGCACGCCAGAAACAACAGTGTGGAAAAAATGCCAAGCGCAATGAAAGCAGCGCGCCAGCCAAAGCTGACCTGCAAATACGAGCCGAGTATGGGGCCTAAAATGGGCGCCAGTGATATCCAGGTACTGGCTCTTGCAATCACACGTGCGCTGTGCTCCGGCGCATAGGCATCGCGCACAATCGCTCGCGCGACCATCACTGCAGCACAGCAGCCCAGGGCTTGCAGAAAGCGTGCCGTGATCAGGAGCTCAATGGATTGTGAGAAGCCGCACAAGATGCTGGCCAGTAGGTAGATGCCCAGACCGCCGAGCAGCACCGGGCGACGACCGAAACGATCCGATACTGGCCCCACAATCAGTTGCGCGCTGCCAAAGCCAACCACAAACAACGAAAGCGTCAGCTGCACCGTGGCCACCGGTACGCCGAAATCAGTCACGAGCGTTGGCAATGAAGCGAGATATAAATCCGTGGATAAAGGCTGCATCATCAGCATTGCCGTGATCAGCACAAGGATAGGAGCGTGTGCGAATTGGGAAAGCGGCGGCTGGCTCATGAATCAAAAAGCCGCGCTTACTGGCCGCGCAGGAAAAGCTTGTCGAGATCGGACAGCGCCAGCTGCACCCAAGTAGGTCGACCATGATTGCACTGGTCCGCACGATCAGTGGCTTCCATCTGGCGCAGCAGTGCATTCATCTCCGGGATACTCAGCTGACGATTAGCTCTTACAGCGGTGTGACAGGCAAGGGTACCGAGCAGCTCGTTGCGCCGCTCGGTCAGTACATGCGAGCCCCCGTATTCACGTACATCGCGCAGGATATCGCGTGCCAGTGCCTGGGCATCACTGTTGGCAAGTAGCGCTGGTATCGCGCGCACTGCCAGCGTCGTCGGCGACAGTACTGCCATGTCGAAACCCAGTGCGGCGAGTACTTCGCCGTTTTCTTCGACAGTACCGATGTCAACGGGATCAGCAATCAGCGTCACCGGTATCAGCAGCGGCTGCAGTTGTACCGAATCTGATTGCAGCGCAAGCTTGAATTGTTCATACAAAATTCGCTCGTGGGCCGCATGCATATCCACCAGCACCAGACCAGCACGATTTTGGGCAAGGACGAAGACGCCATGCAGCTGCGCAAGCGCGAAACCGAGCGGAAATTCATCTGTCCCTGCATCGGAGCCAGCCTGGCTACCCGAATTGCCCGGCACGTTTAACTGACCTGGTACATAGGCTGCCAGCGGCGATGGTGCTGTGGATGAGAGGGTGCCGCGAAACATTTCGCCATAGCGAAATGTATGTTGTGCGACACCCAGCGAGGCTTGTCTGGGTTGATTTTGTATCCAGGGCAGCGCACCTGATGCGGCAGGCACGGGTGCCGGCGCGGTTCCTTGTGCTGTCGCTGAGGTACGAGCCAGTGTGCGGCTGACTGAATGAAAGACAAATTGATGTACCGCGCGGCTATCGCGAAAGCGTACCTCGATTTTTGAGGGATGCACATTGACGTCGACCAGTGCGGGATCCAGGTCGAGCCGAAGCACATAGGATGGAAAGCGATCGCCATGCAGTACGTCCTGGTATGCAGCGCGTACCGCATGCGTGAGCAGCTTGTCCCGCACAAATCGGCCATTCACATAAAAGTACTGCGAATCTGCACGCGAACGAGCGGCCGTTGGCAGTCCGACAAAGCCCTGCAAGCTCAGCGGTCCGGCAGCTTCTTCCAGCGGCAGGCGGGCCTGCTCGAATTCCTCGCCCAGAATTTGCGCGCTGCGTTGCTCGAGCGAGCTTTCCTTCCAGTGATCTACTGTCTTGCCGTTGTGGCTTAGCGTGAAGCGCACGTCAGGTCGGGCCAGTGCGATACGGCGCATCACTTCGGCGCAGTGGCCGAACTCGGTTTGCTCTGTTTTGAGGAATTTGCGTCGAGCCGGCGTGTTGAAGTAGAGATCCTGAACATCAATCACGGTGCCCTGTGCCCCAGATGCCGGTACTGTCTTTTCCGGCGCGTGACCACTGATTTGCCAGGCATGAGCTTGATGCTGGCTGCGAGAAGTTAGGGTCAATTGCGAAACGGAAGCGATTGATGCCAGTGCCTCACCCCGGAATCCCAGTGTGCTGACGTTTTCCAGGTCGGAGAGGCTGGCGATCTTGGAGGTTGCATGTCGCGCCAGCGACAAAGGCAATTGTTCGGGGGGTATGCCGCAGCCATTGTCGGTGATGGCGATTCTTTTGGTGCCGCCTGCCTCTAGCCTGACGGTGATTTCCGTTGCACCCGCATCGAGTGCATTTTCCAGCAGCTCTTTGACCACCGCAGATGGTCGCTCAATGACCTCGCCGGCTGCAATTTGCGAAATCAGCTGATCAGGCAGCGGTCGAATGACGCGTTCGGCAGGGAGGGAGGCGTGTGTCGTTTGATGCATCGCCTGATTATACCGAGGGCGAAGGAACACGCTTCATGCGCCCCCTCTCACGCCATCCGTGGAGGCAGCGTGTATCATCGGCGCTTTTTGCGGCTTCTCTCGAGCGAATAATGGAATTCTCACAACTTCTGAGTCTCGTGCTTCATGTCGATAAATCGCTGGACACCATGCTATTGGCCTACGGGTCTTGGGTGTATGCAGTGTTGTTTGCGATTGTCTTTGCCGAAACGGGCCTGGTCGTTTTTCCTTTTCTACCGGGCGATACGCTCTTGTTCGTTGGTGGCGCATTCTGTGCCAATGGTGCGATGCATGCCGGAGTTCTCATCGTGTTGCTGATACTCGCCGCAGTTATAGGCAATACCGTGAACTACTACGTGGGTCGTGCAATCGGTCAGCAAGTCTATACCCGCAATTATCGGTGGTTGGACAGACAGTCGCTGGAGAAGACTCATGCGTTCTTTGACAAACATGGTGGCAAGACGATTGTCATTGCGCGCTGGCTGCCAGTGGTGCGTACCTTTGCGCCTTTTGTTGCGGGTGTCTCGGGGATGAGTCTGGCACGCTTTCAGATCTATAACATCACGGGTGCTGTGCTGTGGGTGGTGGTACTGGTGATGGGCGGCTACTTCTTCGGTAACATCCCGGTGATTCGAGACCACCTCAATACCATCGTATTAATCGGTGTGGCTGCGGCTGTGGTGCCCGTGGCGCTCGGTGCAGCGTGGCGGTTCGTTGCCCAGTTTGGTAAAGGCAGGGCGACAGACAATATCAGTCAGTAGCATAACACCGCAGGATTCCGGCCTGCGCCGGGATCCTGTATCTCTCAGTGGTACTACGATGACTTGGGCAAGAGTAGAGACAAAACAGTATCGATATATGCCAGTGTCTCGTCTGACCTCCGAAATGCAGTCTAAAAAATTCTCGGGAAGTACCTTTCAGGTCAGCGGATTCTTTCGCAGACTCGGATGCTTCACCAGGTATTTGTGTATACCGCGCATTAGTGCATCTGCCATCTTGTCCTGATAGCTTTCATCGGTCAGCTTCGCTTCTTCTTCCGGATTTGAAATAAATGCTGTCTCGACCAGAATGCTGGGAATATCGGGTGCCTTCAGTACTGCAAATCCGGCTTGCTCTACCTGCGCCTTATGCAGGCGATTGATATTGCCGATTTCACCCAGTACCGATTTGGCGAGTTTCATGCTGTCATTGATTTGTGCGGTGGTCGAGAGATCGAGCAGCACGCTGGCAAGTTGCTGATTTTTACTGCGCAGATTGACCCCGCCGATCAGATCAGCCGCGTTCTCCTTATTCGCCAGCCAGCGGGCAGCGGTTGAACTGGCTCCCTTTTCCGACAACGCAAAAACGGATGAGCCGCGCGCAGTAGGCTCGATGAACGCATCTGCGTGGATCGACACGAAAAGGTCCGCTTGAACCTTGCGCGCCTTTTGTACCCTGACATGCAAGGGCACGAAATAATCGCCATCACGGGTGAGCATGACTCGCACATTCGATTGCTGTTCAAGGCGTGATTTGAGCCGGCGCGCGATTGACAGCACGACATTTTTTTCGTAGCTGCCGCCCCGACCCACGGCGCCCGGATCTTCGCCGCCGTGTCCTGGATCAAGTACGATCGTAACCAGACGCGTCAAGGCGGTGGATTTGTCCTCGCTCGGATCGGGTTTTACGGTAAAGGGATTGTCAGCAGGCAGTCGTGGTTCTGCCGAAGGCGGATTTTTTTGCAGGAAATCGGCAATCGGGTCGACAGGATTGAGCGGGAAGAGATCAAATATCAGCCGGTGCTTGTATTCACCAACGGGCTCGAGTGCAAAGACCTGCGGCTGAATTTCTTCCTTGAGGTCGAAAACCAGGCGAACGACGCCGGGTCGGTTTTGCCCAACCCTGACCTGAGCGATGTAGGGGTCGTTTGGCTGAATTTTTGCGATCAGACTTTTGAGCTTGGCATCCAACTCCACGCCCTCGATTTCAACCACCAGCCGATGCGGTTCTTTGACAATGAAATGAGAGGCCTTGAGCTTGCTGTCGTTTTCCAGCGTGACGCGCGTGTAATCGGCAGCCGGCCATACCCGCACTGCGACGATGCTGGCGGCGCGCACTGGTCCCGTCGCGCACAGCGAGAGCAACAGGGTGGCGCCGGTTTTAAGCACCGTGCGACGTGACACAGGTGTTATCTTGTCCAGTGA
>Ga0315909_10000612_pt1 | contig 48066 bp, 23 predicted proteins | sample LakEriMetagenome_11_FD_203527 | JGI IMG/M metagenome (GOLD analysis project Ga0315909, IMG submission 203527) | Freshwater fungal communities from buoy surface, Lake Erie, Ohio, United States - Buoy 2 MA125 | ecosystem: Environmental > Aquatic > Freshwater > Lake | place: USA: Lake Erie, Ohio... | reverse complement strand
CCTGTATTACCTCCACTTACATTTCCTGTTATGCTTATAATTGGATTTCCACCACTTACAAATAAGGTATAAATTGCATTTACCACACTTGATTGAGAGCTTGTTATATTTCCTATTATATTAATTGTAGTAGAGCCATTTACTAATATTGTATTTCTACCAAGTTGAGCTCCATTAGTCAATCCATAATTACCAACAATATTAAAAGTTCCTGTATTTTGAACTAAAATAGATTTACCATTATCTATTGAACCTGGACTATTAGCACTTCCATTAAACGTAGCACTTTGTCCACTTGGTAAATCAAAGGTTAAGCAATAAACATTTGCAACCGCTCTATTAAAAACACTATTAGTAGGAGCAGAACAAGTTAAATTACCACCATTAGCAAAGGTAAAACCACCACCTGCAACAATGCTTCCGTATAGGTTTGTAACCTCTGACATTTCAAGTTCTACTATTGCAGGTTGTAGTCCTAATGTTTGAACCGCAGTAATATTAATTCTATAATATGTGTATGATGTTGTATTCGCAGAAATATCAAAAGAATAAAAAGTAGAAACTCCTGTAACAAAATTTGTTTGTGTATCTAATGTTGTCCAAGTTGAACCATCATTACTTCCTTCAAAAGTCCAAGTTCTTGGATTCGAAGAATTAGTAGAAAAACTAAAAAATCCATATCTTTTTATTATTTTTCCTGTTGGAAAATTATATCCTAACCAACCTGTGTTAGCAACACTTGATTGCCACCCTCTTGTTGTTAATCTATCGTAAGCAAACCAAATTTGATTAAAATTAGCCCCACCACCTACACTACTTGCAATAGCAGCACCACTTGGTGTAGTATTACTTGTCATTTCTGGAATAGACATTGCACCTAAATTAGTAGGAGGTGTAAAAGCAGTGTTTCTTATTGTAAAGGCATTTCTTGTTCCGTCAATAGTAACAGTGAAGTTATTTGCGTAAACATTATCAGCAGTTGTAGGTAATACAGAAGATGTAGAGAAGTATCCTAAAGAATCATCTTCCCATATTGCTAAACTGCTCCAATTACCATTTGCTATCGCTCTATAATTAGCCATTTGTTATAATCCTTTAGCTATTATGAATTCTTGTAATGCTTCACTTATTTTTGTTACAGCTTTCTGTAAATCTTCATCTCCATTCTCAATGTTTTTATAAACATCTAGAATGTGTATGTGTTTTGCTTCTTCTTGTAATTGATATGAAACACCATCTTCAACTCTTTCAGGAGTTAAACGTAAAGCAACACTTTGTCCCACCTTATCATTTCCTAATAATGGAGACATTGATAGGTTGATTAAGAAATTTGGATAGATTTTACCATCTACTTCTATTGGGTTTGTACTTACTATTGGCATATTATTTTATTTTTAAATTGGGACAGATGTCCAAGTTACATTATTAAAGACTTGTGTTGTTACAGTTCCATTTAAAGCTACAGTGATTTTTGTCACTGTCCATACAGCATCAGTTTCTAATGAACCTGTTGGAGCAAATCCACAATAATTAATATTAGAAAACATAGAGTTTCTTCTAATATATCCTGTTGTTGGACCACTTCCTCCTCCTACAGTTTTAATAAAACCATTTTTATCTATAACAACTAACTCTCCTAGTTCAGATAAATTTTCACCGTTTTTATTTATTATTTGTATCATTGTTCTGTAGTACTTACATAATACGTTGTTCTATTAACATTTGTTATTAATAACAATGAATCACCAGGATTTAATGTGTAAGTTTCAGAATCTCTAATTATATCACCAAGTTCTAAATTGAACTTATACAAAGGAACAATATTATTAGGAGAATCAGAAGATCTTCTGTACAATATAAAATAATAATCACTTGATAAGTTATTTATAATAATTGAATTAATTACAATAACATTATCAACTGCTTCAATAGTTGTACTACCATCTAGTCTTATTTCTCCTTGATATATTCTTTCCATTATCTACCCTGACCTCTATAAAGTTTTTTGTAATTTTTACTAGTCTTCAAACTTGATGTTTGAGATTTAGCATGCACCCCTGGGCGATTAACCTTTGGTTTAGCTACTTTTTCTACTGTGTTGGTTACTTTTGCCATTTGTTATTATTTATAAGGAGCATAAGTTGTTTTTCCACCTTGTTTGATAGCTTTCAAAACTTGCTTACGTTGTTTACCAGTTGATTCGTATGATACATGAACCCAATCAGGATTGTTAGCATTTCCAAACTCATAAATAAGTTGATCAAAATTTAGGTTGTCCTTGATGTAATCAAACACCATTTTATTAGTAACCCCATTTGTACTACCATCCATATCAATATCAATCGCTTCACCAGAACAATGCTGAGAAGACAAACTTCCTTTGATAGCAGTATTAAGAGCCTTGCTTCTATATCCACTTGATATATGGATAGGCACTTTAAAGTGTTCTCTAATTGGTTCAAATATCTTTTCAGCAAGTAATTTGAAATTCTTTACATGCTCTTCAGTTGGCATATTACTAATACCATTTCTTTTTGCTGTTTCACTTCTTGTAACTTCAGCAAGTGATAAGTGTTTACTCAGTTGCATCTTCTTGTTGTTTTTTATTTTTATTAAAAATTTTACCTGCTGTAGCTATACCAAAAGCCACTGATGTTAGCATTAAAAAACCGTTGAAAATAAATTCTTCAACTACTAATTTGACACCCCATATTCCTGTAACTATATCTACAAAAAATGCAAGTACCATCATGAAAAAAGAAATAACACCAACGAATGATTTTTCATTTATGTTATTGTCATCACTAATTAATTCTTTCCAAAATCCCATAATTATTTTATTTATTATTACTTTCTTGTGTAGCATATTTAATACCCATAATTGTACCAACTATTGAAAATGCATTTGTTAATAAAACACTAAACATATTACTCCAAGTTGAACCAATTATTTGAGTTTCTTTATTTGTTATAATAGCTGCCCAATATAATAAAGTGGTTACAATTCCAACACCTATTATAACTGCCAAAGCACATTTAACAATCACTTTTATTAACTCGCTTTGACCTTTTTTTATGATTACATCTAAGTCATTTAAAGCAGCATCTTTCTCTTTCTCGATTGCATTTTTTAGTTGTTCTGACTTCTCTAATTCAATCTGCAAATCTTTTGAGAGAGCATCTACCTTATTTTTACTATTTACTGTTTCAGTAATGTCAGTAGCAATCTTCATTATTTTTGTTATATTATTGTTTTCATCAAAAATAGGATTGTAAGTTGCTTGTAAATAGATAGGACTACCATCTATTTTTTTTCTTTCAAACTCACCTTCAAAGAACTTCCCATCTTTTAATGTTTCCCAAAACTTTTTGTATTCATCTGATTTTGAATATTCATAACTAACAAAAATACTATGATGTTTTCCAATAAGTTGTTTGTGGTCTCCATCTTCATAACCCATTGTTACTAAAAATATAGAATTCATACCCAGAATATAACCGTCAAGATCAAAGTAAATAATAGCATTACTCCTATTAATTGCTTCGAGTCTACTCAATAGCTCTTCTTTTGACAAATTTTTCATAAATTATTTGATGTTTCTATATAGTGTGGTTAAGTATTGTAACAAGACACCTACCCCTATGATTATACCTACAGTCCAGGTAAATCTCTTTTTAAACTCTTCTTGTTTCTGAAGCTTAGCTTCTAATTCTTTTATTTTTTCTTTTAGATCAGTTATCTCTGCAACAAACCCACCAGTTTTTGTTAGTGAGTTTCCCAATATCGCATCTACAACTTGTGTTAGTTTTGTATCTATAGAGGTCATTTTCTCCTCTAGATCATGTAGGCGTTGATCCATGCTTTTTAATTCTTTTTCTACTTGTTGTTCAAATGCTTGAGCCATGTTTTTAAATGATTTATTAATAAACACAAATACCCAATGCATAATGATTGGGTTTTGGTGTATTTAATTAAATAACAAATGTAAATTGTTTATTTGGAAATATAAAATGTTATAGTTATATTATTGACATAATATAGCAAAAACAATAAAATATTTTAATGTACAACTTTTAGAATATCTCCTGTTCTATAAAATTGACCAACTTGTAATCCAGCTAATATTGCTGCACCATTATTGGCATATTCAGGAACTCCTGTAGAAGGTATGGTTGGTAGCATTAACCAATCTGAAGCACCAGATCCAGAGGACTTAGCAATGTAAAATAAATTAGTAGTTGTGTTAAGATAGGTTTTACCTCTATAACCTGCTGATGTAATAGGAGCAGATAAACCAACTGTTGTAACTAAGTTAGTATTTATCTTACCTAATATTGTTGGTAAATCATCTAAAGGATCTGCATCTATATTAGATAGATAGGGCCCATCATATATAATGCATAAAGCATTTTCATATGTAGCACACGTTGGGCAAATTTCAGCTGTTCTCATGTTTAAAAAAATTTATAAGTTGTTTTGAATAATTATTTTCTTCTTGATTCTGATGTCACCCTAACTCCCATTTCTTTTGCAAGTTCTGGATTAACTAAAGGTAGAGCTTCGTTTAATGTTTGAGATCCTATAGGAATTAAATTAATGAAGTATTTTAATGGGTAAGTTTTATCAGCTTTATCATCATCGCTAGCTGTATAATAAACTTCTTTAAGTAGTGCTTTTAATAAACTTCCAACTTTACTTAATATTCCTAAAGAAGGAATAATAGATCCTCTTGTCATTTCATCTGCAGAAGCAGGATTTACATAGAATAAAAGCTCATCTGAAATTTTATTAACAGCTTTTGCAAAATACTTATATCTATTTTTAGTAAGATCATCTTCATCATCATCAGGAGCAATAATCTTAGCAGTGATTAATAATCCAATTATACCAACAATAAGAGCAAGTTCTTTATACATATTAGTAACTTGTGCTCTTATTAAATCTTGATATTCTTCAGGAGTTATTTTTAATTCTTTTCCTGTTTTTAAGAAATATAATCTTTTCTTTTTTTCTAACATTTCATTAATCAAAGCCAATCCTTTATCAGTTCCTAATGTTATATCTCTAAGATCTGTAATATTCTTGATTCCAATGTGTCTTAATGTAGAAAAGAAAGCTCTAAATCTTCCATATTCCCATTCGTCTGTTGCTGTGTTTTTAGTTATGTCTTTATATCTAACAGATAATTGTTTAGGAATCCATCCCTTGAACATCATAAATGAATTAAAAAGAGTGTCTCTTCTGAATCCCATTTTATCTTCATAACTCATTTGTCCAGTTATGTTTCTAGAATTATCTATTACAGACATTCTAAACTTAGCTAATTCTTCAACAGAAACTCCTTCAATAACTAGCTCATCATTCACCATTTTAGAAAGTTTCTTTAATGTATTATCTCCTTGTTGTAATTCCTTAACTCTTTGATCAAAAGATTTTTCTAAAGCTCTTCTTTCTTCAAATGTCATTCCTTTTTTAGCTTCTCTATCTTTTGCTTTTAAATATTGTCTTATATTTAATATTTTTCCATTAATGACAATTGCATTATCAATCATGGAAAGAGCGTTAGCAAGTTCAATTCTTTTTTCACCAAATGAATTTGTTGTCATCATTACATCTGAAAAAGTCCATGTAGATAAATAATTTGCATAAGATTTTTTCTCAGCAATAAGTCTTTGTTTTATAACTAAAGGATCTTCTCCTGTTAATGGAACTAATGTATCAATTAAAGCTCTTTCAATAAGATTTATTCCTTTATCAAAAGGAAGAATCACCCTACCTACATTTTTTACAAATTCTCTTTTGCCATAAATTCCAGATGAAGAAATAAAAGATTGAACGTTTGCTCCAACAAAGTTAGCAATTCCTAATAAAGGTTTTAAACCAAGAGCAAGACTTCTTAAATATGTATCTCCAGTTTTTAGCACTTTCTTAGCAGAAATTACATTTCCTTCTAACTTTTCTTCATTCTTGCTTAATTTTGCAGCTGTTGATGTCATTAAAATGTTACCCATAGAATTTAGATTTTCTGTTATTCCATATAAGTAATCATCAAGGACAGATTGGAAAAACATTGCATTTTCATTTTCTTCTCTTTCTTTAGCTTTACTTCCTTCAAATATAACATCTCCTTTATTATCAGTTATTAATGTTCCTTTAGATTGCTCAACAGAGTGCATTGTCAATAAAGGATATTCTAACTCTTTTGTAGTTTCATATTCCATTAGAGATTTAATCCATATAAGTCCCACTCTATTAAGATCTGTAGATAACTGATTAACATCTTTGTTTGTTCTTGTAAAATATTTAGGAATCATTCTTTTTAACTCTCCTGTTTCATCATCTGTTTTAGCAAACAATTGCTCTTCATTTGGATTGATGCTATACATATCTTTAAAGAAATCTTTTGATTCTTTAAGAATGTTTCCGCTTTGTGACATTTTTTGAAGAGTGGTAGCTTCTACTAATGGGAAAAAAGAAAGTCCTTGTTTATCTAAATATCCTAATTTATATGCTTTTTGATTTAGAGCTGTAAAGAATTGCCACATTCTTAAAGCATTCTCACTTTTACTCATTTCTAAATAATCTTTAGAATAATGTCCTTCTTCTATCATTGCTTGTTTATAATAACTATCAAATGTGTAGTTTTTATACCCATCAAATGTTTTAGAAGTTATGTCTAATGTATTTTTTATTTGTTGTTTTCTCCATTCTCTTTTTTGAGCATCTTCTTCTTCGTTTAAAGAGAATTGAGTTCTATCTAAATCATTAAGTGTTTTTTCAATAATAGGATCTACTAATGATTTATATTTTTCAACATCTAGATTATCTAATAAGAATTGTTTATTTTCTTTTTCTTTAGCTTCTTTTATTTGTTTTAAGAATTCAGAATCTAATTTTTTAATAAGTCTAAGTCCTTTATCTGTAACTCTACCAATCATCTCAAAAGCAGATTTTCCTTTTGATCTTGCTTCTTCTTCTAAAGGAATTAGTATTTTAGAATAATCATTAGCAGCTTTACTAAAATTAATATTAAGAACACTCTTTGCTTTTAAATAAACTTTAGCAGCTAATTTAATAATTGCAGGAGCAAGTTTTGATGTTTCTAAAAAGTTTCTATCAAGACTAGATACAACTCTTTCAGCTTGTAAAACATCTTCAGGTGTTTCAGCTATTCCTTCTTTTATTGCATATTGTACAACATAAGCTTTCTGTAGTTCTAACATTTCTTCTAAAGCTCTTTTTGTAGAAACAGTTATTCTACCAAAATTATCTAACAATTTCTTTTCTTCAGAAGACATGTTTTCTTTAGAAATGTGTGAAAGATAAACTTCATCAAGTCCAATAAACTTATTAGCACTTCTTTGATATTCTTCTATTTTTTGGAGTTTTGCTGTCAATTCTTCCTTTGAAAGAGTTGTATAATCCACTCCTTCAAATTCTTTTATTGTATTTTTTACATCATTTAAAAATGAAACAGCAACATCATAAATAGGAAAGAAGTTTAATTTTAAATGTAAGTTTCTTATAGCAAGACTCAACTGATCTAGTTTTGTAATTTTTGTAAACTTTTCTTCAGGAGCAACATATCCTATATACATTTTATCGTACAATCTTCTTAAAGATGCCAATAACCCATCTACCTTTTCATTTCCTGTAGATTCAAAATCAGTTGCTACAGGAAGTAAATAAACATTTGTTTCTTGTGTAGTGTCAAGTTTACCTATTTCAACAGAACTTGGGTAAAGACCAGATGCTTTATCTCCTTTAATAGCATATCTATAATTTAGAACAAAAGGAATCATTCTAGTTTTTCTTAATTGATTTCTTTCTATTCCTAAATTATATGCCATTTTAGAATATTCACCCATTTGTTCCTTCCAATCTTTCTGATTATATATAGGAACATCTTTATTTTTTTCTGTATTAAAACCAGCAAACTTCCAATCTAATATATCAATTCTAACATCTGGTTCTCCTTTACTATTTTCTATTGGTTCAAAAGCCATGAAATCTATTCTAGAACCAATCTTTTCTTTTGTTTGCAAATTAGCCACCATGGTTTCAATTAAAAATCTTGTACCAGGTTTATAAGAAGAAATTAACTCATCAGCAAATGTTCTAATAGCTTTTTTAACTTCTTGTTTAATAGGACTATCTATTTCTATATTTTTTCTTTGTTCTAAAGGAAGAGCGTATCCATTTTCATCAATAAGATTTGTACGAATGTATTGTTCTAAATAATTATGTCCTTCTGTTCCCCATTCCTTTTTAGCAATATTATCAGGTGTTTGTTCTATATTCTTTGGACCTTTTAATGTTGTTACAGTTTTATCAAGTTTTTCTCCATCAAATGTGTAATGTCTTTTCTCTGTTTCTGTAGCATCAACAAAGTTCATTCTGTCATTCATGTCTTTAAACTTATTGAATGCAGAATCTACCTGTTCATTTTTTTCTAATTGAAAGAACACACCCCCTTCTCCAGTTAAAACTTCTACACCAGCTCCTAAATTACCTTCAGATATTCTTTGAGCTGTTTCTTCAAATAAATTAACATTTCCTTTTTTATAAAACACTCTAATAGCATCAAGAATAGCATCCCACATTTGTTGTACAATGTTTCTTTTTTCTCTTTCCATTAATTCAGGAAACTCTGTAGAGCCTTCAGACATGTTAATAATCATCTCTGCTATAAGTTTATCTACAGCTTCTTTCTTGATTTTACGAATATCTGGTTTACCATTAGGAAGTTGGTATTCTTTTTTAGTTTTATATTTCTCTAATACAATATTGTATATTTTATATTGAGATATTTTACCAATAAGATTTGTAATTAATTGAGGATTCACTTGTTCTAATATAGCTGTAGCTACGTGAACGTATTCTTCTGTTAAAGCTACATCTTCTTTACCTTCAGCAATAGCAATAATTCCTTGTACAAGATCAGCAAGACCTGCCACTCCTTTAGCATTTACATCTGGATTCCCTTTTAGATAATCTTGTAATGTAGAAATACTAACACCAGTGTTTTCTATTAACTTCTTAACTTTCTCTATTGTTTCTTTTGAAGCTCTTGAAGCAGGAACACTTTCAACTTGATTATAAATATTACTTGTTTTTTCTGAAAACTGTCCTTTATTATAAAGTGATTTAATTTGATTAGGTTCAAACACGCCATAATTATTAGCAAGTTCTGGGTCTTTAATATTTTCAAATATTACACCATCTTTACCTTCTTCTTTAGCTTTTAAAGTTAATTTAGAAGCTTCATTTGCTGCACCTTTTCCATCTATTTGCATAACAAAAGGTTCGCCTTCAAAATCTTTTTTAACAACATTTCTAGCATTTAAAAAAACAGGCATTATTTCAGGAGTAAATCCTCCTTTTTTTAAATCCTCTGCAATTTTTTCTTCACCTTGTTTAACTGTTTTTAAAAAAGCATCCATCAACTTGTCAAACTCACTAGAGGATAATTCGGTAATTTTTTTTCTTTGTAAACTTGATATTTCTGGAAAAGCCTCCTCATTAAAAATAATAAGCCCATCATCATAAATAGCTAAATTTTTATTATTTTTATCTGTAGTTCTTAATGTTTTATCATCATATATACTTTTTACATCATAATTTCCTCGTAATATATTTTCTTTATTTTCAATCAATCTAGAGACATGTTCTTTTACATTTCTATAATAACGTCTAGGATTACTTATAGACCCTCCTTTACTATACTCTCTATTTAAATTAGAATACTTTATAGAAAGTTCTGTTACTTTTTCCATAATTTGTTGTTGGTTTAACCCTTTAGATTTTAAACCATCTATATAACTAGCAAACTTTGGAGATTCTTTTCTTAAATTATTATAGATTTCTTGTTTTTTTTCTGAACTAATAAAACTAGATCTTAAATCAATAAGAGAACTAGCAATAAATTCTAATTCTTTTTGTCTAGCCATTATAGCATAATTAAAAGAGACATTCTCATTATTAGAAAAGAAAAAAGCATTTTCAGAATCAAATTCTCCTGTAGTAGATCTTCCTGTAGTTTCTCCTCTTAAAGCTTTATCAAATTCATCAAACTTATTACCAGTACCATGATATACTAATAAAGGTTCTCCATTAGAGTCTACAACTTTAGAGCCTTCTTCTTTTTCCCAATCACCAAACCATGCTTTAAAAGAAGGCGTGTAAACTTGTGCCCAAGCTTTTAAAGCTTCTTCTTTATTTTCTATTACATTTAGAATATTAGAATAAAGTATAGACTCCTTACCATTAGGAGCTATTACTTTTTCTATTTCATTAGTTTCACTATTTCTTAATATACTACAAGCCATAATTTATTGGTTACAACGTTTTGATTCATTTTCTTTTTGAGATAATATATCATTAATCTCACTTTCTTCTGTTTGTAAAGGTAGAGATTCTCCTCTTACTTCAAATACTTCAGGAAGAATAATATTATCAGGAATACCAAATTTATCATTCATTCTTTTGAATAAATCTTTTATTTCTTCCACTGTTCTTCCTGCCAACTTAGTTCCTATTTCTGTAACATAGAATTTGTTATTTGGATTAGCTAATGCATCAAGTCTTAATTTATTCAAGTCTTCAATAGTCATTTTATCCATTAACACTTTATTCTCTTCAGTAAGTTCATTATATCTAGTAAGCTTATTGTTTTGATGCATTTTAGTTCTTATTGCGTAAGCATTACCTTGTTTACCAATTGCTTGACCTCTAGTAGCTCCAAACTCATCCATCGCAGTTTTAGCTGCACCTAGTCCATGGATACCTCTATCATTAGATCCAAATACAAATATTCCATTTGATGGCATATTTTCTTTAGTTAGTTTTTCAGGAGTATATTCTTTTTGAATAGGTGTAACCATTTGTTCAGGTAAAGATATAGATTCTTTTTGAGAATTAAAAATAAAATCTTCATCTCCTTCTAAATATGCTGAGGTTCCTAATATATCAACAATTTTAGAATCTTCCACTTCTCCACTAGATTTACCTGTAAACTCCATACCAGCAACAGTTGATGTAGTTGCTCTTTCTATCACTTTTTCATATCCATTATTAATAACAGAAGGGTATGAAGATGTTGATGATGGTATTAAAGGATTAGCTTTTCCATAAAACTCATTTGCATATATGGAATCACCCCAAGCATTAATCATTTTATAAACATAATTTTTATAAATTCTAACTTCACCTGTTTGTTTATCCTTAGAAGAAGTTTCATATACTACTGGAGCAGGCATTCCTTTTTGATTAATTCCATACACTTTTTTAAACAGTCCTTTATTCATAAAAGAATAGTCTCCTCTTTTAATCATATCTTTCTTTTCATTTTTTGATATTGACATATTAGACCAAACAAATGTAATTACATCACTTTGTGCTTCTTGAGAATATGTAGAAATATTAATAGTTCTTGGAATCTCACCATTGTTCATAGCAGCAAATAACTTTTTACTAACCATTGTTGTTTCTGGTTTAAACCATCTTCCTTTTTTAGTTTTAATAACTTTTTCTTTGTGATAAGGAACAAGATCTGTATCATTCCAATTACTTCTTTCAAAACTATTAATATCTCTAAAATCAGCAAGATTTGGCATTATATCTATTTTAGAAAGAGTTTGGTTATACACTTCTACAAAGTCTTCAAAAGGAAGAAGAGATGTATATGATATTCTTGAGTTAGAAAGACCTGATTGTAAAACAGCAAGTCTAACAATTCCTCCATATAAGTCTTTCTGATTTTCTGGTAATAATTTTTTAATCTCTCTTAATCCATATATGATTTGATTTTGATCATACACTTTATTTCCTTTTGCAGAAATATATAAATTATCAGGTTCTCCTGGTTTTTCTGTAACTTCTGCTTGTATAGTTTTTAAAACATAATTATTATGTAAAGGATGTTTAGGATTTTCTGCTTCTCTCTTAAGTTTCATCACTCTACTAGCAACAGAATCTTGTCCTTCTTTATATAACAACACTCTAGAAATTTCTGTATTTATATTTCTGTCTGTTTGAACAGCCCAATCAAATAATGTCAATACTGCTTTTTTACTAATAGAAATAAAATCTGCATCACTTTTAGTTACATAAGGCATTAATACACTTTCTAATACACTTCTAATAGATTCACCGTTTGGGTTATCTTTTTTATCAGAAAGAAGTATTTCAGCAATACCATCTCTAAAAGAATCTATTGATTCTCTAAGTTTACCAATAAACGAAGCATCTAAGAAATTATCTACATCAGAAAAAATAGTTTTTCTTGCTCTTTCAATTTGCATTCTTTTCTTAAATACTAAGAAAGGATCATTAAACGTAGCTGTATCAAAGTTTGTAGCTTGTGTAAATGCTAATAAATGTTCAGCCATCTTAGCATATTTCAAAAACTCATCTAAAATAAATAACTGTTTAGCATTCTCTAAAGGACCTAACTCTTCTTCATCCATCATTGATTTTAATTCTGTTTCTGAAGGAATTGTAGAAAATTCAACATTATCAACTTTAGTAGAATAATCTTCCTTAATAGCCTCAATTACATTAGAACTAAACAAGTAAGAATATCCATTGTTCTCTAATGTTTGTAAGAAATCACGAATAATAGGTTGATTCATAAAGAAAGCTACATCTCTTAATGGTACACCAAGTCTAATTAAGAATAACCATGTTCCTGCTGTATTAGTTGTAATACCTAAACGCATAACCCATGGATCTTTATTAACATCCACAAATCCATCAATCACCTGACCAATAACGTCTGATATATAGTTTCTATCTTCAGGAATAGAATTATCATCTTGTATTTTAGATAGTGTTGGCATTCCTTTTACAGAATTGTAATTTGTAAATCTTATAGATGCATCTTTTAAAAATCTTCTATCTTTTTCTGAAGCTAGATTTAATTTACTTGCATCTATTGTTAAAAGTTCTCTTTGAGCTTGAGCATTACCAGTTTGTGATGTTGCTGCAATACCAATATTATACTTACCTCTAACAAAGTCATTTCTTAATTCAGACATAAACTCTCTATCTAACATCAAAGAAACATCCATATAGTTTGGTTTTTGTATACCAACTAATTCTTCAATCTCTGATGTTAAATCTTGCATTTGTTTTGCAGAGTTAGGTTTAACTAAATTAACAAAGTTTAAAGGATGACTAACAAGTTTTTCAAAAGAAGATATGTAAGCATTGTCTAAAGACTCTCTATAAAACTTCTCAACCACTTCTTGTTTAGAAGCAGCATATTCTTCTGGAAACAAACTTTTAAATAATCTGTCTTCAGCTTCTCCTTCAGGAAGAGCATTTTTTACAGATTTAATATATTCATCTAATTCTCCTTTATCATATAATTCTTCAATTTTAGACTTAGCTTCTTCTCCTATTCCAAAATAAGGAACCACTTTTAAGTTTCCTTCTTTTGTTGTATAAAGGCTTTTTAAATAGATGAAAAGTTTATCAATATCAAAGTCAGATCCCACTTTCTTAACAAGAGCAGAAGGAACAATTACTGAATCACCAAATCCTTGTGGAAGAAATTTAGCAATTTCAAACGCCTCTATAGAGTTTTGTTTCTGTGTAGGAATACGAAATGCTACACCAGCTAATGCAGATAGTTGTTTTTTACCCTCTTCTGTATTATTAAAATAATTCATTAATTCTTCATCAGAAAGAGGACTGTTAAACCATCTTGAAATCATTATTTGACAAGTGCGTTTTCCGTCAGCATTTGTATAGAATTTAAGAATGTCTGAAGAATATACAAGTTTTCCATTCACTTCTTTTGCTTCTCTTCTTACAGATTCTAATAATGCAGAAGACACTTGCACCTTTTGTCCACCTTTAACCTTTGGAGATACAACAGCTTTATGTGCTACAGAATATAATATGTTTCTTATTTGTTGATAAGAAGGAATTGCTTCTAATACAAAATTACCATCTTCATATCCATTTAAAGCAGCAACAATATTGTCATTAACTTCACGTTTTAATAATTCTTGTTTAAGAAGTTCAAATGTTAATTCTGGTTTGTCTAATGTATAACTATCAGCTCCTGTTTTCTTAATACCAAGTTTTTTAAATAACTTTTCAAGACCATTCTCAATTCTTGCTTCTAATAAAGCTTGGTTATTCTTTAATTCATTATATAAGTTATCTCCATTGTTATAAGAGCCCTTGTCTAATAATTTTGTCCACTCATTAAAACGTTTTTCAAAATCAGTTTCTTCTGACATAAAATCAATAGGAACTCCTGCCTCCATGTAATCCATAGTGGCAAGTTTTGTAGGCTGAGAACCTTGAGTAACCTCGTTGTTTTCTTTTGTAGGAACCTCAGTTTGAATTGCAAATATAGAAAGAGGAAGACTTAGAACAGTTTGTTTTCCTAATGGATTTTTCTTTTCTTCTTCACTAATCAATGGAGCTTCATTAAATGATCCATTTTTATTATACAACTGATAAACATTTTCAGCTCCCACCTTTCTACCAGTTTGATATACAACATAATCCACTTCATCTTCAATCATTTTTTGATAAAGTTTCAACATATTTGCATCAGGATTAAGTTCATGAATCATTCTAAATGAAATAGGGAATAATGCAAATTTATCTAAAAGCATTTCATTATAACTTCTACCCATGTCTTTATTACCTGCAACAATAGGTTTTTTAGGAGTGTAATTGCTTTGTTCCATAGGATTACCTTTTTTCCATCTTTCTAATTCAGAAGGAGAAAGTTTTACACCTAACACTCTCTTCATATATGCCATGTCATATATGTATTGTTCTTCATTCTCTGGAGTCCATTCTCCATTTTTAATCATTATATATCTATTTCCCTTATCAGTAATTATACCTCCACCATCTGTTTCTTCAAATGGATCATATCCTAATTCTTCATTATCAGAAAGAACATCAGATATTGTAGCACCATTTATTGTATCTCTATTAAAATTAGTGTTGAATAATTTATCTTCACCTTCATTATTATATAATGTATTATATCTAGAGTTAATTCCACTATTTCCATAAGAAAGAATTTGTCTTGGAGAAGAGAAGTTTTTAATACGTTTTAATTCGTCAGAATATTGATAAGGATCTGAATATATAAGCTTGTGAAGTTCCGTATTAGCAATCATAAAATTCATTTGTTGAATTTTCATTTGATTTCTAATATTTTCTAATGTATATGTGTCTTCATTATTAAACAAAGCAATGTCTTCTACAGAATATTTTCCATCTTCTGTAAGTGACATGATACCAAATGTTTTTAATTTATCAATTGATTTATTTGCTTTATCATTAATAAATTTATCAATAGCTTGTTTTATTTCAGATTCATTATTATTATATATTTCTTCTGCAGAAATATCAGAATTTTGAGCAGCTCTAACTATTTTTTTATGTAAAGTTTCTCCTAAGATTTCTTTGTAAAATCTTAAATCTTCTTTATTTCTGTTTTTAGCTACAGGTCTATCTAATTCTCTAGACATTGTAATTTCAGATAATAATTGATTTTTGAATATCTCCATATAGGTTTTATTCAATAACATATCTTCTGTTACAAATGCATTTCCTTTATCATGAAGTTTAATAGCTGTTTGCATATTAGCATCTCCAGGAACCAAATTCATATAAACACCATTAATGTTCATATTTAATTCTTGAATATATCTTTGTCTTTTATTTAATTTAGAAGACTCTGTATTTTTTCCTGATTCTTCATTAATTGTTCCATCAACAAGAAAAGGTTTTAACACTTCAATAGAAACTCCTTTTCTTTTATTTCCATTCTCATCAAATATTTTATTAAGCATTACACTTCCTATTGTAGAAAATGAATCAGTTAATAAGTATCCAAAGTTTGTTCCTTCTAATTCAGAAATATTATCCACTTTAGAAATTAAATCATAGAAAGAACTTAATAGATTAGGACCCAAATATGTTTGAGATCTTTCTCCATTAATATTAAAATAAGTAGTTTCAGCTTCAGAACTTTCTAACTTAGCCTTAATCATACCTAATTCTAAAAGTCTACCAGAAGCATTTAAAGTTTCAGTGTTGATTCTTTCAATACCTTCATCTGTTATTCTTTCTTTTAAACTTCTAATAAGTCCATTTGTAGCTTCTCTAAAATCTTTTTGTAAATCTTTTCTATTGATTAATTTCTTCTCAGAAAACTCAATTCCTATATTATCTAAAAATTTAACTAACACTCCAAGATCTTGTGTTTCTTGTAAAGCTAATAATTTGTTTGTAGGAATAAATCCTTTCTTTTCATTTTTAGCAATATATGGAGTGTCGTTAGATCTAGCTTTTGTTATAAAATTATTTAAGAATTGTCTTCTATATTCTCTAACAAGTCCTGATGTATTAGAATCACCAACTACCACTTCTCCATTAGGAAGAATAAATAATGCACTCACTGTAGGAGATTGTTTTTTAAATGTTTTCCAAAATCCTTCAACAATTCTTAAATCACTCTTATTTAATTTGTTATAATCAATAGGTTGTTCAGAAGCTGGATCAATTTTAAATATTCTTGTAAATAAAGCATTGTAATTAGGATTTTGTCTAGATATTTCTCTAAACTTTCTAATCATGTCTAACTGATCTGTAGATTCATATAATTGATTCATAAGATCAACATATACAGCTCCTAAAGGAAGTAGTGTCACTCCTCCTATATTATTAACTCTTGCTCTAATTTTTCCATCTACAATCTGTGTTTCAGCAACACTTGCTAATAACAACTTGATTGTAGAATTAAGTTTTTTAAATGCATCTATTTTTCTAGCATCTCCCCATCCTTCATCTTTAGATTTTTCATATTCATTATAATCTATTTCATCATTTTCATCAAATGTAATTCCATAAGATAGTAAGTATTCTTGATGTTTTGATTGAATTAAAGGCCATTGATTAGCTATATTATTGTATAATGTTCCAAAATTGTTACGAGAAAAATCAGCATCTTCTTTTGATATTTTACCATTAACTTCATCAATGCTCACTTGATCATACATTCCTTTAATTCTTCTATTAAGAATTTCCTCTCTAAGAGCATTATACATCTCTGTTCTATTCTTTTTGGTAATATTGAATAAATCTTCATTATTACCAATCATACTTAGAATAGTGCTTGATGTCATTTGTTGCATCAACTGATGTATCTCTGTAGCACTAATATTTTCAATAGTTTTAACAAGACTAAATCTAGAAGAAGCATCAGGAATTACAGAATTAATATCAATGTATCCTGCTTCAGCAAATGAAAGTTTTTGCTCAGCAGGAATATATTTTGCGTAATACCCATTACCAATTCTATCAAATAATTCTTTTGTATTCTGTGCATAATTTTCTCCAGTGAAGAATGATTTAAAAAAGTTAATTATTTCATCAAATATTTTTCTTAAGAAAGAAGGAGTTTTTGGAGCAGGAGCTTGTTTAGGATTTTTATCATATAACACATAATCTCTAAACTCTTCAGCAAGTTCTTCTCTCATTTGATCATCTGTAGCTTCACTATATTTTATAATTTCTCCAGTAAAACGATCAACATAACTTCCTTGTCTATTTCTAAAATCTTTTGCAATAGCTATTCTTTCAGCAGGAGTTGTCATCATAGCCCATACAGCTTCAAACACTTCGTGATAAGCTGTTCCTATTTCTGCATTCTCATATAAATAAATTGCTCCTTTGTGTAGCATTCCCCATGCTTGTCTTCCGTTTGTAGCTTGAATAATATTCTTCACTCTATATATAGGAATATTTGGGAAGTTAGCTTTTAACCAAGCTTCTAATTTATTAAAGTTTTCTGTAGGGTAAGTAGTAGCTTCTTTATATGCTATTCTAAAGTTTGCATCAAGTCCTTCTATACCATTAGTTTGAGGAGCACTATTAATAAGATTATTAGTAGGTGTTGTAGGTTTTTGTTCTACAGGTTTAGCACCACCTTCTAAAGCATCTAGTTCTGCATTAATGTTGATGTTACCCACTACAGCTTTGACAGCTTCTGACTGACTATCTATTGCTTCATTCAAGTTTGGAAGAGAGAAGAACATACTCTTACCTTCAGGGGTAATTACGTTCAATAAAGATTTTCCATTATCTAGATTCTTTATCTCTCTTTCTATGTTACCTTTAGAATTAATAGTTTGAGTAATTTGCAAATTACCTATTTGAACACTTCTTTCTATATCAGCTTTAGCATCTGTAGAAACACTAGGAGATTTGATATTTTTATATGCTTGAGCTAATGCCTCAATAAATTTATTTTGTCCTGTAGATTCCCAAAACTTATCACCTATTACATTGTGTGTAGATTGTTCAATATATGCTAATCCTCCTCTTTCATCTATTCCTTGAACTAACTCAGGATGTTGTTTAAGTTTTTCTATAAGAATATCAGTCATTATTGAGAAAGTATCACCTATTTTACCACCTCTTACTTTACCACCTTTTAAATCATAACCTGCTTGATTAAATTCTCCAGATTTCCAAGTTTGATAAGCATGTTCAGAATTAACGTATTGTTTACCTTTATAGGTTAATCCTACAGTATTTCCTACATTGGTTAATTTCTTAGCAAATTCAGAACCTTTAGATGATATATTTTCTGGTTTTACATCTGTAGAAACAGGAGCTGTAGGAACTACTACTTCAGGAGCTTCTTGAACAGGAGCTGCTGTTAAAGCTGTATCTACTGGTGTAGCAAGAGCAACAGCCATAGGTTTTGTTTTAGCTTCAATTGCTGTTAAGACTAACGATTGAGCTTCTTGTTCAGAAATATTTTTGGCATTTACTACATTAGTTATTGTTTTAGATGTTTCAGCATCTAGTTCACCATTATTGTTAACAACAAAACTAGCTACACCATCTTTATCAAGAGTTATTGTAACATTTCCTGATTTAAGTTCTGTATAAACATTAGGCGTTTTGTTATCAAATACAAGTTTAGAAGCAACAGGAGCTTGAGCAGGTTTTTGTTCTACTGGAGCTTCTTGTTTAGAAACAGGTTGTGTTTCTTTAGCAACAACTTCTGCAGGTTTTGTTAATTCAAAATTAAATGTATCTGCATTGTCAATGTATGTAAAATAAACTCCTTTTTTAACAACATCATTTTCTGATGTTTTAGGTCTTACAATTGTTGTTAATGGAATTTCTTCTTCTGTTCTTCCTTCAGAAGATAGTAGATATGTTTGATAATTAGGCCATTCTCTTGTTACAGTTTCTCCATTTTTATCTATTCCTAGAATTTCTGTATAAGGATTATCCCAAGATCTATCATCTGTCAATGTCTTATTTACATTGTGATAAAGAGCTCCAATCATAGAGATTAATTCACTTCTTCTGTTTGATATTTCAGAAGGAGTGAAACTTAAGTTTCCACCCATTCCAGATATAAACAATTTAGAAGACTTTTGTCCTTTTGCATCTACAACATCTTCAAACCAGATATTGTTATACCCAGCTTGTTTTCTCTGACCTGTTTGTGGATTTTTAGCTATTCCCCAATAGACAACAGTTTTTAACCAACGCACAATTTGTTGTGCTTGTACATCATCTTTTATTGTTCCTTTCTCAAAAGCAATTTTAGAAAGCTGTAATATAGCTTCATAAACAGAAGTTGCTTCTTTAGAATTAAGTTTTCTATTATTAAGTTTAATAAGTCCTCCAGGAAGTGTTAAAAACACTCTACCAGGATTTGTATTAAATGTAACTGATCCTTCACTTACACCATTAGATGTAGAAACTGTAACAAGTTTATTATTACCTAAATCTGTTTTTGATACAAGTCCTGTTTTTTCTACAGGAGTGGTAGCATTATAATCAATTTCTTCAACTTGCATTGTTTTACCGTTAACAACTTTTTCTACAAGTCTTGTTACATATTCTGGTAATCCAAATGAAGCATTTATTCCTAGTGGTGGAGAAAGAGTTTCTTGAGCCATTATTGATGCTCTCCATTCTCTATATTGTTTAGATAGTGACTCTTTTAAATCTTTATCAGTGGTTTCTCTAAACATTGTTTCCATTACAAACTTACCATCTTTCATGTATCTCTGTTCTAGTTTGTCACTAGGAAACACTTGAAATACAGCATGTTCTAAAGGATTTTGTTTTTGTTCTTCTGTAAAAGCATTACCAAACTCATCTACTAATGAATATGTACCATCTTGAGTTTCAATCACCATCACCATAGCAATCACATCTGAAGGAGATGCTTCTCCTGCAGTGATTAATTCTGAAAGTCCTTTTACTCCTTGAAGTTCTTCTGTTTTTAATGTAACAATTCTTCCTTTGATGGCTCTTTGTTTCTTTTCAGGAAAAGAATTAAATCTATTACCAAATCTATTAGATCTTAAATTGTGAGGACGTTTATCACTAGAAACAGGAATTGTTCCTTGTACAACATCTCTATCACTTTTCTTTGAAGGTCCTTCATACACCTTCTCTTCATCATTATCTGCAGCAACAGGTTGAATAGAATTATCCATTGTACCTACCCATTCTTGAATAAGTTTTTCGTTTCTAGCTAATTCTTGTTCTTGTCTTTTTTGTTCTTTATATTTAGCAAGAATACCTTCTAGCTTTTCAAGAACATTCTCTCTCACCTTAATTTGATTCTCATAATCTTTAAGAGCTCCTTGTAATATATCTAAATGTTCATTAAGATCTTCAAGTCTTGTCTCATTAGGTTTAATTGTTTCTTCTTCAACAAAAGCTAATGTATTATCTATTTTGAATAATTGTTCCTTGTATGTAGCAGACCAATCTTCTATCAAAGAAGGGTCCATTTTAAATAATGGATTGTTTTGAATGTAATCAATCCAATCTTGTCCAATCACTCTAGGAACATTTGGATATTTACTTTCAAAACTTTTTACAAGACTTGTTAAATATTTTATAGCAGAATTAATTGCATCTCTTGTAGCTTTAATTAAAGAACTTACAGCATTAATTTGTTTGCCTGTTTCTTCAACCATTATATTAAGATCAATTAATTCATCATTTAATTGAGCAATAAACTCCTTTGTAGAATCAGGAAGCTCTTCTATGTTTTCTATAAGATCTTCCAAATATTCCACATTAAGTCTTAATTCATCATCAACAGAATATAACTCTTCTAATTCTAATTTAAGAGCTTGCTCCATTCTTGATAAATCATTCACTCTAGCAATTGCATCTTTAATTTCCTTTTTAAACTTAAACTCTTTAACTCTCTTGTCTTGAGGATTTTTATTAGTTTCAATTTGTTCTGTAATCTTAGCAATTTCTTCTCTAAGTTTTTCTAACTTATTTGTTTTTTCAGCAATTAATTTTTCAGAGTTTTGTTTTTTATCTAAAACTTCTTCATACATTTCAATAAGTGTATCAGCTCTTCTTTGTAATTTAGCTTGTACATTCTCTGATGTTGTTTTTCCAAACTCTGTTTCTGCTTGTTGTTGTGCAGGTGTAAGATTTCCTATATGTTTTATAATAGCATGTTTGTATCCTGGTTTAGGTTTAACCATAGATCCATCTATTTCTTTTCTAACTATCTTACCCTTTTCATCTTTATAAACAAAAAATAATTTATCTTTCTCTCCTTTTTCTGTTTGCTCATATTCAAGTCTTCCTCTTACAGGAACTCTTTCTCCTTTTTCATTTGTTACTTTCTTACCATAGAATTCAAATACAGAGTTCATGTGTTCTAAGTAATACTTAGCCACTTTATTTTTTAATGTAGAAGAAACTTTAGCTAATTTATAATCTTCTAATTCATCTTTAGAAATATCTCTTACTTCTCCTTTGGAGTCTTTTATTTTAATTGTACCATCTTCATTCTCTCCAAGAATAGTTAATTTAGGTGTTCTATACACTTCTTTTCCATCTTTAGAATAGAATGTTCTTTTACCTAAGAAGTATTCTGTACCTATTTCAATATTTCTATCTCCTGCTTTTGTTTTTATTTTTATTACATTTTTAGGAACATCACTTTCTTCTGTTGTTTCAATAGAAGATTTTGTAGAAACATTTTGTGTAAAATTTTCAGGTTTTTTAATTATCTGATTAAACTCATCAATAAATAATTTTTTTCTTAATGTAAGATCTGTTACATCTAACATTGTTTGTTTTAATTCATTCTTGTCTGCATCTGTATACATTGTAGAATCAAATGCATCCACTTCTAAAAGTTTTTCATCAATAGAAGTTGATTCAGGATTATTCACTACATCAGAAAGAGCTTGGTCTACCACTATTCCTTTAGAAGCAAGTTTAGATTTAAGCTGCGGAATACGTGCATCATAGTCTTTCATTTTGGTTGTAGCATATGCAAGTCTTTCAATAGCAGCGTCAGAAAATCTTCTTCTCAATTCTCCTGTAGAAGCATCTTTGATAGTTTCTGCTCCATATATAGTGTTTAATTGTTCATATGTGCTATCAAGATCTTTTACAAAAGTTTCTAATTCTGTAATTCTAGCTAAGAATTCTTCTTTAGTATCGTTTGTATTTCCTATCCCTTCTCCTTGTAGTTCAGGAAAACCTTCTTTACCTGTCATCACTTGCTGTTTCATATCTGCAAGTTCATCTAATACAAGATCAGTTCTTCCATATTTAACTTTATGCATAGCATAGTTAAAAGCAAGATCTGTTTTTAAGTCTTTAGATTCAAGAATATCATTTTGTAAAGCTGCCACTTGTTGTTGTTGCTGCAATACAGTTCCTCTATTAGCTGTATTAATTCTATCTATTACAACATCTCTTACTAAAGGAGCATTATTAGATTCTTCTATAAGTCTTTGTGTGTTTGTTTTTCTTGCTTTTGTTTCAGCAAATTTCATAGGAGCTTGCATAAGTCCTCCAGTGATACCTCCAAGAATACCTCCTTCAATTCCTTCTTTAGAAACTAATGCTCCCACTCCTTCACCTTTCTCATCTCTACCAAAGAATCCATACTTTGCTATACCTGGAATATTTAATACAGCATCCATCCAATCTTCAGCAGCTGTTGTTTCATTTGCTTTTTCAAAATAGTTAGATGTACCCACCTCTAAAGCAAACTGACCAATTTCTTGCCCTGCTTCTTTTGGGTCAAATACATATTTTCCATAATTTTTAGCACCTTTATACAACTTACCAAATCTTGTTGTTGGTAAATCTTCTACTAACTTTCCTCCTTTAGCAATTACATCATTAGTTGTATTCTTAATTGCATTTCTTGTATTTTTCCAAGAAGATCCTGCTAAGTATGGAAGTTGTACATATTCTGTAAGTCCTAATAAAGCCATGTTTCCAAAGAACGAAACTTTACCAAATTCTCTTACAGTGTTATTAATATCTTCTAAAGCTTGACCAGTTGGTTCAATACCATTCTCATCTATATATTTCTGGATTAAATTATCCTTCATTTGATTTCCTCCCATGATAGCTTCCATAGAAGCTTCTCCTGCAGAAGAATATAATGCAACAAGTGTTCTTCTTCCATTATCTCCAAAGTTAGCATATTTAGAAGTAGTTTTTGTTAATTGAGCAAGTTGTTGTTCTCTTTTAGCTAAATCAGCAATTGATGAAAGTTTACCAACAGATGCTTCATAAGCTTCAATATTTTTCCCTCTAGAAAAAGCTCTTGCTGTATTTTTTAATAACCCAGAAGATAATTTAAATGCTTGTGACATTTCTCCTGTTGTAGTTATTTTTGACGCAAGGTTTGTAGCAGCTGCACCTATTCCTGCTCCAGCTCTCATTAAAAGAGCATTTGCAATATTACCACCAACCATAGCTCCTACAGCATACCCAGAATTTTTTATAAGTTTATCAAATAAAAAGTTTCCTGTAACCCAGTTATCTGTACTCCACCATTCAGCATCTTGTTCTTGTTGTGTATAAAAATTTGGAAGAATTTCTCTATCAACTTTTTCATTCCATTCTTGCAATCCTTGATTAACAGGATTGTTCCATATTTTTGTAATATCTCCAGTTAATGCCCAAGCAGGAAGACCAACTAAAACATTTGCAAAACCTCCAGCTACAGTAGTTGCTGCTAAGTTCAATCCCTTAGTAACTCCATTTATTGCTTTTTCTGTTAATGTTTGGTTTTGAGCATATGCTTCTTCCCAGTTGTCACCAGGTCTAGTTCCTTTTGAATATCTTGGATCATCTGAAAAAGAAGACATAGGAATCCCTTTTCTACTAGGACCTATCTCTGGAGAATCAATAATACTTTGTAATAATGATATTGGATCTTGATTACCATTATTACTACTTAAGTTTGAAAATTGTACATCTGGAACTTTAGGAAGAACAGGAAGACCCACTGCAACAGAAGGCCTATTTATAAAGTTTTCAGTACTTTGATTCTTTTCATTGAAAGGACTATTGTTAAAAAATTTATCGTTGACAGAATTATTTTCCATAATATAAATTTATATTGTTGGTTATTTCGTAATTAAAAGTTGTTGCAATGTAGCAGGAGAAATAAAACTAGGAATATCTTGCATTATTAATTTTCCTAAATTATCAGATTTAACAGGTAATTCTCTAACTCTTTCTTCTACTCCATTGTTTATATAAATATAAGGAATAAATGTATCTCCATTTTTTTGAAAATTTACTTTTGCTGTATAGTTTGTACCATTTAATTGTGGAAAATTAGAATTGTTCATTACTACATCATTATATCTGTAAGTATTAACATCTTTAATAAAACCATCGCAACTAGTTCCTCCATTTACAGATATAGTAGATTCTACCATCATCGTATATTCATTTTGATAAATTTTATCAGGATCAATGCCAAATTTACTAGCTTCTTCTTTATTTAAATATATTTTACCATTTTCTGATTGTAAGTAAGGTATTAAATTTCCTGTTGCATCTTTTTCTATACCTCTTTGTAAATTTAAACCTCTGAAGTTTTTTAAGTCATTTGTATTTCCTTTAACATCATCAAAAAAATCATCTACATTAACACCTACAGGTTTTACATTTCTAGAATACTCTGCAACAATTCCACCTAATGAAGTCATAATCACTTTATCCATTTTATCATCTCCTGCAGCAACTTCTCCTATTAAGTTTGGAGATATAGTTTTAAATTGTCGTATAGCTTCTGCTGTATTCTTAATTTGAGTTTTAACTTTAGAAGGATCTATAGTATCAAATATATCATATATTCCATCAAAAGCTCTATTGTTAAAATATGTTCTTTGTCTGTTATGATTATCTCTTACACCAAACATCCATTCTCCTACAGCATCATCATCTTCTAATTCAGAAGGCATAGCTTTGCTATTTTTTAATTTTTTTCTTGTAGTTTTATCTAATAATGCATTATCTAAAAAATTATTAATAAGTTGAGATTTACCATTTCGTGTTAATCTACTTCTTGCAATATTAGCTAAATCTGACAAAGCTTTAGCTTCTTCAGTTTTCCAAGGAGTATCTTTACTTGCCCAGCTTTTATTTTCATATTTTGCTATTAAAGCAAGATCTATTGCATCTTGTTTTGTTAACGTATAAGATTTATCACCAATCTTTAAATTTTTTTCTTGAAATGGAACTTTTTCCATTTGTTTATAAAACTCAGCTAAATTAGATCCTTTTATATCTTTATCAAAATTTTGCTGAACTCTGAAATTTAATTCAGAAGATTCATAATCTTCAAGAGCTTGATACACAACGTAATTACTATTTTTTAGTTTTTTCTTAGAATCACTTGTATTATATTTACTTAATGTTATATTTTTTAATTCTAAAACATAATCTTCAGGATTGCTATATCCTCTTGATTTAGCCACTCTATTTATAATGTTTTGTTTAGATTGTTCTAAGTTATAACCTTTCTTTTGTTCTTCTCTTAATTTTTGTCTATTTACATCACCTTGTTTACCTTGAACATCAAATAGAGAAGACCAAATTAAATTTACTGATGAATTGTTATATCTTTGGGCAGAAGCTGCAAGTTCCTCTTCATGCATAGAAACTGTTTCATAATCTTGACTTTCTGTAGTTTGACGTAAACCATCACCTTGTGTAAATAATTCTCCAGATTCTCCAGTACCAGATTTACCTTTTAATACTTTTAATTTAGCTAGTTCAACATCTTGTTTTTTAAATCTTTCTCTTTGTTCATAGTTTGCAGCTTCAGATTGTTTTTTCCAAGCAAACTCTTGAGCCCATCTACTATATTCATTAGCAAGTTTTTGTACTTGAAATTTAGCTTGCCAAAGAGGATTTTCTAAAAGTTCTGTAGATTTTTTAGAAACGTTAAACATAGCTGTATAATTATCTTTTTGTAAACTTTTATATAAAGAAGTTTTTACAGCATTAGGATTTTCAGAAATTAACTTTCCTGTTTCTTGAAGATTTTCTCCAAGTTTTGAAATTGCTAATTCTGTATTTTTTATCTGTTGTTTTAAATCATCATTATCAGGATCTAATTGAAGTTGAATATTTAATTCATCTAATTTATCCTCATATGTATTTTTTATTTTATTTGCTTCTTTTGTAACAGAGATTGCTAAGTCTTCTTTACCAACTCCTCTATAATTATATTCTGCATCAATTGTTAATTGTTGATTAAATCTAGGATCAGAAAAAATTTCATCAATTGTTGCTTGAAGTTTAGCTGGTAAATATCCTTCTTCTTTTACTCTTGTCATAGCTTCACTTAAAACAAGATTTCCTTTTTTATCTGTTACATATTTACCATCAGGACCTTTTTGATACACTTCATCAAATGTAAGATTGTCTGGTTTAATTGCATCAAACTTTTCTTTAGCAAGTTTAAATCTATCTACATAAGGAACATATTTAGCATTATAAGATTGTCCTAATTCTGTATTATTAACCCAATCTGAATCTCTGGTTTTGAAATATAATTCATTTTGTGGTGTTAGCTCTCCTTTCTTACGAGCTTCTTCCATGAATTCATATTCTTTTCTTCTTTTTGCAGAAGAGCTTATAGCTGTTTGTATGTTTGGATCATAGGCTATTTGTTTTGCCATTCCATCTACAGAGTTTACAATTTGATAATTAGAAAAATCACCAGCTGCAACAAATGTAAGATCATTACCAAGTTGGTTTAATTTAGATTGTAGGTATGCTTTTTCTACATCTTTATCAACTTGCAATCCAGCAATCTTATCTATACTTTGTTGTATTTTTTGAACTCCCTCGTCATATCTTTTTTGTTTCTCCATACCTACAGCAACCATAGCTTCCACTGGAAGCTGTTGCACGTAAGGAGTAAATTGAGGAATAATATCGGTAAAACTTGCCATGTTTATTTATTATTTTAATCTAACATGTTATGTATGTTAGCAAATTTATTGTTAATTAATTTATTATACAATAGAAGAATAATATTTTTAAGTAATTTTTATAATCAAATTAATTACTTAAATGCTTTAACTATTGAGCTTTGTGAATAATTTTTTTTAACCTTCCCTCCATATTTTTTAGGAGCAACCTCGTTCATTGTTTCTGTTTGATTCATAGGAACTAATTCATATTCGTATTCATCATCTTCATATGCTACATTACTGTTTGGATTAAATCCAGGTGTAGGACTAGAAGGAGTTTGTACAGGTTGTTCAACCACTTGATCATCTTCTGTCACTTGATCTTTTAATTTATATGTAAATGTACCATCTGAATTTTTTACTAATGCATAATTAGGATTGTTGTAGAATGGATATTGACTTTGAGGAGTGTTGAAATCAGCATAGCCACCTTCAAATCTTCCTCTACCAGATCTTTCAAATCCATATTGTGGGAATAATGTTTTATAAACATTGTATTCTCTAACATCTGCTTTGTGTTTAGCAAGTTTATCTCCAATAGAACTTAAAGCAGCTTGTGCAATAGCTTTTGTATTACTCTTAGCTTGTTCTTGTCTTGTGTATTGTTGATCGTAGATAGCTAAGTTTTTAAGCTCTGCATCATTTAATGTTGCAATGTTTCCAGAATACACTTGATCCTTCATAGCTTGATTAGCTCTGAATTGGTCAGCTAACACTTTTGATTTTGCATCATATGCTTGTGAAGCAACCATTGCTTGAGCAGCTGGATTATATCCCATCATTTTTTGTGTAGCTCTTTGATCAGATGTTATTTGATTTATTTGATCTTGTAATGAAATATCATAAGGCACTCTTAATTGAGGACTATATGGAGTGGCTTGTACAGGTTCCACTTGATTTGCAGACATAGCATAGTATTCTCCCATCAATTGATCAGGACTTAATTCTTCTTCATATGGTCTGTCTAATATTCCTTTAAGAGTTTGATAACCTAAGTTTATCCAAGGATTTTTCTTGTTCTTGATTATTTCAAATTTATTTTCTTCTGTTTTAACATCATCTTTTTTATCAGATGTAACAGTAGGAGCAGTTAAATCTGCAGATCTAGGTCTTTCAAGTCTAGCTAGAGCAGCCATATATTGTTCTGTTCTAGGACCCATATATTCATCTACATTGGTATTTAAAATTATATTTCTGTCAGCTTTAGATAAATCAGCAATATTTTTATAACCCATTTTTCTTGCTTTTCCTGTAATTTCAGGATTACCTAAAATTATTTCTTTTGCTACGTCAGGAAAATATTCATGAAACTTTTGTTGCAATGCTAAAGCTTCTTTACTTTTTATTCCTTTAGCTTTAGCTTCTCTATATAACTCTTTAATTTCTTCAGCTTTTTTAGGATCAAGCGTAGAAGCTTTAGCAGATTCTGTTACACCATCCTGAGCTTTTGTTAGTTTTGTTCCAAACATTGCTTCTCTCATATTCATAGCTTTCTTATCTATTTTAATTTTACCTTTTGCAAGATCATCTGCAACTAAAGAATATTCTTCAGCTGTTTCGTTAATTGCATTTTGAATATCAGCAGCTTTTATTTTTTTATCAGCTACATCTTTTAATTTCATATTTCCTCCAAGAATGTTTGCTTGTAAAGAAGAAAGTTTTAGTTTATCAAAAGGAGTTTTTATATCTAGTGCATCTAATTCATCTGTTGATTTCTCAACTAGTTTATTTTGTTTATCTTCCATCTTTGATATACCAGCAATATAACTCTTGAATTTTTTACCTTTTGCTTTTTTATCTCCAAGTATATCCACTCCATAGTTAGGAATCATTAAGTTTCCATACACTGTTAAGTTTTCTTCTCCTGTTCCACCATCTCTTAATTTAACAGCAGGTTCTCCTCTTTCCACTTCTACATTTGGCTCATCTGTGTTTCCATAACTTACACCAATTCCTGTATTACCCATTCCATCAGACTCATCATGTGATTGTCCTCTGAACATTACAGTTTCTCCACCATCAGGTAGATATGGATTGTAAGACATAGGTTCTGCATATCCTCCCCAATGTGTAGCAAGATCCCCACCTTGTTCCATTGTAGAAAGACCTGACTCATTAGGTTCAACATATCTTCCTCTTATGTGCCCACCAGCTCTTAACATATCTGCATCATTAGGAGGAGCAAGAAGTGACATAAGATTGTTTCCACCAAATTGAGAAATAATTTGTGGATTTACATTTCCACCATCTTCCATATATCCACTAAATTGACTTTGAAGATTTCCTCTATATTGAGCAGCCATCATTCTGTTTTGATTATTTCTAATTTTAGCTTCTGCTTTTCTTTGATCTCTATCATTTGTATCTAATAATCCTCCTATAGCTGTTCCTGCAATTTGACCAATAGCTTGACCAGCAGGTCCAAACATACTACCAGCAGCTCCACCAATTGTACCACCAATTTGACTACCACCATCTTTTCCAACAATGCTACCAGCAAGATTACTTCCCATTCCACCAATCATTCCCCAAGGAGTTCCTCCACCACTAGCACCTGCAGCACCAGAAAAACCACTTCCTCCTCCTCCCATTGTATTCATCCAATTAGAAAAACCATTTTGTGCTACAGGAATACCTCCTCCATAAGCAAACTGTTTAACTTGATTTGAATCATCTAATGGTTCATATCCAAGATCATCATATAATGTACCTGGAGTGTATGTATTTTGTATTTCTGTTGGATTACCACCAACCATTCCACCATATTGTAATCTAGCACCATTTCTTGCAAGAACATTTGTTCCTACACCATATACAGGAAAAAATTCTTCACCTGTTGTAACAGGCATCATAGCATTTCTTCTTCTGTCTGCACTCTCAGCATATTGTCTGTAGTCATCAATATCTTCAGTTTCAGCTGCTCTAGCTTGAACATCTGAAACAGCTGCCCATTTCTGTGCTTCTTTCTTAGCTCTTCTTCCTGCTCTTAAATTATTATATCCTTTAACCAAATCTCCACCTAAACCTGGAAGAGATTCTAGTCCTTTAGCAACTCCACCACTTTGAGGTTGTTTTAACTGTTCATCTTTTGTAGACATGTTCATGTACATCTGATTATAATCAGGAGGAGAAGATTGAAACATTCCAGCATTTACACCAGGAGATTGCATTTGTCCTTGTATAACATTTTGCATATTAGGAATATTCTGAGCTCCTTGCATTCCTTGCAAATAAGAACTCATTCCAGACATAATTGTTCCAGCTTGTGCTTTCTTCACCATTTTCTTGGCTTCTGGATGAGCAGAAAAAAAATCTTTTTCAGTTTTATATTTTTTGTAAAAAGCTGCTTCTGTTTTAACTCCAGCTATTTTTAAAAATTGATCTTTCATAATATTTTTATTTAGAATATTTATCTAGCCATCCGCCAGGTTGTTTTGTATTATAGTTTGTAAAGTTAAGTAGATTGTCTAAATTAACCAAACCTTTTTGTTCTTGTCTTAATCCGTTTTTAGCCATAGGAAACTCTGTCACCTTTGTACCATCAAATTCATATTCTTCTTCTGGATACATCATCTGTGTATCTCCTGTATCTGATATTCCAAGTACAGGATAAGGTACTCCTTTCATTGTTATATATGGAGAATTGATTTCTGTTATTTCTCCTGGGTGTTTCCATTGTCCAAGATCATCTTTTATCACTCCTCCATCTTCTTGTTTAGGAATTTTTTTATATCCTTTCAACCAATGTGGTGTTATTGTTTCAAAATTTGAATCTTTTAACAATTCTAATTCAGGTGCTCCTTTTTGATGCATTTTCCAATTACTTATTAAATCTTTATTTAAAGGAATATGCTCTGTTTCTCCTAATATATTTTTTCCTTCAATTACATCATAACCTTTATTTTTTAATTCTTGTAATTTTTTTACAGAAATATTATCAGAAACACCACTTTCCCATTTAAATACTTTAGAATTTGCAGGGATTTCCATACTATATCTATAAGGAGCATTACCCATAAATTTAGGTATAGAACGGTCATTAGTATAAAATCCTCCAGGCATTTCTAATGGGTCACCTGATTCAATAGCTCTTCTTTTAAATTGACCTGGTCTTGAGCCTACATTTGGATTAGGTTCAGTAAATTTTATATCATCTAATAATAAATTAGGATTGTCACTTCCATGAAATAATTTATTCATAGGAACTTTTTTATTTGCAAAAGGATTTAATTTATAAGTATTAGATAATAAACCTGATTCTGTTCCTAAAGCTTTTCCTGCTTTATTTAATCCTTGTTGTAAAGGTTGTCTAGCAAGTCCTTCTATTAATAAAGGATCTGTTACAATATCCATTGCTGTATTTCCAACTGTTTTATAATTTACAGGAGGTAACATTGGATTAAGTGGATTAATACCATAATAATCATTTTCTATACCCCAAACATCAGAAGGACGTCTTTGTTCTCCTGGAGTAATTGCGTCTAAAAAATTATAGTCATTTCCTCTAAGAGCTTCCACCCCTTCTACTAACGCAGATTGAGGAGCTTGTAAAGAAGCTAAAGGAAGATCTCTCAACCAACCCATTGCAAAATCTGTTGCTTTATCTGCATCAAATCCTCTACCATCTGTAGCTCTTGCTTTTAACTGTCTTGTTATTGGGTCATTTGAATTTAAATTTTCTCTTAAATATTTTTGTTCACTTGGAGTTAGTTGTTGATAATATGGAAATTGTTTATCATAAGGAGTGACAACCACTTCATTAAGTGGATTGAAAGAAATACTTTCATCATCGTTTTGTACACCTATTCTTCCTTCATTATATAGTTTAGCATATTCAGAAGAATCTGTTAATATTTTTCTTTTCTTTCCATCTCCTTCATCTATTGTAATAGTTCTTCCTTCTTGTGCACTAGGCATAGTTTTCTTTGCATATGGTCCTTCAGATGGAATACCCTTTGTACGTGCATATGTAAATCCTACAGCTCCTGGAATAGAACCACCCATTGCTTTTTTCTTAAGAGGTGCTTTATAAATACTATCCATGTATTTTATATATTCTGGATTCTTTGCTAAGACATTATCTCTAATATCCATAACCTGTTTTCCATACAAAGGATTTTTTTTCATACTTATTCCTCCTTTAGGAATAGGAACGCCATATATCTTTTGCATTTCAAAACCGTGATAATCTTTTTCTGTACTAGGAGTGATGGTTCCAAGACCATTATACACTTGTAAACGCATAGCTGGATCTGTAATACCAAGTCTATCAGCCTCTTTCATTTTTGCATTATATGCATTAATAAATAGTTGATAGTCATCATCTCCTCCCCAATCACCCATAACATGACCAATGTTACCATCAGTTTTTCCCCACTTAGTTTCTTGAAATCCCATAGCACTAAGATTCATAATATCCTGTTTAGACATTCCTTGTCTTTTAGCTTCTTGTATCAATCTATCTAAATGTTTAGAACTGTATTTACCTCCAACTAAATCAGAATTAGGTCTAAGAGGTTGATTAGTAGTTGCTAATTTTTTTCTTGGATCAACTATATTAAGTGTTCTAGTATTATCTTTATTTCCAGATTTTTTAACTGATGTTTTTTTAATTGGTTTAATTTTTTCTTCTTTTTCATCAGAGAAAAATTCTACAATATTATCTCCTAAATTAGACATAAATGAAGTGAAACCATCTTGTGCTTGAGGAACATAATTAACTGGATATACATATCCACCCATTTGATATTGAGGTGTAATTTGTACATCTTGTCTTAATTGTTTTAATCTCTCTGCAGCTTTAGGATTTTTTAAAGCTTCTGGATTTCCATATTTTTCTTCTATATATTTATTGTATGCTTCAGTAGCTCGTTGTACTCTCATAGCTGTTTCATAATCAACACCTTCTTGGTTATAATTATAATAATCACTTGGTCCTTGCATGTTATATCTTTGAGAAGATACATTAAATGATTTAGGTTCTTCAAAACGTTTTGTTGTATCTATTTCTTGTATAGGAAAAGATACAGGTGCACTTTGTATTGGTGATAAGTTTATAGCTTCCACCATTGGTTGCAGTTGTGGTTTTACATTAACTTCTTTTTGTTGCGGTTTTGTACTTGGTTTAGATTTTGTACTTGGTTTAGTTGTAGTAGATTTTACTATTACTGGTTGTTGTGGTTTTAGTAAAGTATTTTCTAATCTTTTTTGTAAATCTAATAATCTTGGATCATTTGGATTATATTTACCTTTATTTACAATTACAGGTGTTGTTGGCTTTTTATAATAAGGACTTATATGTAATCCAAAAGTTTTATTTTCAACTTTTTCATTATTTCTTTGAATCATATTATAAACTAAAGGATTATCGTAAGCACTATAAGTAACACCAATTGGTTTTATTTTATTGCTGGATACTACACCTGATTCTTTTTGTAATTTACCATCTAAATAAATACGTTGAACAGATGTCCCAGATACAGGGTCATATTCAATTTGACTATAATCTTTATCATTTATATACTGTTTACTTCCTCTATATTTACCATCTGTATATAATTTTTTATCATTAAAATATGGTTCAAAACTCATATTTATTATTTCTTGTTTTGCTTTTTCTACATTTTCTTTATAATTAGGACTAATTCCTTTTTCTTTATAATAATTTTTTAAAGGTTTATTTTTTTTTGATTTTGAATCTTTTTCAAATTCATCTCCTTTTATATCATAATATTTAAAAGTTTTTTCAATATTATTTTTTTTAATAAAATCTTTTTTTGATATAGGCTTTTCATCTGGAAATTTATTTGGGATTGTTTTACCATAATTATATAAACTTAAACTGTCCTGATACGCTCTATATCTAGGATCATTTTTTGACTCTACGTATATAGGTTTAACTTTCTTTCCTTTTTGAGCAATAGGAATAAGTCCACCATCTTCAAACTGTCCTCCCCAAGCTCCATTATAATTAAAGCCTTTGTCTGTTAATCCTCCCATTGTTCCTTCTATGCCATTCTGTGCTTGAGAAACATCATCAGCATAACCATCTAACCATCCACCATTTTTCATGTTGTTAGAATTATCTCTACCACACTCATGACATACATACATGTCTTTCTTACTAGAATCAGATTTGTTCCAGGACCAACCGCATGTGCATTTTACTTTACCACTCATTATTTATAACTTATTTGTGCAGGGGTTAATATAAATTGAGACACTAAATGTACATCACTATTGTTATCAAGAATGTGTCTCACTTTGAGCTCCTTAGCTCTTAATGGAGCCTTTTTAAAACTTCTCATTCCATAATCCATATTGTCTTGGTTCACTTCTTTATCTATAGAAAGCGATTCACAAGATGTATAAAATAATGGAACTTGTGAAGATTTTTGTAAAGCCCAAAATGTATTGTATTGATAGAAATTGTCATTCTTTGTATAAAGAATGTCTTTACTATCTGTATTGTATTTTGGATATTGTGAATATGCATGTAAATTGTTTAATGGTTTTGGGATGAGATTTAATATTCCAGAACTTTGTTGTCCATTATATAAGACAGCTTTGTTAAACCATTTGTTGTCTGTTTCTATTTTTGTGTTATAATTAAAACTACCAGTGTCACTAGGTAGGTATTCATATGCTTTTGTATAATCTTGGACATTCTGTAAAATTTGATCTTGATATTGATAAGCAAATGGATATTCTATTATATATGGATTTATTGTTCCATAGAAGTGATTATACAAACGTGTGCCTGTTAAGTGTCTCCACAAACATGCTGTTTTACTTTGTGTAAATTTACTTTGTTGATAATCAATATAATTAATAGTTTTTAAAGGAAAAGCTTTTTCAAAACTACAATCACCGTTTGATTTTATAATTATAACTGTAACTTTAAAATCAACTAGATATGTTCTTCCTTTAATTAAATCTTTTCTACTAACATTTTCATCAATTACATTTCCGTAATTATCAACAACACTGAAAGGTCCTGCATTAGGACCTGTCTGTGTTAATCTTATTGTAATTTCTTTTTCCATTATAAAGTGGTGGTAGTAGTTGTTGTTGGTGATATTGTTGTTGTAGATGTAGTGGTAGAAGATGAACTAGTTGTTGTAGTTGTTGGAGGAGTGTTACTTAATGATATTGTAGCACAATCCATAATTTGACTTCCTGAAACAACAGCTAAACTTACATTAGCAATATATATTAATTCAAAAACTCCATAGTTTGATATCATGTATACATTACCTGGTTTATCAATTAAATAAATATTACAATCACATTCATATAAAACTATTCCAGAAACATTATCAATAAGTATGTCATATTCTAATGTAGTGGTTAAATAGTCATATTGTGTTATGTAATAATCTGACGTAATTACATCTTGATTTACAACTATTAACTTGCCATCTACAGTGTATAAAATATTACTAGTTGCTTCTCTATCTGCTTGTAATGTAAACATTGTTGTAACTACAGCAGATGTTCCAGTGATGTCAATTTCTACAACATCTTGTGGAGAAGCAGAATCTGTAATTGCAATTAATGTATTTGGATTTAATGCCACTATTCCAGAGTTTATTGAAAACCCTAAAGGAAGAGATATAGTTCTATTAAATATAGAAGTGAATGGATTCAATGTAATGTTCCACTCTTTAACTTCTGTATTAGTTATAGACCATAATAATGTGTTATTAATAGCCACTCCTTTAGAAGATGTATATTCAGGAACATTTAATTCTATTAATGTTCCATCACTCTTAAGAACATATAGTTCATCGGTGGTATTAACCACTACATCACAACATTCTTCTATAATAGGTTGAATAGTGGTAGTTGTTGTCACAGTGCTACAATCACATTCTGCAATTTCTACAATAACACCATTTTCAACGTAATAAACTTTTTCATCAAAAGCACTTTCGTCTGTATAATACCAACCATCAGGTATTACATTACAACTAGTGTCAAATATATTTTCATAAACAGTTTGACCAACTTCTAAAGAAATAACACTAACTTCAATTGATGTAAATTCAAATGTTACACTTTCATTATTAAATAATCCAACTCCAGAACAAGCTTGTTCTAGATTAATTGTAGTGTCAATTGTATTAGAATCTAAATCTATATAACCAGTTATAAAATTATATCCTTGAACTTCTGCAGGTCTTTGACATATTGTTGTTGTTGGTGTAGGAGGCACTGTAACAACTGCTTCTCCTTCTACATTACAGAATATTTCAATGATTGTTCCATCTAAATCACAATCTATAACTGTAGTTGTTGTTGTAGTGGTTGCTAATGGTATAGGTGCTCCTGTTGATGTTGTAGTGGTAGTTACAGGTTCTCTGTCTATTTGTCCAACTAAAGCTGTAAATGTAGCTTCTCCATCTACACTATCACAACATCCATTAAGTCCTGAATAGAAGAAATTATTTTCTCCTACATAAAAGTTTGGTAGATAACTATGGAAACTCACCCAAGATTTAGTGTTAAAATTAAATGACATTGTCCAAGACTTATTACAAAAGAAATCAGTGTCATCTAAAAAAACTTGTGTTCTTATAACACTATTGTTCACTTTATTCTCAATGTAAAATTCATTTAACTCAGCATCATATTTAACATCATTATCTATTGCTAAATAATCAAGTTTTGTTATAATAACTCTATCAAACTTACTATCAAATATTCCATGTAATCCTATTCCATTAAAATGATTATCAATAGGGATATTTGGAAATTGTCTAAGTATTTGGAATGAAAGATTGTCTGTCATAAATCTATTCACGCCAGAACCAAATGCTGTTAAATCTACAGCTTGTGTTCCTGATATAAGAAATATTTGTCCACGTTTAGCATCTACAGTTATTTGTCCTTGAGGAATTTTTAATAACATTTTGTTCTGTGTTCCTACATAGCCGAGATCAGTTTCAGCAAAATCAATTGGAGGATTCTCAAACATTCTAGGGTTACCTACATATGCAGCTAACGGATTACTTGTATCAATTGTTAATAAACTATTGTACATTAATGTCTTATTCTCAAATCTAGCAAGAATAGCTCTATTCTGAATACCATCTAATGAAACTAAGTTTCCGTAGTTTTGAGGAAAATCATAATAAGATAGTGCTTTATATATTAACCAATTGTTTATTCTATTATCAGCATCTACTGTTTGTCTTTCTGAATATATTGTTCTAAATGGAAAGAAAGTGGAACAAATAGCATTCCAATCAGAAGGTAGATGTGTAAATACATTTTCTTTATTTTGTTTAGAGAATGTTACATTATAATAATATGTATTGTCTTGCTCAATAGGAACAAATGATTGTTGTACCCAATCATCAGGAATACCTGTTGATACATGTGGCCAGAAATCACCTTCTCTATTATTGAATGCTTGACGAAGATCTAAATTGTAAGAACTCTCACAATAGAAACTTGGCACTCCATATGTAAACATATAAAAATACCCATCGTAATATGTTAATTCACTAGGAGAATTTGAATCTGTATATTGTCTTGTATCATTAGGACAATCAAAGTTATTTGCTTTATATGAAATAAAGTTTACTAATTGTGTATTTGCTCCTGTAGCATTTGATAATACACTTCTTGCTGAATGCCAATATTTTGGATAGGCAATGTTTCCTAATTGATCATAGAATACATCACTGTCATCAGGAGCATTCACTCTATTTTCAATAAAGAAAGGCACCTTTGTTTTAAATGCAAATTTACCAATAAATGTATCTCCTCCAAACACTGTAACTGATTCAGGATTAAATTGATTAAATATCAATTGAAATCCTGTGTCAATTGTTTCATAAGAATAGATTTGACCCCATTGATTAGGAATAATATTTTTTATACTTCCATAATAAGAAACAACTTGTATATCTTGTTCTCTTTCTGGAGTGGCACAAGCATTTGTTTCTCCAATTGTAAATCTAGAATAATCTTCAATTAATGAATTTCCTAAATACATTAAAGAGTTTGTCTTACTTGGAAAGGGTAAAAAAGGTTTATCTTCATCTGTTTTTATGTAAACAGAAGTTTCTCTATTAAAATTATTAATGTTATTATTATCTCCTACGTTTTGAACACCAGGAATTAAATATCTTTTTATATCAAGAGTTCTTTGTTTTATTCCTAAATTATTATTTATTTCAGAAGAATGAGAATAACTAGCAATTGAATTAAATGAATAAGCATAATTCTTTCTTGTTATTCCATTAACATATATTGTTAAATATGCTTGATATGCTGCAAACAATGCAACAATATCTCCTCCAGCAATATTTGAAGAACTATTTAATGCAACTTGCTGTGCCTCTTTACTTAGCAGTCTATACTTAGCATTATTTCTCACTTCAACAAAATGAGCTCTTCCAGCACCAAACATTACATTTTCAAGTTTTAATACATCACCTAAGAATGGTTGACCAAAAGATGTTTCAGGAGAATTAAATATTTGTCTATTTGCAAGAGATGGTGATAAAGGAGGAAGAGGTGTAAAAATTTCACAATCTTCTACTCTCACTTCTCCTATAAACTCAAAGTTTTTTCTATTTCCTCTACATAAAGTAGGACTAGTTCCTTCTCTAACATATATCCTCAATCCTCTACCAGAACTAAGCCAAGGACCTTCAATGTTTCCTTCTACAGCATCATTCCAGCATGCTGCCATACCTGCTCTACCATTTTCAGCTGCTACAATCCATATATCATAGTTAGAATATCTAGAATATGCTGTACACTTTTTATCTTCAGGTACATAATTACCAGCACCAGAATTAGGATTTATTTGATAAGGTGCATATCCATATGCAATAGGACCTCTTCTTCCTCTTTGTTGTTCTATTTTATCAAAAACACCTTCTCCTAAAAATGTAGGTTTTGTAATTGAACAAACTCTATAAGGATCATCGTCTAAATATAATCTTCTAATTTTTTCTGTTATAGGTTTATTTGTATTACAATCTGTATATTTAATTTCTATATAAGGACCTAATTCATCTTCTTTATTAAGTTTACGAACAACAATATCAAAAGATTGACATACATCTTGAAATGCATTATTAGTTGCTCCTAAGAAAGGATCTTCATTAAGATCATTATATGGATAGTTTGGATAGTAGAAAGTTTCTTGTTTTCTTTCATAGCTTCCCACATTACGAAGCATACCTTTAGCAACAATAGATCTATTTGTACTTCTATCTCCTCTAACTATTTTAAATCCTACAATGTCTGCTTTTTCTTCTTTAGAAAGATTTGAATTAGCTATTAAAGTTTTAAGTTGGTCAATATCAACCTTTACACCTATTGGATAAATTGCATTACTTGTTTGGTATTGCACTTGATATCTATCTGAAACAATTTGAGGAGTTGTTGATTCATAAAATGGACTAACTAATACATCTGGAAATTTATGATGTCTTATAGGAGTTCCTGCTAAATCTCCCCACACTTCTTTATTACATGGATATTCTTCTAAAGATTCCCAATAAGCAAAATCACCATATTGGTATGGTCCTTTGTAATTAGAATCATTTGAAAAGTTTGGATCTAAACCTAGAACAGATGCTGTGTTATATATTTTCCAATAAGGACTAGATAATGTTAATGGATCAGGAGTACCAATAAAATCAGGATCTGTAAATGGAATATCTGGTTGAAAAATTTCATTACTGTTTTTTTCTCTTCCTGGAATATGAAATCCATCTGTTTGTTTTCCATTCTTCAATAAGAATACAATCTCAAATGGATAAATTTCATCACGTAAATACCCACGTAAGTTTGTAGCATTTAATTCATCAGCATAATTTTCTGTAGCAGGTATTCTCCAAGTTTCCCATTGTAGAGAAATTTGATTTGCTATTTGTTGATAATTAACTCTATCAATAGTTGTAAGTTGATCCCATACAAGAATATCTTGTACAACAGTGACATCTTGTGCTACATCATAATAAGGATATTTTTGAAATATATCATTTATAGAAAGATCTTCACTTGATTTATTTTGTCCTGTATATGTAATCTGTTTTGTTGAATTATCAATATTGTAAGTTCCTATTAATTGTACAGAAGTAATATTATTAATTGTTTTAATAACAGCTAAATTAAAATATCTAAATGTACCTGTTACATCTAAGTTTGAAATATTAATAACTACTGATTTACCTACAGGATAATTAAAATTAACTGTAGTGAAATCAGGATCTGCAATAGGGCAAGGATTTGTTACAGAATGATAGGACGTGTAAGCATTACTTTCTGCATCTGAATATTGTATAGCAAATTGATATGTACCTGCAATTAAATCTCCTCCAGATACAACATCAATCACCTCTAGTTGTGGAATATTGAAATTAGGTTGAACTTTTATTTTATTACAATCTAGTTCATCTAATGTAAATGTATCACAACTATTTGGAACAATTTCTGTGATGTAAGGAACATTATCAATATCTAAATATCTTCTAACATTAAGTCCATCTGTCCAATAAATTTCTGTAGAACAATTTGTTATTCTATGAACCACTTTATGGATTGGATAGTTGATGTTAAAATTTAAACAATTAGCATTTACAATTTTTCTGTAAACACAATCATTGTTAATCATTTGTCCTATTTCACTTTCTCCTGTAGAAGAGTTTACTAAGAAGAAAATTTGTTTGTTTTTTTCTTGAATAAAGTGACTACCAATTAATGAAAACCCATTAGGAAAACTAATACATAATTCATTACCTGGCTCATTCTGATAATTTACAGAACTAGCATCAAAGTTTTCTACAGTAGCATTTAATGCATAAGTTAATGTACCTGGTTTAATTTGGTTCAAAGTTTGATCCATATTAAGCCCTACATTAGCACTATTAAACTCTTGTCTTATATTTCCTTGTTGTGTTTCTTCTGCCATAATGATTAATTATTACGTCTTCTTCCATAACGATTTGTTCTGTTAGGAAGTTCATACATATTAAATCTATTAAGATCGTTTTTAATTCTTCTTTGTTTTTCCCAAGGAGTTTGTTTCTTAGTTTCAATATCAGCCATAATAAATGCTTCTTCATACATTTGTTTATGGTACATCATTTTTTGTTGAAGCTGATTGAATGTTTCATCATTAGTTTGATTTGTTAAAGTTTCAAATATTTTGAATTTAAGAAACGCTTCAACATATTCTCTAATACGATAGTTATCTGGAATTAATTGATTACCCACTCCATCATATTCTGTAGCATAGAACAATAAATGAACAACACCACTTCTGAAGTTGGTAACAAATTTATTATCTCTAATGTCAAATGAGTCATAACTAGCAGATCCTGGAGTGAATTCACGCACAGGAGAAACTCCTATTTCATAATCCCAATTAGATGTATATTCAACATCACAATTTTGTTTTGCTGATATATTTCCTGGTTGTAATAAATATTCATGTCTAAAACTTCTAGCCACTTGATTATTTGTTTTGTATACAGCTTGTACTAATTCTGGCATACAATCAGGACATCCTGTTGTACATTCTAAATTTGTACATGGAACACCATTTGATACAACAGGACTCACTTGTATTGTTGTAGCATTTGCTGCTTGAGAATAAAATGAATTAGCTGTTTGATATGGATATCCAGGAATCTCAACACACATCCAAGCTTCTCTAACAGCATAAAAGTTATCTGGAAGTCTTGCTTGAAAGTCTTCAATAAACAAAACTTGTTCATGTATAACATAAGTTGTTCTTCCTAACTTTCTTAGTGCTTTGTCTAAATAAGTAGGGAATAAAAGATCATCTATTGCACCTGTATCAAAGTAACTTTTAAGTTCCTCTTTAACAGTGGCATAAACTGGCTCTGGTGATATAAACTGGTATTTATAATAGTAACTCATAATATTAGGATTTCCACTCTTTATAGATGTGTTGATATTTATCGTCTGTTTTAATATAATGATTGATTAATCTTGATGTAAATCTACAAGCTTTAAAATACCAAAACTCAGAATTTCTAAACCTTGCTGTTTTTTTAAACCACATCCATCCAAAAAAATACCCTTCTGTGTGGTAATTAAAATTGTAAATAACCTTTCCTTTTTCTCTAGTTTTTTGCCAGTCAATTGGTAAATTTACAAATTCATCATTCAATCCTTTCTTTTTTCTTCTCTTCTTTTTATTAATTGAAAATTCTCCAAAACCATTTGGCATTTTTATTTTTTCTCCAGTTTCTAAAATGTGGTTTCTAAAAGAATCATTAAATTTATAAATAATGTTTTTCCATTGATCAAAGCTTAATTTGATTAATGGATTCTTTTTACAGAAATCATTGTAGTTTTCTTTACTGGAAGATCTCCAATCAATTTTTGTTCTACTCATTAATTAGTTGGTTTTGAGTTTGGAGCTTGACCATCTATTCCTTCTTGACTAACATCTGTTTTAATAGAGAAGTATGTTTGTAATAACTTCTTAGAAGTGAGCTCAAGAACATCTTTTTCCAGATATCCAGGAAGAGCAAATTCTTTATCTAAAGGATTTTTACACCATTCTTCATCTGTTACATTTGTTCCACATCCACATTCTGGATACATAATTTCATTTGGAATATCTTTTTCAAACAAAGCTACAAATCTAATAGATTTAATCATTGGATTGTTTACATATAAATATTCATTTGTAATCCAATAATATTCTTCTTTCTTAATGATAGGAAGTTTTAATAAATTGATATATCTGTTAACAGTTATTTCTTTTAATTTTTTTCCTTTACCTCCTAATGCATTTATTGAATAAACCCCTTGTATTACATATTGGTAATTACCTTCTGCTATACCTGGAATTTTAAACTTTGTTCTTGCTATTGTACACTCATCAACATACTCACAACATTCAGAAATAGGAACCTCAACCATTTCCAAACAAGGAATAGTTGTAAACACTGTATCAGTGGCCCAAAGTTTTCTAAGATTTGTCTCTCTCTTAATTAACAATAGAGAGTTGTTTCTTATCTCAGAAGCAATTGCTCTATCTGTAATTAAAGAATCTGTTGATAAAATCTTGTGCATAGAACGCACATCTGATATTAATTTTCTTAATGTTGCCATAATTATATTCGACTTTCAAATTCAGCAATTTTACCTAGCTCTTTGTCATAAACTAAAGCTAAAGCTGCTCTCACTGAATGTACATAGTTATTATCTAAGTGCCATCTATCAGTACCTGAAAGACTAGGCATTTGTTGTATTCTAACTCCCTTCACCTCTTTAGCCATATAGTGATGTTTATCACCTGTATGAACTTCTCTATATACAGCATTCCCAAATTGAGAACTATACTGAGGATGCGTTGCAAACAATAATGGAAGATCTTCTATCTTACAGTTACCGTGGTGCCAACCAATAAATGTATTACCTAACGTTATTCCTTTAACTACACTATGTTCTCTTATAAAGTCTACATCATATGCATCTTTAAAGAATACATCTAGTGCATGTGCTAGGTAGAAAGATTTAGTTCTGTCATGATTTCCTTGTACAAGAACTACTACCACTTGATTTGAATACTGTCTTAATAGATTAATTGCATCAACAAGAATTGTAAAACCTAGTTCATACTCATCAGCATAATCCATTATAGTATCTTGTGGAGTACCGTTTGTAGTGTTATGTTGATAGTTATCAGTGTGAAAGAAATCATTTGATATTGGAAAAACTATAGTGTCTATATTGTAATTAGCATTCACTTTACAGATCAAAGATTGGACCACATTGAAATATCTTAATGCTCTTGTTTGTGGACTATTGTCACCATCAATAGTTCTTTTAGCTAGATGATAATCAGAGAGGGATATTTCCACATTTACAAAATCTTTATTAGAGCTAACTCCTGGTTTTGTAATCTCTATATTATTTGGTTTGTAGTTTTCTAAAAATTTAGCAAAGTCTTCTGGAGAATAATCTTGTGGTTGTTTTCTTTTGGAAAAAACAGAGGAAGTAAATTTACCGTTTGGTAATAGTTTAGACCAGTAGTTTGTAATAATGTATTTATTAAGGTCTATTTTATGTAATGCTGCTAATTCAATATCATTCTTAGGTTCAAAGTCTAATACCAATGTACTTTCTATTGTACCTTTTTCATTATTTATTTTTCTTGTTGAAGAATTTATATTTACATCATCTATAAAATTTTCAAATTCTTTTTTCTTTTTAAGCTCCTTTAGTAACTCTGAAACTTCTTCTTCAGTTATGCCTAATTTTTCAGCATAAACTTTTTTACTTTTTTTCCAATGTAGCAATTCTTGCAATTGGAATAACAACGATTGATTGTCAGACATAAACTAATTTTTATAAAAATATTGTAAAGATAAATAATTGTTTTTATAAATTCCAAATTATTTTAGTTAGAGTGTTAATTCTTTATAATTAAATTAGTTATAAATAAAAAATCCCAGGGACAATTTGTCCCTAGGAATAAAATCTTGTAAAACCAACAAAACAAGATTTTTTATTTTATTTTATGGTAGAGTTGTAGTGGTAGTAGTTGTAGAAGAACTGCTACTAGTAGTAGTTGTAGTGGTTGGTGTTACAACTAGAATATCTATATAGTTTAAACATACACCATTAGATTTCACTCTAATTGTTGTTGTATAATCAGGAACTAAAGCAGATGAATACCCTGCTAACAAAGAAGCTTTAGACACTCCTGTTTCAAATGCTGATATATATCCATCTAGATCTGAATAAAGATCAAAAGGTCCACTGTCTGTTCCTGCTATTGTTAATGTTATTAATACTGTCATATTTTATTGATTTTTAAATTAAACTGGACAAGTTCCTATTATACTTATTATTGGACCATTTGTTGTTACTGAACCAAGTAGCCCACAGAAAGGAGCACTGATCTCACCAAGAGCTACTGGAAGTGATACAGGATTACTATCACAATCAACATAATCAACTGTTCCACCAGCATCTGAACCATCTGCAACAAATTCAGTACATGCACCAAAAGTGGTAGTAGTGGTTGTTGTAGGTTCTACAGTCGTTGTTGTAGTTGTAGTAGATGTACTGGTAGATGTAGTGGTTGTACTACTAGTAGATGTGGTTGTTGATGTTGAACTACTGCTACTAGTAGTGGTAGTGGTAATCTCTGGACAAGGACCAAGTGAACTAGAATTCATTAAACCAGTTACAATTACAGTTCCCCAATCAAGATAATCACCCACTGGATAATAGTTAGAATTAATTAATGGTTGAGTTAGATCAAGATCACTGCTATAGAACACCCAATTTGAACCATTATAATACACTTGAGCAGGATATCCTAAGAAAGGAAGAAAATTGTATGTAGGTCTTCCATTAAACAAAGGACCATTTCCTGATAGCAAGAATGAATATTGAACTCCACAACCAACACTTTCTAAAAATAAACAGAAACATATTAAATCAAGAGGTGGTTCTGTGGTGGTAGTAGTGGTAGTTGAACTAGTAGAAGTGGTGGTAGTTGATGTAGAAGAAGATGATGTAGTAGTGGTTGTTGGACAACAAATATTTAATTGATTGTTTATAATAACTAATGTATTATTTATATCCACTAAATTTTCTTCAATGTTATTCACTTCATTTGTTAAAGATTCTACATCTTCTATAATAACACACACCACTCCATCTAACTTTTCAAAAGCTACATTCAAAGTGTCACATGTTTCTATATTAGAACAAGGCAATTGAGGACCATCATAAAAGACATCACTCGTTCCTATTATTGTTGTATTATTTATTTGAGGACAATTACTCATTTTTTATTAGTTTTATAAAACACATGGACCATCATTTATTATATATACATTATCGTCTGTATCTATACTTATTGCACAAAATGTAACAACATTTCCAGAACCTACTGCTCCCTCTTGAAATCCACTCTCGCAATTAGTGTAAGTAAAAAATCCACCACCTGATAGTCCAATAATTGTATATTGATTACACAAACTAGCTGTAGTGGTAGTAGTGGTAGTGTTACAACATTCATCTAAATTATTTTCTATTATTATAAGTTCACTATTAATGTTAACTATCTGTTCTGTTAAAACATTAACTAAGTTTGTCAAACTTGTAATTTGACTTAATAAGGAACAAATAATAGCATCAGCTTTTTGTAACGCTACATTCACTGTATCGCAAGGAGCAATTAATGTACAAGTTAATTCAGGACCATTATATATAACATCACTTGATACAGGTAAATTTGTAGAGCAAGCATTGTTACATTGTGAAACTGAATTAGATTGATGACATCCAGTGCTAACAGGAGTGGGTGTACAACAAGGGTTAACTGGTAAATAAGGATTCATAATTTGTTAGTTTTAAGGAATATATATTATATAAAGACATCCTGAAGAAGGTTGAATATTTGAATGAGGAAGTCCTCCTCCTATAGGGGCATTAGTAACAGTGTGAGTATGTCCTCCAGCTTCACTAGTTTTTCCAGCATTTGCTGTATTATTTGTACTAGTTAATTCATAATCATATGCATCAGCACTTGCATTAAGAGCTCTTGATGTAAGAGGCCATTCATTTCTATTTGTTGCAGTACCGTCAAATAAACTGTTATCGTTTGTACTAGTAAAAGTTGCAGCAGCAACAGTGTAGTGTGTATGATTAGGAATAGTGCTAACAGTGGCAATATGTGTATGATTAGGAATCTGTGTAGTGTTTAATGTAACTTGATTAGTTCCTTGTGTAGTTCCTAATGAATATGTAGGGTTTCCTGGAGTGGTTGGTATAACTTGTGGATCCATTGTTCCTCCTAACATTGTTCCATCTGTAACTCCCACTAATGTTCTTCCTCTTAAATCTGGTGTTCCATTTAATCCATTACAAAGATAGATGTCAACCCAATCACCTGTTCCAGATCCTGTACCATCAAAATATGTTAAAGGTCCATAATAAGGAACTGCAGAATAAGGAACCATTCTATTTTTAATTAATGTTGAAACTCCAATACTATCTAAATAGTCTTGAATCAATTGATCTAAATCATCAATAGCAACATATGTATTTGGAATATTAATAAGAAGTGCATTGAAACTAGTTCTTAATGTACACAATGAATCAATTGTAGCTTGTAACAAAGCGTGTGTACCTGATGTACTTGTAACACCTGTTAAACAATTAACTGTATAAGGAGCTTCTATAACATTTATAGCATCATCTAAATCATTGATTTGATTTTGTAAATCACAAGCTGCTTTTATTAGAGCTATAGAAAGATCTAATACATTAATATCTCTACATGTAGGAAGATATTTATTAACAACCTCACAAATAATTGAAGAAGGAATATCAAGCTTAATTCCTGTACCATCTAATGTAGATGTAAGGAATGTAATAAGAGCTTGTTCTACATAAGACAAAGAATCACCTGTTTGGATTCCTAGGACAGGAACATCTATTCCTGTATATCTAACACATCTGTCAGAGACAATCTCTGTACATCCGTTATAACAATTTGAGCAAGTGGACATATTATTTTATTTTTTAAAAGGTTTAAACTATCGTAGTGGTAGTTGTACTAGTTGAACTACTAGTTGTAGTTGTTGTTGGAACTATTGTACTTGTACTAGTTGTTGTTGTTGTTGGATTTGGTATGATTTTAATATCACAAGGTTCTTCTACGCAAGGAATAGGTGTGTTACATTTACTAACACATCCTGCTGTAAGACGAATCACTCTACTAGCTATCAT
>Ga0315909_10000610_pt1 | contig 48138 bp, 34 predicted proteins | sample LakEriMetagenome_11_FD_203527 | JGI IMG/M metagenome (GOLD analysis project Ga0315909, IMG submission 203527) | Freshwater fungal communities from buoy surface, Lake Erie, Ohio, United States - Buoy 2 MA125 | ecosystem: Environmental > Aquatic > Freshwater > Lake | place: USA: Lake Erie, Ohio... | reverse complement strand
TTTCGAAATCGACCGTCGTCCGGGAGATCCTATTTTGGCGCATCTGTGGCTGGGGAACTTCAACGGGATCAAAGCGACATAAGACTTCGACGTCAAACAATTGCAGTCCCAAGTTCGCATCTAGGATACCGGCGATGTTCAGTACCACCGGTTCCCAAGGTAGATCCTCGAGCGACTCGGCCGGATCGAGGAACACGAGGCTCCCTGAGTACTCTTGCTGGGTGATCTTGTGGCCGAAAAAGAAGGCGAATGGATCGCTCTGCCCCTGGTAAATCAGGACCGCCTGAAGCCCCGTCGAGGATTGGTTTTTGATCACTAACTCGAAATCTTCGCCATCCATCTTGCGCTCGCTCGTGGGGTTCTAATGTTGTCCATCGCTCTTGCCATCCATCGGCAAAAGTATGGTCGAGCACCGAGCAAAGCACAAGCCGCCAACTGCTTGGCTCCCCTTCACCCCTGAGGCTTTGACGGACCAGAATGGGCGGGGGGGCGTCAGATGGAGAACCGCGGGTAAAGCTGCTCGATAGAGGATCTACCGCAGAGATCCGGCTGTTTGGTTTAGCCCGGAGGGCGACACATGAAGTATGGCAGAATCCCGGGGACAGCCCCGGAGCTTTTTGCCAGAGTTTTTTGTCAAAGCCGCCGCTCGCTGGCCTGGCCTATATGAGCTCTTTGATGGGCAAGTGTCGATCGACCAGAAACTGAGGGCGACCGGAAAAGTCGGGAATCGTCGCGGTGCTCACGTCAATTCCCAACCGATGATACAACGTCGCAAAGACTTCTTGGTAATGGACAGGGCGATCCTGTGGGACCTCGCCAAAACGATTGGTCGAACCGATGACTTGGCCAGTTCGCATTCCGCCTCCTGCTAAGAGACAACAGGAGACCTGTGGCCAGTGGTCTCGCCCCCCGTCTTTATTGATTCGTGGGGTTCGTCCGAATTCGCCCCAAGCGACCACGCTGACGTCTTGATCGAGTCCCCGCTCGTGAAGATCCTCAATCAACGCCGTGATGGCTTGGTCGAATTTCGCAAGCTGCGTCGGCAATCTTTCAAAGTTTGAGTGATGGCGATCCCAACTTCCAAAGGAAAGCGTCACGCAGCGAACCCCGGCTTCTACCAATCGCCTCGCGGTCAGGAACTGATCCATCCAATGCGGACCTGCATCCTCACCAAACGCCGGATCACGACTCCCGCGACCATAGCGATCCCTCACGGCAGGATCCTCCCTCTCCAAATCGAGGGCTTCAACCAGCCGACTCGAAGTCAACACGTCAAAGGCTTTCTGGGTCATGGTATCGGCTGCTCGATAGCCTTCGTTTAGGTCGACCTGGCTGCGGAATCGATCGAGACTTTGGAGCAACCCGCGTCGATCTCGAAGACGATCCAGGCTGATTCCTTCCAGACGCATATTGGCCATGCCCTCTCCATCGGGCTGAAACGGCGCATAAGCAGGTCCTAGAAACCCTGGGTAACCCGGATTGCTGTACGGATCATGCTTGGTCTTGATCGAAAGCCCCACAAACGGCGGTACGGCTTGGTCGACAGAACCTTGCAACTTCGCAACTGCCGACCCGAGCGATGGGTGGTTGTCTTGTCTGCCATTGGCACCCATGGGATATCCGCTCATGCACAAGTCCGAGGCGTGCTGATCCGGACAGCCGTGCAAGGAACGCACGATCGCTACCTTGTCCATGATCTTCGCGAGCCTGGGCATATGTTCGCAGATTTGTATCCCGGAAACGTTCGTCGAGATCGGTTGGAAGGTCCCACGAATTTCTACGGGTGCATCGACCTTCAAGTCAAACATGTCCTGATGCGACGGGCCTCCCGAAAGATAGACCATGATCACCGCCTTGTGCCCCAACGAACGCTTGGGGTTCAAAGGGGCAGAGTCCTGGGCATGCAGGATTCCAGGGAGCGACAACCCACCGAGTCCGAGCCCACCGATTTTCAGGAAGTGACGCCGCTGGCGACGATCGCAATGGGTGCTTAAGCGCCCCCCGACAATATCAAGCATAGTTTTCTCCTGATCCGGCTCTGGAAATTCTCCGTCTCGAACCGATCGGCTATTGAAGGACTTAGGTTGGTGTACCGGCCCATTATACCATCCGAGGGAGCTCGCTGATCAAGAGCGAAAACCCAGGAAAACATCGACGTGCCAAAGGTAGCAATCGCATTGATCGACAAACCTCAGCCGCGATCCCCTGTCTTTTTCAACCACAGAACACACCGAACACACGGAAACGAATCCTCTTGCCGTTATCTCTTGCTTCCGTGTGTTCGGTATGTTCCGTGGTCCGAATAATGGGGTCCACTTCAAACCTACAAATCCCATGGAAAACTCGCACTTCGATACCACGCGCGACGCGAAATACGACGCGCGCCGATTTCATTGTTTGAGACGACTCGAAACACTATCTATCAAGCCGAACTTGCAACTTCTTTGCAGCCCGATTTACAGGGTCACAATTTCGATTTATAGGGTCAAGCGAACAATGACACTGATCGTTTTCAATTTGGAAGCTCTACTTGTCCGCCTCCGGCGACTTGGGGATTCCGGATGGACTCAGGGCAACGCGGAAACCGGAGTTGACGAGTTGCCACGAGGGAGTGTCTCGAAACCGTGACGCCGACCGATTGCATCCGCCTGGCAAGTCGAAGCTGCCACCACGGCGTACGCGGTGATAGCCCTCTGTTGGACCACTTGGATCGCTGACCGGCCCCTGGGGATACTCACCGTACAAGTCGCTACACCACTCCCAAACGCTCCCATACATGTCGTATAACCCCCAGGCATTTGGTTTCAACATGCCAACCCGATGCATCATGCTATAACTGTTCGCACCAAACCACGAATAGTCACCGAGTGATTTCGAATCCTCACCAAAAAAATACGCAGTCTTGCTGCCAGCGCGACAAGCGTATTCCCATTCCGCCTCTGTCGGTAAGCGATACATGCGACCTACATTCTTCTCGTCGGATAATGATGAAAGCTTCTTGCAAAATTCGACAGCATCCTCCCAAGAAACGTGCTCGACTGGAAACGTCGAAGTATCGCTTTTGCGGACGCCTTGCCTCTGGAAGTAACTCGGGTTAGTTCCCATCACCTTTTCGTATTGCCCTTGGGTGACTTCCGTCACGCCTAAGTAATAGTCCTTGCTTATCGTCACATCGTGTTGGTTCTCGTCCTCTTTACGGCCTTGCTCGCTCTCGGGTGAGCCCATCATGAATGTCCCTCTAGGGATCAGCACCAGCTTCATCCCGATGCTGTTGGTGAGCTCCTTGGGGGGCTGAGCGTTAGAAGTATTGGCCCAACCCCCCATCAAAAGTGATAGAGCAATAACACATTTAAATATCGCCTGGAACATGATTTATGTAATTGCTTTGAATTGTCTATATGACGTCTTCTATTAGCCACCGGTTCGAACGAACGATGATGAAATTGTAGCAAATCCAACATCGCATCCACGTTCCCACCAGCTGATATGTCCCAGTTTTGCTCGGACCGATGAACTCGATGCGGCCGGCCAAGCGGAGGGTTTCGAGCTCGCGTTTGACGGTTTTGAGGCTGCAACCCAAGTGATTTGCAATGCAGGTGGATCGCAGCTTCCCGCCATCGCCGAGCAATTCCAAGATCCGCAGACGCCGACTCGCTGGCGTGTCCTCGATCTCAATCGGATCGGTCTTGGCTTTTTGGTGTGGTATCACAAGACAATGTTCAGTGAAGCGGTTCGAAATACGGTTGCAATATCCGAATGATGTCGAGGAATGCACGCGATACTTCCGTGACTGGTCTTAGGTTATTGACGAAATGTCGCTTTGGTGCCAGAATCGGGTTCTTTACTGATGGCACGAAAACGACAAGATGGCGAAAATGTGCCAAAACGAACAGCTTTGTTTTAGGCACCGAATCGACATGAACACCTTTATCGGCCGGGAGCGGGAGCAAGCGGAGTTTCGTGAACTCCTTGAGAAGAAAAACAGTTCGCTGGTAACATGCCACGGGCGACGACGGATCGGAAAGAGCCGATTCATTCAGCAGTGCGCCAAACAGGCAAATGCCTTCTTCGAATTCTCGGGCCTTCCACCACGTCCGGGTTTAACCAAAAAAGAGCAGTTGACGGCATTTTCCGAGCAACTCTCGAAACAGTCCAAGGCACCGCAATTGCCCCTGGATAACTGGTCAACTGCCTTTCAGCTTCTGGCAAGTCAGTTGCCGCCTAAAGGAACCGTCGTCGTTTTATTCGATGAGATCTCATGGATGGGTATTGGTGAACCTGATTTCGCGGGCTACCTCAAGAATGCATGGGATAGCTTGTTTTCGCGTCGGGACCGAACCGTCGTCGTTCTTTGCGGATCGATAATTACCTTCGTTTCTACCTGAAGTACGTCGAGCCTCATCGCGCCCAGATCATCAAAGGTCGTTTTAAGTCAACCGCCTTAGAACAACTCGACCAGTGGGACACGATCATGGGCCTTCAATTCGAAAATCTTGTCATGGAGAACCTGGGTGCAGTCTTTGAACAACTTCGGATTCCCCACCATGCAGTTCTTTACGCCGGCCCTTATCGCCAGAGCAAAACTCTGCGCCAGCAGGGATGTCAGATCGATCTTTTGATCCAAACCAAGCGATCCGTTTATCTGTGTGAAATCAAATTCAAAAGCCAGATCAGCACCTCAGTCATTCAGGAAGTCGACCGCAAAATCGGTGCGATTAAACTGCCAAAGAATCAATCGATTCGAACCGTCTTGATTTATGACGGCCAATTGACGCCATCGATCGAAGAAGATCAGGCCTTCGATTTTCTTATCCCCGCAAGCGAGCTTTTTGTAATCTAGGGATGAACGTCCCCAAGGCGATCTTGGATCGTCATACCCGATAGCGCCGACTGAACCTCGTGCCATCGGCCTTCATCGATCGAAAACGCCGACCATAGCTTTACGCGTTTTAATCGCGGTTGCTGGCGAAGCCATTCCAGCACGCGCGGTGTCACCCGGTTCTCATCAATACATATCTCGACCAACTTTGGTAGCACCGGGAAATCGAAACGTACCTTACCCAGGTCGATATCTCGTAAGCAAAGCACTTCCAGATTGCTGAATCGACCGAGGAATCGATAGTCCTTATCGCTAACAGAATAAGCTGGAAAAAGCGACATGCGTTGAATGTTTTCAGCGGGAGCATTCGCCACCAATTCAAGGCTTTGGCTACCGGAGTTCCAATGGTCTAGTGTCGTCATGTAAGGAAAGCTTTCCAAGCACTTCGAACATTCTGCGGCATTCTTGAACCATCCCAGGCCTTGATCTTCGAATTGGACTTCCTGCACACGCCACCCCAGCGGTACCGGTTCAGTCCCTACTACTCGAACTTGGAGGAACCGACTGTTGTCTGTCAGTTTTCTCAACCACACTGGTGCCGCATCAATGAACACGAAGCGAGTTGCTTGGGGCTCGACCAGCAACTGCCGAGCTTTCGCTTCGCGTTGGATTTGTCTGACCGATTCGGTCACTAAGGTAACGATGACGGCCACGGCAACGAAGATGCCAAGCAGTTCTGGTAGCGAGACTTGCCAAAATGAATTTCGTTTCCTTCGCCTGAGCTCGACGAGGAAACCGACTGCCAACAGGATTGCTGTACAAGACAGCGCGTTGAACAGACAACCCATCCAGTTCGGAGCAAGCATCCCTTTCCAAAACGTCCAGTTTTCGAAACTGGTCCAATAGCGGCCGCCAGGAATCGGTATCAAAGGTAGAGGATTACCATGCTTGCGATACGTTTCCAAGCGTTGTTGGAGTTGCTCGCGTCCCTCCCCCTCTGAATTTGGCTTGGGAACGAAACGGTGCAAGTGAACCCATGGCCAACCATGCGATTGCTGTTGAAAGTCCCGAGCATAGTAGCGATCGTCAATCTCACCAGGGATCACGATCAGCAGCAGCGCAAATGCAGTCCCGGCAACAATCAGCAAAGTGCTGAGATGGAGTGGGTTTTTCCGCGCAACATTCATCTCGTTGAAGCGTTCTTTCTTCGCTAAGCCGAGTTTACTACTGTGATTGGATCGGTATGTTATGCGATCGCCAAAGCGGTTCACGATGCTCTTCCTCAAGGTCGTCCCTAGCAACATCGCAATAGGATCAACATGTGAATGCAACTTGATTTGGTCGTTCATCGCTTGTCCTTAGGCTGAAGGGCACTCCGATTGGCAAACGGCCATAATCAACATAGCCAGGGGCATCGCCCCTGGAATACGGACACCAAGTCCTGGGGCGTTGCCCCAGGCTAAGATGAATATCGCCTTTGGCGAAAGAAGACCGACAACTCTTCTACGATCAAACAACACTATTTGCGATCGCGAAACTGCTGGCGAAGCTCGCCAGTGATCGCTTGCAACTCCTCAAGCGACCGATCCTCCAACGTCACTCCATCGCTTACCGGTAAACCTAAAATTTCCTGTAACGTTTGTATCAAATGGATCTCGCCCTCCTTGAGCCCCTCCTGCAGTCCTTCTTGTCGGCCTTCTTGTCGGCCTTCTTGACGACCCTCTTGACGACCCTCTTGACGGCCTTCTTGTCGACCTTCTTGACGGCCTTGCTTGATAAATCGGTCAGCGATCGAACCGGGCTCGACTTGGGTGTGGAATAACTTTTCGATCGTCATCGTTAGCTTCTCTATGGGTATCAAAGGACTCGTACTCGAAATGTAAACAATAACCGCTTCCACATGCTCGGGGCGAATCTCGATCGTCCCGCTCTTGAGCATACACTGCAAAAGAAACTCCAACTTTTCCTCAAAATCCCTCCTGCGACTGTATTTTAACAAACCAAGGATACTTTGCAAAAAAGGATCCCCCGCTAGCGATTCATCTGGAACTCTAGCAATATCTAGCACAGGATAAGACATCCGAACCCCGTACTCGAATGCGGCCTTCGGGCCACCGATGAGTTCCTCGAGGCTCCTGGGAGCCGACCAGTATTCCTGGCCGTGATAGACCACCAGCGGAAATACAGGACACAAAGGCAGACCGTTTCTAAGTCGCTGCTCCCAAATCCGAACGATGTATCGGAGCAACTGAAAACAAGTCATCGGATCCGACTGGCTTTTGTGCTCAAAGAGCAGATAGACCTGTCCTTCGATGGGCGGGTCATTTGCCCCGGCAAGCCGCACTGAATAGAGCAGATCCGAGAAATTCTGGCGCAGATCCTCATCGATGAAGGAGTCTTTCTGCAGTTCAAGGGAATGGAGATCCAGGAGCTGAACCAAATTGGGGGGCAAGTGCGTTTGGATCAAATCTCTGGCTGCTTGCGCGTGGGACAGCGCGTAGTGAAAGAAGTTGTTGTGGGGTGTAGGGAGCTTGGAATCGTCCATAGCTCCCGATTGTACGGATCAGTGCATTTTACGCCCGATTTTGGTCAATATAACTTTGACCCGTTGCCGTTAACCGATAGCCCGCAAGTTACGGGCACTCCGATTGGCCAACAGCCATATTCACCATAGCCCCTGGAAAACGATACCGTTTTTTTCACCACCGAACACACCGAACACACGGAAACGAATCCTCCCACCGTCATCTCTTGCTTCCGTGTGTTCGGTGTATTCCGTGGTTCCCACATTCCCTGCTTCCGTGTCTCGCACCCGGTCTTAATAGATTCCTCGGGTTCAGCCCGGACCCAAAAGCATGACGCTGATCTTACGCTCGTTGCCCGTCTGGTCGGTGATCTGAACTTCCGCCTCGATCTTTCCATGATTCGCAGCCGTCATGCCCACCGGTGCGGTGATCATGATCGGAACAAGTTTCGATTCGTTGGGCTTTAGCGTCGGCGCCTCGTCGCTCCACTGGACCGAAGCACTGGCAGGCCCAAGCATTCGGATCGCGTAGGTTTCAGTTTTTTCGGTGCGGTTCCGCAATCGGACACGGAAATTGTTCTGCAACATCCGCGCACTGTTGATCGCATAAGGTGCTCCAGGACTCGATAAGACCCGGGCGTCGAACGCGAATTTGGTGGTAAGCAAGGCCAAAAACAGCGTGCTGGTAACAAGAACCAAAAGCGGATAGATCAACGTTCGTGGACGCACCCAAGAATGCTTCTTGCCCTCTAATGCGTCTTGGCTGCTATACCGGATCAAACCTGCAGGCTTGTCAATCCGATGCATGATCGCGTCGCAAGCGTCGATGCACTGGGTGCAATGAATACACTCCATCTGTAACCCGTTGCGAATGTCGATTCCCGTAGGACAAACCGACATGCAGTGTCCGCAATCGATGCAGTCCCCGGCGCTCGGCCCAGTCGCTTTGCCTTTGTGCCTGGGCTCTCCGCGATGGATGTCGTAAGTGACGATCAAACTCTTGCGATCGAGCATCACCGACTGGAACCGCCCATAGGGACAAGCCACCATGCAAAGTTGCTCGCGGAAAAACATGAAGTTGTACATCAACCCAATCGTTGCGCCTGCCATCACACCAAAAGCACTCGGATGCTGCCACGGCGATAATCGCATCCACTGAGCCAGTCGATCTGTACCGACAAAGTAACTCAAAAAGGTATGAGCTAAAAACATGCAACAGGCCAAGTAGACGGCAAACCGCCCAACCCGAAGCGCAGCATTGAGCGTTCCGCGAGGCTTGCCTCCCTTGCCAATCGTCCCAGAGAACATCCGATCGATGGGCCTAAAGAGAAACTCAAGGTACACCGTCTGCGGACATCCCCAACCACACCACAGTCGACCACCTACAGCCGTAAGAAACATGATCGAAAAGAAAACCGTTAGCATCAACAAAAGCAAAAGACCCGAGTCGGTCGGATAAAAGGTGTGCCCCAAGAACGTGAATTCCCTAGATACAATATCCAAAAGAACCAGCGGCTTACCCGCATACCTCAGATGCGGCAGGGTCACGAAAAAAGCGATCAAACCATAAGCCAAAAGCCTACGACGCTTCCAGTACTTGCCCGTCGAAAGGACTGGATTGATCCAACGCCGCTTCCCATCGCCTTGCAATGTCGGCAAAACCATCTCTTGAGCAGGGATCAACGGGCTGTTCGGGTCGATGTGGCCGGTCATTTCAGATCTTCTACTTTCGGTTCAAGCAATCAGTACTCAATCATCCGTTGCCCCCGGCGACAAATCAAGGAACCTCGGGTGCCTCTTTATGTCGCATGATCGACATTCGGCGAATCTTTAACGACTGTTAAAATAGTTGGTTTGAATCACTTTTTTTGGTTCGCCGAGCGCTCGGGTGCCGATGGGAATTTACACAAAATCGACTCGGCTCACTCTTTTGGCTCTCTCGGGAACGACCCCCATGGCTCAACTCTCTTGGCTCGAACGACTTTACTGGAAATACCTCTCCAAGCCAGTCTCGCAGCGAGCGCTCTTCCTACACGTCCTTGATAACCCCCTGAGCTCCATCCTAGAAATCGGCATGGGATCCGGTCAACGGATCGCTCAATTGCTAGCTATCAACGCGAAGGCTTCGGAACCCAAGCCCATTCGATACACCGCTATCGATCCATTCGAATCGAACCCATCTGCCAACGCCGGGCAACCATTGCTGAGCCTCAAAGCCGCTCACCGTATTCTCTCCGAACACGGGGTCAAAGCCCACTTGATCCCAGGTGAACCGGCCGGCTCGGTAGCTCGAGTCGCTCACAGTGTGCTCCCGAGCGACTTGGTCATCATCGACGGTTTCTGGGAGAATGGGGATGCCAATGGCCAAGCGATCGCGCAATGGTTGCCCCGATTGTGCCACGTCCAATCGACCCTCTTCGTGGCAAGATCCCCAGGCGAACCCCTGGTGAAAGTTCCTGTACCGAATACCGCCATGCCTGTGCAACAGACCAAGGCAGCCTAGGTCGCATGCGCGCAGTGCTGCAACGGGTCTTGAACGCGAATGTCCGTGTCGACCACGTCGTCGTTGGCCAAATCGAACAAGGTTGGCTCGTGCTCCTAGGTGTCGAGCAAGGCGATACGGTCGAATCGGTGCGGTGGCTTGCCGAAAAGACCGTCAACCTCCGAGCCTTTGCAGACGACCAGGGCAAAATGAACCGCTCGGTCCTGGAACTCGCAGGTCAAGTCCTCATCGTTTCTCAGTTCACCTTGGCCGGCGACTGCCGAAAAGGACGCAGGCCCAGTTTCGATCGAGCCGCGGCCCCCGAAAAGGCTCGAAATCTCTACGAGCTTTTTTGCGATCAGGTCGCTTCGCTGGGAGTGCGCGTCGAACGCGGGATTTTTCAAGCCGACATGCAAGTCGCCTTGGTCAACGATGGGCCTGTGACCTTCGTGATCGATCACCCTTGAGAACCGAGTAAGAGGAGTTATCGCCACACAAGTCAAAAAACGCTCGATCGAGCCCGTTGGTCCAATGCTTTATTCTTGCGTTTTCCCGTACTCGTACTCAGCATCGCGGTACTCGTACTCAGCATCGCGGTACTCGTACTCAGCATCGCGGTACTCGTACTCAGCATCGCGGTACTCGTACTCGATCGCAGGTCGATAGACATCGAGTCGTTCGTGGTCAAAGATTCGCTCTGTGACCTGCGCCCTTTCGAGTACGAGTACGAGTACCGTTTCACTGAGTACGAGTACGAAGTAATCAGGACGTGAAATACGATCACCCGCAGTGACCCAACAGCGAGTCGATCTGCGCGACGCGTTTCTCGATATCCTCGCGCGTGATCTGCTCCAAGCGCTCGATGCTGAAGGATTCGATGGTGTAGCTTGCGACCGCCGTCCCGTGCTTGACAGCTTGGACAAAGACCCGGCGATCGATCGCAACGGAGGATCGCTCGCCGAGAACCTCTGAATCCAAGTTCTCGCAAAGGTGTCCCAGTAAGCCGCCGGCGAAACTATCTCCGGCTCCGGTCGGATCGATCAAGCGATCGCTGGGGTAAGCCGGTATGGCCAGCATCAGATCGGGTCCGAGTACGAAACAGCCATGTTCTCCTTTTTTGAGAATGACCCAACGAGGCCCCATCGCCTGGATGCTCCGAGCCGCTTGGACGTAATTCGACTTGCCCGTGAGTTGTTTGGCCTCGATATCGTTGATGAATAGCCCATCGATTTTCGCAAGCAGTTCGAGCAATTCCGAACGCGTCGTATCGATCCACATATCCACCGTATCGGCAAACACCAATTTAGCTCTCGTGCACTGCTCGAGGACTTGGTGTTGAACGGTAGGGATAGCGGCGGCTAAGAAAACGATTTCAGAATCGACATAAAAGTCAGGTACGCTTGGTCGATATCGGTCGAATCCGTGCATTTGGATCTCGAGCGTCTGGCGATCTTGATAATCCTCCAAGTAGCGACCTCGCCAAAAATACGATTTAGCTTGCGAATCGCTGGTTACTCCGCGCCAGTCGACTCGGTGATTCTGGAAACTTCGAGTATAATCCTCTGGCCAGTCATTTCCGGTGCGCCCTATGAGCCGCACAGGCGTGTAGAAACCAGCCGCATAAGCAAAGTAGCTAGCGCTGCCACCGAGGACCCGTTCTCGATTGCCAGCAGGGGTTTCTACCGTGTCGATCGCCAACGTCCCAACGCAGAGCATGTTCATCGATGCAGGTCCCCAACCATAAATTCATAAGCGATTCAATGTTTCGACCACCCTGGTACTTGCGAAGCGGTCACTTGCAAACAGTGATTACGGGATTCTATCGTCCGATCGTAGACCTGCCACCTCGGATCGCCCATCGCTGTCCGCTCGGTGAATCGCTCGGTCACATGCTGGTCCATGAGAATTCCCCTGAGCAGCCCAGCGATCGACCTGCCGTCTTGCTCCTGCACGGATTGGGCTCGTCGCACGAAGGGACTTACATGACCAACATCGCCGCAGGATTGGTTCGCAAGGGATACCGGGTATTCCGAGCCGATTTACCCGGAGCGGGCCAATCGTACCTCGAGACCCCTATGCCTCCGCACGGAGCTTGTTTCGACTCGATCCGAAACTGCTTGGAACATTTGAGCCAATCGCTTGGAATCTCCGATTGGAACTTAGCAGGTGTCTCGCTCGGTGGCAACATCCTGCTGAGAATGCTAGGAGACTGGAGGCCGGGCCGAGTAAAAATCCATCGCGCCATTGCGCTTGCTCCCCCGATCGATCTGGATGCGTCGTGTCGAAACGTCGAAAAAGGGATCAACCGACTCTATGCGAGTTATTTCTTGAGAGCCTTACGCAAACAAGCCCAAGCCCGAGGCGAGCACTGGCCGGAGTGGAAGAAACTCCTGGCGCAAGCCGACTACGGATCCCTGCGACGTTTCGACGACTCGGTCACCGCACCGTTGGCTGGATTCAAAGATTCGCAAGACTACTACTCGACGGGATCCTCAATGAACTGGCTCAATCGCATCAAGGCGCCGGTCAAGATCCTCGTCGATCGGCATGACCCGATCGTTCCTTATAGTCTGTTTCCGAATGCAGATTATTCGCCAACGACCGAGTTGATTATCACCGATCGGGGTGGCCATGTTGGATATCTACGAAAAGGGGACGCGCCAGGGGCATTCGAGCGATGGGCCGACCGTTGGATCGTCGAAACTCTCACCGACGACCGCGCCTGGTAAACATCCACCATTTGTGCAACTCGCTGGCAGGCACAATCAAAAGCGAAAGCAGGAGCAACACCCCCCAGCGCTCGAGGCTTACGGGACCCGTATGCAGAACGGATTGCCCAAGTGGTAAGTACATTGCCACGACGTGGATGGCCAAGGCCGAAACCGTTCCTGCCAACAGGATCGGACTGCGAAATGGCGATAGCCGGAACGCCGACTTGGTCTCCGATCGGCAGTTCCCAAGATGGATATTCTGAAACAGCACCAAGAGCAACAACAAACTATTCCTAGCCATAGCAACATCGTTTTGCGTTGGATCTGACGGCAGGAGAAATACGAAGGTCCAGTAGGACACCAATCCCATCGTCCATGCTGCGATCACGGTCCGTTCGATCATCACCCGATCAAAGATAGGCTCCTGTGGATCCCTAGGCTTGCGATCCAACACATCTCCTTCGTTGGCTTCGAAAGCCAACGCGATATCCTGGATCCCATTGGTCACCAAATTGAGCCAGAGCAGTTGAACTGGCAAGAGGGGCAAATAAGGCAGCCCGGTACTGATAGCAAGGGTCATTAAAATGACCTCCGCTCCCCCAGTCGAGATGGCGAGATAAATCACTTTGCGAATATTGTCATAAGCCACCCGGCCTTCCTCTATCCCTCCGACGAGCGTGGCGAAATTGTCGTCGCTGAGGACCAGCGAGGACGCCTCGCGGGCCACGTCGGTCCCGCTTCTGCCCATCGCCACACCGATGTTCGCTGCCCGCAAGGCTGGCGCGTCGTTGACTCCATCACCCGTGACGGCTACGAAATGACCCGCCCGGCGAGCAGCCTGGACGTACTCGAGCTTCTGTCGAGGTGTCACTCTTGCAAAAACTCGAAATCGACCGATTTCCTCCGACAAAATCAGGGAAGGCTCATCGATGAGCTCCTGGCCCGTGATCACCTGATTCTCACCATCGACCAACCCGATTTGCTTCGCAATGCTCGTGGCCGTCGAGCGATGGTCTCCGGTGACCATCACCACTTGAACCCCAGCCTCTTGGCACTTGCGGATCGTCTCGTGTATCCCCGGTCGAAGTGGGTCGAGCATGCCAATGAATCCCAGGAATTCCAAGTTAGGCGGAAGCTCTGGAGAATCCGATGGTGCGACCTCAGACGACACGATTCCTTGTGCCAAGGCCAGCACTCGAAATCCTCGCTCGGCCATCGCGTTGGCCTCCTGCTCATAGCGTTCTGGACTCTCGGATCCATCCTGGACTGTGCACATACCCAGCACTCGCTCGGGACTTCCTTTCACACAAACCAGCGTTTGATCCGATACGCTGTGGAATGTGGCTGCGAAACGATGCTCAGGCTCAAACGGGATCTGATTGACCTGCGGATACTCACTGCTTAAACGTTCCCGCGTCGAACCGATCTTGATCCCAAGACTCAGGATCGCAATGTCCACCGCGTCGCCCCGCCAAACCCAGGAACCATTTCGATGATGCAAATCGGATTCGTTGCACAGCAACCCAGTTCGAACAAGCCGATCGAGCGATTCGCTGCCCCCAGCCCCAAGCACATCGCCCCCCAAGAGCACCTGACCTACCGGCTTGTAGCCTTGGCCTGTGACCGCCATACGCATACCGTCGGGCAAGTAAATCTCACCGACCATCAATTCGTTGCACGTAAGTGTCCCGGTCTTATCGACCGCAATCAACGTACAACTCCCCAAGCCTTCGACGGCCGTCAAGCGACGGACGATCACCCCTCGTCGAGCCATGCGGCTCGTCGCGACGGCAAGCGCGATGGTCATCGCAACAGGTAGACCTTCAGGAATCGCCGAGACAGCAAGCGCCACGGCAAAGAGAAACATCTCGCTGACCGTGTAATTACCGAACCAAACTCCAATGAACCCAAGCGCTGCAATAGCGATCAAAATCGCCAGTGCGATGAACCGAGTGAACGATTCCATCCGAACCAACAAAGGTGCCTTGCCCTCAATGCTTCCAAGCACATCCAACGCGAGTTCCCCGATGCTGGTTTTCGTACCCGTGGCAACGACTAGACCTTTGGCCCTTCCCCGAGTGACAATCGAGCCGGCATAAGCCATGTTGCGACGATCCGCCAAGGGAACCGCTTCCTGACTTGTCCATTGTGCATCCTTGAGTACCGCTAGCGATTCACCGGTCAGAAGCGATTCATCGATTTCCAATCCCGTTGCACTCATGAGTCGAACGTCGGCAGGAACCCGATTGCCCGACTCGAGCCAGACAACATCCCCAGGAACAATCTCCTGGGCATTGATCTCGACGACTTCGCCATCGCGTAGCACCGCACTGCGTATCTGAAGGAACTTGCGCAATGCGTGGCAACTCTGTTCGGCTCTCCATTCTTGATAACAACCGATCGTGGCATTGATTGCCAGAACCAATACGATGAAGCCCGCATCCTTCACGTCGCCGATCAAAACGGAGACACCAGCGGCCAGCCCCAAAATGTAGATCAGTGGACTGCGAAATTGACTCAGCAGGATATTCCACCAAGGGCGCGGTGGACGCTCGGGCAAACGATTCGGTCCACAGCGAAGCAATCGAGCCGCCGCGTCGTCTTGCTCGAGCCCCTGCGGCTTAGTCTCGAAGTCCGCGAGCAAAACCGGTAATTCCTGACTGTGCCATGCGACCGGTTGCTGCGTTTTGGACATCGTCGTTGAACCTTAGCAAGTCAGTGGCGGATCGAAGTCAGCCCTGAATCCTAGCTCAACGATGCCCCGGAGCATACCTGCGAAATCCGGATTGCAAACTAGATTGCGCGATGCGCTTGGAGATCTTCTAAGTCCACAAATTCCAAAGTGGAAATGTGGGTCGCTTCGAGAACAACCTCCGGGGCCATCCCGGCTTCAAGAGCTTCTTTCCACCGAAGCACGCACAAGCACCATTGGTCACCAGGTTTGAGCCCCGGAAACTCATACTGCGGGACAGGCGTGGATAAATCGTTACCTCGACTGCGAGAGAACTTCAAAAAGTCCTCGGTCATTCGAGCGCAAACCAAGTGCATTCCGTGGTCGTCAACTCCTGTGCGGCAACAACCGTCCCGAAAAAAACCTGTCATCGGATCGAAAGAACACGGCTGCAAATCCGTCCCTAACACATTGCTCGCTCCAGCCATTTGGCTTGCCCCCCTAGTTTACAATCGCACTGGTCAACACTCGTATCAACACTCGCACCGGTCAACGCTCGAGTTTCAAGTATAACCGGACGCCCAGAGCCGAATCGGTGCGAGGGGAGAGAAATCGGGTTATACTAATTCGCGATTCCGATGGCCCTCGGCAATGTGCACGACGGCTTGGCACCCCCGAAACCCAATAAAGCGATGTCAGAAGAACACCCCCAAGAGCCCCTCGGAGCGATCACCGAGCCGAAAGCTTCGGACAAACCCCTGGCATGGACTCCAGAGCCTACCCAAGCCCGGACCAAACCCCCTGCCCCCTCGATCCTCCGACGACTCTTGCCGCCTGTCCTCGGTGGACTGACCTCGATCCCCATCGCGATCGGGATTCTTTGGTATGGCTTTGGCAAGGATATCGGCAACGCCGGTCCAACCATCGCTCGATACATTCCCTGGCTCGTGCCCGAACACCTTCGCGGATCGGCTCGCTGGCGTTACGACCCGAAGACCGACAGCAAACAAAAACAGTTCGATGCACCAGCCAACCTCGATGCGGGCGAATTCGGTCGCATCGGTGGCAACAAGTAAACGACCCAGTAACCAAAATCAACAGGAACTCGTCCGATGCGAACAGCCCCGATCCATTCCCTTGTGCGCAAACCCCTTGCCTTGAAAACGCTCGTGCTCGCCGGATTCGTTTTTGGCCCCCAGTTAGGGTGCAAACCTGAGCAAGAGGTTCAAAAAGACCTAGCGGCCCAGAAACAGGCACAAGCCGATGCGGCGGCTGCCGCAGAACCTCCCCGTGTCGCCCAAAAGGCAGGCGTTGGAGTAGGCTCCAAAGGCCGCTCGCTCGACGGTGGCTCGGAGAACAACCCCGCGACGATCATCTCGGGTCCGGCAGCAGCGTATTTTCGCACCAAAGAGAAAATCGTCTTTGAAATCCAAATCCCCCAAGCCATGAATTTGTACATGGCTGAAAAAGGTCGCAACCCTCGCAACCACGACGAATTCATGCGAGATATCGTCGAGTTCAATCGCATCCCGCTACCCAAACTCCCAACCGGTATGGTCTACCGCTACGACAGCGAAAAAGCGGAACTCTGGGTCGTCCCCGAATAGCAATCCGGCCAATTGGTCCCCAAGTTCACCCAAACCGCCTCGATCAACGATCGGCAGCGCCACAGTTCAAACAGCCAGCGAGTACGAGTACGAGTACCGCTTCGCTGAGTACGAGTACGACGAAATCCGATGCGATGCATGAAAGAACCCCACTGACCGAGTGCGAGGAGGAGACTTTACACAAGTCAAAAACGCTCGATCGAGCACTTCGGTCCAATGCTTTGTTCTTGCTTCTTCCCGTACTCGATTCGATCTAGTATAGCAATCCGGACCATAGGTCTGCAATTTCCACTAAACCGCCTCGATCAACGATCGGCAGCGCCGCAGTTCAAACAGCCAGCGAGCACGAGCACGACGAAATCCGATGCGATGCACGAACATCGAATAACCCACGCTAGCGCGTCGGCGGCTCGCACTCCTGGATCCACACCCCGTACTCCGGATGCAGTACCAAGATCGAGTATTTCGTGACCGTCGAACCATCCTGCGTGCTTAACGAGGCATAGTCCATCATCCCGCGCAGGTCGGTGTAAGCGTCCTTATAGAAACGCACACTCCCGTCGCTGTGCCTTGCATAGACCTTCACATAAGCCCCCTCGATGGGCTTCTTGTTGTCCGAACTGAGAACCTGCAAGCGACCGAGTGGAACCGACAGATTGACGTTGAGGGAATTCGAATACAACGGGACACTGCGCACGATGCCCCCTGAGACGACCTCAAGAATCATGTTCCGATTCTTGAGCTCCTCGGGCACTTTCCACTCGATTCGCTCCCAAGTTGCTTTGGGCTCAAGCTCAAGTGTTCTCTTGAGGTTCGGTTCGATTACCGACAACCTAGACTCCTTGCGGCCCTGAAACGGATTGCGGCTAAACGTCAGCTCGACATCCACAAAGTAATAGTGGATCTGGACCTGCTCGATGTTGCGATGCGATATCCAAAGCTGTCCGTCTTTTTGTACAAGCTCCAATCCGGGGAGGATCGAAGCCCCTTGGTCGAGCGCCGTCTCACGGCCCCCTTGCAATTCACGCATCGCTGCGTTTTCAAACGACGGATCGGCCTCGGGGCCAGACGGATCGGTTCCTACGGCAAGCGTTCCGTTTTGCAACGCCTGACGCTCACGGATCTGATCCCCCACCGTCTTGAACCACTCGTTCCATCGTGGGACCGGATAAGCTTCGTATTTCTTGGCGATGGCTCCAGCGCGATCGTATTGACCTGTCCGCATTGCAAAGTAAGCGTCGAAGTAGTCGTACTGCATCTGGGCTTCGCTCGTCTTGGAGTCTCCGACCAAGTCGGCTCGATTGGTTTTTTTGAAGTTCGCAAGGGCCTCTTGCGTTCGGTTTTGGATCAGTTGGTAGTAAGTCAACGACAAACGCTGACGCGGAAGTATTTTGGGTTGATACGCCAGATGGTTGACCAATTCCTGATATTGGCCTGCGAGCCCGTCGTTAAGGATCTTCCATTCGCGACCTAAACGATGGGTCCTGGCGACAACAATCGGGCGGAAATCCAGATGCTCATAACCGAGCCTCGATTCTTGATCGACATGCATCAACGGATGATCAAAATAAGGAAACGCATGACCAACAATCCGTTCGTCGGATTCGAAAAACTCTCGTAAGCGTCTCTCATCGCGATGCTGCAAGCTATAAGCCCAGAGAGTTGGCTTATAGATCCCGATCGCATCGAGTTTGTTGAGGACTTGCTTCCAAAACGCTCCGTCTTGCATCCGCCAAGCGATCCGATCGACATCGATTTCCTGGATGTTGACCTTATCGAGCGCTGCGAGAACTTGGTCGTTACTACCCCAATCCGCTAGGTATTCCCAGGAACTGTCATCGATGTTCAGCGGTGCTTCGAGCACCCGAAGCGGACTCGATGCGGCGTGGGCAAGGTACTTACCCTCGCTCGAGGCACGAGCTCCGTAATGCTGGAATTGACCGGCTGAGGGAAAGTAGAATACGTGGGATGTCTCAATCGTGGAAAACGGCTCCAAGAAAAACTCTCTGACCACAACGTTGCGACCAGATTCCAAGGGAATCGAACCTTGTGGAACCTGCATCAAAATCTGAAGCATCACCTGATCGCCCGACGGGTTGGTCACGACGACTCGATTGCGGTAGGGGACTCCGATGACCAACTCCTGACGATCGACCGGCTTGCCTTTCTGATCGGCGCTGGCTAAGTACATATTTTCGCTGAGCAATACCTTCGCTTCTTGCGCTTTTTCCTGCTTGGGATCGGCTTGGACCTCCTCTTGTGGGATCGCGACGATGCCCTGGGTGTAGACGAGGCTTTTCCCGGCGCTCTTGTAAATCCAGCGGCCATTTTCGATGCTGAGCGAACCTGGCTTGGCATCCAAAGGTAGATCGACAAAGGCCAGTGCCATCAGGGCCTCGTTGCTGTTTCGAGCCGTCAAGTGCAAGTGTTCCGAGAGCGAGTCCCCGGAGTCTCTAAGCACATCGATCCAGAATAAACTCGGGATCACAAGTCCAGGTTTCTGCTCTGCAAGCTCGACGCGATCGAACTGCGATTCAGCCCATTTGCGAGTCGGCCCCAAGGGCTCATAAATCTGTAGCTTTTTGCCTGCCGAACGTCCTAGTTCACGCTTGGAATATCGAAATAAATCCTCAGAATTCGAATAAAATTCAGAGAGGGATTCAGGGACGGATTCTTTCACAAAATCGTTTCCGAGTGCCGGTAAGTCGTTAGGCATGTTCGATTCGCTGAGAGATTTCTCACCTCGCATCATGCCGAATCGGTCAGCAGGCGATTTGTCTCTACCAGACGCATCGCTTAGACGATTGAGAGAAAGATTCCAATTCTTACCCTCGCTGAGCACACGACCTGAAGGATTCCTCATGCCGCCCATACCGCCACCTATGCCACCGCCTCCCATACCACCCGGGGCTTCTGACAAGCGGGATAGTTCTTCGGACGATGCACCCGGCTTGAGGTCCCCAGACCCAGACAAGCGTTCTAGTTCGAGCGATCGGGTCGCATCGGTGATATTCAAACCATCGGCGCCCTGAGCCGCGAGCGAACCGTTGTCAAGCGCCTGGGAAAACAGCAACGCTTCCAAATCGAACAGACGATTCTCGCTCTTGAGATGGTCCCCCATAAGGCGAATCAAACCCGATTGCTTCTCAGGGAATCGCTTAGCCAATAGAATTCGCTCCACCGTATTGAGCTGCTCATAGCGCCAAGGAGCCAGATAAGCATCGAGGTTCTGACCAAGGATCCAATCGTCGACGAGTTGACGCGGGGACTTGTTCATCAAATGAGGGATGACCACACGTTGCATAAACTCTGGATCATGCTTGAGCAAGAACAGATGGAGTTCGTGACAAGCCAACTCGTTGTATTTGGCTTGTTTCTCGGCATCGCTGAGTTTGCTCCAAGTCTCGAGGCAATCGAATCGATTGAAATCCTCCTGATCCATCAGGATCGAACGCATCATCGGAAATAGCTCGCTGATCGAGTTGTACGCCCGAACTTGCGTTACCCCTACATCCCCTAAGTCAGCGATTTGGTCGGCCATGATGGTCCGGACGGATTTCTTTTGGATGAAATGCTTGTCGAGCTCAAAGGATTGCTGCAATCTTCGGTCTGCGAGTCTTCGAGGTCCGTTCCAAGGCATAGCGATACAAGCTTGAGCGGTCGCATCGCGGCTGATAGCGACGATCGCAAGTCCACTGGTGCCATCGAAAATCTGCGCATCGAATTCGACCCTGCCTTGTCCATCCGTGGGAACATTTGCAAGAATCCGAGTTCCCTGCGCGAGGAACTCGTAATCGCGGGAGTTGCCTGCGGCGGGCTGAAGCCCTGACGAATCCGTCGGAGCAGGAGCCGCCGAGGCGGCCCTCGGATCGGATTGCTTCTGCGCAATAGCATCTCCATCCTTGGCAAACTGATTCTCGTTCTGCGTGGCGTCAAGTTCCCAGGGATTCAGCAGAATGCTCGGATGAGCGAGCATGCTCCCGAGCATCGGCTCGGATTGCTGCCTTGCCAACACATACTGGTACTCTTCGTCGAGCTTCATCGAGTCGATGTAAAAACTCGGAACTCGCTCCCGCTTGAGCACCGGGGCAAAATTTCTTTGGGTTCTCCGCAACCAGCCGCTGGACTCAGCGTGTGCATAAGGCGATGCGACGACCATGAGTCTTGTCGTCGGGTCGGAACCCTTAAGGTCGACTCGGAGTTTTCCATCGACGATCGCAATCTCTTGAATCGCTAGCGCCTCGGTCGGCGTCCTCGAGAGCGTTCGGTGCTTGCCGACGATCCATCCATCGCGTCGCTCGCCAGCGGTGATTTGAATTTCGCATTGCGTTCCAGCTTGGTGATCCACCAAGCGATAGCATCCTGGATCGAGTCCGGAAATTTCCATGGTACCCGAGAGGAGTTTGATTTTCTCGGTCCGATCGCTGACCACAACGCCCGAGCGCTGTTCGAAAAGAGAAAAACGCCTTACCTGACGCCCGAGCGCCTCGATACCCACCCTTTGGCTCGGCTGTTGTTCGGCCACGATCGGACCTACGAAACTGACCGTTTCGCCGACCGGAGCGTGGACCGACTGTGGCCAATCGAATTCATGGCGATGGATCGAATACTCGCGTTTAGGAAATTCCGCTCCACGGATCCAAAAACGTTCCACTCCCGCGAGATTTCCAAGATCGATCTGGCCTTGGGCATCGCTGGCCAATCGCAACGAGCGCGTTGGGCTCACCCCGTAGAGTTTGAATTCCAGTTGCGCCGCTGCGCGTGCAAGAGGTTCCCCGTTTCGGCCTCGCAGTTCGACCTTAAAACCCTCTGATGTCCGATTCAAATACGAATCATAAACCCATAGGCTGCGCAAACGATCCCCATAGTCGTTGACATCCGTCTTGTGGGTTGCAACGAGCGATTGCAGGGTATCGGTGCGCATCTGCTTGATCTTCGCATGCAGGCTCCACTCGATTTCGGCGAGCCTCGGTGGGACACTGAACTCCTGAGTCAGTTCTTCTTTTTCGTCGAGCTTAAGATTCGTGAAAACCTGGGTGCTCGGTACGCCGCTCTGATCCTTGCTGGTCGCTCGCAATTCGATTTCTGTGAGATTGGCAAGTGGGATTGGTTGGTTATGGGTCAGCAACTGCGCTCGAACCACCACGGCAGACCGATTGCCCCCGAGCATGGATTGAGGATCGACGAGAAAATCGGCTCGCAGCTCGTAAGCTTCCCCGAGGTGGTTAAACGGTTCAAGGACGGCAAAGCTCCCGTCGACCAGCAGCATATTCTTGAGTTGAGTCGACTGTTCAAACGGAATCAAAATCCACCCGCTCTTGTCGGGCTCAAACTCGCGTTCACCGATTTGGACGCGGGCCGTCGGCACGTGCTCGCCCTCGGCGTTGACGATCCGTACCAATTGGCCCGCATCGCTGATTGCCAAGATGGCCGAGAGCTGGCCTTTCTGGACCAAGGCTCGGCTGCGTTGCCCCCCGGCAAGGACCTCGACGATCCAAACACCCTGGCCGTCGAGTTCCGGCAGTTCGATCGATTCGCGATGGCGTCGGTCGCTCTTCTGCGCATAGACCAGTTTGCGTTCGACGTTGGGTACAACCCCGTCGAGGTCCAATGCCGTCGAGACGGCCGATTGCTGCTTGCTGAGTACATTCCTCGCATTGATCCGATAGATCCGAACGAAAAGCTCGGGAGTGTTTTTCAGATCGAAGGTCAAGCGGACGCGCTCATCGGTTTTGAAGATCGTTGGGTTGTTTGGAGCAAATTGGACTTCGATGCGTTCGGCAAGTTCCTTCTGGGCTTGGGCAGAGAGCTGCGCATAATACGTTTTGGGATCGCCCAGCCCGTGAAGGATTTTCGTCGTTGCGAAGAATCGCTGCAGGTACCCCCGTTCGAGCACGTTTGCAAACTCGTCGATGCTCGCATCGGTCTGAAAGTACAGGTCAAGGTACTTTTCGATCAAGGGCATGTCGTTGCCGATAGGTCGATTGATGGGTGGGAAAGGAAACGCAGCCTGGATATCGACCAGAGGCTTCTCCCGCATCGCATTGCGAAACTCTGCCGAACAGATCGGTCGCGAATTGGGCAATCGAAGGTAACGCTTGAAACGATCACGGTCCGGTGTGCCTTGTTCCAAGTCGAAAACCAAGCGTTGGTAGAGGACTGCGGCGATCAAGCTATTGTGAACTTCCGGGAGCGAGATGGCATACGCTTCGGCTTGTTCAAGCTGCCTTTTTCGAACTGCGGTGTCTTGGATCGACTCATCATCCGTAGGGAGCAAGTGTCGGAGCCGCTCTAAGACGTAATTGGCGTTTTGGTTAAGCGTTGGTATTTGCTTTTGGAGCTCCTCGAGCTGGGCCAAGGTCAGTTCGCCGTGGATCGGTGCCCAACCAAATCCTCGCGAGTGGATCGTCGTGAGTTCTTCGACGAGCCGCTCGATAAGTTTCGGGGAGTCGATCCGATGCGAACGAGCGAACCACTTGCGAAGCTCATCGATATTCGGAACATCGACAAGCACATCGGCCAGGATACTGTCCTCGATCGTGTCGATCCCGGATTGCTTGACCGTATCTCGGACAATCGTCTTCCAATCGATCAGATTCGCATCGAGCTTGGTCGGCAATTCGGCAGCTTCGTTTTTCCTCGGAGCTGGGTGGGAGGTGTTGATTCCGAAGGTACCTTGAAGATACTCGATCGAAGCATTGGGGTTCGACGCATACTCAAGCAACGCTTGGCGAGTCTCCATGCGTCGCGTCAAATCGTTCGATTTGTGTTTCGCTATCCATTCAGCCAGCAGGCTTCTGGCTTGGGCAATACGTCCTTCGTTCTGGGCGTTAAGGACCTGGAAGAAAAAGTATTCCGGAGTGTTGGGAATAAGCTCTTCGAGGGTTTCCGAACGCTGTTCACTCAGGGCAAAGCGTTCGAGGAATCCCAACGGCTCGGTGGCCGAGGGCGCTTGTACCCCCTGAGCTTGCGCATTGCCCGTTAGAGAAGAAAGCAACAGTAGGAAAAAACAGACAAGGATGAGGATAGGTTGCATATCTGCACGAAAAGTAGGTTCGAAGTAAGTTCGATGAGGGTTGGACCTCGGGTCCAATTCCAGTTTAGATCGCCCCGTGCGATCGACGAGCCGACGCGAGTGAAAAAGACGGATTTACGTAAGTGTTAACGATTTGGCCGCGGGATTCTTAGCGGAAAAATCCGGAAATCGCCCACGGCCTTCGGCTCGATCCTACCCGGTTTGCCCAGTCTTTCAGGCTTTTCCCAATCTTCCTTGACACTTTAGGGGCATTTGGCGTATCTGCTCCCAGACTGCGTCATCAGATTGCGGGATTTGGACTCCTTGGACACAACGACACGTTTTGGATCGCCAAACTTATGATTCGCTTTGGATTTTTGTTTTCTGGAATGCTCTCGTTTCTGCTGACCGGTTGCCACATGAACGCGCCGATGCACGTATGGAAAACACCCCGACTTTCAACCGGCTCGGCCGTCTCCGTGGCAGTCGCTCCGGTCGGAGGGCCTGAGCAAGTCGCCGAGAAGCTCGACAAAAGCTTGATCGCGACCCGGCCTCAAACGATGCCCCATCTGGCGGTTCTCTATCCGGATCAACTCGAAAACATAAGCGGAATTCAATTGGTTTCCTACGATGGACAACCAAGCGAAATGGCCGCCTACGGTGCGGCCAAACGGGCCGGTGCACAGTATGTGCTCAGCGGAGAGATCCTCCAGCACGATCTTGAACCCAGGCAAGTGCCTAAGCAACGCAGACTCTTTTCATTTCTCAAAAAGCCACCCCCCGATGAATCGATGAGTGTTCGCTGGACGGTATTCGACGCTCGCACGGGGAGCCGAATCGGTCAACACACCATCGACATGGATCCCAAACGAGCCCAACTCGACTACCCCGATCTGGCTTACCAAGGTTCCGGAGAATCCAAAGTCATCGCCGCAAGCGCTCGGAGATCTTGGGAAATGGTCGTCCCGACGACGACGGCGACTCAAGCAACCCTCGATCTACCTTGGTTGATGCCCGGCTCGGCTCGCGTTCGCAAAGGGAACGCTTTTGCAAGGCTCGGGCAATGGGAGCAAGCAGAACGGGAATGGCAAGAGGCCGCCGACTTGCACCCCTGGAATCGTGCCGCTTGGCATAACCTCAGCATGGCCGCAGTGGCCAAAGAAGATTTTCAATTGGCCCGCGATCGGCTCGAGCATTCAAATCTGTCCTGGCTTCCAGGGGATGAAACGGCCGAAACCTCCGCTTGGATCGATTCGATCCAACGCGACTACCGAGCCTGTTTTCAGCCTAATTCCTCCCCGTTAAACCCTCCTGCACCCATGCTCGCAAACCCTGAGCCCTCCAAGAATCCAGCGACCGTGAAACCTCGTTCACTCGACGATCAACCTTGGTACACCATCGTTCCATTTATGCCTCCACCGGGTTGGACCTGGAAGGATTGGTGGTACCAGTCGACGCTTTTTTAATGCCGCAGGTTAATTCACTTTAGGATTCCCGTGGGAATTTCCTGGGGAATTCTGCACTGGCGGCTTGTCGGCGAGCTTTGGTAATCTTCGACGCGCAGATCGAAACGAAACCGATTCCACACCAACTTCGAGAGTGGCTGACTCTATGACCAACAACGGATTTTTTGGATGGATTCGCCAAGGGGTCAAGCAATCGGTACTGCTTGGCGTCAGCGACGCTTTGGATGCCTTGGGGACCGTCGATAGCAATGAGAGCTTTCATCCGAGTATTGCCAAAGCGATTGGAACCGGAGCCATGAGCCTTGGGCCGATCGATGCAGGGCCGATCGATGCAGGGCTGATCGACGCCGGACAGGCTGGTGCCGATGGACTCGCCACATCGAGCCGCACCCCACGAAAACGGCTGGGGAAATCTCTCAAGGATTTGAATCCTCAAGGGGTATCGAAGCCCAAACCTTCGCAGGATCCTAGCTCGTGACGTGTCAGGACCGAAGGAATTTCCTCAAGCGCGCATCGGTCGGTGCCTGGATTGGCTCGCGGCTCATTGCAGGACTTGCCGTCGGAAGCGGCCTCGGTGGCTGTTCGTATCTGCAACAGACGCGATTTCTGATCCCTTCGATTCCGCTCGATAAAAAAACGCAATTGTCCAATCCGATCACCGTCGGCGTCAACGACAGCGAGTTTCTCTGGAATCAAATCGTCGATACCGTCGAGGACTACTTTCGGATCAAGTCCGAGCAGAGAGCCTCGCGAGACGCGACGCAGTGGCTCGAAGGTCGCATGGAGACCTATCCTGAAATCGGCGCGACTCTGCTCGAACCATGGCGAAAAGACACCGCCTTCGGTTTCCAGCGTATCCAAAGCACCCTGCAAACCATCCGGCGAACCTGCTTTATCCGAGCCATCCCGATCGAACAGGGCTTTTCGGTAGGAGTCGAGGTGATCAAAGAGCTCGAGGATGTCGACCGCTCTCAGTATTCCTCCGAAGGTTCCGCGATCGCTAGGCACGATGGGACGATCGTTCGAGCAAGCCCTGGACTCGTAGGGCAACCGATCACGCTAGGCTGGATCCGACAAGAGAACGACACCGAATTGGAACAGCGTATACTAAGAGAGATTCTCGGACGCTCGACGAATGTCAGTCCACCGCGCCGAGCGGCTCGAACTTTCAAATAGTAAGACCTCCATCATGATGCGTTGCCTGGTGTGCCTTTTCGCCTTCGGGCTGGCCTCTTCGTTTGCTTTGGCCCAAGATTGGTTGGTCGATCCAACTCCTTATCAAGCAAAAGCCGAACTCTTGCCAAGTGGTCGGGAACTTGTCCTCAGCAACGGACTGATCGAACGCCGTATCGCGCTTGTCCCCAACGCGGCGAGCATCGGCTTTCGGAATCTGATCACCGGAGAGACGATCCTGCGCGGGGTCAAGCCCGAGGCAACCGTCGAGCTCGACGGCCTGCGCTATGACGTCGGGGGACTCCAAGGGCAACCCAACTACGCCTTCTTGGACCCGTCTTGGATCCCTTCCCTGAAGAACAACCCGGACGCATTCCAATACCAAGGCTACCAAATCCGACCTTCGATCCTACCTCGAATGGCTTGGAAGCAAACCCGCCACCATGCGCCCAATACCGCTTGGCCGCCCAAAGGTATCGAACTGGTGCTGCACTTTGAAGGGCCAAGCAGACTTTGGAGCCACCAGGTTCCTTCGGACCAGGGACGCTCGTTGCTCACCGAGGATGCGTTCGAGACCCCGAAGTCGAATTGGAAAGTCCTCACGGATGAGAACACCAGAAACGGCGATTCTCAAACACCTCTGTTCCAAAACGCCCGCGGAGGCCTGATCCTGTCCGGTCAGGTCGGTCGCGCCTTGCTGCTCGAACGTCCCGTGCCCGAGGATGCCGGTTGCGTCGAGGTCGTTATCGATCCGATCGATGATCAAGACACAAGCTGGGGCCCCGGCTTGGCCTTGGTCCGCCCCGACGGCGCGATCGAGGTGAACTTAAGACCCGGAGATCGCGGCGAACACGGGCACTTTGAACTTCGAAACCGTGGTGCCGAGTCGCTTGCTAAAATCCCTCGGTTCGCCGAACAAGACAATGGCATCGAGCGAACCTGTCGCTATGCGCTCAGAGTTCGATGGCAAGACGACCAGATGATTTGGGATGTGGCCCAACTGAAACAACCGTCGAACTCACCAGTAGATAGCACTCCGAGCGAGTCGGTCGATCCCCAGCGACCAGCCGACCAGCGCGTCTACCACAAGCTCTTCCAGATCCCTTGGAACGGCATCCATCCGACTGCCGTACGGATCGGTAAATCCGATCGATCCGGAAACCCGAGGGACAATTTGCAAGCCGCCACGCAGGACCCCGCTGCGCCCAAGCAGACTCAATGCGGCTTCTACGATTTCCGAGTCTATAGCAAATGGGACAAAGGACTGGTCAAAGACGACGCTCAAAGCCCTCTGCGCGTCGATGTGCACTATGAACTCTACGACGGACTCCCTGCTTACGGCAAATGGATTACCATCGAAAATCCAACCCCAAGCCCGGTCCGCGTCGATCGATATTGCAGCGACTTACTTGCTGCAGTCGAGCACACCTCAGAGGTCGACGCGCTGAGCGTCGGACTGACTCCACCGAACCTCCATATCGAAACCGAAATGGCCTTTGGCGGGATGACCAGTCAAGGAGCCAATCGCAGATCGTATCGTTGGGTCGCCGATCCGGATTATCACACCCAGGTCAATTACGAGAAGAAGACTCCCTGCTTGCTTGAGATCGGTCCGGATCTTGGACCTGCTCAGATCATCCCTGCAGGTCAAGGCTGGAGTTCTTATCGAGGATGGGTAATGGTCCAGGATTCCTTCGATCGCGAACGATCGGGATTAGCCGTCCGAAAACTCTTTCGCTGCATCGCACCTTGGGTAACCGAAAACCCACTGATGATGCATTTGATCGCATCGGACGAAGCCTCCGTACTCAGAGCGATCGAGCAGTGCCATGAGGTCGGCTTCGAGATGCTCATCTTGAGCTTTGGCAGCGGATTCAATCTCGAGAGCCAAAGCGGCGCGATGATGGAAAAAGCTCAGAAATTCGCAGCGGCGGCCAAGGCGAAGAATATCGAAATAGGAAGCTATTCCCTTCTGGCATCTCGATCGATCTCGGTCAACGAGGATGTGGTCATGCCCGAGGGTCAAAAGCCTACCTTCGGAAACTCGCCTTGCTTGGAAAGCTCATGGGGAAACAAGTACTTTGCAAGACTCTATGAATTCCATCGCAACAGCGGTTTTACTCTGCTGGAACACGACGGCTCGTACCCCGGCGATCCGTGCAAGAGCCAGTTGCATCCTGGGCATCAGGGCCTCGACGATTCGCGATGGAATCAGTGGGAGACGATCGCAGAGTTTTACCGTTGGTGCCGCGCAGAGGGATTGTTTTTAAATGTCCCCGATCATTATTTTTTGGTCGGTTCGAATAAAACCGGGATGGGTTATCGGGAGGTCAACTGGTCGTTGCCCCGAGAGCAGCAGACCATCCATACTCGCCAGAATATCTACGATGGGACTTGGCAGAAAACCCCGAGCATGGGCTGGATGTTTGTCCCGTTGACGGAGTATCACGGTGGGGGGCCGGCGGCGACGATCGAACCGCTCGACAAGAACATCGACCATTATCGAAACATGATCCAATCGAACTTAGGACTCGGAGTACAAGCATGCTATCGGGGGCCTCGTCTCTACGATACCGACAGAGTCAAGGAGATGGTCAAGCAGCAGGTAAGGTGGTACAAACAGCACCGGGACATCCTCGAGAGCGACCTGATCCATGGGCGGCGTCCCGATGCCTCGGGACTCGATTGGTGCTTGCACGTCAATCCGCAATTGCCCACCCAAGGAATGCTTGTCGTCTACAATCCGACCTCTGGCCAACTGCGAGAGAGGCTCAAGGTCCCGATGCACTACACTGGACTGCGCCAAGAGGCCCTCGTGCGCCAATCGCGACCAGAGGCCCACCTGAAAGATACGACTCTGAAGGATACGACCCTGAACGATCCAGCACAAACGATACCCATAAGCCCCCAAGAGATTTTGGAATTAGAGGTCCTCGTTCCGGCCTATTCGATGCGATCCTATACGTTCGAAAAGAGTCCGAGTCGCTAGTCCAAAGCGCTGAGTCGTTCATCCCCTCCGCTCCGCTTCTCTTCCCTCTGCTTCTCTTCCCTCCCCTCCGCTTCTCTCCCCTTCTCTTCCCTCCCCTTCTCTTCCCTCCCCTTCTCTTCCCTCCGCTTTCCTCCCCTCAGCTTTCCTCTGTGCCCTCTGTGCCTCTGTGTTTCAACCTCTTCCCGTCTTCAACCTCTTCCCGTCCGTCAACCTCTTCCCGTGCATTTCCCCGAACTTACAGCAAATGCCCGTCGGCTTGACGAACACTACTACACAGTATAGTGTAATAGCATGTCACAAGACCGTCGCAGAAAGGGGCCCGTCATCAACACAAACAAAAATACTTCGACCACAGCGACCCGAAGCCCACGCCAAAAAGCCCCAGGAAAAGCTTCCAGCGCCGCTTCCGAATGCTGCAAGCAAATCGATCTCAAGGAACGACCTCTGCTCTCACCCATCCAAGCAGGTGGCCTCGCGGCGGTTTTCAAAGTTCTCGCCAACGACACTCGCCTACGCTTGCTCCACGCTCTGGTCCGAGCCGACGAACTGTGTGTAAGCGACCTGGCAAACTCCCTCGGGATGAAACCCCAAGCCGTCTCGAACCAACTCCAACGCCTCTCGGATCTGGGGATCCTTCGTTCACGCCGGGAAGGCAACAGCATCCATTATCAATTGGTCGACCTATGTGTCCGGTCGCTTCTCGACCGAGGACTGTGCCTGATGGAAGAGGTCACCTCGCGGGAGTCCAATCAACGCTCTGTCGATCGAACCTGCAAAGAGAAAAGCTCATGCTGAACCAACCACTCAAGCTCTCCGATACTGCGCGACGATTGCTTGCCGAATCGTTCGGTTGTTTCGCTCTGGTCTTTTGCGGCACCGGTGCCATCGTTATCAACGACGTGAGCAACGGAGCGATCGGACATGCGGGGATCGCAATGACCTTTGGATTGATCGTCCTGGCCCTGATCTACGCTCTCGGGGATATCTCCGGTTGCCATCTAAATCCCGCAGTGAGCATCGGATTTTGGGTCGCCCGAAAATTCCCAGGCCACCTCGTTGCACCTTATATCGCCAGTCAATTCGCCGGGGCGTTGCTTGCGAGCCTGATGCTGCGCGTGATGTTCCCAGGCCATCCAACCCTTGGAGCGACACTGCCAGCCAACGGATCTGCGCAATCGTTCCTCTTGGAGTTTATCCTGACCTGGATCCTGATGCTCGTGATCCTGTGTGTCTCGACCGGCTCGAAGGAAAAAGGTGCCATGGCCGGAATCGCCGTCGGTGCTCTGATCGCACTCGAAGCGATGTTCGCAGGACCGATTTCCGGGGCTTCAATGAACCCAGCCCGATCCGGAGCCCCAGCGCTCGTGTCGATGCATTTGGCATCGCTATGGATCTATCTCGTCGCACCCGTGACCGGAGCGATCGCCAGCGTTCCTCTGTTCTACGCACTCCAACCCTCTGCCGACGATTCAGTCGGCCCTCTCGATGAAAGAATGAACGTACCATGAACCTTCAAAACCTCCTGGCACTCCTTGAAAACCACCCCGATGAATCGGTGGCCATTCGACTCCCCGATGGCAACCATGTACCGGCCCACTTCCATGTAACCGAAGTGGGGCATGTGCAGAAACGCTTTGTCGATTGCGGTGGTACCCTACGGAGTGCCACAAGCTGCGTGCTTCAAGTCTGGGTCGCCAACGATACCGAACACCGATTGAATACCACCAAATTATCGAAGATCCTCGATAAGGGGCTCGGTCTATTCGATCATCGGGATGTGCCTCTGGAAATCGAGTACGAACAAGGAGTCGTTTCCCAGTACCCCGTCGGGACGATCCATGCCGAGCCAAACGGCATTGTGTTGGACCTGACCCACAAACATACCGCGTGCCTTGCACCGGATAAATGCCGCATCGACCTGAATGTCATGTCCTCCTGCTCAGGACCTGACTGCTGCTCGTGATCCTATTCCACCGTCTGTTTTTCCTGACCACTCTTTCCTAACCCCTCTATCGCTAGCATGGCCAACCTCAAGAGAGTCCTATTTGTCTGCGTCGAAAATTCGAACCGAAGCCAGATGGCCGAAGCCTTTGCGCGGATTTATGGCCAAGGTCGAATCGAGGCCAACAGCTCCGGCTCGCGCCCTAGCGGTCGAGTCAACCCTAAAGCGATCGAAGCGATGAGAGAGCTTGGCTACGACCTGAGTGTGCACCACTCGAAAGGCCTCGATGCGTTCAACGGAACCCAGGTCGATGTGGCCGTGACGATGGGCTGCGGGGACGAGTGCCCGATGGTGCTCGCCAAAGAACGCATCGACTGGAAAATCCCTGACCCCAGGGATATGTCCCCCGAGGAATTTCGAGCCGTACGCGATCTGATCGGCTCGAAGGTCAAATCGCTGGTCGAAGGTCTGTTGGCAGACGCATAACGAATTGGCCCTCACGAACTGCTCGCACGCGGCCAAGCCCAACGTTAGAATGGGACATCTGTCGGACGTTTCCGCAACCCCTTTCCGGACATCGATGATCCCATGAAACGATCTTTGCTCACGCTTCTGCGTGCCTGGACCTGCGCCCCGGCGCTTTGCCTAGGCTCGGCTTTTCTAGCTCCTACTCGGGCCGAAGATCCAAGCGACTGGACCTCTTGGCGTGGTCCGAACGATTTCGGAGCCGTCGGCGCTCTCGCAACCGCCGGCTTCCCCGACGCAGTGACCAAGGACCAACTCCGATGGTCAGCACCCCTGCCTGGCAAAGGCTGCTCGACTCCAATCCATTTTGGCGGGAAGATCTATCTGACAGCACCCGAGAATGGTATCGATTCGGTCCTGTGCATCGGTCAGAACGGAAAGCAACAATGGCGGACTCTTTTTGAACAAGAAGATGCGGGCAAGCACCGCAATGGATCGGGTTGCAACGCATCGCCGGTGTCCGACGGCAAATCGCTATTCGTCTATTTCAAAAGTGGCACATTCGCTGCCCTGGGGTTGGACGGAACGGTCCTATGGCAGACCAACTTGGTCAAGACCTATGGCAAAGACACCCTGTACTGGGATCACGGCACCTCGCCAGTTCTGACTCGCAAGCATGTCATCATGGCTCGGATGCATCAAGGCGAATCGTGGCTCGCGGCCTTCGACAAACAAACCGGCGAAGTGGCCTGGAAAGTCGCTAGAAACTACCAAGTCCCCACCGAGTGCGACCACGGTTATTCGACCCCCTTGGTGATCGACTACCAGGGCAAAGAATCGATCTTGGTCTGGGGCGCCGAACATGTGACCATCCACGACTCAGCCGACGGAAAACTCGTTTGGTCATGCGGGAACTTCAATCCCGACGGAGCCCAGTTGTGGCCTGCGATTGCCACCCCTGTGGTCGTCGACCAAACCGCCGTGATCGCTTATGGACGAAACGATCGTGGGATCCCTCGTCTCTACGGAATCCGCTTGAACGGCACGGGCGACACAACCTCCACAAGCCACGCATGGAAACGCGAAGACGTCGGTACGTTTGTTCCAAGCCCAGCCGTGCATCATGGCAAGGTGGTTTTGGTTCGGGATCACGGCGAAGTCGAAGCGTTGGACCCGGCGACCGGCAAGACCGCATGGAAAGGTGAATTCCCGAAGAGTAGAGCCAATTTTTATTCGTCCCCCCTGATCGCTGGAGACAAACTCTATGCGCCGCGCGAAGATGGCGTGGTGTTTGTAGGCAAGATCGATGGCGATCGATTCACAGTGCTCTCGGAGACGAATCTCGAGCAGCCTGTGATCGGCTCACCGATCCCGTTTGGCTCAGGTGTTTTGATCCGCGGCGAAAACGATCTGTTCTATTTTGCTAACTGAGCCTTTTATCGCGCTACACGAATTATCGCGCCACACGAAGTGTCGCGACGATCGGTCGATGGTCTGACGCGACCGACTCAGACAAAACCTCCAGCGACTCGACCACCAAACGTCCGGCTCGATTGGTCATGACATAATCGATCCGAGTCTTCGGAGACTCGCTCGGATAGGTAGCGAGCTCCTGAGTGGCTCGTCGCGGATCGATCTGCCATCGCTCCGCGAAAACTTGGAGTGTCGCGCTCGTGGGAGTATCGTTGAGATCTCCGGCTAAGACCGTTGAAACTTCTGGAGCTTGGCTCAGGAGGCGATCGATCCACTGGGCTTGTTCCTGCCGCAAGGATTCCTTGGAGTGATCCAAGTGGGTTCCCAGGAGGCGCACCGGCCCTAGATCGGTCGGAACCGATACATCCAGGGCGATTCTCTGCTCGCGTTTCGGTGCCGGTGCGGTTTCGTTCGGTAGAAGATGAACTTGCAACTCGCCGATCGGCCAACGGCTCAGGATCGCTTGGCCATACTGGCCGCCATCGAAATCGATCGCTTTACCGAAGGCGGCGTAGTAGCCGGTAAGTCTTGCAAGTTCTTGGGTTTGCGCGGTTCCCTGGCTCCTCTGGCATCCTTGATCGACTTCCTGCAAAGCGACGATATCAGCATCCGAGTCGCGAATGATCTTTGCGATTCGAGACAAGGACAAAACGCCATCGGTCCCTTGGCCATGATGGATGTTGTAGCTCAGGACTCGCAGGATTGGATCGCTTGTGGCAAACGCATCCGTTGGACGCAGCACCGCGAGGATCGCGAAGTGATCCGATGCGGTGCGCCCTTGACGACTCGTCCGATCGATTCGCGAGAGCCTGACTTCGAAGTCCTCTGAACAACCGATCCAGTCGATCCGCGGGCCAGATGTTTGGCTCGCTTGGAACGACGAGAAGGTGCCTTCGTCGGGCCCTTGGACCGGATGCATAACGCGGAAGGTATCGAGCAGCTTGCGCGCGGCAGCAGGATCGAACAGGGCACGGTATGGCTCGTCGCTCGGAGAGGCGTTGAAGTCCCCGGTGACGATCCAGCGAGCTTCAGAGCCAAGCTCTTGAAGCTTGACCCGAATCAGCTTTGCGCTTTGAACTCGTGCCTCTTGCCCCTTGTGGTCGAGGTGAGCGTTGACGAATAGAATCGGCTTGGCCTCCGGTGATCTCAAGTCCTTGAGCTTGACCCAAGTCGCAATCCGAGGCAACGCTGCGTCCCACCCCTTGCTTCCCACCTTCTCCGGCGTTTCGCTCAGCCAGAAGTGCCCTTCTTCGATCGCTTCAAAGCGATCCTTGCGATAGTACAAGGCAGCCATTTCACCAGCTTGTTTTCCATCGTCACGACCGGCAGCTACCACGGCATAGGACTTCAAGGCATCGGCCAGGTAGTCGCGTTGGCTTGCAAGTGTTTCCTGAGTGCCGAGCAGATCGGGATCGAAATCTCGGATGGTATCGACCAGGAATTCCTTGCGCAGTTCCCAGCGATTGATGCCGTCGTTGGCCGTCCCATATCGGATGTTGAAACTCATCACGCGAACGAGCGCTGGAGCCTCGCACCGGGCCTCGAAGGCTACGCCTAGCCAGACCCAGACGACCCCTAGGGCGTGGATAAGCCAGGTCTTGTGCATCGCACGGGTTCGAATCGCACGGATGGGAGTCGCATGGCTGGGCATAGAACGGTCGTGCATCATAGGAGTCCGCCGGTTGGCTAAAGTGAAGTACGCTAGGGATCGCCCTGAGGACATAACGACAACGGAGCTTGGGACTCTTAGGCCAAGCGGCTTAGGCGTCTGGTCAACCATTCGAGGCTCAGCGCCCCGGCGATCAGAGCCATGAGCAGGGCATTGAGACGTTGACGGAATTCGTTGTCCGGGGCATTCGGTAAGTAATTGACTTGCTCTCGTGGTTTGATCGACGAGACGATCTCATCGAGGCCGCTCAACCCAAGCGAGTATTTGCCACCGGTCTTTGAGGCAAGTTCGCTCAGAAGTGGATCGTTGCGCTGCGGGCGTTGAATTTCCAAGGCTGGTACTCGCACGATCGTCTGTTGCGTCAAAAGGACTTGTTCGGCCAGGGTTCCGATAGGCAATTGGACCTCGTAAGTCCCTGTTTTCCTGGTCGTGTATTGCCCGATGTACACTCCGGCTTGGGTCGGGTCGGCCAAAGGTGCGAGCCTTAACTGGGTCGATCGGCCACCGGGTTCGAGCAGTTTGGCTATCGCCTCGTTTTGGATCAACGGTTGGAACTGGGCGTCTTTGAGAACGGCTCGGACCATCACCTGCTCGCCGACGATCGCTTGCTCTTTGTCGACCAAGAGCATCCCGCGATCGGAGTCTCGGAGCAACCGACCTTGGCCTGCCCACCGAACCAATTTGGTGTAGTAGGTATCAAAGTACTGCTCACCGACTTCGCGCATCCGCCAAAACTCTCCGCCCCCTTGGAAGACAACCCGACCGCTGCCATAAAACTGGGAGGCCAGGTAGATCGGCGGTGCGCTATTGATGAAGGTGGTCGGATCCGAGAAGGTCAGCAGGACGCTCGCCGCCGGCTTGGGTTCGTAGCATCCATAGAAGCTAAAGACTCCGCGAAAGCGTTCCCAAGCTTTACGGCTATCCTCGATCGACGTTCCTACCTGCAGAAAGTCGGTGGCCAGGGCATTGGAAGCGACGGTAAGAGGCCAAGCGGTTTCGGATTCAAAACGACCGATCGAGACCAAGCGGGCGCCTCTTGTATTCATAATCACCGGGACCATGCCTCGCAGGATTTCGGCATTGCGATTGCCGTTGCCGTTGTTGCCGGCCCATTTGGGAGTCGCGACCGGACCTGCCACGACGATCAGGCCACCGGCCTGTTGGGACACCCACGTTTCCAAAACGTCGATTTGCTCCGAAGTCAGTTTGGTCCAATCGGCATCGAAGGCGATGACCGCATCGTACTTGGTCATCTCGGCAAGGGTCTTGGGGAACTCCGTCAAAAGCTGCTTGGCCTCTTGCGATACGCCCGGTCCACTCGACTGCAAAAAGACGTGCGACTGTACCGTCGGTTCGCGAAACAAAAGATTTCGCACGAATTGATATTCGCGGGTCGGGCCGCCCGCGAGGATCAGGATGGTCGAATTGGGTTCCACAACGCGAACCTCGCTTTCGAATTGGTTGTCGGCTGCATTCGAGTCGCTGGTCGGGGCAAGGACCTTCAGTTCGTAGATCCAAGGTCCGACTTCCCGAGGGGTCACCTCGAAGGATAGGCTCGTAATCGCATCGTCCCCTTCGAGGGTCAACGTACGTTCCTCCTCGATCGTCGGTCCGACGTTCGAGCCCCCCCCGGGTCGGCGTCGCAGTTGCACTGGGACCTGAGTGCCGAGCATCCCGGAGGCTTGGACAAGCCCTGCGATCCGAAAGCGATCGCCAGGAAAGACCCGTTTGGGGGCTTCCATATCGAGAATCTTGACGTTCGTTGGATTCTTATCGGTCCCCAAACCTACAGGATGAATCCTAACCTCCTGCCGGGCCGCTAGAGAAACCACGTTCTGTGGGTCGACACCAGCGTTGCTTCTCCCGTCCGTAAGGAGCAACACGGCCGCAAGCGTCGAGCTTTGCTCTTGTTCCAAGACCGACTGCAATGCATCACCGATCCGCGATTCGGTTCCAGTGGCACCAAGGACCGTCTCCCAAGCGATCTGCGTGGGGATCTGCGGTTGGTCCTTGGCCGTCGGTGGATCGATCTGCTCGGCCTGTATCGAGGCTAAGGCCTCATTGGACCAGAGGGATTGCCACGGGATCGTTTCGGCTCGGAGAATCGCCGTCGCCATGATTACAAATCCGCTGATGGCCGTCACGACGCCAGCTAGGATGCAATACGACAGAAACTTTTGCGAACTGCCCAGCGCTCTTCCCAAGAGCGATCCGATCATCAAGACGATGCCAAGGATCGTCAGAACCGTTCCAAACCAGGCCGTGGCTCTTAGGTAGCTCAGCAATCGTTCACGAGCTTCGAGCGAACCGCCTCTTAAGCTCGTTTCGACCGGTTTCTGGAACGATGCGACAACGCTCGGCCGCGTCCCCTGGTCAAATCGATAGACCGTCGTGTCGTGTTCCTTTTGAAGTCGCTCGAGCAAACCCGATTGGCCAAGGTACTTTTGTACAGCGGCGATACGGCTCGGTCCGCTCGAGTCGCGCCCCGGGGTTTCCTCCAAGGGCATCGTCATGCTCAAGCTTGTGTCGACCATGACGGCGACCTTCGAGGAGCGAACGTCTCGCCGTTCGCTCCGTTTCTGCAGGTCCATAAAAAAGATCAAGATGCCAAGCAGCGCCGTCAATCGGAGGATCAGCAATGCATAGCCAAGCGTTTTAGGAAGCTCATGCCAATCCTTGCGGTACCAATACACCACCCAACTGACGATGGCCGCCAAACACACCACCAAAAAGAACCAGTGATGCCACTGGTCGAGCTGCTCGAGCCGCATCCATTGGTAGTAGACGCGCACGTCCTGCTGGCCTAAAGGCCAGGCTGCCGTTCGATCGATCCAACTCGCTGTGAGATCCATACTTTGGGTCCGGGTACGCTACGAACGTTTGGGCAAGTGGTACGAGGCGCTCCATGCAAGCCACTGCTCGGCCATGAGCAATGCGACGAGTAAGCCCAGCAGGAGCATGTTCCGATTCGAAAGCCCGGCCAAGCTCACGTCGGAGACCCCTCCTAGGGCACTTCGGTAATTGAACTTCACTCCTGAGAGGTTTCTAGCCAAATCGGTGGGAGTGACGCGTTCGGTTTCCCCTTCGACTCCCGGAGTGTTCCTAGCTGAGTTTTTGATCTTCGTCTCCCCCTGGATCGACGTCCCCCACCACTCGAAGACTCCTGCGCTGCTCAAGGCCCGATTGGAGTCGCCTGAGGTCGATTCTGGATCGACCCCAAAGTCCGCTTGAAGCGAATTTTCGCCGATGTCGACCGCATTGATTTGAACGACGGGTCGGACGCCACGAAGACTGCTCGGCGGGAGTACCAAGCGAGTCTCAGGGAGCATTTCTTGGGCCGAGAAGTCCCATCGCAGGGCGGTACCGGCAGGGCGCGAAGTCTCGGGAAGTTTGAAACTCGCCAAGTATCCGACCATCTTCAAAGCCGCCACGACGAACGTGGGATCCTGGGGCCAGTTGCTCCAGCGACGGTCCAAAGAGGTGAGTCCTATGAGCACCCGCCCTGCCCCCAACGGGTAGTCGACCATCAGCGGATCGCGGTTCCTCAAACTCGCTACGGGCTTCCATAGCTTCTCGGCACCCGTAGGGGTCTTGGTATCGATTCCAACATAGCGTTCGATACGGACAAATTGGAAAGGGGAATTGCTAAGGCCCAACAGCGGAGCAAAGATCGGATGCGATTCGGCCAGCACGTCGGGTGTCGAGTCCCCCGATTCTTTGCCGAGCTCGATCGGGCCGGTGAGCCCAAAGGGCAAAAGCGGCAACGTGTTTTCGGCCCCAGGGATCGGTTTGGCCCAAGTCCCATAGTTTCGCAAGTAATCGTTCATTGCGATATCATCGCCAAACCAAATCGAAAGCCCACCACCACCCGAAACATACCGATGCAAATTGGCTAGGGCTCGCGGATCCAATCCAGGGATCGACTGAAGGATGATGCAAGCGTAATTGTCCAAGGCCACCGAATCCGAATCCCGAAGGTACTCGGGCCGTTCGCGTTGGATCAGCAAGCCGGTCCTCGCGTTTCCACCCGGATCGAGCGCCGACTCGAAGAAATACGAATGCTTGCCACCTGCATCCCCATCGATCAGCAAGACGCGGATCCCTTCGGCGATATCCAGCACGCAACTGGCTTGGTTGTCGGGTCCAATCGCATCGGGAGGCAACTCGGCTTGGACCACATGCGAACCACTCTTTGGAAAGACGACTTGGACGTTCCGCGTGGTGGACTCACCCGGTTCGATCCGTTCGAAAAGGAGGGGAGGAAGTTCGGTCACAACGCCTGAAAATCGGTCCGAAGGCTTCGGGTCTGCATCGGCGCTGCTGTAGTCGACGGCCGTAACTCGGACGCTCACGTTCCGGGCCGCCGTTGTCCCTTGGTTTCGAACCGTGACGTTGACCATCGTCGGGACTCCTGCGGCGAGGACTTCTTGACGCGGTTCGATGCTCGTTATCGTAAGGTTCTCGTGGCGGGCCTCGACGCAGTCGACCAGTTGAATCTCCACCGATTCGCCTTGGATCGCCTGAAGCCGTTGGCGGATCGTGACCGGATTGCCCCAATCCTTGGACCGATAATCGCTCAACAAATAAACGATCGACTTTTGGTCTTCGCTGGACTTGATCAGTCGCGCGACCACATCGAGACTATCGAGCAGGCTCGCTTCGATCGATGTCGGTTGTGTCGAGTTGATTTTTGTCAGGATTCCCGAGGGGTCTGTTGGGATGGTCTGGGCAAGCAATTCAGCGACCGAGTCGGCGCGGATTTCGGCGTTGGATTTTGCGCTTGCAGCAAACTGCACTTTGGATGCTCTGAAAACACTGAGCAAATGGTTCTGCGAGTCCTGCTTGGATACCGAGGCGATCGAAGCGATCGCGGCGAGTCCGTTTTGATACGCCGATTTGTTGTTGGCGCTATCGTGCATCGAGGCGCTGTCATCGAGGATGACATAGTGATGAACGCTCGTTCGTCCCATCCATGCGAACATCTTCGAGTCGGTCAACCACTGAGCAAGCATTCCGACGAGCAACGCCATAGCCAGCATGCGAGAGGCGATTAAAAGCGCCTGCTTGAGCCACACCCAACGGCGATTTTTGCGATAGCTCTCGAGCAGAAATTCCATGGCAGCCCAAGGGGTCCGTTTGTGCCTGACCAAGTTGATCAAATGGATCAACAGCGGAACAAGGACCAGTAGGAATCCCCACGCGAGGGGTGAGTATGCGAATTGCATGGGCATCACCTCTTTCTCATGTGCGCCATGCGAGCGCTCAGGTAGGCCGACAACGCCGCGTCTACCGGTCGGCTTGTACGCACCAGTTGGTAATCGATCCGGGCACTGGCGCAGGCGTGGCGAACCCTGTCGAGGAAACGCTGCAAGGACTCCATGTAGCCGTCCCTCAGAGCGCGCGGATTGCAGGTCAGCGAGTCGATCGATTCGAGCCCTTCGAATCGCGTCGGATCGTTGAACGGGAAGTCCAATTCGTCGTCATCCATCACGTGGAATACCAAGATGTCGTGGCCTGCGCTTCGGAGTGCGGTGAGTCCTTTGAGGGTCTCGCTTTCGCTTCCGAGAAAATCCGAAGCGATGACCATCAAACTCCGCTTGGGATAGGTGTCGTTGATCTCGCGAAAAACTTTGGTCAGATCGGTTTTGTCCACCACGGGAGTTTGTTCGAGCGCCTTGTAGATCGCTTGAAGGTGGTTGCGGCTCGAACGCCAAGGGAGCTTGGTCCGGATCTTTTGGTCAAATACCGTCAATCCGACCGAGTCTTGTTGGCGGAGACTCAAGTAAGCCATACAAGCAGCGATCGTCGCAGCGTAATCGAACTTGTTGAGCGATCCACGACCATAGGACATGCTAGCCGACGCGTCGACAAGCAAGGTGCAACGCAGGTTGGTGTCTTCCTCGTACTGCTTGACGACCAACTTGTCCTGCCGGCCCCAGACCTTCCAGTCGATGTGGCGAAGGTCGTCGCCCGGGACGTACTGACGGTGCTGGACAAACTCGACGGACTGACCAAAGTACGGACTGCGATGCATGCCCGAGAGAAACCCCTCGACCACATTTCGTGCCCTCAGTTCCATCGAACCGATCCGCCGGATTGCTTCAGGATGCAAATAGTTTTTGGAATCGGGCATCTTGCAGCAGTTGGTCTTGAGCAGTCGGCGTGTTTTGAATCAATTGGTCGATGACTTTATCACTCGTCACGCCATCGCTCTCGGCGGCGAAGTTCACCACGATGCGATGCCGCAGGACCGGCTTGGCACAGAACTGCACATCGGCAGTATCCACATGGGACCTGCCCGATAAAGCCGCTTTGGCTTTGGCCCCAAGAATCAAGAACTGGACGGCCCGAGGGCCGGCGCCCCAAGCCAACTGGTCCTGGACAAAGTCAGGGACCCCCGGTTGACCGATGCGAGTCTGACGGACCAACGCCAAGGCATATCGGATCACATTTTCCGAGACTTCAATGCCCCGGATGAACTCCTGGAGCGAAAGGATCTCCGAGGCGTTCAAGACCGATTGGATATCGCTCGATCCTCGACCCGTTGTCCGCTTGGCTACCTCGAACTCGTCGTCAAAAGTCGGATACGACACCCAGACTTTGAACATAAATCGGTCTTGCTGCGCTTCCGGGAGCGGATAGGTCCCCTCCTGTTCGATGGGGTTTTGCGTAGCCAAAACGAAAAAAGGATCCTGCAGGGTGTGCCTGGTTCGCCCCACCGTGATTTGACGCTCTTGCATCGCCTCAAGCAAAGCCGCCTGGGTCTTCGGAGGGGTTCGGTTGATTTCGTCGGCAAGCACCACGTTGGCAAACAGCGGCCCCTCCATGAACCGACGCTCCCGAGCTCCGGTGGTCTTGTTCTCTTCGATGATCTCCGTGCCGGTGATGTCCGCAGGCATCAAGTCGGGTGTGAACTGGATTCGACTGAACGACAAATTCATCGTTCTTGCCAACGTGCTGATCATAAGCGTCTTGGCCAAACCCGGTACGCCTTCGAGCAAACAATGGCCACGAGCGAAAATGCTGATCAGCAACTGCTCGATGACCTCTTGCTGGCCGACGATCGTCTTGGAAAGTTGGGAGACGATCTGCTCGCGCGCACGCTGCAATCGCTCAAGGTCGGCTTGCGCCTGATCCGCTGAATTCATAGGAAATCGACTTAGGTTGCCCATCAAAGAAGAAAAAACGGCCTAACTATTGTATCACGAACCGATCGGTTCTAGAAACGCGTTCAGTCGATTTCCGGCAAATCCATGCCATCGGCCAAATCGATCATCGGAGGGACCGATTTCCCATAAAATTTGGTGATGTCGATCCCCTGACGCTGCTCTTCTTCCATGAGCTTCATCCTCGCTTCCAAGCGTTCGATTCGACGCTGCATCTGCGGGATCATTTCCAAGGTTTCGTTGATCGTTTCCCGCTTCGGCACATCGGGATAACTCAGGTGCCGTTGCATGGCGGCGAAAAGAAACAGCGGCTCTTTGCGGCGATTGGCATAGGCGATCTTGCCTTCACGGACACCGAATAGGATGGGGTATTCGGTTTTGGAATCGGGACCTAAATGCCGCTTTCGATACTCGACAAAATCCTCGCTACGGCCATAGATCAGATCGGCAAGGTCGACGAGTCCAAGTTGTTTTTGGAGGATCATCAACCATTCTTGCCAGTCGTTGTTATAAGCCGAATCGAGGCTCATGGCTTTGAGCCCCAAATCGTACTTCAGGCGGTGGCGACAGAGCGACTCGAACTGATAGAAGAACAGTCCTTGACGATCGAACTGGGCCGTGCTCTTGTAGAGCGCCTCGGCTTGCAAGACCAAGAGCGACGTCCTGAAGTCGAAGCGTCCGCTATCCTCTTCGGCCTGTCCGACCAGGAAAGCTTGGTAGGGAGTAAAGTAGTGCGCCAGTCTGCGCATGCCCTGGGAAATCGCCCCCGAGTGCTTCAACTCGCTGTTGAGAAAGTCGATCGCCATGGGGAGCTTGGTCGTGGCGAGCACCTCGTAGCGGCATTGCTGCAGTAGATCTTGGAGCGTGAGGTCCTGACCGAGCCTCTCCCAGAGAATCCTGAACAAATAAGCTTGCTCGATGTATTCTTCGCGGGGGAGCATATCGGCCATCAGATTCGTATTTCCCTTGGAATACCGCCCCGGGAACGCAAGCCCCAGCGACTCAAAGTCTCAACCACATGATCGCCCGCAGGGAGCGATTGCCCCTGGGAATCGACCGAAACATAACGCCAAAACTTACAGTAAGATATCCGAACAACCAGGAGCCAAGACCGGTGGTGCCCGGAGCGAAGGCAACTTTCTGCTGAAATTACTGGAACGCTCCATTGCCCCCGAGTTTATGCCCATCACGCCACATGGCCACCATTCGGCTTTACGCTTGCGGGGCCATGATTAGCAGCTACCAATGGGAGGATTTGTTTCCGTGTGTTCGGTGTGTTCTGTGGTCAAGAAAAACGGGATAGCGACTCAAACCCGCGATGTCATTCAGCCATAAAGATCTGTTGAAGGAATCGCAGAGTTGGTGAATAAAATGGCGTATCGAGTCAACGGATTGATTCATACAGTCCACGGACTCAAGCCCTTGTTGGACTTGCTGTAGTCCGCCGCATTGTTTCGACTTCGATCGAGATGCTGCAAAGTGGTAGGATTCGAACTACCCAAAAAACATTGGGAAAACACCCAAAAGTTCGGTTCCTGTCCTCTCCGCTGCAAAACCCTGGTTTTCCCAGGGTTTTTCGCATTTCTGGTCAATTGCTTGGGAGTTCTGTAGCGCCCATGCAACTCGGTGCATGGCACCTGCGGCGTTGTATTTCGCGTCGCGCACCGAAAATCGAGTCGTTTTTCGAGTCGCGCGAGTCGTCAAAACACTGGGGTTTTGCATCTCCCAGTTCTGCCACAATTCGCATCCAAGGAGCCGGTAGCATCACATAGAATTTTAGAGTCTGCTTGACCGGAGATTAGCTCTGACCACCGGATCATGGAAAGACGCCCACGCGGCTTGAGTCTCGGGGCTTTGGAAAGTCCTCCACCGCAAGCTTCTTTTCCGGCAAGTAATTAAGCTGCATATCAAACCCCAAGACGACGGGTCCTCTGGGCTCGTTAGACTCTTTTGTGAGCGAAGAATTATAGAAACGGCCTTTGAGCCAAATGATGTCCTCTTGAACCGCCACTGCGTATAGAAGGCTTTTTGCGCCAAAATCCGTGCAAACCACTTTCTTACAATCGCGGTCGACTAGATAAAGACGATTCGACGAGTCGTAGGCATCTGAATGCGGGTGTTCAAAACACAGAGCCCCTCCTTGAGGTAGCGGGAAGATGTCGGTGAGCGTCCATATCTTTTTGAAGGGGATTGTATAACTAGCCAACTGCTCTCCGGTATCGGGATTGCATTTGGCTATCACTGTTGGGGAGACCGTCCACATCGCTTTGTCTGCCTCGGAGTAACTCATATTGAAAACATCCGAAGGGAATCTCGATATGGCATCCAAATCGCTATCCAGGATCTGGATCTTCGAATCACCAAGATAATTTACAGATAATAACCATAGATTGCCGTTGTCCTTATTGACGGCGATTCGCCAAAAGCGATCAATTAGATCACCTCTCCTCAGTTCTTTCAGCAATTCCAATTCTCTTATCAATTCTCCCTTGATCGAATTAACGTAGAGAGTCTTAGGTTTGCCGTCCCTCCTTCCGATGAGGTAAACCTTGCTGTTTTTATCATCGATCGCACCTTGTGCCCCTTCCGATCCTCCCCCAAATCCACGATCTTTTTCGATTGGAGCACCAATGATAATCTCTTTACCGCTCGCATCAAACAATTGATGAAATCGACGATCGAATCCCTTTGCGCTAATTCGATCAATCGTTCGATCATAAACTGTATCTGATTGGTTCGGGGCATCAGCGTCGGGCAATTCGGTCTTGGTGGTCTTCAACGGAATCAAACCTAGATCAAGCACCTCATCATTCTCGTGCTCATCGCAGTCAAAAAACAACTCTACCGACCAATCAATTTCACGATCAGTAGTGACTGTTTTGCGTGCTATTAGTTTGTGTTTCCCATAAGGAACATTTTGAAATTCAAATGAGCCATCTGGTTGGAGCGGAATTCTTTCAATATAGCGAATATCTTCGTATTGGATGTATGCAGTGGTTTTCGATAAATCATCCGAAGCCTCTTTTTTGGATTCGTCTTCGAGAACGAATCTTCCTCGAATCGCACGTGCCTCCAAATCGACCGTTTTGTTTTCTCCCGGTCGAATTTTGAAATGCCTATCAATATCCCATTTACGATTTTGGAGTAGCCACTCTCCCGGAAAGCACCTTGGGATTTCCAAGGTCTGATCATCAAGTAAAGTAACCCTGTAGTGTCCGGAAGATGCAACCATAGGACCGCGACTAATGAATAGATCCTTGGCCGGCTGGATCTTGGTGTTTCGCGCGGGGCGAATCTGGAGGCTAGCCCAAGGTTGCAATCGGATGGACTCTAGCGTGCGAAGTTGTGAGAGAGGCAAGGACGCTACTCCTTGCTCATTCCATATCTCTACACAGTCGCAATTTTGCGGTAATGGCATCTGGATCTTGCCATTCTCAGATCGCACGATATTCAAAGGTTTTCGATCATCATCAGTAATCTCGCCGTTGATAGGATAGTTCACTAGATCATCGAAATTGTAGGCTACATCTCTGTTTGCTGGTAGGTAATAAAACTCCTCGACAGGTTTCCCTTGGCTGTCGACCACGGGAATCTCTCTTGGCTTGTCGATGGTATCCAAGTCGATTTTCACCGGAGTAAAATCGTCGATGCTTTGTGTATAGAGGCTTCGAGGCGAGGCAAATCCCCATGGCAATACAATCAGTCCCAAGGTTGCCATCGTTATCATGGTAGAAATAGCTCGCCGATACCGAGAACCGTACAAGTCGAATTTCAGGAATCGTATTCTCTCGGATAAAGTTCGAAAGCCTCCCGAGCGCGCCATCGATAGGGCAGGGGCGGGCATTGTGTGTCTTGCTCGATCTTCCAGTAGTCGTACCAAGAGTCCCGCGTAGGCGGTATGCTCCAATTTCGCTGCTCGGATCGCAAGTTCGTCGCACGCAAGTTCCATGGCTAAATAGTACCGACGGGCTGCAAGCCATGCAGGTGGCCAAAAGAACAGAACGATCGAGACGAACGTCGGAAGCAGATTCCACCACAAATCGCTACGTTTGAAGTGTGCTAATTCATGGGCTATCCCCATGCGGCAACCATCGACCCCAAAGCGAGATTCGAAGTCCGAGGGGAGTACCAACCGCATCGCTCCTGAATAAACGAGCATTGGTACAGAGCCCGCGCTGGACAATTGAATCTGTGGCATTTGCCGGATCCCTAAAGACTTCGCGATCTGTTCGCTAAGAGCCATCAAGTGCGATGGAGCACAGTGCGTCGAACGCCGCAGGATACGGATCGTCTTCCAAGAGCGATATGTGGCAACTATTGCCATGCACGTAGCACCAAAAGACCATAGGACTATTGCATACCAAGGTTGGATCAAGAGAGGTCGGGTCGATGGCTTGACCGATACTTCTCTCGGAGATTCTAGTCCCGACGCAGAAGGCTTTTTGAAAGATGCGTCGGAGGGTGTTTCCTGGGTCTTCAAGGAAGCGTCAGTAGCTTGATCGCTGGCGATCTGAGTTGATTTGGAGACGGTGAAATCTTTCGAAACCTTTTCGTCTTTAGGTAATCCATTGGCCGAAGCAAACCAGTTTGAGGGCACCCATGCGGACGGGACGATTGGCACGCGTGGTATCCATCGTGTTTCCAATGAACCAAAAAAGGACATTGGGAAGATCACCCAAAGAAGTGTTTTGATGTAAACAGCCCGCCACAACCAGGAACGGTGGTTAGCCGTCAGCCGCAATGGCATCTTTTCGATGATGAAAACAAGGAGCACCGAGATGGTAAATCCGAGGAGACCTTGCGTCAAAGCATTCCATAAATCGTTGCTACTCATTTTGATTTGCCTCGTTTACGGGCCTGGGCGCTCGCGTCGGCTTCGAGACGCTGGACGAGTTGCTTGAGTTGCTCGATTTCCTCGGCTTTAACCGGTTGGCTTTGGGTCAAGTACGCCGCCAGGGGGACGACCGATCCACCGAGTACACCTTTGACAAAGTCACCGACAAGATCCTTAAGGACCTCTGAGAGCGATTGTTTGGGGCTGTAGTGAAAAACGTTGTCGATCTTTTTGCGTGTCAAAAAGCCCTTTTTTGTCATTCGCTCCATCATGGTCAGAACAGTTGTGCGAGCTTGCCCTGTCTTTTCGTTCCAGTACTGAGCGACCTCGCGTACCGAGATCGGGTGGTTCTGGTCGATGTATTGAAGCAGTTCCCATTCGACTCTTCCGAGCGACGCTGGCTTTTTGACCATCGCAAATCCTTTCATGCAAACTAGAGTGACGACATCCGCAGACATGTTAAGGCATACTACACGCGTAGTCAATAATGCGTTCCGGTTTTTAACGCAATGTTGCGGAGAGATACAACACTTATTCCTCGTTATTGCTGCAAGCCACTCAACCTGGGTGGCCCCATTCGGTTTTGGAATCCTCCGGTTTCCATACCCCTATTTCCATACTCCCGCACGATCTATCATCCACCCCTCCATCATCACCTTCGCCACGCCGGCTGCCTTAGCAAAATCATCTTCGGTGACCAGAAGATAACTCTGCTGGGCGATGCGTGGTGAATTACCCAGCCAGGAGCAGACCACATGCAGTGGGAACTCACGCCGGAGTTCCGTTTGCCAACTCGCCCGCATCGAATGGAACAAAGTGCCATTCGTGCCTGGCACCGATTCTGGGCCAGCCTGGGCGAGTTTCGCTAGCATTCGGGCACGCTTCCAAAGGTGCCTGGCACCGGATTCAGGGCCAGCCTGGGCGAGTTTCGCTAGCATTCGGGCACGCTTCCATTCGTGCCTGGCACCGATTCTGGGCCAGCCTGGGCGAGTTTCGCTAGCATTCGGGCACGCTTCCAAAGGTGCCTGGCACCGCTTCCAAAGGTGCCTGGCACCGGATTGAGGGCCAATCTGGGCGAGTTTCGCTAGCATTCGGCGGGCTTCCAAAGGTGCCTGGCACCGGATTCAGGGCC